>Ga0194123_10006721_pt1 | contig 11768 bp, 9 predicted proteins | sample TA2MahsurfametaG_5_FD_155479 | JGI IMG/M metagenome (GOLD analysis project Ga0194123, IMG submission 155479) | Freshwater microbial communities from Lake Tanganyika, Tanzania - TA2015023 Mahale A surface | ecosystem: Environmental > Aquatic > Freshwater > Lake | place: Tanzania: Lake Tanganyika... | reverse complement strand
TGGCGGCGATGAAGTCCCAATACGGGGCCAAGCGCGGCAAGGATGTGTTTTACGCGGCCCAGAACAAGGGCACCATCAAAGGAACCCACTTTGCCCGCCGAGGCGTAAAATAGCTCTGATAGAATGAGCGTATGCCTCGTTACGCCTCATTTGGTCGGCTGGATAGTCGGTTAGTGGATGATGGGGATACGGCCTTCGCTCGTATCAACCAAAGACTGCGCCCGGACCAGTTGAAGCCTGGGGAGGTGGCGGTGAGCCAGAATGGCCGCATGGATTTGGACGGCGCATGGCAGCCTCGTATCGGCTATCGTAACGTCTTTTCCAACATCACCAGCGGGGAGGGTGCCCCGGTGCTCCCCATCAGTCTCCCCTTCAACCTGAACGATGGGGCGATTAACGCGGTTTACGGGAGCTGCCTTTATTCTGATCCAGCCACCTACAGCACGGAATACATCGCCCTGGCGACCAACAGCAAGGTGGTGCTGGTCAAGACCAGCGACCCCACCGTCTCGCACAACATCAACTACCCGGCTGGCAACACGGTGGATGCCAACTGCGAAATCATCCAGGCATTCAACTACCTGTTCATTTTCCGGGATGGTCAGGTGGCATTCCAATGGGATGGGAGCGGGTTGCCGAGCAGCGCGTCGTTTACCTTGGTGGCAAGGGGAGAGTACACTCAGCCGCTGGTCTACAACACGTCGGGCAACACCAGCATCAGCAACGGGGTGGTTACGGTGACGGAGGCGGGGCACGTCATCGAGGTGGGTGATTTGGTGATGGTGAGCGACAAAGGCACCACCGATCTCAACCCGCTCACGCAATACCGGGTCTACCAAACGACGGGAACCACCTTTCTGTTCAAGGCAGATGCGGGCAGCATTGCGGGAGCGACCATTGCCGTGGGCAAACGTCAGTCGATTGGGCTGGGCTTCAGCCATATGCCCAGCCCGCCTTGGGCCATCCACCATCAGCGCAGGCTATGGATGCCCTTCAATTACACGATGACGGGGACCAGCGGCAGCCCCGTGATTACGTCCCGTAACGTGAGGGACGAAATCATCGCCTCCGACATTCTGGATCAGGACACCTACGACCAGATTCAGAACCAGTTCAAGATTGCCTCCGGGAGCGCGGATTATGTTGTCGGGTTCCAGCCCTTCGCGGAGGACAACCTCGTCATTTTTGCCCGCAATTCCATCCACTTGGTGCGCGGGGTGGGCGCGGATTTGGGGAACGCAACGGTGCAGGAAATCACCCGAGAAGTCGGGGCCGTCTCGCGCAAGTCCATCGTCCAGATCGGCAACCAAATTTTGTTCCTCTCGGACAACGGGGTGTACGCGGTGGACTTCGACCAGTTGTACAATCTGCGCGGGGCCACCACCCCCCTGTCGGAGCCCATCAACCCCATCATTCTGCGGATCAACCGATCTTACGCCGAGAAAGCGGTGGGCGTCTATCACGACAATCGCTACTACCTTGCGGTGCCGTTGGATAACTCCACCGTGAACAACACCATCCTGGTGTACAACTTTCTCAATCAAGGCTGGGAGTCGGCGGATGTCATTAGCGATTCCCGCTGGAACATCACGGGATTTGTCCGTTCTGGTGCGGGCACCACCAACCGGCTGTACGCCGTCAGTAAGGACGGCGGCATCCACTTGATTGACGAGACGAACAGCACAGCCGCGAACAACTGGCAGGACTATCTGGGCTTGGCGATTGGTTCATTCCCGTCCTACCGGGACGTTGAATCCCTGCTGACGACCCGCCAATACACCTATGAGACGATGGACCGTAAGCGGTTCAACGCCTACGAGCTACACCTCGAAAGTGCGTCCAACATTCAGTCGGATGCCACGCTGTCCTTGGAGGTGGAAAACCCCGACTCCGTGGTGTCCATAGGCTCGGTTCTGGACGCTTATGGGTACATCCCGCAGGCAGAGGACCTCTCGCTGCGGGGACGGCTCGGCAACAAACGCGGCTACGGGGCGCAACTCACGGTTGACCCCACCTATGGACGCCCCAAGGTGCGGGCGGTGAAAATTACGGGTGCCTTGCAAAACGGAGGCAACATCTCTGCTGAATAATGCCTATCATCCAAAAAGGATATACGTTCTCGGACCGAAATGAGGATTGGGCCACTCGCAAAGCTACCGCTATGCGCTTGAATAAGCTCATAGATGAAGCGGTGTGGGCCGAGGCTATAAATTCTGACGGGTATGCCCCTGATGATGGCATTACGCCCAACGATCCCACAGGGCTTTCGTTCATCTCTGGCGCTGATTCCATTACCCTCAACTGGAATTGGACAGAGAATACCCCGCCCCTCAAGACGTGGATTTACGAAAACACGACCACCTCCCTTCCCGCAACGCCTTCTTTTTTTGTCGGGCAAAATCAAAAGAGCTTTTTCCGAGACAATTTAGTCGCGGGTACCTTGCGGTATTATTGGATAAAGGTAGAGGCGCGAAACGGGCGCTTTTCCAACGTGGTTGGCCCCCTTGCGGTGGTGGTGGCTACTTGGCCCGTTACAGACACTATCACCACCAATTTAGCCAAGAAAATTACGAGGTCAGCAACCGCCCCCGCAAGCCCGAATGACGGGGATATATGGATCAACACCTCAGATAACAACATCCTCTACCGCCGCAACGCCTCCACCTCTGTTTGGGAGCCATACGCCGATACGCGGGTAAACAGCATCGCGGATGAGTATGTGCTAATGGTTACGCCCACGGGTGCCGGTCCTAGTCAGCGGATTATGGGATTCAGGGCTACCAACGCGGATTCTGGCAAGCTCATCACCTCCGCCAATCGAGCGGATAACGTCGTAACTATAGTCACGCTTACGGCCCACGGGTACGCCAACAATGACTTGGTGAGCATCACGGGTTTGGGGTACTCAACCACCGACCCCAACGGCTCTTTCAGCGTAACGGTAAGCGGTTTGACCACCTTTACTTATATTCTGCCAGCGGGTGCTGGCTCGGAATCTTACTCGGTAAGTAATGCGTATGCCGCCAAGGGTACGGAGTTTGTCATCCAAGCGGACAAGTTCGCAATTATCGACTCTAGTGGGGCCGGTCAGATTGCCCCTTTTACGGTTATTGGGGGAACCACGTTCATCAAAGACGCGCTGATAAAAGACTTATCCGCAACCAAGATTACCAGCGGCACACTTACTAGCGCCAACATCACGGTAAGTGGTGGGCTGCTTCAGTCGCTTAATTATGTAAGCGGGAGTTCCGGCTGGAACATTTCTGGTGCTGGGAACGCCGAGTTTAATAGCGTGACGGTGCGTAACGGTACAATCAACTCCCCGAGCATAACTTCAGCTACGTTTACTGACGCCCTGGTAATAAACTCAACGATTGGCATTCGCAGATCCGTCAATAATGCGGTGCTTACGCTAACCGGAGCGTCCAATAACGGGTCCAGCAATGGGGCTCAAATCGACCTTGTAGGTAATGACTACCCCACCCCTGGAGCTGGTGGCTATCTCCTGCTTCAGGCTGGTCAGGGAGCGACATCGGAAATTCGGATGCACACGAACATTAGTCCTGCTGCCGACGTGGGCGTCGAGCGTCTTGTCATCGAAACCAGCGGGTTGGTGAACATTAGGCGGGAAGTGAGTTTGGGGTCAATTTTCACCTCCGATGCAGGCAATTTATGGGTAGATGGGAACATTGGGGTGGGCGCATCTGCCCCAACCAACACCAATACATCTCAGGGCGGGATTTCTGCTTCTGGAACCATTAGCGCGAATGGTCAGATAAACGCTGGTGGACAGATTAGCGGGTATGTCGTCAAGGCTACGAACAACGGAACAGCGGCAGCCCCGGCGTTCACCTTCCCCGACACGGACACGGGGATGTACTACGATGGTACTGACAAGGTAGGTTTTTCGGGCGGGGGTACGGCTCGGCTTTTCGTGTCTGTTGATCGGGTGACCATAAATAATGTGTTGAAGTTGGTATCTACTGGCGGTTCAACCCCGGCAGGCGCTGAAAACGGCTCGATCTGGTATGATGGGACCGACTTCAAAGCCCAAACCGGCGGAATCGTTTACACCATAAATCTGGTTTAATTATGCCCATCCTCTCCAAAGGTTACACCTTTGCCCCTGACGAGCAAGTCACCTCGACCAAGCTCAGCACCCTCGTTGACAACGCAGCCTTCGTGTCTGGTGCGGTGGATGGTCAGACGATGGACCTGTCCAGCGGTAAACTCATCGTCAGAAACCTAGGGATCACCCCCACCAAACTGTCTGCGGGTGCCCCCGTTTGGGATGATTCCTATAATCTCACCGTCTCTGGCAACACCACGCTCAATGGGACACTCACCACGGGTGGAACCATCTCCACCTCTGGCAGTCTGGCGGTTAATGGCACCGCCACCATTGCTGGCGTCACCACCTTGAATGGCACTAGCGCGGTGAACGCCAATATGACGGTGAACGCACAGATTGTCAGGTCTGGAACGGAATCCAACCGCACCGTTGAGCTTGTCACGGGGTCCTCGCCTGGCGCGGCGAACGCCATTAGCTTTGGTTGGGATTCTGCGAATAACGACCTACTGGTGACGATTGACAGCAGCCAATTCAAGGTGACATTAACGGCGGTGTGAGTCCCATAGAGGCGGCCCAAGCCTATTACCGATCCCAAGGGTGGAGCCTTGAGCAGGACTTGGGTTACTATCTGTGCCAGGGGTACGTCTTTTCCGCGCCTAACCGGCTTTTGTTAGCCAAGCCGGTGAGGAAGGAGGTCGGGGAGCCGGATTGGCACCCCGAAACACCGGACTGTTGGTATGTGCATTACGCGGCGGGGGACGGTGCTTTGGAGTGGTTCGTCAAGCAAATGCCCTACTATTTGCCATTTCTGGGATGGACTCGCAACAAGGGAGTCAACCGGGAATTTAGGGCGTACCCCACAGAGCGAGTGTGTGCTAAACTCCCTCTCAAAGACTATGGCCTCTGTCAAAGTTCCTACTCCCCCCCCAGCGCCTACGCCCGTAAGTCTTGCTGACGAGTATCGCAGGACGGCTCAACTTATGTCGGACCCTGCTCTGATTGAGCAGATTATCAGGGCCGAGGAAATCTCCCGCCCCCGTTACGCCGCCCTCAACCTGGCTGATTTACGGACTTATCAGCAGGGGTTGCTGGGGATGCAGGAGGCCGCCACCCGTCAGGCGGGGCAGCTTGAGCGCGAGCAGTTGGCCCTCCAGCGTGCGGCTGACATTGCGGCGGTGGAGGGTATGGGAGGGCGGGCCACGGCGGCTTTGCGGGCTGCCGATCCCTACGCCGCTCGCATTGCGGAACTTAGCCAACAGGCAGCGGAGAGGGCTTACGGACAGGCTGGACAGGTGACGCCTGAGCAGATGCGGATGGCCCAACAGCAAGCTCGTTCTGCTGGGTTGGCGCGGGGACGGGTTGGGGATGCGTCCACCATCGCTGCTGAGATTCTTGGTCGGGAGGATGTAATGGCCCGTCGTCGGGCTGAAGCTGCCCAGCTTGGGCAGTTGTCGTTCGCTATGAACCGGGCCATTAGTGCTGATCCGTTCCAAGCCATTCTTGGCCGTGGGTCGGGGGCTTTAGGCTATGGGGCTCAACAGCAAGCCTTCACCCAGCAGCTTGGGGCTAGTCCGATTGGTCCGCGTGCTGTGGACTACTCTTCGGGGGTCAACCTTGCCTTGCAGAATGCGGCTAATTTGGGCAACTATCAGGCATCCACCTATGGGGCGCGGGCGGCGGCTCAGGGTCAGATTGCGGGGGCTACGATTGGTGCTTTGGGCGATGTAGCTTCAGCGTTTGTTCCTAGGCTTCCGATTCCGGGTCTTGGCGGGACCCCCCCCTGTTGGGTGGCCCGTGAGGTGTACGGCGAGGACAATCCCAAGTGGGTGATGTTCCGTGAGTGGCTGCTCACCAAGTCTCCGATGTGGTTCCGCACCCTCTACATCAAGCATGGGGAGCGGTTCGCCGCTTTCCTGCGTAACAAGCCTTCCCTTAAACGTCTCATCCGCAAATGGATGGACAGCCGCATTCAAACCCTAGCCCTCGCTTAATATGTTAGGACAAGGCATCAATCCCGCGCTTGGTCGCATTGACTATTCCCCCTATGCCCAGGGAGCGGTAATAGGGGCTCAGGGCATTGCTCAGGGCATCTCTGCTCTGGGTCAAGGTGTGTCCAAGGGCATTCAAGACTTCCTAAGGAAGAAAGAAGAAAAGAAGCTTGAGCAAGATGGAATTGCCTTAATCAAAACCGAATTCCCCAATATTTCAGACGAGGCAGCCCGGGCTGGTTACAAAGCCGTTGGTCCCGTCGCATTTCTAACATCCCTACAGAATCTGGCTCAGAGCCGTACCCAGCAGTCTGTGCAGGATATGCAGCTTGCGGAAATGCGGCGAAACATTGCTGAGCAGGAACGCCTTCGCCAGGTCCTTTCCACGTCGCCTGCGGCTGCGGCAATTCAAACGGGAGCTACGTTTGAACAGCTTCCTTCCGGCGCTGCTGCGTTTCGTCCTGCTCCCGCTAGTGCTGAAGGCTTCCTTCAGCAGGCGCAGGCCGCCGGAATCTCCCCGACCACCTATCTTCCGATTGCTGCTTCTATGGCTGGTGTGGAGAAGACTCGGGCTGAAACAAAGGCCCTTGAGGCAAAGCCCGCCGGTACTCCCAAGATTGAGACTTACGAGACCAGCGAGCGCGGTTATCCTGAAAGAGTAACCATTGAGATTGCCCCCAATGGAGTTCGGCGTGAGCTTGGGCGAGTTGCCACCAACGTCCCCGAGGGTATGAAGCGCACACCCAGCGGTGGTCTTGCCCCTGAGGCCGGTAGCAAGCAGGAGGCTGAGAAGAACGCTAAGGATGCTGCCTTCCAGCAGTCTTATGAGACTGGATTGGAACAGGCCCGCGTGATGCTGAATGCGATGGAGAATGCGGGCAAAATCATCACTCAGCCCGCCCTTTCCTATCAAGGTTTTGGCTCAACGATGCTTGGATGGACCCCAACGGCAGCCAGCCTAAATGGCTACTACCAAACAATTAACTCCAATCAGGCCCTTAACACGATTCGGAATGCTCGAAAGGAAAGCCCCAGCGGTGGCAATCCTTACGGCCAGCTTTCCGTGAAGGAGTTTGAGAGCGCCGCGTCACTTCAGGGCACATTCAATCGTGAACTCGAGGACAAGGTGGCGATTGATAATATGAATCAAGTGGCTGGTCTTTTGTACAAAGCATATCCGCAGTTGAAGGATGAGTATGAGACTAGGCTGCAAAGTGCTTTTAGCGAGCCCCCCAAGCCAAGTGCTCGCGCCAACCCTATGCTTCCTAACGGCTGGAGCTTCCGATGACATTCACTAGCCCCTCTGGCCGCACCTACACTTGGGACAAGCCTCAGCCGCCTACTCAGGCGGATATTGATGCCATTGTCGCCTACGACGCCAAGCAGGGTCCAGTAGAACAGAAGTTCGCGCCTACTCCGTATGGGATTGGGGTGGGTATGACGCCGTCTCCTTACCTAAAAGAGACGACTGAGGCGGCCCTTCGCTATGGCGTTCCTGCTGTGGCGGCGATGGGTACTATGGGGGCCTCCATCCCTATTCAGATGGCCGCTGGCCTTACGGCGAACATCGCTGGCGAGGCGGGTGCGCGTGCTTCTGTGGGTCAAGACCTCACTTCTCCTGAGGCGCGTCGGGAAATCACCAAGGCCGGCGTGCTGGGCCTGATCCCTGGACGAGCTGGTGCCGGTGTGTTGGAAACCGCTGCCACGGTGGGTGGCGGTGCTGCTTTGGCCGAGGCATTGGGTGCCAAGGCCGCTGGAGAAGAGATTGGAGACCAGCCTACTGAATCCGGTTCATTCGCTGCCGTTGTTGGAGGCGGTCTGGGCTTGATTGGTAAGGGCCTTGGCAGGCTCTCCACTAGTGCCTTAGCTAACACCAAGCAGCAGGAGTTGCTCCGCGAAGTTGGCATTGAGCGCCAGGCTCTTCCGCAAATCGTCCCCGAGTATGCTCCTATGGCGGCGCGGCAGGCGGCCTCCAATCCGGCGCTGCGGGAGACGCTTAACTCAACTGAGTCACAGATTACCCGCTATCTCTTCGACACGGTGGGGAATGTGCCAACCAACTCGGAGATCGCACAGAAGCTCAATCCGCTGGTTGATATTGCTGCTGCCGCCGAGACGGGGATCAAGCAGGCGCGTGCCCAGCAAACGCAGGCACAGGCCCGTTTGGCGGCACTAGAGGCTGCTCCTCAGCAAACGGCTGGTTGGCAGCAGGCTTACGAAACCGCCGCTCTTGAGCAGTTGGATGCTGTGCGTCGGCAGGCTGCGGCTACGTTTGCGGCCCAGCAGGGGTTTGGGATCACTACCTCCATATCCTCCCACGCGGATGATCTGACCCGCACCTTGGCGGATTTGGATGGTGCGGTGCGTGGGGTTTCATCTGCCCTTTATGCCAAGAGCGGCTTGGATGCGGCGCAGCCGATGATTAGCCGAGAAGCCCTCCTGCGCTCGGCCCGTTCTACGCTGAAGGACTCTACTAGGAGTCAGGTTGGGCAAGCAATCATCTCAGCCATTGAGAATGTTGGTAAGGTGGGCGATGAGGTTCCTGAGCTTCTTTCTTGGAATCAATTCCGCGAACTGCGGGATTTGATGGCTAACCAGTTTACGGACTTTAGCACTACCTACAAAAGTAGTGCCGAGCGCCTGGCGGCAGGTGTCTACGAAAATTTAGGTACTGTCTTCCGGCGAGCCGTCAAACAATCTAAGGGCGATGAGGGGCTAAAGGCTTACGACTCGGCTCAGAAGTTCTGGAAGGAATGGACCGGCACCCGAGACAGCGATTTTACCAGCGGCATTTTCGGGGCTACCCGAAAGCTTGATGCATCTGGTAATCGTGTCATTACTGGCATCACAGAGGACCAATTAAAGAGTTTCGCAGAGGGTTTAGTGCAGGGCAAGATTCAAGCCATCCGGGGCGTTACGGATGCCGTTAAATTGGTTGGAAAGTACTCTCCTGAGGCTGCTGACCAGATACAGGCTTCCATTGGTCGCGCCATCCGGGGTGCTCTGGTGGATAAGTACAGGAGTAGCCCTACTGATCTTGTGGTAGCTTTGGCGGATCAGGTGGCAAAGGATGACGTTCGTCCGTTTATCCAACTGGCGGGCTTTGGAACCCGACGCACCATTGAGACGCTTGCCAAGGCTGTCCGTAAATACCCAAAGGAAGACATCACTCCCGAAGTACTAGAGGGGGCTTTGGCCGCCGGAAACACCGTGCTGGGGCTTGGTAGGGGGGTAGTGCAGAAGCGGGCCAAGGAGGCTGCGGCGCTGGCTGTGGCTGGTGCTGCGGAAAAGTCGGCTCAAAAGCTGGGCGCGGCACGCAATGCTGCCCAAGCGGCCAACCTGTCTGCGGATGAGGCTAACACCGTTTACCGCCAGACGCTTGAAAACCCAATCTTCTCCGTCTTTACGGGTCGCGGCAAACATCGCTTTACCGAGGAGGCTGGGAAGACCGGCAAGGGAACGATCAGCGAGTTTGTGATGTCGCTGTCCCCCGCTGAGGGCCAGCAGTTTATGGGAGCCCTTCGCAAGAAGGACCCGGAACTGGCGGACTTGGTTGGACGGAAGATACTTGCGGACGAGTTCTACCGCATCTCCGACATTGACCGGATGGCTAAGGACGCCACGTCCAAGGTTGATCTAGACAAGTTGCGGCGGCTGTTCAATCCCACGCTCCCTCAGGACAAACAGCGTTCCGAGCATCTCCGTAAGGTGATTGGCGACACCTTGGATAGCCGGATGAAGCGATTCTTCACCAGTTTGGAGAAGGTTGCTCCTACGCTCAAGCAGGCCCAGCTCATCACCCGTGACCCCAACTTGCCGATTGCTTCCACGTTGGCTGGTGTGGCGCAGCCTTTCGCCCAAGTTCCCGGAGTTTCGGCTCTCGGTGCTGCGGCCATCACCTCCCGTATTCAGCGCATTTTGGAGAAGCCCTATTTCGACCTGATGACGTTTATGGCGACGGACCCCAAGTTCCTGCAAATGGCCTTGAAGGGTGAGACGTTCGCTCAGGCCCTGAAGTCCCTTCCCGTGCAGCGGGCGTACACCTACTTGGCGGTGAACGGGCTGTCGGGTGATATGTCGGCCTTCGACTGGGACCTCAAGCGTCCTCAGCAATCACCGGCCAGATAGGCTCCCACTCTGGTTCGCAGAAGAACCGGATGCCATCGCTCTCCCCGCCGTAAATCTCCCCCTCCAGGCAGGGCTGGCCCGAGGGATGGGTGGTGGTGCGGATGATGTGAAATCTATGGCCGTCGATGGGCAGGCACCACAGCTTCCCGTCTGCCAAGGTGATAAGCACCGCATCCACGATTGGGCGGAACCTCCACAGCTTTGGCTCTTCAATGGTCAAGAGGTGCCGCGAATCTGACATTCGACGCGGTCATGTCCGCCCTTCTCCGTGCGGGTGTACGTTACTTCAAACTCGATCCAGCCCAGGGAGCAGGCGGATCGCCCAGCGTCCACGTTGTAGCTCGCTTGGTTGGGTTCGTAAGCCTTGAGGAACGAGCCTGTGCGGCCCAACCACGGAGTGCGTTCATCGAGGATGACGTGGGGCTTGTGGCTGCTTCTTTGGAGACGCAGGCGGGGGCTGGAGGGGATACAGCCCTTGGCGTGGGTGTGGCCCATTAGGTAGATGTCAGCTTCAGCCGTCGCAGCCATCTTCTCTATGCCGTTGAACTGCGATCCCGGCAGGGTTCCTCCCCCTTTGCCGTGGTGCGCGAAGATGTCGAGGTAGGTGTGGTGATTGCCTTTCCCAAAGCGGAAAGCCACCCGAAGCAGCGTGCTAACGCCCAGAAACCGGCAACCAAGCTGATGCGCCAGCAGATGGTCAGTAGTTTGGCCGTTAGGAAAAGCAAAGTAATGATTGCCCCCAATGAGGCCAAGACAACGACCACGCATAAACCCAAGCTCATTGCCAAGAGTGCGCGAAACACCTTTGTAAACGTCGTCAAGGGTTCGCTTAGTGGTATCGTGCAGGCCGGGATCATTGAGGACGATGCGTTCAGAGGTGCTCACCCCATCCGTGTAATCCCCCATTCCGAGGAACAGGGCGTTCTTCTGGTTCTTGGCGTAAGACAGGAAGTCCTGCCACGCCTTGTGGGCGTGCATATCGGAGTCCCGGTGGATGTCTCCGAATGGGATGATTTTGATGGGCGTGCCAAACTTGGCTTGCACTTCAACTCTGTGAACTGTGAACACTCCGCTGGTTTTCATAGGTCGGAATGGTCCATTTTAACCTACTCGCAGGAGTAGATGTCGGTTTGGCGGCACAACCCTTGCGGCCATCGGTCACCCTTGGTGAAGGATCGCTCCTCGAAGAGCAAATGATCGGTTGGTTGTACGCTGTATCGACCATTGCTCAGTTTCACAAAGGTGAACTCCTTCTGCTGCTCAGGCACCGAGCTAAAGCCGTCGTTGGCGGGCACTACGGTGAAGAGGTACTCACCGTCGTGGATGGCCCCGGCACAACGGGCCTTTACCCGCAATTCGCGCAGATAGTCGTAGAGGTGGGCGCTCCAATCGGTGCCGTAACAGTCCCACCGTTGCGCCTGCGCCTCGACCCATTCCGCGGCGGGATCGTCCCCGTGGGCGAGCGCGTGGAGGGGCAGGCTGCGGTAGATCGCTCCGCACTCCAGCATCACGTTGCATCCCCACATCCTGCCCGGAATCGAGACCAAGCCAAACCACACCGCCGGCACGAACCCCACCGG
>Ga0194123_10006717_pt1 | contig 11772 bp, 9 predicted proteins | sample TA2MahsurfametaG_5_FD_155479 | JGI IMG/M metagenome (GOLD analysis project Ga0194123, IMG submission 155479) | Freshwater microbial communities from Lake Tanganyika, Tanzania - TA2015023 Mahale A surface | ecosystem: Environmental > Aquatic > Freshwater > Lake | place: Tanzania: Lake Tanganyika... | reverse complement strand
ATCTGCCGGGATTCCCATTGCGCTCATAATCTCTGCAAATTCATTAACAAGGCCAATATTGATAAATCTAAAGGTATTTTCAAAGAGCTTTGCAGCTTCTGCAACCTCAGCAGATGAAACTGGAACTACCTCATTACAGAATGTTTTATAGAAAGCAACTGCAGCATCACGGGCTTGATCTGATAGACCTCCAACAACTCTTGGGGTGTTCTTAACTCCATAGCTCTTATTGCCAGGATCCACACGCTCAGGTGAGATGGCATAGAGATGAGATTGGCTAGAGCCTCCATCAATTATTGGCTTTATGACCTCTCTTAGAGTTCCAGGATAAGACGTTGATTCATTGATAATTAATTTTGGGCTCTTTAGGACTTCGCCAAGTGATTTAGCGGCCGAGATTAGAAGTGATAGATCTGCAGTTCCCTTTTCATCAAGCGGGGTTGGAACAGCAATCACTATGTGATCTGCCTCAGATGCTGGTGCGTAGGTGTCACTAATTTGCAGGGCTCCAGAGCTAACTCCATTAGCAATAACTGCATCAGAGATTCCCTCAATATGAGACTTTCCAGATTTAAGACCAGCGATCACAGCAGCTGACTTATCAATACCAATTACTTGATGTCCTGCCATAAGTGCGCCTTCGGTGATGGTTAGACCTACATAGCCCTGGCCAATGATTGCTACGCGCATTTGCTTAATCATAGTGGCCCCTAAAAAGACCGAAGCCCGGTCTCCCTTGCGGGAGCCGGGCTCGGGCCTTGAAGAAGTTAAGGATTTACTTCTTTACCCCTACCTTCTTAGCAATCTTGGCAACGGTGTTGGCAAGAGTTGTAACTTGAGCCTTTAGGGCTGCCATCAGAGTTGCAACAGCAGTTGCAAGCTCTTCAACAGCAGCGGTTGCGGCATCAGCAGCATCGCGTGCTTCTTCAGCAGCGACAGTTGCAGCATCAGCAGCTTCTGCAGCTAGGTTTGCAGCATCGGTAGCTGCGTTAGCAGCATCGATTGCTTCAGCGGCAGCATCAGTTGCAGCTTCAGCAGCGGCAAGAGTTGCAGCCTGATTAGGATCAGAGACGGTAAAGGTAAGCAAAGTTTGCTCATCTGTAGAAGTACCGGTCTTTCCAATCAAGGTGTAGGTACCTACTGTTGAAGGCATGTAGACAACAAGTGTCTCTACGCCATTTAGATAGGAGCTTGCTGTAGAAGATGCTAGGTAAGTTGCTAATACAGTAGTTACTGCATCGCCACCTGCGGCATCAGAGCCTGTAGGCGCTCCAAATGAAGGAACTGCTGAACCCCAACGTAATCCCGTAAATGGAGTTGAAGGACCATTTGCCACATTATTACCAGCTCCGTCTTTGGAAGTCACGGTGATAATTGCTCTTTCGCCAACATTATATGCTGACTTTGGCAATGTGATAGTTCCTGTATTACCGGTTCCAGCAACTTTTAATGTAACAGCTGCTGAAGCAACTGTTGAAGCTGTTGGAGAATCCGAGATTGTGATTGTCGCTGTTCCAGAATCAACTGCACCAAGGTTACATACGAACTTGGAACGAGCTGAAACGTAGTCGCAAACAGTGAACTTATTTCCTACTGTACGAACGACAGTAGAGTTAATCACGTTAGTGTCTGATGAGATTGCGTAGAAATTGGTATAGCCGTTCGTTTGAAGGGCTGCACTTTCTACTGCATTTCCAGCGGCATCTTTTGCCGTGAATGTAATCACTCCATTGGCAGTATCACCGCGGGTTACGGTTGCGGATTCAACTGTTACAGCGAAGGTCGTCGCAGGACCAAAGAAGGTAATGGTCTTCGCTGGCTGAGTCAGAGCAGTTGCTCCAATATAACCAGTGAGTGTTGCAGTACCAGGTGTTCCATCTGACCAAATAGTCGCTGTCTCGCCAAGAGACAAAGAAATCGATTTGACCCTTGAGGTGACTGCAGAATGTAATCCCTTAGATAGAGATCCTGGGCCACTGATGTTCAGTGTTAGCGTACCTGTAACAGCACCACCAGCAACAGCGGTCTTTGTATCAGATGCATTTCTTGGTTGCCAGACCATATAGCCTGCTGCCACCGGAGTTGCAATTGCACCAGCTGACTTTACAAGAGTCGAATCGCCAAGAACTGGATTTCCAATTATGGCAACTGGTGAATCCTGGATGTACATCAAGGACTTGGTAGCCACAGCGGTTGTATCTTCAGCGGTAACTGTAAGGGTATAAACAGCTGTCTTTTTGATTGCTCCAGCAGCTGTACGTGTTGAGAATGTATATGTATAAGTTCCAGCGGTGGTTACTTGATAAAACTTGACTGCCATCACATTTTTGGTGAGAGCACCAGCAAGTGTGACAGTTGTTGAATCAAGAAGTTGAGCGCTTGAAAGCACTTGTGCGCCCGAATATGATACTTCTGCATGAGCAGCAGCATTAGAATTTGACTTTACGTTTAAAGTATCACCGGTCAAGGTGAAATTGAACTTTACAGTTCCGCCGGCATTTGCTGATCCAGCTATGTAAACAAGGCTGGACTCAGTAGTTGCCTCAGAAATGAACGTGTTTGTCAATGTAACAGTTGCTGTGTCACCCACATTAATAGTCGCCGATGAGGCGCTTAGTGTGAAGGTTTCATCAATTGCAGCATTAGCACTCGGGCCTGTTGCAAGAACGCCGAGACCTAACGCAACAATCACTGCAAGCGAGATGCGCTTGAAGCTTGTCTTTGTAGACATTAGTTTCCTTTCAAAAGTCGTACTTGAGACGTTCCCAAATACGGCTGGCAAAGAGAACTTCGCCTTGTGATGCAATGCACGTGCTACTGCACCACATTCTCCGCCGTGTATCCGGACGCGGCGAAGAAACTTAATTGGGGAGTTCATTACTTGACTCCCTTTTCAACTACATAAACTGCTTGAGATAAAATCTGAGTCTTTCCTGGGTTTAGCACCAGGCGAGTAATTACCTGCCGTGGGGCTGTAAGTAGATCCCGGCCTGAAGCGCTTGCTGGGATCACAACGAGGGTTTCAGCCTCAGATTCTACTTTAATAATGGCTGTGACCAGGTAATCCCCGCTGAGCATACGCTCAGAATTTAGGTAGGTGAGCTTAGTTACTAGGGGGATCCAGGCTCCAGCCTTGCCATAGGAGAGGGAAGGTAGGTAGCTAAAGCCCTGAGAATCACTTAGCAGCTGTTGGGAGATAAAGATGTTAGCTGCCCCAGAATCAGTCTTAGCAACTTGAGAGAGGCTGAGTTCTGTTTCTGAAAGCACTGGAGCACGGTTTGTTATATAGAGAGAGCCAAGTGATCCAGTTGAATCAGTTACGGTAAATCCAGTTGGGATTCCAGCCTTATCAAGACCGGCAAAACTCAAGCTCGTTGCCTTGGCATTTTCAACTGCTGCTTGCGCTTTAGCGATCGCAGCTGGCGTGATAACTGGGCTTGCTGAGGCTCCAACAGTAGGAACTGCTGCTTCAACTTCACTGGTAGTTTCACTTGAAGAGGTATTTTCCTGAGTTGTTACAACAGGAAGCTCGCTATCTGTTGGCATTGCATTAAATCCAAGGAAGGCAAAGAAAACTAGAATCAGTGAAAGAGCAGCTTTACTTGATTTCTTAGCGAACTGCGCTGCTTTCTTATAAGTTGTTGAAAGCATGTCAAGGGCAGTTAAACCGCGCTCGCTGTCAACAATTAACTCGCTCATTACCCTGCGTAGAGAAGCTCTGGCTCTAGAAACTGTATGTCTGACAGCAGATTCTTTAATACCAAGCGCTGCTGCAATTTCTGCAGTTGATCTTCCCTCCATCTCCCACATCACAAGAGCTGCTCGCTCTGCAGGTGAGAGCATTGCAAGGGCCTGCCTAACGATTGCAGCATCATCTGCAGCAGCAATTACATCGACATGTTCTTCATTATTCACCCAAGTTGACTCAAGCTCAGCTGATGCGCCATCTAAAACCACAAGGTTTGGACGACGACCCTCGATACGGAAGATATCTATACAGAGGTTCTCTATTGTTCTATGCATGTAGCCAAGTGCGTGATCAGTTGACTCAAGCTCAGGGGCGGCGAGCATGACTTTTATCAGGGCATCTTGGATTACTTCTTCAGCTTTAGCGCTGTCTTTCAGGATTCGTGAGGCATGGGCAATTAGTTCACTACGGTGCTCCGTGTAAAAAGCACCAAGCTCCGCAACAGTCCAGACCTTCAGACCTGCGGAGGCAGATTTCTTACGTAGCGACACTTAAAGAGCCCCTTTTTTACACCGGTTTGTACTACAGAGTCGACCGTCGCCGCCTCTACTCCCCACAACGACCTTGAGAAGACTTTGTCGCTATAAACGGACAAATCGTACATAAAGTCCTATTTGAAATTAGGATTAAAGGGATCTAGCTCTTTCAACCGCTCTATCGCTTGTAGTCGCTGTTCAGCTGAATTTACATCCAATATTGACAAGACCCTCCAACCAAAGAAATCTCTGGGATAGTCCAAAACTAGGTCTTCAGCCAGCTCTTTAGCTTCAGAAGAAAGATTATTTCTTAAAGCGAAATCAATCACTAATTCTCTATGGAATGCAGAAGTGCCCAAGATAGAAGTTGCAGCAATCATCGCTTGCAAGTCGCCGCTACTTGAAGCTGCTCGATATCGCATGTCAGCATTCAAGGGTATCGCCCCAAGCGTTATTCCTAGAGCCAAACCGAGAGTTCCAATTATAAACTGGTTCGCTTTTATGCTTTGAGAACGAAAATCTCTTCGCTTAATGACATATTTTTTTTCGGTATATTTTGAGTCATACTCTTTGTAAAGAAGAGAAATTCCAATCAATGCGCCAGAAAACATCCAGCCCCAAACGCCAACTCCTAATTGATTTATGCTAACCATGGCTTGCACCTGGTATGCAATCCAAACAGCAAAAATTAACTTAAAAGAGGACTGGCTACGTAAATTAGATCTTAGCACTCTAACTCCACTAAATAGGGCAAAAATTACTAAAGCGAGATAAGTACACCCAAGAAGAACGCCACCATTTGATGAAATGTCAATGAAAATATTGTGCGCCGTATTAGCAGTTCTGTCGGGTCCAGTTCTAAGCGTTGAAATCTCTCCTCGTGCTTCACGATACCAATCCCCATACGAATCCATGCCAACTCCAAACACTGGTTTCATAAGAGTCATCTCCCAGCCGGCGTGAATGTAATCGCCGCGAAAAACGACTGAAGGCTGGTAAACAAAGCTAGCTAGTGGCCCAAGATTTCTTAATGCAAGGGCAAGAAAATAGGTCATGGTCAAAGAAGCTGTAGCAAATGACCAAAAGATGATGGTTCGCGCTCGTTTGAGATCAAGAATCCAAATCAGGAGATATACCCCAACTCCAACTCCAAAAATAATAGGTCCTTGGATCGAGCCTGTTGAAAAAATTATCAAAAGGTCAATTACCATCAAGACTAAAAGGGAAATTCTCTTGCCACGCGTTAGGTCTTTACTCAATGCGAAATTTAGAGCACCAAGGGAGGTCATTCCTAAAAAAGCCGAGAGGAAGTTGATATTCCCAAGAGTTCCAAATGTGTCGAATTCGCTCCATGGGATGGGGTCTCGTCCAGCTATCTGAATCAAACAGTAAGCAGTCATAGGGATACTTGTAAGAACGAATAGCCAACATAACCTCAAATAAAATTGAATGCTTCTTACCCAAATTATGGCAAGTAAAATTAGAAGTAAAGAAAAATATGTTAGGTAGCCCGTATTTCTCCCAAAAGTTCCCCATATTTGTTGGCTAATAGGCGCACCACTAAAAAGAAAAGTAAGAGACATGAAAGACAAAAAACTCACTGAAAGCACTTTCACAGTTTTTGGCAATGAATCTTTGAAATCATTAAAGTTTGCTAGCGCTAGAGATAAAATTAAAAATGCGGAGGCGGAAAGGATGAATGCCTTTGGAAGTGAAATCGGATCGAAATTAGTCCAAGGGTTTACAATGAGAGTAACGAGCGGTCCAGTCAAAAGAAGAACCTGTGAAACCCTGAACTTAACCACATCTAAGTTATTCGCATTTGCCAAGTAATCCTCCTCAGCTCTTTAGTAAAAGTAGTTATCAGATTATTTCAGATAAATCTACCATCTAATCCTAACAGTCGTTCAATCATCAAGTCAGGATTGCTTATTTGGATAGGGTCTCTGTTTATTGTCATTGAATCTTGTCAATCTCAGCCTAGTAATCACAAGTCTGTTTAAATGGCCATTAAGTTATCATCGGCTAGAACAATCAAATGGACTGCAGTATCGAAACATCAGCTCTCTCCAGATTATGCGCTTAATTTGAAATCTGAATTGTGAATTGCACTAGGTGGTGGGCCCTGTCGGGATCGAACCGACGACCCACGGATTAAAAGTCCGTTGCTCTACCGACTGAGCTAAAGGCCCCAACTAAACGATTCGCATTGTATAGGTAAATTCGCTTAGAAAGTAATAGAGTAAACTTGGCTGATGAAGCAAAAATCTAAGCAAGTTCAATTTCGCAATAGAAACTTTGCAGGGGTTCCAATTTTTTCACGTTCGATGATTCGTTGGTGGGTTTGCTACATCAGAAGTTTACGTATCCGCATAACTCAGTTTCAAGATCTTGATGACCTAATAAAGAGACATTACCAAACTTGGTCTGAAGAAAATCACGTGTCTAGGCCTGGTTTAGAAATAGCGCTACATCACGCAATTAATTCAAAGCAAATTATTGAAACTGGCACTTCGGCCTGGGGTTGCGACTCTTCACGCCTATTTGACTCTTTTGCAAGGTTTGTTAATGCTAATTTTGTTTCCGTAGATATTCGATCAGCTGCTTCCGAATGGCTAAAATTTCAGGTCTCTAAGAATACACAGTTCTACGTTGGTGACTCAGTGTATTTCCTGCAAAGTGTCTATCCTGAACATTTTGACACAACTATTGATCTTGCTTATTTAGATTCCTTTGACTTAGATTTATCAAATCCACTTCCTAGCGAATTACACGGCTTAGAAGAATTTCGTTCAGTTCTAAAGTATTCAAAAACTGGCACTATCATTATTGTAGACGATACACGTTGCTCCGTTAATGAATTCCCGCCCGAGCATCGTGAACTTGTAGAAAGATATGTAAAAAACACTGGACGAATCCCGGGCAAAGGCTCTTTAATTCTCCAAAGAATTAATGGGAATAGAGACTTTGAAGTTTTATGGCACTCCGAAAATCTAGTTGTACGGGTCAATAGTGACAATTCTCTTGAGACTTTTTGATTTGTATGGGCAAATTGTTTGAATATTGCTTGAAATAAGAAGTTTTCCTTGCTGTTTTTTTCTTTAGTTGGAATGACTGCGGTTGTATAAAAGAGGCATGCAATTCAAGGTTTCCAAAATAATCTTCTTAACTCAAAGATAAATTCTTGAACTGCCAGAAAAATGGAATTGTAATCCCCACGAATTTACACATTTCATGATCCTTGGCGATAAAATAACGCTCTACGCTTTGATGTAATCGTGGGCCGATATTGAAGCATAATCTGGAAATAGTTTTCTGACATCCTTTAATGTAAGCCCGCTAATCTCACTTCTTGAAACACCTCTATTTGACCATCTTTCCAAAAACAATGTTTCAGGGCGATAATTCATCAAATATTGTCCGTACAACTCGTACTCGATACAAAACGCAGATCCTTCACCCGAAGCTTTTGAAACAACTATCTCGATTAAATCATGAACATTTTCTGCTCCAAATTTTGTCATAGCTTCTAGAAAAAGGTCCCTCTGCATCAGCATGTGGTGAGTTACAAACGTATACATTGGAACCTCACTTCCTATCGTGTTACTACTCAAGATCTTGTAGTAGGGAGGATTGAATTCCCAGCTAGGAAAAAGAATTTGCTTCGAATCTGACTCAAACCATTTCCTTGGGTGAATCAAAATAGTGTCAGCATCTAAAATAAGAACCGCATCACTTAAAGTTTGCTCTACTTGCCATACCTTAAGAAACTGTTGCAATGCCCAACCATATCTATTATTAAATTTTGACCTAAGCATTTTCCTATGGAATTCGTCGATGCACAGATCTTCAGGCACAACAGAGATATCGTCACGTTCTAGAATAGATAATCTCTTGCTACATTCTTCCAGGCTTCGATTAGGTACAATAAGTTGAGTTTCACCACTGTAATAACCTCCTAAAGCCTCAATTCCAGCTGGGATTGTCAACATTAACATGTCAAAATCTTTACTATCCGCGACAATGGTCAAGCCTATTGTCTTTTTCATTTGCATATAATTTTCACTTGAACATTTTGTATAAGGTAGGCGATTTGCAATGGCGAAACGTTTTAAATCTGAGGAATTGTTTCGCCCTGCAAACACTGAAATTAATTTAAGAATCCGTAGAAATAAAATCGTGCTCCAGTTAATTTTGCAAGTGAATCTCTGGCACCGAATCAGAAAATTGGTCATAGATGATTACTTCCCTTCATGCCGTGCGCCTTTGAAACTTAATCTAAAAGTACCCTACTAGAAGTGCCCTTCGTAGCTAAAGAATTTCTTTCGAGATACTGTTAAGTCATGCGAATTATGGTTTCTGGAGGTAGCGGTCAGATTGGGACTTATCTGACAGCTCTCTTAGCTAGAGAAGGTTTAATCGTGGGCAATCTAGGCAGAGCAAAAAGTATCAAAATTAGGGAAGATTTCAAACTTGAAGATTTCTTAATCCCCTCTTATGAATCTGAGCATGTCTTAGAATCGCTGATTAAATTTAAACCAGATGTTTTCGTAAATTTGGCTTCGGTGAGTTCTGTAGCACTCTGTGAAACTAACCCAACACTGTCAAAGAGTGTGAATTTAGATTTCCCACTATCAATTCTCGAATTCATTAAAATGGGAGTTCTTGGAGATTGCCATTTTATTCAAGCCTCCAGTTCAGAGATGTTTGCGGGTAAGAGTAACCAGATAATTTCTGAACTTAGTCCTGTTAATCCCAGGTCTGTGTACGGAAAACACAAAGCTGAGGTTCATCTGAGACTTAACGAGTATAGAGATTTGCATTCAGTTCGAGCATCGTCGGTTGTTTTATTCAATAATGAGTCTAAGTTGCGGGATGAGAGATTTGCATCAAAAAGAATAATAAGTGACTTAGTTAGACTTAAACTTAGACTTTTAGAGAGCTTTCGTTTGGGAAACGACTTTGTAATGAGAGATTGGAATCATCCCTCTGATACAAGCCAGGCTTTGAGAATGATAATTGAAAGTGGCCGAGCTGATGACTATGTGGTTGGGTCAGGTGAATTGCATAGCATCAGAGAGCTTATTGAAGTCGCAGCAAATTTCCTACAATTAGACCTTTCAAAAATCTCTATCGTGAAAGATTTAAACCTTGCTAGATCATTTGAAAATCATGGATTAGCAGCAAACAGTTCAAGAATCAGAGATTGGTTGGGTTGGATTCCTAATTATACTTTCAAGGAAATCGTTGAAGAAATGGTCATAAGTGAACTTGAAAATGTGCAGTAAGTCTTTCGATTGCTACAGTGGAGTGTAGATAAGTCGCTGCCAGAGTTAAGATTTGGATATTGAGAGAACGAACAGTAGCCTTTGACCCCCTAGTCCCCATCGTCTAGGGGCCTAGGACACCGCCCTTTCACGGCGGTAACACGGGTTCAAATCCCGTTGGGGACGCCAGGCCCAGTAGCGCAGTTGGTTAGCGCGCCGCCCTGTCACGGCGGAGGTCGCGGGTTCAAGTCCCGTCTGGGTCGCGATTAGTTTTATTCGGCTGGGTAGCTCAGTTGGTACGAGCGTGCGACTGAAAATCGTGAGGTCGACGGTTCGATCCCGTCCCCAGCCACTCTAAATAATTATGCCCTTTTAGTTTTTACTTGAGTCCGAAGTCTTTAGAAAAAGTGTCAACATTAGTAACCAAATTAATCCTGCAATCCCAGTCAACACTCTCTCTAAGTCAAAAGGCGCATTAGAAATTGCCACTGCAATGAAGCAATAAAAGGCAGAGATAAGCCAGAGCGAGAGCACTGCCTGTCTTTTACCGAAACCAGCGCGCATCAATCTATGCGATAGGTGATCTTGTCCACCTTGAAAGGGCGAAATTCCTTTGCGAAGTCGTGAAATTACTGCAACCGATGTATCAAGTATTGGAACTGCAAGAAGTAAAATAGGAAGTGCAAAACTTGCACTCAAGTTAATTGGATTGGGATCAAATCTTAGAGTTAGAGTAGCAATCAATATTCCTAGAAAAAGCGCCCCAGCATCTCCCATATAAATTCTTGCTGGTGGTTTATTCCATAAAAGAAAGCCTGTTGTTGCCCCCGTTAATACTAGGGAGAGTGCAGCAATTGCATGCTGTCCGCTTTGAAGAGCAAGAAAGAATAAGAAAAGTGAGGAGATAGCAACGGTTCCTGAGGCACCTCCGTCAACATTATCAAAGAAATTTATCGAATTAGTAATCCCGACAATCCATAGAGTTGTTATTGCAAAATCAATTATCGTATTTCCAGTAGGGCTTCCAAGAGTCCTGGTAGCAATCAAAATGACTGCAATTACTAGACCAAATAGATTCTGAGCAATAAATCGTGGCCAAGGTGAGAGCTTCTTGATATCGTCAACAAGGCCAATTACTCCCATGAGCACTGCCGGGATTAGCACGGCGCTAACTAGCGACAGTGCGCTTGCTTGTCCCGAAACAACTATGGCTAGATATGTGGTTAAGCAAGTACCAATAATTATTGCCACACCACCAAGGTATGGAATAGCTTCTTTATGGGTTTTATGGGACTCAGTTGGAGCATCAAGAATCTCAATTCTTAAGGCAACTTTTCTGGCAAGCGGGGTTAGTACACCAACAATTGTCAGTGCGGTAAAAAATAGGACAAGATACTCAGAGAAATTAAGCTCCATAAGATTTCTTTGAAATTACTGCTTAGCTCGGACCCGATTTACGGCGAAACATCTTGGGAGCTCCTGCTCCAGCTTGACCGCCCTTGACCTTTGAATCTCCAGATTTGCCTTGATTCTTTGGGGCATTAGCGCTTCGCTTCTTTTCAAGTGCTTCAAGATATTTCTTCTTTGGATCCTTACCTAAATCGTTACTCAATTTAGAGACCTTTCCCGGTATTTGAATTAAGAAGGCTTTGAACCTCTGATTGTCGATATCTCCTATGCCCGCCAAGGGTTCGAACTGCTGTAAGTTTCCCAGCCTTTGCCCATCTTGTTACAGTCTTTGGGTCTACTCGAAATAAAGATGCAACTTCAGCTGGGGTAAGAAGTACTTCATGATCCCGGCTGAAATTAGACACTTTCATCTCCTAACCTTTAATCTACTGATTTGCCCTATTAATCCCTTATGGCAGGAGTATCTACCCATTTAAAGTTGATGACAAGCAGGCTACATCGCCTGTTCAAAAGAGGCTACACGCCTCCAGCGTGAAACAAGCCTTTCATATCCACTTCCTGCCTGAACTCCATCACCCTTGGCGAGGCCCTCAATGGAAGAGAGAACATCTTCGATTGAAGTATCTGCATCAAGGCCATCCTCGCCTAAATCTTGAAGTGACTTCTCTAGATATGTTGCAAGGCCGCCATAATCACATTCAAGGATTGAGCTAGGGTGAAATAGATTTAACCAATTAAGAAGCTCTACCAACTCTTGTTCCACTGGCCCTGATCCAAATGCGCTCTTAACCACCTTATGGGTCTCTAGACAGCGCTCTTTAGCAAGTGAGATTTCAGTTCGCATTATGGTGAAGGGGCCATCCTCGCCACT
>Ga0194123_10006715_pt1 | contig 11774 bp, 11 predicted proteins | sample TA2MahsurfametaG_5_FD_155479 | JGI IMG/M metagenome (GOLD analysis project Ga0194123, IMG submission 155479) | Freshwater microbial communities from Lake Tanganyika, Tanzania - TA2015023 Mahale A surface | ecosystem: Environmental > Aquatic > Freshwater > Lake | place: Tanzania: Lake Tanganyika... | reverse complement strand
TGAGTTCCTGACTGTTCAACAACTGCGAACACTGATACGTGAACATGTGGCCCCATCCTTTTCTCCACTATGAGCAGTGATCAGAGGCTCCCTCTCCCCTACGGTCGGCAAGCAATCACAGAAGCCGACGTGAATGCGGTTACATCTGTACTGCGTAGCTCATTCCTTACTCAGGGGCCTACGGTTCCGGCGTTCGAGCAGGCAGTTGCCTCCAAGATTTGCGCACGCCATGCGGTGGCAGTCAACAGCGCTACGAGTGCACTACATATCGCATGCCTAGCTCTGGGGCTTGGGCCTGGTGATCGGCTCTGGACCTCGCCAATCACCTTTGTGGCCTCAGCTAATTGTGGGCGCTACTGCGGTGCGGAGGTCGACTTTGTAGATGTAGAGCCTTCAACAGGCTTGATGAGCGTCACGTCACTGCAGCAGAAGCTGGAGCAGGCAGAGCGCGATTCCAGGTTGCCCAAAGTGTTAGTACCGGTCCATCTCGCCGGGACCAGCTGCGATATGGCGGCGATTGGATCGTTAGCCGAGCGTTACGGCTTTTCGGTGCTGGAAGATGCAAGCCACGCGATCGGCGGCCGCTATCGGAGTGAACCCGTTGGCAATTGCAGATACAGCGCAATCACTGTGTTCAGCTTCCACCCTGTGAAGATTATCACAACGGGCGAAGGCGGGCTAGCCTCAACAAATGATTCTAAGCTTGCCCAGCTCATGGTTGAGCTACGTAGTCACGGCATCGTTCGTGATAGAGATCGCTTAATGAAGCCAGCTGCAGGGCCTTGGGCTTACGAGCAGCAGCAGTTAGGCTTCAACTACCGGATTACTGACATTCAGGCTGCTCTGGGGCTTAGCCAGCTCCAGCTTCTTGATGATATCGTAGCCCAGCGCAATCGACTATTACGACTATATCATGACTTGCTGGTTCAGTTACCCTTGAGACTGCTTGAAGTGCCTGAAAATGTTCTGAGTTCTGGTCACCTCGCGGTCATCCGCTTGCATCATGCAACCACAGAGCAGCACAAGGGTGTGTTTGAGAGCCTCCGAGCTGCAGGAATCGGCGTGCAATTGCATTACTCCCCTGTTCATCTGCAGCCCTACTATCAGGCACTAGGTTTTGTCGAAGGACAATTTCCCAATGCTGAGTCATATTCCAGATGTGCCATTAGTCTCCCACTTTTCCCTGCCCTCACCAATCATGATCTAAATCGAGTCGTTCAGGTTCTTGCCGAATCGATGAAGGAGAATGGTTTGCTATGACTCAATTCAAGGCCTTGATAGTTGGCCTTGGCCATATCGGCATCGGTTACGATGCGGCTCTCCCGTTTGTTTCCGATCAGGCTTATTCCTCCGCACGAACGCTAACTCATGCTCGGGCTATTGCATGCCATTCAGGTTTTTCACTAGTAGCTGGTGTAGACACTTCCATTGAGGCTCGCTCGAGTTTTAGTAAAATTTATGGTGTGCCCGCATATCCTGATTTATCCAGTTATTTGGCTTCCAGTGCTGATTCATCCCCAGACTTGGTGGTAATTGCTGTACCCTCCCATCTGCAAATAGTTCTGATGGCAGAACTTCTCGATCTGGCCAAGCCCCGTATTCTCCTTCTAGAGAAACCGGTTGCCATCTCTCTTCAGCAAGCTAAGATATTGCAGAAATTGTGCGATATCCACCCCGATGTTTCTGTGGCTGTGAATTACTTTCGCCGCTGGCTACCTGCCGTGCAAGCTTGGCGTCGCCGGATTTTGGCCGGGGATCTGGGACAATTTCTGCATGGGTATCTCACCTATGGCAAAGGATTGTTAAGTAACGGCTCACACTTTGTAAATCTTGCCGAGTCCTGGCTCGGACCTCTTGCCCATGGGAGTGTGATTGATCGAGGTATGCGCCACCTCTGCTTCGATCGTGAGGCCAGCCTAGAGCTCATGGCCTTAAATCATTCACAGGCTTCTCTTCAGGTCCGCAGTATTGGTAATGCAGGTTTGCGATCTGGTGAACTAGACCTATGGTTTGAAGGAGGGAGAATCTGTTGGCCCGATAATGGACGGTCCATAGCTTTCTGGCCCCGATGTCCACCAGACTGTGGGGATACGCATGCACGACTCAGTTCTGACCCCGAGCTTAATCTCACAGGATTGGACCACTACCAAATGCATGTTGTAGAAGGCTTGCATCGCCACCTCTGCGACCCAATTTCATCACCTCTTGGTTGTGAGTGTACCGACGCACTTCGCACGCTCCGAATTCTCTCCCCCGCGATCGCAGATGACCGCTGAGCCCCTTGCACTGAACGGTGGGTCACCTCAGATCACCTCCAAGTTTCCGCCATACCGCAGCATTGGAGTTGAGGAGATCAAAGCCGCGAATCGGGTCCTCAGCTCTGGTGTTCTTTCAGCCTTCATAGGAGCCGCAGGACCTGGTTTTTATGGAGGACCTGAAGTACAGGCGCTTGAGCATGAAGCAGCAGAGCGTTTCGGCGTTCGCCACGTAGTCGCGGTGAATTCCTGGACCTCCGGCCTGGTAGCGGCCGTTGGTGCCATTGGAATTGCACCCGGAGATGAGATAATCGTAACCCCATGGACGATGGTGGCCACAGCCACAGCAATCCTGCACTGGAACGGGATACCAGTATTTGCTGACATCGATCCGCATACGTTCAACCTCGATCCCGCCGCGGTCGAAGCGGCAGTAAGCCCCCGTACCCGAGCCATCCTTTGCGCCGACATCTTCGGCCAGAGTGCCGATATCCCAGCACTGCGAGCTATTGCAGATCGCCATGGCCTACGCCTGCTCACTGATACAGCTCAGGCCCCGGGAGCCCTTCTCTCCGGCCGATCCGCCGGGACGACGGCCGACATTGGCGGCTTTAGCCTCAACTATCACAAGCACATCCACTGTGGCGAGGGTGGACTTCTCGTCACCGACGACGACCACTTGGCTGATCGCCTGCAGCTGATTCGCAACCACGGCGAAGCTGTGATCGAGAGCGACGATCCTGCTAAGCTTGCCAACATCTTAGGCTATAACTTCCGGCTTGGTGAGATTGAGGCGGCAATCGCCCGTGCCCAGCTTCACAAGCTGTCTTCGCTGGTGGCTACCCGTCAACGAGCTGCGGATCGCTTGCGGGCCGGCCTAGCGGATCTAAATGGTCTGCAGCTCCCTTGCATAGCTGACAAGGCCACTCATGTGTATTACGTGTTCGGCATGACCCTCGATACGGAAGTGCTCGGGAGGCCTCGTAGCTGGATTGTAGAAGCACTGCGGGCCGAGGGAGTTTCTGCCTTGTTAGAGGGCTATCAGTGCATCCACCTCAACCCGCTGTTCCGACATAGAATTGCTTACGGTGCTGAAGGCTTCCCCTGGAAGGGGCTGACTAGAGGAAAAAGCTCTGTGACCTATACCCCTGGACTCTGCCCGGTTGCGGAAAACCTGCACCAGCGAACCTTCCTCGGCCTCAATCTTTGTGCCCACCCATACACTGATCCACAGATCGATCAGGTAGTGGCCGCCTTCCGAAAGGTGTGGGCTTACTTGGAGGCACGCGCTTGAACCTGGCCTTAATACCTGCTCGTGGCGGCAGCAAGCGCATTCCGCGCAAGAACATCCGCCTCTTCCGAGGAAGGCCGATGCTTGCTTGGTCGATCGAAGCGGCGCGCGCCGCTGGCTGCTTCGATCGCATTATCGTGAGCACAGACGACGAAGAGATTGCAAACGTGGCTAGTAACTATGATGCAGAGGTTCCGTTCCTGCGACCTGCATACCTGGCGGACGACAAGGCCACCACCCAGGCCGTGGTGCTGCATACGTTGGAATGGTTTGAGCATCAGAACCTGGTGCCTAGGGCGGTGTGCTGCCTCTACGCCACGGCACCATTCGTGCTGCCGTCTGATCTCTTGGCAGCTAGACATCTGCTCGATCAAGCCCCTACAAGCAGCTTCGTGTTCACGGCCACCTCATTTCCTTTTCCGATCCAACGAGCCATTCAGATTGATACCGAGGGCTACTCGGCCATGGTTCATCCTGAGCAATTCAATACACGCAGTCAGGATCTGGAAGAAGCATTTCACGATGCAGGACAATTCTATTGGGCTCGACCAGAGGCCTGGAGGCATACCCGAAATTTTTTCGAGAATGGACGCCCACTCGTGCTTCCTCGCTGGCGTGTTCAGGATATTGATACGGAGGAAGACTGGCGTATGGCCGAATTATTGCATCAAGTGATAGAGAATAGCCAGTGAATAAGATATCCATTGAGACATGGCCTAATCAATCAGGCTTGAAAATGAAGCAACCTGTAGTTAGCGTTGTTTTAGCAAACCTTATGAGCAGCAAAGGTGAACTGAATGCTGAAACTAAGGCCAGGATAAAATTAGCAGCGCAAGTCGATTCCGAGCATCAATCAGATGTCATTCTGTTATGCGGATGGGCATACAGGCCCGACTGCTCTATAGCTTTAGCTGAAGCCATGAACACATATATTTCAACACAATACCCTTTGCTGGCCAAAAAAGCCGTATCCCAAAACCTTTCTCGCGACACTGTTGGCGATGCTTTTTTTACTTGTCTGTACCTTCGGGAGCTTTTCATGGGCTATTCCTCCTTCAACATTAATGTCATAACTTCAGATTATCACGTTAATAGAACCTGCGAAATATTTGACTTTATCTTTGGAGGTATTTCGTCAATTTGCGTAAAAGGCTTGCCTGGTTTCAACAGTGACATCTCGGCGACAAAAGAAATAGAGTCTCTTCGGGCATTCAGGAAGACTTTCTCTGGCGCATCTGCCGGAGATTTGGACTCGATTTACTTTACACTTGCAAAGAGTCATCCTTTCTACAATGGCACTATTCATCCGCGGATGGGAAAGATGGGTGAGTTATCATTGTATATCAAGAGTTGCCTAGCCCATTTATGAAAGTTCTAATTCTTTCCCCCTATCCTGGTGGCCTCCTGTCTGCTCTGTCTGATTTTGGAGATGATTATGCTGTTATTTCGGGGCCTGTAACCCCACAAGACTGCATTGATGGGGATTTCGACTTTCTTGTTTCCTACGGTTATCGTACAATTCTTCAGAATGATGTACTAAGTCTATTCCCTTATAAAGCTATTAACCTGCATATTAGCCTTTTGCCTTTCTGTAGAGGAGCCCACCCAGTATTCTGGTCGATTGTAGAGCGACAACCTCTCGGGGTAACCATCCATCAGCTCGATGAGGGGCTTGACACTGGAAACATACTTTTTCAGCTTGTTACACCACTATCTCTTGAGCATGACGAATCATTTGCTTCGCTTTACTGCAAGCAGCGCCATGCGATTGAACAGTTATTTAGTCACACTTGGAAGTATCTCCGAACTGCAGAATGTGCTGGATGGAGACAGCAAGGGATTCCTAGCGAACATCGTGCTCGACAACTGAATAATTGGCTTTATTTAATGCCAGACCAATGGGATACTCCAATTGCTGATTTCTGCGAAAAGGCTGGCATTTCTCATCCCCTTCTTGCATATTCGTAGAATTGTCTTGTAGCCATGATTCATTTTAAGACTACTGCACGCATTGGTACTCGTCTAATCGGTGTTGATCAGCCGCCTTTTGTGATCGCTGAGATGAGCGGCAACCACAACCAGAGTCTGGAGCGCGCATTTGCTCTTGTGGATGCCGCTGCCGCTGCAGGCGCTCATGCCCTCAAGCTTCAGACCTACACCGCAGACACCATCACCCTCAACATGCGCGGTGGCGACTTCGAAATCCGTGATCAGGCCAGCCCTTGGGCTGGCCTAAACCTCCATGATCTCTACTCGAAGGCATATACCCCCTGGGAATGGCACGGGTCGATCATGGAGCGGGCTCACCAGCAGGGCATGCTCTGCTTCAGTTCGCCATTTGATGAGAGCGCGGTTGACTTTCTGGAGGAGCTGGATGTTCCTGCATACAAAATAGCCAGCTTCGAGAACAACCATCTACCACTGATCCGCCGTGCTGCCGCCACCGGTAAACCGCTAATCATCTCCACCGGCATGGCCAGCCTGGCGGAGCTGGACCAGGCCGTTACTACGGCGCGTGAAGCCGGCTGCAGTGATCTCGTGCTTCTCAAATGCACAAGCACCTACCCGGCAACCCCTGCTAACACAAACATCCGAACGATTCCCCATCTGCGTGACTTATTTTGCTGTGAGGTGGGCCTCTCCGATCACACCTTGGGCGTTGGCGTATCAGTGGCAGCGGTAGCCCTCGGTGCCACTGTGATCGAGAAACATTTTACCCTTGCGCGCACAGATGGTGGTGTAGATTCCGCCTTCTCCTTGGAGCCGGCTGAACTTGCCACCTTGGTCCAGGAAACCGAGCGGGCCTGGCAAGCGATGGGCGAGGTGCGTTATGGCCCCACGGAAGCCGAGCACGCCAGCCTGCAGTTCCGACGCTCGATCTATGTGACGTCTGAGATCGCACCAGGTGAGCTGTTCACGCACGAGAATCTGAGAGTAATTCGTCCAGGCCATGGGGCCCCGCCGCATCTATATGAGCAGCTTATGGGTCGCCCAGCACGTCGTGCCTATCAGCCGGGTACGCCCCTGAGCCTGGATCAGCTCTTATGAACCTGTTGACACCTCGCTTGTGCCTGCGACCCTTCGAAGAGATAAACATCAATGCTACCTACCTGGGTTGGCTAAACGACCCGGAAGTGACCCGCTTCAGCAACCAACGCTTCTACCAGCACACGGCCGAGACCTGCGCGGCTTACTTGGCAAGTTTCACACAAGATTCTAACAGTTTTTTATTGATCGAGCAGCTGGGGAATCAGCGGGCGATCGGCACAGCCACGGTTTACCGGAACAACAGACACGGCACCGCCGATATCGGACTATTGCTGGGGGAACGGTGCTGCTGGGGACATGGCTATGGCCGAGAGGCCTGGCAAGCGGTGCTTGACGCGGTGTTGGCAGAAGATGGGATTCGTAAAGTGACCGGTGGCACTGTTCGGCCTAACGGTGCGATGGTGCGAATTATGGAACAATCGGGCATGGAGCTTGAAGCCATACGCGCATGTCAGGAACTTATCGAGGGCAAACCGGTTGACCTTCTCTATTACGCCCGCTTCGCTGAGACATCTGCCTGAAGCCTCAGTGGCGGTGTGCGCCCACGATGCCGGCGCAGCAAGACACATGGCTGCCTGGCTGGCACCCCTCCAGCCGCAACTTCGCCTTTGCGTGGCCGGGCCGGCAGAGACGTTGTTCAGGGCACGGCTGGGAACCACGATTGTCTCCTACCCGACCCTGGAAGAAGCGCTTGCGTCCGCCCAGGTGCTGATCAGTGGCACAGGCTGGGCAAGCGATCTCGAACATCGGGCCCGACGACTGGCAAGCCAGCGCGGCATCCCCAGTATTGCAGTGCTTGATCACTGGGTGAACTACATCGAGCGCTTCCAGCGCGAGGGCGACAGGCAGCTACCTGATGCGCTCTGGGTGGCAGATGCGGAGGCAGCCGCCCTGGCTACTGCTGTGCTTCCGAGCGTGCCCGTGCTGCAATTGCAAAACCTATGGCTGAAGGGCATCTGCACTACCGTCCAGAGGCTTCGCAGAAAAAAAGATCCGCGACCTCGCAAGCCGGCCCGGCGGTTGCTTTACCTGCTCGAACCCACTCGTGTGGCATGGAACTCTCATCCTAATAGAGTATCAGAAGCTGGGGAATTTCAGAGCCTGCACTACTGGCTACGACAACTGCCCCACCTGATAGAACTGGGCTGGGTAGCCCCCAAGCACGAACTGGAATCCCTGGCATTGCGGCCCCACCCCTCGGAACAAATTGGCAAATACGACGCCTGGATCACCGGGGTAACCTCAAGTTGGCCGATACAGCTTGATCGGGCTCTAGCTCTTGAGGAATCACTGGCCTGGTCAGATGCCGCCTTCGGCTGTGAAACACAGGGCCTAGTTGCAGCTATGGCTTGCGGGTTGCCAGCTTTCAGTACTCTACCGCCATGGGCCCCACCTTGCCGTCTGCCTCACTCTTCGTTGATGCATATTCGACACCTCACCTAACACAATTACTCATTTTGAAACATCAAACCACATTTCGTTTCGCACCACGGCTCTGCTTCCTGCAAGCCAACTCCTTGCTCATTGGGCTATGATAGATTTATATAGTCTGTGCAAATCGCACAAAAAAGCTTTCCGGTTGCCGTATGCGAGTATTACAATAGTTTAAGATACACAAATGCAGTCTCCATTGACCTCGCAAATGCAGTCAACCAATTTATCCTATTGACTTGTACGATGCTATGCATTTTACTGAAACGGTGCCTTCTGAACTGTTTACGTGAAACATTGCACGTAAGCCAACACTGAGTCCATCGCATGCTAAAATATCATCAGATGCTCACGGCTTGCTCTTTGCTTTCAACAAACAATTCACTCTAATGCTACACTGAGTATTTTAAAGGGAAAGCCAATGAAGTATTGCAAGCGCTGCTGTATTCCCGCGAGCCAAGAAGACGTCTCATTTGATGAGCTGGGCATCTGTACAGCTTGTAGAACATCTGAGCAAAAGATGCACATAAGCTGGAAGAGTAAGTCACAAGAACTAGGTCAGATTCTCTCAAAGACAAAGGCTGATGCAGCTTCGTATGACTGCATTCTGCCAATATCCGGGGGTAAAGACAGTTTCTTTCAAGCACACGTCCTCACAAAAGTTTACGGCCTGCGTCCACTTGCGGTTACATTCAGCCATAACTGGTTTTCTGAGACCGGTTTCTATAATCTTCAGCTTTGCCTGAAGTCTTTTAGTCTTGACCACATACAATTTACACCATCAAGAGACCTCGTAAATCGCCTGGCACGTCAATCTCTATTTGAAATTGGAGATGCCTGTTGGCATTGCCATGCTGGGGTTGGTGCCTTTCCTTTAAAAATAGCTGTTGCTTTTGGAATTAAGCTTCTGATATGGGGTGAATCGATATGCGAAAGTTCAGGTCGCACGACATATAATGACTCCAGAGAGTCTTTTGATAAAGATTACTTCACACGCGTATCTGCTAAAAAAACGCCACAGCAAATGGCTGATAGTGGCTGCGCATCACTCGACGAGCTTTCAATGTTTACTGTACCATCATCCTTGGAAATAGATAATTCAGGTGTCTGGGGGTTGCATTTAGGTGACTACATCTTCTGGGATGAAGAACGGCAGACAGAGTTCATCAAATCGGAATATGGCTGGCGAGAAACTGACATGGAAAGTGCTTACAAGGGATTTAAAAGTGCTGAGTGCATCATGGCAGGGGTCCATGACTACATGTGTTACCAAAAACGAGGTTTTAGTCGTGCATCACTTCAGGCCGCAGTAGACGTCCGAAATGGTTTAATGACTAGAAAAGAGGGCCTAGACCTGGCCTCCCGCATAGACGCTGAAATACCTTATGCACTTGAATACTACAAACAACTGACCGGCCTTACCGATGAAGAATTTCACGAAGAGATTAAAAGACACCGCTCACCATTTGTAGATCCGGGGGTCATCAGACCTGTTTCAAAAACACGCACAACCTCAGAATCATCACAACCCTTTGTTGAGCAAATTCTAGATAGGTATAAGAATTCATCAGACTCGCGCCTTCAAAGTGCTGATCTAGATCGATTGAACTCAGAGCTTTGGTGGTCATGATGAATGAAACATCTTTGGTAGATCTGTTTCGCACTTATACAATCAAGCAGCTTATTTCGCTCATTGATCAGTCTCAGCTGAGCGAGAGGGATCTTTTTGATTGTTGTGAGCATAGATTTGAAACATTTAATCCTTATCTGAAAGCCTTCAAATGCGTTTTCACTAAGTATGAAGCAACACACATTAGGGATGGGTCTTTCCCGTTAGCTAATCAGCCCCTTAGGTCAATTCCATTTGGTATCAAGGATGTATTCAACACTTGCTTGAAACCAACTGAAATGGGTTCTATTATATGGGAAGGGTTTGAGGCAGGAAATAATGCAAGATGCGTAGACTCTTTGCTAAGATCTGGAGCAATTCCGTTCGGGAAGACAGTTACGGCCGAGTTCGCCGTTCATGCTTTAAACGAAACTCTTAACCCATACGACCCAGCTAGAACACCTGGTACATCATCGTCTGGTTCAGCCGTAGCCGTAGCAGCAGGTATTGTACCATTTTCAATTGGGACTCAAACTGCCGCATCCATCATACGGCCAGCTTCTTTCTGCGGTGTCTGGGGTATGAAGCCTAGTTTTGGCTTGATTCCAAGAACTGGTTCCCTTAAAACAACAGATACATTAGATACTATTGGCTTCTTTAGTTATTTTGGTTCTGATCTTCGGCGCATATTATCCTCTATGAGAGTCAAGGGGCCTAATTATCCTTATGTCTACAGATATGTCGATAAAGCTGGGCCCTACCCAAAGCCTCATGGTTCTTTATGGAAGGTTGGCTTCTTTAAATCCTGCTTTTGGGAAATTGCTCAACCAGCTATTAAGAGAGCGATCGAAAAGGTAGTTGCTCAACTTCAAGCTATTCCAAATATTGAAATTGAAGTCGTTCCTGATTTTTGTGGCACGAATATTCATGAACTCCATGAGCTAATCTACGCCAAATGCCTATCTTATTACTTTACGCAAGAGTCATTATCTGAAGATCGGGTCTCATCGCTCATGCTTGAGGCCATTAAACGTGGCAGCGAGATCTCTGTTAATGATTTCCAGGCTGCATTAGACAGTCAATCCACTTACGTTGAGAAATGTCATGATACATTTGATGATATTGATGTTATTATTTCTTTAAGCACATCCACAGTTGCCCCTATTAGAAACCAGACTGAGTCACCAGATCCTTCACTCATCTGGACTTTTCTGGGCATGCCGTCCCTAAACGTCCCCATTGGATTTTCGGATGAAGGACTTCCCATCTCTTTGCAGCTTTCTGCAAGAAAATATAATGATTATTTACTCCTACAATTCCTTGACCATGCGCTTAGTCTCGAAATCTTTCGGAATCAATCAATAGAGTTGCCGACAATAGGGATACCCGTTTCTTTAACCTAAAAGCTCTTCATGGTTACCATGTATAATATCGTTGACATAACCTATTCTGCAGTACTATCCAAGTCTTTCCCTGTAACAAAGCCCAAGTCGTGCCAATCTGCTAAGAAAACCTAGTGATGTCATTTATAAATGGAAGTGCTAGAGTGAACGTCTACAATTGCATTTTACGGCCATTTTTATCAGCCTGTCTTTTGGGGCCTTTTTTATAAATAATAAGCGCAAAGCTGGTGGCTTATGCGTCTAGTACGACCCCATTCTTTGTAAAGTTGCCTCATACCACTATTATGCAACCATGACAGTCTTCGTCTTTTCAGCTTACGGTCTGTGGCCTATGCTCGAGTATGAGCTAGACATAATACAAAGACATTTACACAATGGCGATATAGTCTATTATTTTACTTGTTTGGGTAAAACTCATTTTTGTAGCGCGTGGAGTAACCCTTTCACAGCACGATCATTGTTATCGAAGGCTCAATGTTTTAGTTGTAGGTCGAGGGTAAACAATGGCCTTAACTGGCTTGAAAATGCTACCGGTCAATTACATACAGTACCATATTCTTATCCAACAGAATTCTCTAGAACTAAATTACCAAGCATTATTAGCAATCTTTTCCACATAGTAAATTCTTCATCGGATGAGCACATCACAAAGTACGTTGAATGTTTGCATCCAGGCCTTCATTACGCGGCTATCTCATCATTGATAGACGTTACACGGAATTCAGAGATCTCACCGT
>Ga0194123_10006713_pt1 | contig 11780 bp, 11 predicted proteins | sample TA2MahsurfametaG_5_FD_155479 | JGI IMG/M metagenome (GOLD analysis project Ga0194123, IMG submission 155479) | Freshwater microbial communities from Lake Tanganyika, Tanzania - TA2015023 Mahale A surface | ecosystem: Environmental > Aquatic > Freshwater > Lake | place: Tanzania: Lake Tanganyika... | reverse complement strand
CTGGTGGCGGCCAAGGTGGCCCGCCAGGAGGGCCTGAGCGGCTTCCGCACCGTGATCAACAGCGGTGAGGAGGCCGGTCAGACCGTGTTCCATCTGCATGTGCACGTGATCGGTGGCCGTCCGCTGGTCTGGCCGCCGGGCTGAGGCACAGCCGGCGAGAATGGGTTGACCTGAACGCCGTCATGAATCCCCTGCAGGCCTTCCGCAGTCAGCTCGGCAAGCTGCGGCGCCTCGCCCAGCCCTACTTCCTGCCGGTGGAAGACACCAGTGGCTGGCAATTCCTGCTGCTGATCGTGGCCCTGCTCACCGTGGTAGTGGGCAGCACCCTGCTGTTGCTCACCGCAGTGGTGGCGGCCAGCGGTGCCCTGATCCCTGAGTTGCAGGCGCGCTTCCTGCCGGGTGTGCCGCAACAGGTGAGTGCCATCTGGGCCAGCCCGGCTGGGCCGGTGGTGATGGTGTTGTTCGTGGCGGGCCTGATTGCGTTCGGGGCGCTGCGCAGCAAGCTGCGCCAAGGGCGCTGGCTGCCCTGGCTGCTGATGGGGGTGATCACGCTGTTGATCCTGGTGATCAACGGCATCAACGTGGGCATCAGCTATATCGCCCGCAATGTTGATAACACCCTGGTGGCCTACAAGGCCGATGAGTTCTGGCAGGTGGTGGCGATCTATGCCTTCTGCCTGGTGCTGGCGCTGCCGATTCGTGCCCTTCAGAGTTATCTGATTCCCAAGCTTGGTTTGCTCTGGCGTGAGTGGTTGAGCGGTCGTCTGCTCAATCGCTATCTGAACAACCGCGCCTACTACGTTCTCAATCCCAACGACGAAACGGCGGAGGAGATCGACAACCCCGATCAACGGATCTCTCAAGACACAGCCAGCTTCACCGGTACCAGTCTGAGCGTGACGGTTGAGATCGTTTCGGCGCTCCTCACCTTCATCAGCTTCATCGTGGTGCTCTGGACGATCAGCACCACGCTCGCCCTATGGCTGCTGGTGTATTCGCTGGGTGGTACGGCCGTGATCGTGTTCGCCAGCCGCAAGCTGGTGGCCCTGAACTACGACCAGCTGCGCCTCGAAGCCGATTTCCGCTACGGCCTGGTGCACATCCGCGACAACGCTGAATCCATCGCCTTCTATCGCGGTGAACAGCAGGAGTCGCGCGAGGCGGTGCGGCGCCTGGATGGGGCGATCCGCAACTACGACAAGCTGATCGTGTGGGAAGCGCTGATCAGCGTGATTCAGCGCTCCTACGACTACTTCTCGCGCTTTTTGCCCTGGCTGGTGATCGCGCCGATCTACTTCGCCAAAGAAGTGGATTTCGGCGTGTTCGGCCAGGCCAGTATCGCCTTCTCCCAGGTGTTGTTCTCGGTGAGTTACATCGTGAACAACATCGATCGCCTGGCGGCCTTCTCGGCCTCAATCAGCCGCTTGGAGGGCTTCCAGGGCAAGGTGGAAGCCATCAACCGCTCCGAGGCCCAGCGTGAACTGCTGGCAGAGGAGTCGTCGCGGGCGGCCCAGTCGCTGTTGGTGCGCCATGTGGATCTGGTGCCCCCAGGCAGCGATCGCCGCCTGATTCACGACCTCAGCCTGGAGGTGGCCCCCAGTCAGCGGGTGCTGGTGGTGGGCCCGAGCGGCTGCGGCAAAACGTCCTTCCTGCGCCTGGTGAGCGGCCTCTGGCCGCCCACTGCTGGTGAGGTGGAGCGTCCGCCCCTCTCGGAGCTGCTGTTCATCCCGCAGAAGCCTTACATGATTCTGGGCAGCCTGCGCGAGCAGCTCTGTTACCCCCAGGATCCGCAGCGCTTCAGCGATGAGCACCTGCGCAGCGTGCTCGAGGAGGTGCGCCTGGGCGCCCTGGTGCAGCGCTACCCCGACTTCGACATCAAGCAGGACTGGCCGCGCCTGCTCTCCCTCGGTGAGCAGCAGCGCCTGGCCTTTGCCCGCCTGTTGCTCAATTCACCGCGGTTTGTGGTGCTCGATGAGGCCACCAGCGCCCTCGATGTGAGCACCGAGCAGCACCTTTATGAGCTGCTGGCCCAGCGTGAGATGGCGTTTGTGAGCGTGGGTCACCGCCCCACCCTCAAGAGCTTCCACAACCTGGTGCTCGAGCTCGACGGCCAGGGTGGCTGGAAGTTGATTCCCGCCGCCAGCTATACCTTCAACTCCGGCGTCTGATCCCCACGATGAGCACCACCAGCACAACCCCCGCCACCAGCGCCACCACCAACGACGTGCCCGCCTTTGGCTGGAGTGCCTACGCCGAGCGCGTGAATGGTCGCTTCGCGATGGTGGGATTTGCGGCGATCCTGCTGGTGGAGGCGATCAGCGGCGACACCTTCCTGCGCTGGGCCGGTTTCGTGGGCTGATGCCTTCAGGGCAGCTCTAGGAGATCCACCTGCCACAGGCCGCCCCGGCTCACCTCCACCGCCAGCACACGGCCATCGGCGCTGAGGCTCACCCGTTGGGGCACGCCGGCAGGTTCAATCGGCACCACTTGTGAGGCCTGCAGCGACCGGCGGTGGATTACGAGCTCGCTGCGGTCATCGCGCTGGCGCACCAGGGCGAGGCGCTCGCCCCGTTGGTCCACCGCCACGCTGATGGGCAGGCTGTCGGGGCGGTTGAGGCCCGGCAGTGGAACCGGTGCATGGCGCAGGCGATCGATCAGCTGCACCTGGGCCCGGCTGCCGGGGCGGCTGCTGATCAGCGCCAGCCAGTTGCTGTTGAGCGAGGGGCTCTGGCTGTCGCCCAGGCCGCTTAACGGTTGGTTGAGTGCTGCGATGGGCCTGAGGCCCGCCTGGCAGCCCGTGAGCAGCAGGGCGAGCGCACCACCCCAGAGGCCCGCGCCGAAGGAGGCTTGCCGGCTCATGGCTGCAGCGGGGGGCCACCGCCGCTTTCCAGCAGGCCCGGCGCGCGATCGGGTTCGAGCATGGCAGCCAGGCTGAACACCTGAAGGCGGCGGCTGCCGCCGGTGATCAGCTCCAGGGCGATGCTTTGGCCATCGGGAGCCAGGCTCAACTGCTGTGGTTCCTGATCGGCAGGAAGGAACAGCGGATGCTGCTGGCCTGTGGCCCGATCTTCAATCACGGCCTGGCGGCGCCCACCCTGCTGAACCAACAGGGCCAGATAGCGGCCATTCCAGCTCAGCGATGGCGAGCTGTGGGGCTGCCGATTGCGCAGCTGACGCAGGGGCAGCACGCGGCCCGTGCGGCGCTCCTGCAAGAGCACCGTGGTGCGACCACCGCGATCGACCAGGCTGGCGAGCAGGCGGCCATCGCCGCTGAGGGCCGGTTGCTGGCGGGATTCGGCTGCCAGCCCGGCCGGAGCTGCGGGTTGGCGCCGTAAAGGCCACAGCGAACAGCCACTCAGCCCAAGTGCGGTGACCGCTGTGCAGGCCATGAGGCGCCGCCGCCAGTGGGGATCAGTCGTCGAAGCGGGAGCTGTTGTCGCGTGGGGCCGCGCTGCTGGGTCCGTTATTGGGTGTGTTGTTGCGGCTCGACGGGGGAACGGGGCGGAACTCGGCATCGCTCACGCCTGACTCAGTTGCAGGGCTGCTGGGCGGGCGGTAGGGCGTGCCCTGGGGTTTGTCGCTCGGGCGCTCGCTGGGTCCGGGCCGGCGGCTGGAGCGAGGCATCGGCTCGCCGGCCGGTGCTGGCCGGCTTCCCCGCCGTGTCTCGTCGCGGTCCTGGCGGCGTGCGCCGAAGTCGCGCGCGGTGTCAGTGGGGGCGTTGCCTGCCCGGTAGCGGCTTGCTGCCGGCGCGGCTTCACGGCTTTCGCTACGGCCCTCGCCGCGGCGATCCCAGTCATCGCGCGAAGCGGCCCGTTCGGGAATGGCCGCGCGAGCAGGGGCGCGGCGCGGCCGATAGAGATCCTCCTCGTCGCGCTCGCTGTAGCCCTCTTCGCGGGAACGAATCCTGCGCCGCAGCGGCTGCGGTTCATCGAAGCGATCCACATCGTCGCGCCAGTCGCGGCCACCGCCCATGCGGGGTTTGGGCAGCGGTTCGTCGTCGTCGAAGAACGAAGAGCGGCGGGCCTGCTCGGTGGTCACCCCGCGCAGCCGCACGCTTTCGTAGGCGAAAAACACCGTGGTGCCGGCGAGCAGAAACTGGCCGAACTGCAGGATCGGATCGAGCCGCCAGCCCTGGAAAAACAGAATGCCGCCGCAGAGCAAGCCCACGGCGGCGAAAAACACGTCGTAATCGCGGGCGAGGGCTGGCTTGAAACTCCTCATGAAATAGAGGAAGGCGCCACCCACGGCCAACACGATCCCAACAATGCTGGCCCAATTCAGGCTGGCGTTGACCACGGATCGCTGCTCTCGTTCAAGCCACTGTAGGCCGGGAGTCGAGAGCGGTTCGGAGAACGCTGGCCGGGGCTGAGATCAGAGCTTGCGGTCGACGCGGTCGTTCTGGCTGATCAGGATCACCGCGATGGTGATGGGGATGACCACGATCACCGCACCCCACACGAGGCTGCTCAGGAAGTTGGCGAGGGAGGGGGTCATGGCTGTGACGAATCCGCCCGGGATCCTAGGCAGCGATGGCCGCTTCCTACGATCCGAGCACTGCTGCTTAGAGCTTTGTGACGGGGAGCCTTGCCATGGCCGTAATGGAGCAGACGGCAGCAGGGGGCGACAGCCTGGCCCTGCTGCGGCAAGTGTTGCCGCCTGTGCATCTGGTGCTCGGTCTGCTGCTGTCGGGCTGGACGCTGCTCTTCCTGTTCCGCATCGTGCTCACCTGGTATCCCCAGGTGGACCTCAGCCAGGGGTTGTGGCGCGTGGTGGCCATCCCCACAGAGCCATTGCTGGCGGCCACCCGCCGGGTGATCGCGCCGATCGGCGGGGTGGATGTCACGCCCGTGATCTGGCTGGGCTTGATCAGCCTGGTGCGTGAGCTGCTGGTGGGGCAGCAGGGCCTGATCACCCAGGTGATGATCCGCGCCAGTGTGCTGCCGGCCTAGGCCGGCGGGAGCATCTCCTGCTCCACGAATTTGGTGTGCACGTCGCCGGATTGGAATTCGGGGCGATCGAGCAGCTGCAGGTGGAAGTCGATCGTGGTGGGGATGCCGGTGACGGCGCATTCCGAGAGAGCTCGGCGCAGCCGCTTCAGGGCGTGGTTGCGGTCGGTGCCCCACACGATCAGCTTGCCGATCAAGGAGTCGTAGAAGGGCGGGATTTCGTAGCCGGTGTACACGTGGCTGTCGAAGCGCACGCCGGGGCCACCCGGCGGTAGCCAGCCGGTGATCTTGCCGGGGGCAGGGCGGAAGTTCTGGCGCGGGTCTTCGGCGTTGATGCGCACCTCGATGGCGTGGCCGGTGAGCTTGATCTCGTCTTGGCGCACAGAGATCGGCTCGCCGCCGGCGATGCGCAGCTGCTCCGCGATCAGGTCAACGCCCGTCACCATCTCGGTGACGGGGTGCTCCACCTGAATGCGGGTGTTCATCTCCATGAAATAGAAGCTGCCGCTCCGGTCCACCAGGAACTCCACGGTGCCGGCGCCCTCGTAGCCGATGGTGCGCGCGGCGGCCACAGCCGCATCACCCATCTGCTTTCGCAGGTCGGCATTGATCGCCACGCTGGGGGCTTCCTCCAGCAATTTCTGGTGGCGCCGCTGAATCGAGCAGTCGCGCTCGCCCACATGCACCACGTTGCCGTGGCGGTCGGCCAGCACCTGCACCTCCACGTGCCGGGGCCGGTCGATGAATTTCTCCATGTAGAGGCCGGGGTTGCCGAAGGCGGCTTCCGCTTCGCCCTGGGCGGCCTTGAACAGGTTGTCGAGCTGATCGGCGCTCGGCACCAGGCGCATGCCTCGGCCGCCGCCGCCGGCGGTGGCCTTGATCATCACGGGGTAGCCCATGGATTCGGCCAGCTTGCGGGCGTCATCAACGCTCTCCAGCAAGCCCTCGCTGCCGGGGATGGTGGGCACCCCCACGCTCTGCATCGTGGCTTTGGCCGTGGATTTATCACCCATCGAACGGATCGATTCGGGTGACGGGCCGACGAAGGTGATGCCGTGGGCGGCGCAGATCTCAGCGAACTTGTCGTTTTCGGCCAGGAAGCCGTAGCCCGGGTGGATCGCATCGGCGCCGCGGGAGGTGGCGGCGGCCAGGATGTTGGGGATATTGAGGTAGCTCTTGGAGCTGGGTGCATCGCCGATGCACACCGCCTCATCGGCGAGCTGCACATGCAGGGCGTTGCGATCCACCGTGCTGTACACAGCCACAGTGGGAATGCCGAGCTCACGGCAGGTGCGCAGGATGCGCAGAGCGATTTCGCCACGGTTGGCGATCAGCAGTTTGCCGATGGGCATCCAGTGGCAGGCCGGCAGATCCGGCAGCGCAGGCCGCAGGGGACTGTATCAGTGCTCACCAGGGCGAATCGCGCCGGGCTGATGGGTATAGTTCCGGGGCGGCGCCAAGGCGTCGTCAGCCCTCACGCCTGTGGCCGCGGTCTTTTTCTGACTCAAGCCCAGACGACCAACCCCGATTCGGCCAGCGTCAGCTGCCGCATCAACAACCACGCGGATGTGGTGGAATTGGTAGACACGCACGTTTGAGGGGCGTGTGACTTCGGTCTTGCGAGTTCAAGTCTCGCCATCCGCATTGCTCCACCCCCCGATCGAGGCCAGCGTGTGACGCAGCTCGGCGGTTGTGTGGATCCAGTGAGCCCAGAACGCTCGGCTCCGCCAGACGCGGCGATCGTGCTGGTGTGCAACGGTCCAGGCGAGCTCACCACCTGGGTGCGGCCCCTGGCGCAGCGTTTGCATCGGGAGCTGGCGATGCGTCCCCTGGATGCCTCGTCGCCCATGGCGCTGCGGCTGGTGCTGGTGCCCTGCCCCAATGCCACCGGCATCGAGCACCGCGTGGCCGAGAGCATGGGCCTGTTTGAGCGGATCCTGCCGGCGGCCCGCTTCTGGTGGCTGCTGCTGCGGCCCCGCCGCTACGGCCCCTGGCCGGCCCGCGGGGTGGTGGTGTTTCTCGGTGGCGATCAGTTCTGGACGGTGCTGCTCTCCGCGCGCCTCCGCTATCGCCACATCACCTACGCCGAATGGGTGGCCCGCTGGCCCCGCTGGAACGATCGGATCGCGGCCATGGGCCCCGCCGCAGCGGATCGGCTGGCCACCCGCTGGCAACCCCGCTGCCAGGTGGTGGGCGATCTGATGGCTGATCTCTCGGAATCAGCCCGCAGCGATCAGCCGCTGCCCCAGGGGGAGTGGGTGGCCTTGATGCCGGGCTCCAAGCGGGCCAAGTTGCAGGTGGGCATGCCCTTTCTGCTGGAAACGGCCGATCGCCTGGCCCAGCTGCATCCGGGCTGCCGATTCCTGTTGCCGGTGGCCCCCACCACCAGCGTGCGCGAGTTGCTGGCCTACGCCGGCCCCGCCAATGCGATTGCGGCCTTCTATGCCGCCGGCGAGCCGCAGCTGCTGCAGGGGCCGGAGGGCGCCGAGCTCTGCACGCCTGCCGGCACGCGCATTCAGCTGGTGGAGCAGCAGCCGGCCCATGGGGTGCTCAGCCAGTGCCGGCTGGCCCTCACCACGGTGGGCGCCAACACCGCTGAGCTCGGAGCGCTGGGGGTGCCGATGATCGTGCTGGTGCCCACTCAGCATCTGCATGTGATGCAGGCCTGGGATGGCGGCCTCGGGATCCTGGCCCGCCTGCCGATCCTGCGCTGGTTGCTGGGGGCGGCCCTCACCGCCTGGCGCATGCGCCATCACGGCTTTTTGGCCTGGCCCAACATCTCGGCGGGCCGCGCTGTGGTGCCCGAGCGGGTGGGGGCGATCACGCCGGCTCAGATCGCCGAGGAAGCAGCGGGCTGGCTCGAGCAGCCTGAGCGGCTGGCGGGCATGCGCGATGACCTGCGCAGCCTGCGCGGGCAGCCGGGTGCGGTGGCGGCGCTGGCCGGCATGGTGCGGGAGCTGCTGGCGGGAACTCCCTAGCTTGTGGGCCTGCCCATCACGCTTTGCATGGCTTCCGCTTCCCCCGCTGATCACGAGCAGTGGCGCGACCAGCTCACCCCAGAGCAGTTCCAGGTGGCTCGCCTGGGGGGCACCGAGCGTGCCTTCACCGGCATCTACTGGGACAACAAGGCCAAGGGCATGTACCGCTGCGTGTGCTGCGGCAGTGAACTCTTCAACTCCGACACCAAGTACGACTCCGGCAGCGGCTGGCCCAGCTTCTGGGAGGGGGTGAATCCCGATGCGATCACCACCGTGGAAGACCGCAGCCACGGCATGGTGCGCACCGAGATCAAGTGCGCCAAGTGCGATGCCCACCTTGGGCATGTGTTCAACGACGGCCCCAACCCCACCGGGCTGCGCTACTGCGTGAATTCAGCGTCGCTCAACTTCGAGCCCGGTCAGGCTTGATCGGCGAGCCGGCCGCTGTCACCAGCGGTCGGCGTCGCGGCGGTCGCGGGGCTCAACGGGCTCCACATCGAGAGGGCCCTCGTCGCGCACATAGCGCCGGCGGGGGGCTTCCTCCTGATAATTGCGTCTGGGCTGCGGATCCAGCGGCTCCTCATCGAGATAGCGGCGTTGACGCAGCGGCTCGCGCTCGCGGCGCTGCTCCACCTCCACGTAGTCGTAATCCTCTTCCGGCTCGAAGCGGCGGTTGGTGGCGGGCTCGATGCGCCGCTGCTGCTCCTGCACCGACGGCTGCCCGGCCGCCAGCTGGTTCTCCACCGGCACCATGTTGAGCCTGTAGCGCTCGCGCTCCTCCTGCTCCCAGCTGGGGCCGCCCACACCGAGCTTTTCCAGCAGGCCGGTGCCCAGCTGCTTGAGCTTTTCTTCAGCGCCCTCGTACACGATGATCCGATCGGGGCCGCTGCTCACGATCTCCTCCACCGTGAGTTCCCAGGTGCTCAGCACGCCTTCCCCCAGCAGGGGAATGCCGAGGGCGCCCAGCACCAGGGTGGTGAGTTCGCCGGTTTCGATGTCGAAGCTGAAGCCCAGCACCTTGCCCAGCTGCTCGCCCGCTTCGGTGATCACCTGGCAATTGATCACCCGCGAATAGCGATCGGGGTTGAAGCCCTCCGCCAGCGAGTCGGCGGAATCCACGAGGATCACATCGCCCACCTGGCGGATGCTCTGCAGCGGCATCCAGCGGGGCAGGCCCGGCAAGAAGCGGGTGAGGGGGTTATCGCGCAGCCCCAGCGCTACCACTTCGCGGCGGTCGATATCCACCACCACTTCGCCCACCACGCCCAGCCGCCGGCCGGAGTCGCGGGTGATCACCTGCGTGCCCATCAGCTCCGAGCGCAGCCAGAGGCGATCACTGGGTGTGGCGGTCGGGTCGCTTCCGGGAGGAGTGGTTGTCATGGGCGCATTGTGGCCGAATGGCAAGGCCTGGCACTCAGGCTGCTGGTGGTAATCCCACCACCTGGGTGTGGGCACCGCGGGCCTGGGTCACACCGATCGTGCGGGTGGCGGCACCGATCATCGGGCGGCGGTGGCTCACCACCAGGAACTGAGCGGCTTCCGCCTGCTGGGCGATCAGGGCGGCCAGGCGCTCCACATTCACGCCATCGAGGAAGCTGTCCACCTCATCGAGGGCATAGAAGGGCGAGGGGCGGAAGCGCTGCAGCGCAAACAGGAAGCTCAGGGCCGTGAGCGATTTCTCGCCGCCACTCATCGAGGCCAGCCGCCGCACCGCTTTGCCCTTGGGATGGGCCACCAGGCTCAGTCCGCCATCGAGTGGCGACTCGGGGTTTTCCAGCTGCAGGTGCCCCTCGCCATCGGAGAGGCCGGCAAAGATCTCGCGGAAGTGGCCGTCCACAGCCTTGAAGGCCTCCATGAAGGCCTCCTGCCGCAAGGTGGCCACCGTTTCGATGCGCAGCAGCAGCTCCTCTCGCTCCTTGCACAGCACATCCAGCCGCTCCTGCAGGTCGGCCAGGCGGGTTTCCAGCTCCTCCAGCTCCTGCAGGGCGAGCATGTTCACCGGTTCGAGCGCTTCCATCCGCGCCTGCAGGCTCTTGAGCTCGGCCTGCAGGGCCTCCAGGCCGTTCTCGCGCACCTCCTCCGGGATCTCGGGCAGGGGATCGGGCAGGTCGCGCTGCAGCTGCTCGAGCCGCAGGGCGCTGCTGCGCTCCTGCTCTGCCAGGGCCGTGAGCTCCTCGGCCAGGCGCTGCAGTTCCCATTCCTTCTGCTGCAGGGCCTGGCGCTGGCGCGAGAGCAGGGCTTCGGCTTCATCACGGGCGCGGCGCCGCTCCCCGAAGCGCTCCTGCAGCTCCTGTTGCCGGGCCTCCAGCTCCGTGCGCTTGGCCTGATCCGCCTGCTGCTGCTCCTTCCAGGCGGCGCGCTCCGCCACCAGGGCGTTTACCGCCTGCACCAGTCGCTGCTCTTCGCCGCCCAGGGCCTGCAGCTGGCTGGCCACCCGCTCAGCCGCCAGGCCCCGCTCGCGCCGCGCCGCCAGCAGGCCATCGCGCTGCGAGCGCGCAGCAGTGAGGGCGGCGTCCGCGGCTTCCAGTTCCTGCTGCAGCCCTTGCCAGCGTTCGCTGTCGCCGCTGGCCTGGGCGCTGGCTTCCTGGGCTTCCAGCTCCTGCAGGCTCTGTTGCAGAGGGGTCAGCTCGCTGGCGAGGGTCTGCAACCGTTGCTGGCCGCTGCTGAGATCCGTCTCGATCTGGCTGATGCGGGCGATCAGTTGCTCGCGCCGCTGTTTCAGGGGCCCATGGGCCCGTTGGGCCGCGCCCCGCTCAGCCTCCAGGGCTGCCCGGCGTTGTTCGAGCCGGCTCAGCCGGGGGCGCAGTTCCTCCAGCTGGCGGCCCAGCTCGGCTTCTTTGCGGCGGCTGGCGGCCAGGGTTTCGCCCAGCTCCAGCAGGCGCCGGCGCAGGGGCTCGGCTTCATCGGCATCGCTGGCGGCGCCGAAGCTCAGTTGGTTGCCACGTTGCTGGAAGCTGCCGCCGGTCATGGCGCCGCTCTTCTCGAGCAGTTCGCCATCGAGGGTCACCGCCCGGGCGCGGCCCAGCTCGCGACGGGCGCTGGCCAGATCGCGGAACACCAGCGTGTCGCCGAACACGTAGCGGAATACCTCGCCGTACACCGGCTCAAAGCGCACCAGCTCCACGGCGCGGCCCACCAGGCCCTCGCCGCCGCTGGTGCCGGGGCCGCTGCCGCGTTGGAAGGCGGCGCTGTTGCCGCTGCTGCCCGCGCCGCCACGGATTTTGTTGAGCGGCAGGAAGGTAAGGCGGCCGGCGCGGCGGCTCTTGAGGAGATCAATGGCGCGGGCGGCGATGCGGTCGTCGTCGACCACCACCTGCCCCAGGCGGGCGCCGGCGGCCACCTCGAGGGCGAGGCGGTGCCGTTCCTCCACCTCCCCCAGCTGGGCCACCGGGCCATGGATGCCATCGAGACCCGCCTCCAGCAGCAGGCGCAGGGCGCCGGTGCCGCGGCTTTCCTGCAGGGTTTCGCGGCGGGATTCCAGCCGTGCGATCTCGCGTTCCAGGCTCACCTGCTCCTGCTCGAGCCGTTGGCGGGTGCGCTGCTGCAGGGCCAGGGCCTCGGCCAGCTCCTGCGCCTGGGTTTGTTGGCTCTTGAGATCGTTGAGCAGCTGCTGCCACTCGGCTTCGAGCTGATCAAGGGTGCTGGCGACGCCATCGCTGCTGGCCGCGTCATCGGCTTGCTGCTGCTTCAGCTCCGTGAGCCGCTCCTGTTCCTGCTGCAGCCGCGCCGCCAGTTGCTGCTGCTCGGCCTGCAGGGGTGAGAGCCGCGCCTGCAGCTCCTGGCGCCTTTGGCTGCGCTGCTTCTGCTCCTCCATCCAGCTGCCGCTGCGCCCGGCCACCTCGCCCAGGCGGCGGCG
>Ga0194123_10006710_pt1 | contig 11785 bp, 9 predicted proteins | sample TA2MahsurfametaG_5_FD_155479 | JGI IMG/M metagenome (GOLD analysis project Ga0194123, IMG submission 155479) | Freshwater microbial communities from Lake Tanganyika, Tanzania - TA2015023 Mahale A surface | ecosystem: Environmental > Aquatic > Freshwater > Lake | place: Tanzania: Lake Tanganyika... | reverse complement strand
TAGTTTCCTGCGACGCAGTGCTGACGATTGGCAACACCACGGCGCATCTTTGTGGTGCACTTGGAAAACCGGCGACCGTCTTGCTACCTTTTGCGCCGAGTTGGCGATGGATGGCAGAGGGGCATCGAACGCCGTGGTACGCCAGTCTCGAACTATTCCGCAAGGACGACCCGTCTACGGAGTGGGAGGAGGTGATTTTGGCGGCACTCGTCGGGTTGTCGGCACGGCTGAGGGCGGGCGCTTCTGACATTTGAGAGGGGGTGGGCAGACGACCCCCCCTTTTTTTGTGGTTTTTCTTGAGAAATCAAACGCTCACTACGGTTATAGATACATGACATCGGTAACTGGATACGACTACGTTTTGAGTCTGCAACCGGAACACGTGAACGTGTGGTGCGCGGGCGGACAAAACGATGTATGCCATCGTAGATGTTTGTTGGTTTGGCGGTCTCTAATCGGCTCCAGGTCACCGCCGGCAGATCTTGCTCACATCACCGCATGGTCTGCGATATCGACCGGAGCACAAGGATTGGATTCCCTTCCGTCACGGCGATGTGAAGTTCGACGATTAGTCCGTCGCCGCCGGGCCTTGCTGGTTTTGGAGAGCTCATGACCGCCCCCAGCCCTACTGGGGGCGGTTCGCTTTCGGCCGGCGAGCGCGCCTTCCACCGGGGGAAACGTGGGTGAAGCCCGGCGTTGCTTTCTCCGCGCGGTGTGTCACGGGTCGTTTGCAGGCTCGCCGAGGACAAAACTTTCCATGCGTGTTGCTCATTATTGATGAGCCTGCCCAACATTTTGATGTTGACAGTCGACTCTGTTCGTTGTTCGCGGTCGCCGTACCTTGAAGCGCCGAAAGACTTGGTGCAGCGATGGCGCTCGCAAACCTGCAAGATCAGCTGCGGCACTTCGGTGATGAACTCACTGATTTCTCGGTGACCGCTGCACTGATCGAGAATATGGATGTAGTGGTCACCGTCGACACCAGCGTCGCGCACTTGGCGGGGTCCATGGGTAAAGAGGTTTGGATCATGCTGCCCTTCAACGCCGATTGGCGTTGGTCAGAGGGTCGGCAGGATTCGTTTTGGTACGAGCGCGTAAAGTTGTTTCGCCAATCTCGCGGCGAGGGATGGAACGAGGTTTTGAGTCAAATGGCGGCTGCGCTGGCCGCGCTTCGTCCAAAAGGGCCCCGGACCTGAGGGTGGTCATTCGAGACGCTCGCCACCACCTCAGCTAAAATACCCGGTTTTAAGCGATCTAAAGTTTCAGGGTTTCCCATGCCAAAAGCTCCTGCTCCCCCACGGGTCTTGCCCGTTGTGCTATCTGGCGGATCCGGTACGCGCTTGTGGCCGATGTCTCGCGAGCATTACCCGAAGCAGTTATTGGCACTTGGCGGCGGCGGCGAGACCATGTTGCAGGCGACCTTGATGCGGGTCGAGGGCATCGAAGGTTTGGATGCTCCCATCATCGTTTGCAACGAGGCACACCGCTTTCTGGTGGCCGAGCAGCTGCGTTCGCTGTCAACCCGTGCGGCGACCTCGGCCGGGATGCAGATCATCCTTGAGCCAGCCGGGCGAAACACTGCTCCAGCCATTGCGCTGGCGGCAGCGGCCGCGCTCGGTCGCCGAGGGGCCGATGAGCCCCTGATGCTGGTTTTGCCCGCTGACCACGTGATCAACGACGAGGATGCTTTTCGGAGGGCTGTCAGCCAGGCCCTGCCAATGGCCCGTGCAGGGCGCTTTGTGACCTTCGGCATCGTTCCCAGGGGTGCTGAGACGGGATATGGCTACATCGTCAGGGGTAACGCCGCTGAGGGCCACAACGGCGCCGCCTACGACATTGCCCGGTTCGTCGAAAAACCTGCCAAACCGGTCGCCGAGTCGCTGCTTGCCGCAGGGAACTGTTATTGGAACAGTGGCATGTTCTTGTTTTCGGGCCGCCGTTATCTGGCCGCCCTGCAAGTGCACGCACCGGATATCGCCGCGGTGTGTGGCAAGGCCTGGGGCGCGGCGAAGTTCGATGCGGATTTCATCCGTCCGGACGCCGAGGTCTTCGCGGGTTGTCGTTCCGACTCCATCGATTATGGGGTGATGGAGAAGGTGAGCGACGCGGTCGTCGTGCCACTCGATGCGGGCTGGAGCGATGTGGGCTCTTGGTCGTCATTGCACGAAACTTTGACGCGTGACGAGCGCGGCAACGCGCTGCGCGGTGATGTGATTGCGACTGATACTGCGGATACGCTGGTCATTTCCGAAAGTCGATTGGTCGCCACGGTTGGCCTTCGCGACCATGTGGTCATCGAGACCAAAGATGCGGTTCTGGTCGCGCCGAGGGCTCGTGTTCAAGATGTCAAAGAAATTGTCGCGCGCCTCAAAGCTGAGGGGCGTAACGAGCACTCGCTGCATCGCGAGGTGCATCGGCCGTGGGGTAGTTACGATGGTCTCGAGCAAGGCCCCGGATATCAGGTCAAAAGAATCATGCTCAAACCCGGTGCAGCGATCTCTCTGCAGCTGCACCACCATCGATCGGAGCATTGGATCGTGGTTGCGGGTCAGGCGCGCATTACTCGAGGTGACGAAATTTTTGATCTCGGACCGAATCAATCAACGTACATTCCCGTAGGCACCAAGCACCGAATGGAGAATATCGGGACTGACCCCTTGCAAATTATCGAGGTCCAGTCTGGCAGTTATCTTGGCGAAGACGACATCGTTCGCTTCGATGATCGCTATGGCCGCGGCGAGCCTCGATCGTGAGACTCAGCGTTTTCGGCTCGGGTTATGTTGGGCTTGTGACTGGCGCCTGTTTGGCCGACGTCGGCAACGATGTGTTATGCATAGACATCGACACGGCGCGTGTCGCACGTCTGCAAGCGGGTGAGGTTCCCACTCATGAACCGGGTCTCGAGGCGATCATCGCTCGAGGTGTTCGTGCGGGTCGCCTGCGGTTCTCAACCTCGGCTGCGGACGGGGTCGCGCACGGTCAGGCCCTGATGATCGCGGTCGGCACCCCACCAGATCAAGACGGCTCGGCTGATTTATCCCATGTGCTTGCGGTAGCGCGATCGGTTGGTCAGCACCTGAACGACTATCGGGTCGTCATCGATAAATCGACCGTGCCCGTCGGGACGGCCGACCGCGTTCGACAAGCTATCGATGAAGAGTTGCGTAGGCGCCGTGTCACGATCGCGTTCGATGTAGTGTCGAATCCGGAGTTTTTGAAAGAAGGCGCGGCGATTGCCGATTTCATGAAGCCTGATCGCGTGGTTGTCGGTACGGACTCGGCGCGTGCCTTAGAGGTGATGCGTCAACTCTACGAACCTTTCACTCGAAACCGCGAGCGGTTGGTGGTGATGGACGTTCGCTCTGCGGAGCTGACCAAGTACGCCGCCAATGCCATGCTGGCCACCAAAATCTCGTTCATGAACGAGCTCGCGGGAATCGCCGAGCAGGTGGGCGCCGATATCGAAAAGGTGCGGCTCGGAATCGGCTCTGATAGCCGTATTGGATTTTCGTTTATTTATCCCGGAGCGGGTTACGGCGGCTCATGTTTCCCGAAAGATGTTCGAGCGCTACGCCACGCAGCCGAGCACGCAGGGGCGCGGACCCGGCTTCTTTCGGCAGTGGAATCCGTAAATGCCGTACAGAAACAGGTGTTGTTTGAAAAGATAAAGAATTTTTTTGGTCAACAGCTTGTAGGGTCAACCATTGCGCTCTGGGGTTTGGCATTCAAGCCAAACACGGATGACATGCGTGAGGCGTCGAGTCGAGTGCTCATGGATTTGCTCTGGCAGGCTGGCGCCCGAGTCCGCGCATACGACCCAGTGTCCATACACGAAGCGCGCAAGCTTTACTCTCGCGAGATCTCATCCGGCAAGCTGCTGCTCGTCGATAGCGCGATGACGGCTCTGGAGGGCGCAAGTGCGCTGACGGTAATCACCGAGTGGCAAGAGTTCCGCAGCCCGGACTTCGACGCCATCAAGAGCGCGCTGTCTGTGCCTGTCATTTTTGACGGGCGTAACGTGTATGACCCGGCTCTCATGCGTAGACTGGGGATTCGCTACTTCGGAATCGGTCGCGGGGAATCTGTCCGCAGCGATTTCTCTTCGGAGCTCAGTTGATGAATTTGAGTGCGTTCAAGGCGTATGACCTCAGGGGTCGCATTCCGGACGAGATCAACGATGATCTGGCTCGTGCCGTGGGTCGGGCCTACGCGGGCTTTGTCAAACCGAAGCGTGTCGTGGTTGGTCGTGACATTCGCTTGACGAGCACGACGCTCGCTGATGCGCTGATTGAAGGGCTGCTCGAGAGTGGTGTTTCGGTTGCCGATATTGGCCTTTGCGGGACTGAGGGGGTTTATTTTTCGACATCGCACTCGGCGACGACCGCCGGGGGGTTTGATGGCGGCATCATGGTGACTGCCAGCCACAACCCGCCGGATTACAACGGCATGAAGTTTGTTCGCGAAGGTTCCCGACCGATCAGCAGCGACACGGGGCTTCGTGACATGGCATTGATGATTCGCGAGGGTCGTCTGCCGGCCCCTGCGGCCACACTTGGTGGTACCCGAGGGGTTCGCTCTACGCTCGACACTCGGGCGGAGTACATCGGGCACCTGCTTGGCTATGTTGATCGGGCAGCGTTGCGCAAACTCAAAATTGTGGTCAACGCGGGCAACGGTGGTGCGGGTGCTTTCGTTGATTTGTTGGAACCGTATTTGCCCTTCGAATTCGTCAAGATTCATCACGAACCGGACGGAAACTTCCCCAACGGTGTTCCCAACCCGATGCTTGAAGCCAATCGGGTCTCGACGGTGGATGCGATTCGGCGTTCCGGGGCTGATCTGGGGCTCGCGTGGGATAGCGATTTTGATCGCTGTTTCTTTTTCGATCACACCGGCCGATTCATCGAGGGCTACTACCTCGTCGGCCTGCTGGCGCAGGGTTTTCTCCAGAAAGAGCCAGGCGCACGGATCGTTCATGATCCCCGATTGACTTGGAATACCCTCGATATCGTGCGCTCGGCGGGCGGCGAGCCCGTGCTGTGTAAATCAGGTCACGCGTTCATCAAGCAAAAAATGCGCGAAGTCGACGCTACTTACGGTGGCGAAATGAGTGCGCACCATTATTTTCGTGACTTCGCCTACTGCGACAGCGGAATGATTCCCTGGTTGCTCGTGACCGAGCGCATCTGCCAATCGGGCAAGACCCTTGCTGAACTGGTGGATGAGCGAATTGCCATGTTTCCCTGCAGCGGCGAAATCAATCGCAAGGTTCCAGATGGGCGAGCAGCGATTAATGCTGTTCAGGGTCAATACGTCAGCGATGCAAAGACTATCGATTACACCGATGGACTTTCGATGGAGTTCGCCGATTGGCGACTCAACCTGCGCTCGTCCAATACCGAACCGCTGATTCGCTTGAACGTGGAAAGTCGGGGCAGCGACGCCCTCATGCGCGAGAAAACCGAGCAGGTGCTTGGCTTCTTGCGCGATCTGGGTGCTGAGGACCCTGGCCATTAAAGACCGCTCGGCTGATAGGGCAAACCTGTTGTACACCTTCATACATCTGCAACTAGGCGCCAGAGCCGAATCCGACCATATGCGGCTTTTTGCCGCTATTGCCAAAAAGTTGGACAGCGATTTTCGGTTGATTATTGCCGACAATCAGTTTCATGGGTTCGAGCAGCAGGGCGAGGTCTATCGCCTCGGCGCAGATAACGTTTATCGTGAATTCAGTGGTTGGGAGGTGGCGCGGCGCTTTGTTCTCGAGAAGGGGCTTGTTGGTCGCGGTGTATTCCTGTCAAACGATACCCTACTGCGACACCACGTGTTCGATGCGCCGCGTGTGGACTCCTTTTTGCGCGCTATAGCTGATAGCGAGAAAGTTAAGCGCAGCAGGTATTTGGTTGGCGAGGTTCACGATTTTCCGTGTCCGCCACCCTATCTGGGTGGGTCGTCGATGAAATCGTACGTACCTACCATGTTTGTGTATTTCGATGCGGATGGCTTTCGCTCAGTGCCTTCTTTTACGCCTGATGTGGAGCGGGGATTCCGTTTTGCATTGACTCCCAACGGGGAATCGGTGGTGGAACTCACACCGCAATCGAGATCCGCGTACATGGACTACCTCGAGTCCTGGCTGTACAAGCCAAGCGCTGGTCCGAAGTGGTATGCGCATCAACCGTTAAACCCGAAAAACTTCGATAGAATGAAGCTGAAGTTGCACTCGATCTTCCTCGAGCATTACTTGTCGCAATCGTTCGTCGAAAATGGCGGTACGCTGGTGGACGCACGGGTATATTTGAAGAGAAATCCCGTCGAGACGCTGTCGGTTTATCTGCAAAGGATCGCTCTGTATTTCGAGATGAAATCTCGTCGTGGTTGAGGATCGGTCTACCGGTGAAGTCGCCAAGGAGGGGGCTATGAGTGCTGAATCGAAGATATTTGTCGCCGGTCATCGCGGTATGGTCGGGTCGGCGATTGTGCGGCGGCTGCTCTCTAAGGGGGTTCCTGCCGAGAACATCCTCACCCGCTCGCGAGCCGATTTCGACCTTACTGATCAGAGAGCTGTTGCCGATTTCTTTGAAAAGCATAAGCCTGACCAGGTTTATCTCGCAGCGGCGAAGGTAGGCGGGATACACGCCAACAATACCTATCCTGCGGAGTTCGTCTACGAAAATCTGATGCTCGAGTGCAACGTTATCAACGCGGCATTTCGGAGCGGTACGCGTAAATTGCTTTTTCTCGGCTCCAGCTGCATCTATCCGCGCGAGGCTGCGCAACCAATGAGTGAAGAGGCTCTGCTCGGCGGCAAGCTTGAGCCTACCAACGAACCTTATGCACTCGCGAAAATAGCCGGCCTGAAGTTATGCGAGAGTTATAACCGTCAATACGGCAGCTCGTATGGCGTCGATTATCGAAGTGTGATGCCGACTAATCTTTACGGTCCCGGGGATAATTATCATCCCGAGAACAGTCACGTTGTGCCGGCGCTGATTCGTCGCTTTCATGAGGCGAAGGTGAGCCAAGCCCGTACGGTCGCGATTTGGGGCTCGGGGACTCCGCGACGTGAGTTTTTATTTGTCGACGACATGGCCGACGCTTGTATACACGTGATGAACTTGCCGAAGCGCGTATACGCCGAGCATACGATGCCCATGCAGAGTTTTTTGAACGTGGGTTACGGCTCAGACATCACGATCGCGGAGGTTGCCAATTTGATTGCTGAGGTCATCGGTTTTGAGGGGGTGATCGAGTTTGATCGATCAAGGCCCGACGGAACACCGCGCAAACTGCTCGATTGCAGGCACTTGGCGGCAACGGGCTGGCAAGCCAAAGTCGATCTTGCCGAAGGGCTGCGAGTTGCGTACCAGGATTTTTTGGGGAGCGAAAGATGAGCATCAAAGACAAGAAGAAGGTCGCGTTGATTACGGGAATCACGGGTCAGGATGGCTCATATCTCGCGGAGTTTCTGCTCGATAAAGGATATGTTGTTCATGGCATCAAGCGCCGTGCGAGCTTGTTCAATACGCAGCGTGTTGACCATATCTATGAAGATCCGCATATTCAGGACTCGTCTTTCAATCTGCACTACGGGGATTTGACTGACACCAGCAACCTGATTCGCATCATTCAAGAGACCCGTCCTGACGAAATTTTTAATCTCGGTGCCCAGAGTCACGTCGCCGTAAGCTTTGAAAGTCCGGAATACACTGCCGACGTCGACGCCATAGGAACTTTGCGTCTGCTTGAGGCCATACGGATTCTCGGGTTAGAGAAAAAAAGCCGTTTTTACCAGGCTTCGACATCAGAGTTGTACGGACTGGTTCGCGAAGTTCCGCAAAGTGAAACCACGCCGTTCTATCCGCGCAGCCCCTATGCGGTGGCTAAGCTCTACGCCTATTGGATTACCGTCAACTACCGGGAGGCCTACGGGCTCTATGCCTGTAACGGAATTCTCTTTAATCATGAAAGCGCGCGGCGTGGCGAAACCTTTGTCACCCGAAAGATCACTCGGGGCTTGGCGAATATCAGTCTCGGCTTGGAGCAGTGTCTTTACATGGGCAACATCGAGGCCTTGCGTGACTGGGGTCACGCCAAGGACTACGTCCGGATGCAGTGGCTGATGTTGCAGCAGGAACAGCCCGAGGACTTTGTCATTGCCACCGGTGTCCAATACAGCGTACGACAGTTCATCGAATGGGCCTCGGCAGAGCTTGGACAAACCATTCGTTGGGAAGGCAAAGGGGTCGATGAGATCGGATACTGGGGTTCGCAGCCCGTCGTTCGAATCGATCCGAGATACTTCCGGCCGGCCGAGGTTGAAACCTTGTTGGGCGATGCACGAAAGGCCCGCGAGAAACTGGGTTGGTCTCCTGAAATAACGGCACAGCAGATGTGCACTGAAATGGTTCGTTGCGATCTAGAGAGTGCAAAGCAACATGCGTTGCTCAAGAAGCACGGTTACACCGTGGCTCTCACCTCTGAGTGATTCGTACCGCCCGACTTAGCGGGTGGCGAGTTTCGAAAATATTGTGAAATCGGTAAGTCGTCGCGACGTTTTTTGGGGCTATGCGGCGTCGACGGTCAATGTCGGAGCCGGTTTGCTGTTGTTGCCCGTAATAGTCCGTTATCAGTCGGCAGCCGATGTCGGTCTTTGGTTCGTTTTTGTTGCGCTCGCCAGTCTGGCGCAGTTGCTTGACTTGGGGTTTCAGCCGACCGTCGCGCGAAATTGTGCCTATCTTTTTGCTGGCGCCGAAAAACTCACTCGGGAGGGCCTACCAGATGCGGAGCGCCCGATTGGGGGTGTCAGCACCGAGTCTTTGCTGCAGTTGGTCGATGCGGCAAAACTGATTTATTTGCTCATTTCGATCGTCGCCGCCCTTGTACTAGTGGTGGGTGGAGCGATCTATGTCGACTCTCTTCTCGTCCCTACCCAAGACCGCGAACTCACGCTGATCGCGTGGGTGATATTTGCGACCGGCTATGTGATTTCCCTTTACTACGGATACTTGAATGGGCTTCTGCAGGGTCGAGGTGACGTCACTCAGGCAAACAAGGTCGTATTGATCACTCGCGGCTCGTTCATCGTGTTGGGTGCAGCGACCGTTATTTTAGGCTACGGCTTGCTCGGTCTCGGTATTGCGTCCTTGTTTTCGGCACTGCTCGGGAGAGTTGCGGCGTTTTTATTCTTCCGCGCCCACGCTACCTTTGCTCTCTCTACTCACCCGTCCTCCCCGATCAGCTCGCGGTTCAAGCTCATTGGTTTGTTGTGGGGAAATGCCAGCAAGCTCGCAATCGCTCAGGTGGGCGGATTTTTGGTTTTACGAGGTAGCGTGCTGTTGGCATCGAGCATGCTGGGGTTGGTGGTCGCTGCGAGTTACAGTTTGACCGTGTCTGTGCTTTCGGCACTGTCGAATATGTCGTTAGTCTTGTGTCAGACCCGTATGCCATTAATGAGCGCTCTTCAGGTCAAGAACGATTCGAAAACTCTTGGTTTGATTTACGGAGAAACAATCGTGATCGCCGGCTTGGTCTACGCCGCAGGTTTCTGCGTCACTCTTGCTTTCGGAAATCAATTGTTTCTTGCTCTTGGCAGTCAAACGACTTTGATCGCCGTATGGCCCATGGTGGTACTGGGGGTCATCTATTTTTTGGAAATGAACCATGCCCTGTCTGCATTATTCATTACCACCATCAACCAAGTGCCGTTCGTTCGGGCAGCGCTGCTGTCAGGGCTCGCATTTATCGGCTTGTCGTTCGTTCTGCTCGAGCCCCTTGGTCTTTGGGGGCTTATAGTCGCCCAGGGGCTTGTCCAGCTTGCCTATAACAATTGGAAATGGCCTTTGATGGCCAGCAGAATATTGAAAAAAAGCATTCCCGCTTTGTACCTGTCGGGAATACGGTCATCGCTGAAGCGATGGGGGTAGTTTGAGGGCAGGGCCCTGCCCGCGGTGGCCGTAAGCATAGTGGGCCAATCAGGTGACATCCGTTACACTCGCCTGCCATGAACGTGTCCAATCCCACGCCGCTGTCAGCTTCGGACGACATCGATGTTCGCGCAGTCATTAGTACTCTTTGGTCGGGTCGGCTGCTGATCATCGCTGTAGCGGCGGCGTTCACGGTCCTGGGAATCGCCTATTCCCTTTTGGCGCAGGAGTGGTTCCGGGCCGAGGTGATATTGGCCCCCGCCTCCAAAAAGGGCGCGGGGGGCGCACTCTCCCAAGTCGGCGGATTGGCCAGCCTGGCTGGCATCAATCTTCAGGGTGCTGGGGAAGGAGAGCCCGTTGCCGTGCTCAAGTCGCGCGATTTCGCCGGAGCGTTCATCGCTGATCTAAATCTAGTGCCCGTGCTTGTTGAGCCCAGTTTCTGGAATGACGATAAAACCGACATTCGCGATGCGGTGCGATTATTTGACCTCAAAGTTCGTACGGTCACCGAGGATAAGAAAACCGGACTCGTTACGTTGGGGATACGGTGGAAAGACCCCGAGACCGCAGCGAGTTGGGCCAATATTCTAGTCACCCGACTTAACGACCGTATGCGCAATCAGGCTTCCCGGGAAGCTGAGCGGAATGTTGCTTACCTGCAAAAGCAGATCGCCGAGACCAGTGTCATCGCCTTGCAGCAGTCGCTCGGCCGAGTGTTGGAAGGCGAACTTCAAAAGCTGTTGTTGGCTCAAGGTAACGAGGAATTCGCGTTCAAGGTAATTGATCGTGCAACGCCGCCTAAATATCGAGACGCTCCTCGCCGCACTTTCATCACCTTGCTCGCGGCGCTACTGGGGGCCATGCTGGGCGTGGTCGTCGTCCTTCTCAGAATAAGCCTTGCCAATGTTGCTCAGGCAAGAGGCGAATCTCAGCAGTCACGCGATCGGTGACAGGTTTCCAGCCTTGTATAGTTAACTCAGCGCAGAACCCCTGAGCTGGCGAAAGGAGCGCTTTTTGTCCATGAGAGCTTTGATCTGCGGAATCTCGGGTCAGGATGGTGCGTACCTTGCGCGCTTACTATTGCAAAACGGCTACGAGGTCTACGGTACGTCTCGCGATGCGCAGATGGGTTCGTTTTCGAGTTTGACATCCTTGGGCGTTCGTGATGCCGTAAAGATCGAGTCAATGGTGTTAACGGATTTTCGGAGCGTATTGCAGACTGTGTCGCGGATTCAGCCCGACGAAATTTATAACCTCTCGGGTCAAAGTTCAGTGGGCCTGTCTTTTCAGCAGCCCGTCGAAACCTTGGAAAGTATTGCGCTCGGCACCCTGAATCTGATCGAGGTAGTTCGTTATCTCGGTACTACCGCAAAGCTCTATAACGCCAGCTCAGGTGAATGTTTTGGCGAAGTGGCCGCTCCGGATGGGGCTGATGAATCAATGCCGTTTCGGCCGAAGAGTCCCTATGCGGTAGCTAAAGCCGCAGCATTCTGGATGACCGCTAATTATCGCGAAGCTTATGGAATGCGCGTTTGCTCGGGTATTTTGTTCAACCATGAGTCTCCGTTGCGACCGACCCGTTTCGTGACACGAAAGATAGCGGCCTCCGTAGCGCGTATTGCGAACGGTTCGGCAGAAAAGCTCGCGCTCGGGGATATGGACATTCGCCGGGATTGGGGTTGGGCCGAGGAATACGTGGTTGCCATGTGGAAGATGCTGCAGCGAGATAACCTAGAGGATTTCGTCATTGCCACTGGCCGAGCTTACTCGCTTAGGGAGTTTGTTCAATGTGCGTTCGAATATGTGGGGAAACGTTGGCAGGACTATGTCGTTGTCGAAGAAGGCTTTCTTCGGCCGAC
>Ga0194123_10006708_pt1 | contig 11789 bp, 8 predicted proteins | sample TA2MahsurfametaG_5_FD_155479 | JGI IMG/M metagenome (GOLD analysis project Ga0194123, IMG submission 155479) | Freshwater microbial communities from Lake Tanganyika, Tanzania - TA2015023 Mahale A surface | ecosystem: Environmental > Aquatic > Freshwater > Lake | place: Tanzania: Lake Tanganyika... | reverse complement strand
ATTGGGCACTGGGCGCCGCTCAGGATCCTGGCTTGCGCCTGCCCTGTTGATAGTGCTCGCTGTGCTTACGCTGATAGCGGCCTCAAACCGGGAACTTTTGGGGATGCTTGGTATTCAATCCGAGGCACGCGTTGCCTCCGAGTCAATGCTCGAACTGGTCGCGGTTTACCAGCGTCAGGGTGTGGTAGACACTGCTTGGTTTCCTGTCATCTACCTGTTTACGGAGATCTCCGGGCTGAATCCATCTCTTTGGGAACGACTCAGTTCTTCGTGGGCTCGTGGTGTGCTCGCCTTACCGTGGATCATCCTGGGAGTTCCGTGCCTCCTACTGGGGCTGCGCCATCTCTTCACTAAACCGGCATTCTCCGCATCGCCGCGGGCAAGCCGGCCGACCTGGCTGGGTCGGCTCCGATCAAGCAAGGCGCTCGCCAGTCCGTGGGCTCCCGTGCTGCTGTTCGCATTATCTTACCTCGTTATCTCGTGGAAAATCGGAGAAACCACTCGCTGGCGCTTACCCGACATGCCGATGCTCGCTGCGATTGCGCTTGTTGGCTGGATGAATACAGACCATACTCGCCGGACCAGAGTCCTACTCTGGTGGACAGTGCTGCTGGGGTCCCTCTTTGGCGCGTTCTATCTCTTGCGATCACTATGACTTGCGAGCCGTCTTAAACACATGAACGTGCTTATGGTGTCACCCCAGTTCAGGCCGCTCGTCGGCGGATACGAGCGAGCTGCAGAGCGGCTGTCCAAAGGACTCGCATCCCGTGGCCACAAGGTGATGGTGTTGGCCGAACGTCGCTTTCCGAGTTGGCCGCGTCGAGAGCGAGATGAAGGAATAGAGATCCACCGCTGGTGGTGCTGGTATCGGCGACGGCTTCACCAGGCCTCCTCACTCTTCGGCTTTCTGGTCCTCCTGCTTAGACACGGCCATCGGTTCGACGTCTGGCATGTTCATCAGTATGGCCCGCATGCGGCACTCGCGATCACTATTGGCGCTCTCTGCAGGACTCCGGTTGTGCTGAAGCTGACGAACACACGAGCGCAAGGTATCTCTGCAGCTATATCGCATGGTTGGATCGCCCCTCTAGTCGTTGCGCTCCACAAGCGTGCCCGTGCGACGGTGGTTCTCAGTCAGGCGATGTTTCAGGAGGCGGTGGCCTTCGGTGTTCCCCCCAGGTCGGTGCACCTGTTAGGTAATGGCATCGATACCAACTTGTTCGCCCCACCCACCGCAACCAAACGTTCCACTCTTCGTGCCCAACTTGGTGTGGGCGATGGGCCTTGTGCGATGTTTGTCGGCCGACTGAGTGCCGAGAAGAACGTCCCTCTCTTACTTCGGGCATGGTCTCTCGCAATTCCTCGGCTAACCAATCAATGGCGATTGCACATCATTGGCGATGGTCCGGAACATGCACGTTTGGTCGCGGAAGCCCAGGCTTTCGGTGTGTCTGAGAGCGTGGTCTTTCATGGACATCAGGAGTGTGTTTCGAATTGGCTCGCTGTTGCAGACCTATTCCTACAATCATCGGACAATGAGGGGTTATCGAACACGATGCTCGAAGCATTGGCGACAGGCGTAGCTGTCGTATGTACAAACGTGTCAGGAACCGAGGAGTGCGTGCGCGAACCAGATACAGGCCTCGTAGTGCCTGTTGGTGACGCCGAGCACCTGGCGGATGCCATTGCGGAGCTCGCAAACGATGACGCTCGACGCGCGCAGATGTCTCAACGCGCTGTCACCTTCGTGCGGGAGCGGTACTCCATCGACCGTGTATGCGGGCTACACGAGGAGCTGTATCGAAGCCTGATAGCTCAGGGCAGGCGCGAGTAGGGCATCGAGACATGTGCGGCATTGGCGGGCTTCTTCTTCACCGTAGTGACACCCCAAGCGAGGGATTGCTGCGTGCAATGACCGACCTGATGCGTGCACGTGGTCCCGACGACGCTGGGGTGTATGCGTCGCCGCACATTGGGCTGGTCCATACACGTCTCTCAGTTCGGGACCTGTCCCCCACGGCCAAGTGCCCGATGCAGTCCGCCGATGCCTCCGCTGTGATCGTGTTCAACGGCGAGATCTATAACTGGCGTGAGCTACGCGCAGAACTCGAGGCGCATGGAGCGTCATTCCTTACTCACTCGGATACCGAAGTCGTCCTTCATGGGTACCGGGCTTGGGGAACGAGCATCTTCGCTCGCCTCCGCGGCATGTTCGCGGTCGCGGTGTGGGACGCGGCGTCGCAGGCCTTGGTGCTCGCAAGAGATCGGGCAGGCGAGAAGCCATTATTCTACTCACCGACTGCCGATGGCATCATGTTCGGGTCGACCACGCGGCTCTTCGATAACGCGCCGCAAGGCAGGGAAGTCTCAGCAGAAGCGATCGCTTGCTACTTGGCCCACAGTTTCATTCCTGCCCCAAAGACGATCTACCCATCGGTGTCGGTGCTGCCCCCGGCCCACTTCATGAAAATCTCGGTCGCTGGAGCGACTGAGATTGTGCGCTACTGGGACTTTCCGACATGCCGTCCCACACGGTCTCGCGTGAGTACTTGCGAGACTGCTGTTGAGTCTGCTCTTGATGACAGTGTGGCACGATGCCTTGATGCCGATGTACCAGTAGGGCTGTTCCTGAGCGGCGGGGTGGATTCATCCTTGGTGGCTGCGCTTGCTTCCCGTCACCGTAAGGGGCTACCTGCATTCACGATTGGGTTTGGCGAGCCAAAGTTCAGCGAGATTCCGTACGCCGAACAGGTGGCTCGCCACTTGGGCCTGGAGCACCATACGGCCGCCGTGACTGCCGACGACGTTGTGCATTGGCTTCCCTACTTGGTTAAACAGTACGGCCAGCCATTTGGGGACAGTTCCGCGCTACCCACCTATGCCCTTGCGCGTCTAGCGCGGCGCCACGTGACCGTATGCCTGTGTGGCGATGGTGGTGATGAGTCCTTTGCTGGCTACTGGCGGACTCAGGCACACATCTACGCCTCACGCTTTGCGGCAGCCATTCCGTGTCCGATTCGTCGACATGTTGTTCCTAGCATCGCTCGTTCCCTAGGACCGCTAGGCAGCCGCCTACAGGCGATGAACATCCTCTCTTTACAGCCCGCTGGCAGCGGGTACACGAACTCACATAGCTGGTACGGCTGCATGGCCGAGATCGCGGGACCTGCCCTGCAACATGTGCTAGCGATTGACTTGGCTTCTATGTGTACCGGACGGCACGAGTATCGCCCAAGTGACACTCTGATGCAGCGGCTGCTGTATGACGACTTTGTCATCCAGTTGCCGGACGCCTACCTGACCAAGGTTGACGTAGCAAGCATGGCAGCCTCACTTGAGGTGCGCGCGCCGTTTCTTGATCAGCCGGTGGTTGAGACCGCGTGGACCTTGCCAGACAGCGTGAAGTTGCACTGGGGCCAACGCAAGTGGCTTCTGAAGCGTGTTGCAGCCAAGCTGGTGCCCCCTGCAACCGTGTACCGCCCCAAGATGGGGTTTGGAATGCCGCTTGCCGCGTGGTTCAGAGGCTCGCTGGGTGAGTACTTAAGCTCCTTACTGTCCAAAGGTCTGGCGGTCGAAGCTGGCTGGATTCGAAGTGATGCCGTGCTGCGATGCCTTGCGGACCATCGACGGGGTGCAGACCATTCCACAAGGCTCTGGCTCGCACTATGGCTCGAGCTGTGGTTCCGGCAGCGCCAATCTCAAAACAAGCCAGGCGATGCAAGATGTTGACCCTAACCTCGAAACAATCGGGACCGGCAGCCCTGCGGATACTCATGGTCGTCCCCAAGTACCCCTATCCGGTGACAGGCGGGGTTGAGCGACAGGCACACGAGTTGTCGCGCACACTCATCCGCGACTGTGGTGTCACCGTGCATGTCTTGGCTGCCCGCTTTGACTCGTCGCACAAGTCGCATGATGTCGTAGAGGGTGTCCCGGTCATCAGGGTGGGATGGTCTGACACCCGATGGGTTCGGTTCGTCCTGCTGCCATTCCAGATAGCACACGCGATCTGGAAGGTCCGGCAAGCTACCGATGTGATTCACGTGCACCAGCACAGCCCATTTGGCCTTTACGCCATTGCCGTATCTCGCCTGCTCGGATTGCCGGTTCTAGCCAAGTTGCCCAACTACGGGCAGTATGGGATCCCAGGCATGAGGCGTAGCCTGACCGGTCGAATCGCCGCGCGCGTGCTTCTCCATGCAAGTGCATTCGTTGCGATGTCAGACGTGTGTCTCGATGAGCTGCTACAGGCCGGCGTGCCGCGATCACGAGTCCTGACTACGCCGAATGGGATAGTCCCCTCCCCGCCGAGAGTGACAGACCCGCTGCCGGCCCAACCGATTGCCACATCGCGCTGCCGCGTTGTGTACGTAGGACGTATCAGCCCAGAAAAGCGAGTAGACGTCTTGTTACGTGCATGGCACAAGATCCATGGGCAGGTGTCCAAGCGCGCTGTTCTAGAGATGTGGGGAGATGGGCCCCTTCGGACGGAACATGAACAATGGTGTCGGGACCGGGACCTCTGCAACTCGGTCTCGTGGCGTGAACATGTGCCTGATGTCCGCAATCAACTCGCAACCACAGACGTGTTCGTGCTCCCGTCCTCCAACGAGGGTAACTCGAACGCGATCTTGGAGGCCATGGATGCTGCGTTACCGGTGGTTGCGACTCCTGTTGGTGGCACACCGATGCAACTTGGCCCGCATGGCGCTCCATTCCTCGTCCTAGTTGATGATGCCGACACCATGGCACAGCGTCTTCTACTGCTCATCGATGATCCCCACCTACGGCGCGAGTATGGGAATGCCCTTCGCAGCAGAGTCCTTGAGCAGTTTGACCTGGCAAAGGTTGCGCGAGGCTATGTGTGCGCATACCGCAAGTTGGCCACGTCCCAGGAAGTTGACCTGACAGACTGTGCGCGCCTGCCAACCACGTAGGTAGCCGTAGCACTGACATATCCGCGCAACTCGCTTCATACCATCAGCGGGATCCGGAGGCAATCGCAGAGGCTAATGCGCACGGACCGAGACCGACACGATGACAACCGACGACTCCGCATCCACTGTTGCCGCCCCTTCGTGTGATTCAGACCCAGCCGTTCGATGGCTGGATCAACGAGTCGATTCAGTCCTTGAATCTGTCCGTCCAGAACGCATGCAAACTATCAAGGAGTTCGTTCGGCACGGCATGTTTCGCCTCGGTCTGTTTCGCTGCCTTGGCGTGTTGCGGCGGATGCGCGGAATGCAGGTAAGTGAAGGTTCCAGCCACGCGGCGGAAACACGCTTCAAAGAGATCTATGACCGGGGACTCTGGGTGCATGCAGAAGGCCAAGAGTCACTCTCAGGGACAGGGTCCTCTCGAACCGCAACAGCGGGTCTGATCACGTCTCTGATGTGGGGCATGAGTTCACTGGGTTGCAAGTCGCTCCTTGACGTCGGGTGCGGAGACTGGAACTGGATGCGACACGAGACGCTGTCGGTTGACTACGTTGGAGTCGACGTGGTCGATAGCGTCATTACGCGGAATCAGCAGTTCTCAGGGCCGCGTGTGCGCTTTGCGGTGTGCAACGCGATCAGCCAACCGCTTCCCTCTGTCGACATGGCACTGTGCCGGGAGGTGCTCTTCCACCTCTCGTTCGCCGACGCACGATTGGTGCTTATGAACATTTCCCGAAGCGCGAGATTCTTGTGTGCGACAACTGATGTCGACATCCGATTCAACAGCGACATCCCGACGGGCGACTTTCGGCCGTTGAACTTGCTGATCCCGCCGTTCCGGCTACCAAAGCCACAAGCTCTGATTCCCGATCGCGCCGTGCGGGCCGGACGCTTTCTTGGCGTGTGGAGCTCGGCCGCTCTGTCGGCCGCGCTCAGCCGCGTTTGATGGGTTGATGCGGTCATGGTTGTCAGGCCAACAGGTGCCGCGCGCCCGCCATCATGTGCCCCCCCGTCTTGAGACCACTCGGACTGCGAGCAATTCGCGGGGAACACAAGGATGTCCAGAGCCGACCTTTGAATCCGGCGTGGGGGCTGTTTCAGCAACCGGCCAGAAGCGTTGAAGTTGATGATGCTGCCTAACTGCGCATCGCCAGTACGTACAGGTCTGCCATCCTGCGCGCGATTGTCTCCCGCGAGGCAAGATCCTTCACCTGACCGCGCTCAGTTGCGCTAACACGTTGGCCCAGTAGTTCCCTGACTGCGGCATCCCATGCCCTCACGTCGAACGGCACGACACGCATTGCGACTATTCCCTCGAGCATTAGCGCCCCTCCCACCGTGGTTGACGCCACGACTGGCGTACCGCACAGTAGGGACTCAGTTATCACGCACCCAAAGCTCTCGTGATGGCTGGGCATCACAAACACGTCTGCGCCCGAGTACGCGCCACGAAGAAGCCGATCCTCGCCAAACCCCCCTGTCATTACAAGTCTTGGCGCAGAACTGCGAGCGAATGCGTCTTGAATGCGTTTCGACTCTCGTGGATGGTGGGGACCGACAATCGCCACGTGCACTGCGCGACCATCTATCTGCTTTGGGAGACTCGCCAAGAAGGCAAGGTTCTTGATGGGATCAATTCTGCCAACGGATAGAAGCACCACGTCGTCGGGGCTCACTTGAATACTGGATCGGAACTCTGCCCCGGCATCCGCGTCCGGGTACCACCGCCAATCCTCACAGATGTTCGGGATGGCTTCGACTCTGACCGAAGGGAACATGGCAGCGAGTTCTTCGCCCTCTAATGGCGAGGTCGCATGGATGGCCGCGGCAAGCCTGTGAAGTGGCCCCTCGAAAGCCAGGAAGTAGGGCCACTTCTTCCACCATCCCTTGCGCATGGAGAATGGACACAGGCAGCCGCTTGGAGATGACAAGTAGGGCACGCCTGCTCGCCTGCACTGTGCCGCCAATCGCGGTGCGGTTGGAATCCACGTGCTCGTGAAATGCGCTATCGAGGCACCAGGAATCTCCATCGCCAGCGCTTCGCTCATCAAGGGCGAAACCGTGCCGGCAAAGGTAGAGCGTGATGGGCAGTAGTGCACCCGAACACCGTTCACCTCCTCGCTCACAATGCTGGCTGATCGCTCATATTGAGTTCCCTCGGCGGATGCGACCACTACAACTTCATGCCCTAGTGATGCCGTGGCTTCCGCGAGCATCGTGACTGCGCGCACGGTCCCCCCGTACTTCCAGGCTGGCGCGTAGCGCGGCGCGAGATGAATGACTTTCATGAGCCGTTCTCCGCTAGGCCGACCGATACCAGCGCCTGATCGCTCAGTGCTGCCCTGCCGTGGTGATAGACCAAGTTGCAATGCAATGAGACCATCCGTGTCTCGCGTGCTGTTCCGAACGAAGCCGAATCGCTCGTAGACCGCGATCGCCGGGTTGCCCACGTGAACGGCGGTATCAATCGCCCGCCAACTCTTGGCGGCACACCGCGCGATGCCCTCTCTCACCACGCCTTGCGCAACTCTGCGGCCACGCACTGATGGATGAACCGCGAGGAGCGCCAGACACCCATGTCTGTCGGATGACCGCTGCTGCATCCGTGGCTGGGGCGCGATCACTCGCTGGAGCAACGCTCCAATGCGCCTACGGACCTGCGCGCGCACGAGCGTCAGCGGCCGTAAGGCAAGTACCCAGATCGCGGACACCACGTTGGCCTTGAAGACTCGGTAGTACGTGCCCTCGTTGAATGCACACAAGCCAACAATCCCCGTCGAGTCCTCCGCTACCACCACAAAGCCCTCCCAAGAACCGACGTACCACTCGTAGCACCTGCGAATGAACCCCCGGCCGAGCATGGTCGCAAGGTGCGTGGATTGATCGAACACCGCGAAGTGAAGGCTCACGAGCTGGGGCACATCGCGTGGCACGGCGAGCCTGAATGTGATTGGGGCCTGAGTCATTACAAGTAAGGCTTGCAGCTCGATCTTCTGCACAACATGGCCAAAGGAACTATGCAGTTCGAAGCGTAACTGCACGTATCAACAAGGGGTAGGGCCCCAACTCACCAGCGAGACGTGACCGGAACGCGCAGATACGCTCAGTACATGTCGGTTGACGGCAAGCGACTCCTCGACCTGGCGCTCGCTTCGACGGCCGTAGTCCTGCTGTCGCCGATCTTCGCGATCTTGGCATGCTGCGGCCTTCTATCGTCGGGGAGACCGATCCTGTTCCGCCAGGTACGCGTAGGCCGTCACCGAACGCCGTTCACCCTGCTGAAGTTCCGCACCATGCGCCCGGAAAAGCAACTTGCCTCTGGCGGCTTCACCCCCGGCGATCGGTCCCGCGTGACGGGCTTCGGTCGCTTTCTGCGGCGGACCAAGCTCGACGAGCTGCCGCAGCTCTGGAGTGTCATCCGAGGCGACATGTCCCTTGTCGGCCCCCGACCGGAGGTGCCGAAGTGGACTGAGGTCTATGCGGACAGGTGGGACCGGGTGCTGACCGTGCGGCCCGGCATCACCGACCCCGCCTCGATCGCGTTTCGCGACGAGGAGTCGCTGCTCGCCCGTGCCGAAGACCCAGAGCGCGCCTACCGCGACGACATCCTTCCGAAGAAGCTCGCCATGTATGAGGATTACGTGGCTCGGCGAAACCTCCGGCTCGACATCGCAATCCTCGCGAAGACTGCACTTGCATTGGTCGTGCCCCGAGGCCCATCGTGATGGAAGCTGGCCACGCCCCGCGGCCGACTTTCCGCGTGATTCTCGCCCTGCCCGTCGGCGGCATGGCGCTCTGGAACTCGCTGACCCGCGAACTCCGCAGCCTCGGCCACGAGGTGGAGTACCTGAGCGAGGTCGACCAGTCGCACTACCGATTCCGGGCCGGCGTCCTCCGATCGCTCGTCATGAGGTTAAGGATGTGGGTGGTGTTCCCGCTACGAGTGCTCTGGCGCTCGTGGTCCTGCCGCCACTCCCACGACTTCCTGCTGGTACCCAACACCCCGCCATTCCTGCCCGCACTGGTCGCCACATGCGCACCACGCGGCAGGATGCAGCGGATACAGCTGCTGTACGACCTGTATCCCGATCTGCTGTTCCTCTCGACGCAGTGCCAGCCCAGCTCGCTGAAGGCGCGGTTCCTCGCGTTGTGCACACGAACTGCACTCGCGCGATGCAACGCCACCGTCTTCCTCGGCGAACAGCTCAAGCATGCGGCGGAATCGCGCTACGGCGTAGCGCGGCACGGCGTTGTAATCGAGGTGGGCAGCGACAGCAAGTCGCTCCTACCGCGTGAAGATGCGCATGCGGACGCACTGCGCATGATCTACTCCGGCAACCTCGGCCATGCCCATGACGTGGACACCATTGTCGGCCTCCTTCGCGAGCCGCTGCCGAGCGGAGTCAGCATCGCATTCCACGCGTACGGCTCCGGGTACGCGCAGCTCAAGCGCTCGGTCGGTGTACCCACTACAGAGCGAGTGGTCTTCGGCGGTCCGCTCGCCGACTCTGACTGGGCCAAGGTGATGAGCCGGGCCGAGGTCGCCCTCATCACCCTCCGCAAGGGCGCGGAAGATGTCTGCTTCCCCAGCAAGGCGCACAGTGCGATGCTGGCAGGCCAGGCCATCATCGCCGTCTGCACAGCCAACTCAGACTTGGCGGAGACTGTGCGCCGGGCCAACTGCGGATGGGTGGTGGAGCCTGGCGACTCCGCGCAACTTCGTGCCACGCTCCAGATGTTGTCGGCCGACCCCGCAGCCGCGAGAGCCGCAGGACTGCGAGCACTCGCCTTCGCCAAAACCCGTCTCGACATGACAGTGATTGCACGCAAATGGGCAAAGTTTTTGGCGTGCAGATCGAAGCGCCAAAGCCCAACTCCGCATGCATGAGCGGATAAGCCGGACCACACCACGGAGCCGGGGAGAGTCGCGGTTATAGACTGACCTTTGTGGCATCTGTTAGAATCCTTCCCATATTGAAGGGTGCGCATGAACACCACGAAGATCCCATTCTCACGAACTGTCTGCGATGGCCGCGAGCTGGAGCTCGTTAAGGAAGTGCTGTCGTCAGGTTGGCTCACAACCGGCCCTATGGCGCGACGCTTCGAGTCTGAGTTCGCCGAGGCGGTGGGTGCGCCGTTTGCCTGCGCGGTGAACTCGTGCACGGCCGCACTCCACCTCGCCCTTGAGGCCATCGGCATCGGCCCGGGCGACCAGGTCCTGGTGCCCACCTATACATTCACCGCCTCTGCGGAAGCAGTCCGATATCTCGGCGGAGAACCCATCCTCCTTGACGTTGAGGAGTCCACTGGGCTCCTCACGCCAGAGATCGTCGGACAGGCCATCCTTGAGCATCCGAGTGCCAAGGCTGTGGTCGTGGTCCACTTCGGTGGCCAGCCCGCCGAAATGGTGCGCCGCCGCGGATTGGGCATTCTCGACCTTTGCCGCGCACACGGGATCCGCGTGATCGAGGACGCCGCACACGCGTTCCCGACCCGGCTGCTCGGTCAACCGATCGGGTCATTCGGCGATGCCACCTGCTTCAGCTTCTACGCGAACAAGACGATCACCACCGGCGAGGGCGGCATGCTCACGACGGCGGATGAGGGCATCTACCGCCGCGCCTGCCTGATGCGGCTCCACGGCATCGACCGTGACACGTGGAATCGCTTCTCCGCCGTCGGCGCCCAGTGGGAGTACGACGTACTCGCGCCCGGGTTCAAGTACAACATGCCGGACCTGTGCGCTGCCATCGGCATCGCCCAGCTCGAGCGGGCGGGCGAACTGCGCGATCGGCGCCAGGAGTGCGCCGAGCACTACTTCCGCGAACTCGAAGGAGTCGCGGAGCTCAAGCTGCCCGCTTTCCGCTGCCTGCCCGAGGAGCATGCCTGGCACCTGTTCCCGGTCGTGCTCAACTTCGGCGTCGAAGCCGCGCGCCACCAGGTGATCCAGCACCTGAATGGGTGCGGCATAGGCACGTCGGTGCACTACAAGCCGCTGCACCGGATGACGTACTACCGCGACCGCTACCAGCTGACGCCAGCCGCATTCCCGAATGCGGAGCGCATCTGGTCAGGCTGCATCTCGCTGCCGCTGCATGCGTGGCTCTCGAACGATGAACTGTTCCGCATCACGAGCACGCTCCAGGATGCGGTCGCTCAGGTGCGCAGCAATCCGCTCATCGCTGTGCCGGTGCGAGCCGAAGCCCTGTCAGTATCGCGGCAGGGATGAGCCCGATCGCGAACGCGGTCGCGCTCATCTGGTAGCCGTCGAACTGGCTCGCCGCTAGGAACACCCACCCGCCAGCGGCGAACGCCAAGTACGCCGACAGCAGCACCAGCTCAGCGATGACTCCCACTACTGCACCCCGAGTGCCCGCGAGCATAAGCCCGGTCGTTGCAAGCACTGCGAGCACGAAGCTGGCGGCCGCCACACGCCACCGTGACTCGACCACCAGCATCATCCAGATCGAGAACGCCACCGCACACCAGACCCACTTGTAGGTGGACATGTGGAGATCCCACGGGCACACGCCTCGCCGCGACACCGGCCACGCGAACCAGTACTGCGAGAGCTGCATGCAGTTCCCCACCGCCACCCCCGCCAGCAGCGCGCCCACGAGCAGCCCGAATCCGATGTTCGCGGGCGCGTTCGCGATCGGCTGCATAAAGATCGCCAGCGTGGCTACGAGCGCGTGCGCCACGTGGCCGTTCGCGTCGCGATCTCGCACGCGCGCGATCTCGGCGGCAAGCTCCGCCCTCTGCGTCAGGCAGTCGGCAGCGGACAGCACGCGCTTGATGTCCACCGGCTGGCCGCCGCTGGCGGTCTTGATGCGCTCCATCGTGCACTTGTCG
>Ga0194123_10006707_pt1 | contig 11790 bp, 7 predicted proteins | sample TA2MahsurfametaG_5_FD_155479 | JGI IMG/M metagenome (GOLD analysis project Ga0194123, IMG submission 155479) | Freshwater microbial communities from Lake Tanganyika, Tanzania - TA2015023 Mahale A surface | ecosystem: Environmental > Aquatic > Freshwater > Lake | place: Tanzania: Lake Tanganyika... | reverse complement strand
AATTGACGGGTTAGTAGAGGAGTTGGAGGGAGTAACAGACGAACATGGAGAACTAGTCTTTTCTGATATCGTGATGAATTGGAATCGATATTACTCAAAGCCTTGTCAAATGACTGCTCCTGATATTATCGTTAAATTGAGAGACGGAGGATTTATCTCAGTATTAAAGAGTAAGGCTGAAGTATTGCCAAGAAAATTGCCCGAAGGTACACACAGGCCAGATGGAATATTTATAGGTTATGGTCCAAGCTTTAAAGAAGGTATCGAACTAGAGGGTTCTTTGCCTATCACATGTATTACCCCCCTAATGCTGGCACTAGGAGATATGGAAATACCTGGTGGTTTGACATCAGATGTCCCATATCAGGTATTAGCTGAGGAAGTCGAAAGGGCGAAAAATGTAAGAATCAATGAAAAAATTGATGCAATGGCTGCTGAAGTCAGGGATGATCATGATCAAAGCCACATTGATAAGGATGTTTTAATGGAGCAATTAAAGACCTTGGGGTACGTAGATTAATACTAAATGACATCAGAGGAAGACCTTGGGTACATTTCTGTTGGATCTGGAGTAAAGAATCTAGTTTTAATACATGGATTAGCCTCCGACTCAGGTTTTTGGTTGCCTCTAGTAAGCAACCTAGACAAGCATGAATATACTATACATTTAGTAGACTTAAGAGGGCATGGCAAGAGTACATTCAGGAATAGAAGTATGATGCCAAGTTTACTAGCCAAAGATATTTATAAGCTATGTAGAAGCAAGCACATAACCAGACCCTTATATGTTTGCCATAGTTTTGGCGGCAGGGTCGGATTGAACTTAATGCAGGAAAAAAATGGAGAAGATAATAGTCATTTGCTAATACTAGATACTTATTGGCCTGAGTTCCAAGAAAGGCCGATGGTGCGAGCTGTAATTGAAAGGTCTGAAGACAATACAAGACCAAAAGAATTATCAGATCAGGATATACCCGTAAGTGCAACTAGATCATTAGAGATAATGAGAGCAAGGTTGAGCAAGAGGAGTGAGGGGATTAAAAAGAAAAAAAGACAGGAAAATATAAAGGTATGGGATGAGATCATGAACGATCAAGATGAGATAAGAAGAATCGATAACGAAGTCGACCAGGTGATCATAATTGATGAAATACAAAGGGTAAGGGATAGGATACATATGATATACGGGGGGAGTTCTATATTTGTTGATTCAGCTATACACGCTAGAGATAGGCTTGGAATAGACTGTGAGATACTTGAAAATGCAAGACACTTTTTTCCGCGATATCAAGCAGGGTTTATTGCAGAGAAGATCTCAAAGATTAGATGGTAATGGTATTCTTATGGAACTCTAAGAAAGGAACTTTGTTTACAGCTGGATGGCATATTGGTCCATGGCCGAAAAATCCGTCTTCGCCAAAGAGCTCTCCATGGTCAGAAGTCACAATAATATGTGTATTGTTAGGGACTCTTTTAGTAAAGTCGTGGATAAGTTTATCTACATACTTAACGGAACGACGCTGGGCTTGATGTAGGTAACTGAGCTTGTCAGTAGTGAAATCAGTTGAGACATTTTGGTGGCTTACATCTTTATCAAGACGCTTTAGCGAACCATGGACACCTGAAACAAAAGGAAGGGAGGGATCATTTAACATGTATGGATAATGAGTTTCACCAGTGTTAATAAGCCAGAATTGTGGAGCCGAACCAAGATTTACATCATCTAAAATAGACTCTAAGGAATTATGATTGGGCTGAAGAATATAATCATCAAAATCTCGGTTTAGAGGAGTTTGAGGATTGAGAACAGGCATCGACACACGAGCATGTGTTTCGTAGCCTAAGGACTTAAGTAAGGTAGGTAACCACAAAGAGGGCAGAAAGTTTTTTATGTCAATAAGAGAGGAACCAATTCGTTCGCTCCAAAGACGAAATTCAGATGTATAAAGCTCGGACGCGTATGTATTGGTGGGGTTAGTATGAGGCAAAAGCCCCATTAGGAGGTTGTAGTGAGATGGGGCAGTCCAAGATGCATAGGAATAGCAAAGCTTAGGCCGCGTAGGTAAGGATAAAAGGAAACGAGATCTTGAGTCAACGAATGAATCATATCTACAACTATCAAGAATGATAAGTATAATGTGATTCAATTGAGGAGATCTCCAAGATCATCTTCGGTTAGATCATCAGTTATAGAATCATACTTAATGGATTCGGACTTAAATTTTTCAAATGCAGAAACAGCAGCAAGAACTAATTTCTCAATCTCGGCAAATGTAAGGGAATCAATTGAGGCATTGGAAAGGGGTTGCGATGAAGTTCCGCATAGTGTGTCGCTATCCAAAATCATACGTCGCAAAATAGCGGTAACAGCAGACTGATAGGGTTCTTGTGAAGCATTTGCTTTGAGAGTGGATGCATATGTCATATCATAAGTATATTGATATTTAGTTTTGAGCTTCTTGGCCACGCTTTTTCGCTTAAGTGCGCTGAGTGCTGATTCATACTGCTCAAGATATTGACGGCTTTGCTCAAATTCAGAGATATTAATAAAGAGATTGGCAAGATTTAGAATATTCTTAGGATTGCCTGTCTTTTGTTGGGAAAGAGAATCCTGGTAAGCGACAATTGCTTTTTCGGTTAATCCAAGAGATGTATAGATATTAGCGAGGCAAGAATTCAAGGATGAAGCCTTGTTGCGAGGAACCATCACAAGGGCTGTTTTGATCAATTCTTCAGCCTTATCAATCTGGCCAAGGCTAGATAGTCCCTTAGCCTTATTAAGATAGGATCGGTTGTCAAACGGATGCAGGGAAAGACAACGATCGCACGATTCTATAAGCTGGGAATAGTTAGACAATTTTAGAAGAGTGCGCTGCTCGAGATGGTAGGCCTTTAGAGAGCGAGTGTCGACCCGAAAAGCGGATGCAACTGATTGAAGTGCTTGATTATACTCGGCTTGATAATAAAAGATTATACCCTGCTGAACTAATGCAGTCGAATTAAGGGGATCTGCCTTAATGGCACGCTGTATGTACAAAGAAGCAGTTTTGTAGTCCCTAGAAATACTATAGAGTTTCGACATTACTGATAAAAAAGTAGAATTCTCGGGATCTTGGTCAATAGCCTTAGCAAGTACTAACTTGGCTTCATCGATCTTGCGTTCGGTGACGTACTGCTTGACCAGCTTAAGGACGGCTCGCAAACCAGTCATCGCTGAGTGTGAACTCTGATCAATGGAGCCGAAGGAATCAGACTTACCTTGTAAAACCGGCGTGTACATTAGGCAAGGGCGAACATGGACTATTATAGCAGTTGATCAGAAGTATGACACGAGCAAGACAATCTATGTGTTCTGTCTCAGCAGGTTGTTCAGTAGCCAATGAGGTGTGAGGTCGCTACCGGTTGAGGTGTCACCGCCCAACCGAGACCTCACGACCCATGCATACACACGCCAATACCCGTCTGACGCAGAGGGGCCGGCTGCGAATGGTTTCTCAACACCTCAACGACCATCGCCCCCTGGCCGAACTGGCCGCTGAAGCAGGGATCAGCCTGCGCTGTGCCTACAAGTGGCTGGCCCGCTACCGCTCAGGTGGTCCAGCCTCTCTGGCGGATCGACGCAGTGTTCGCCGCACCCAGCGGCGGACGCTTGATCCGCAGCACCTGCAGCGTGCCGTGGAGTTGCGTCATCAGCGGCTGCACCTGCGTCACATCGCCAGGTTGCTCACGGCACCCTTCTCCACCGTGGCCAGGGCCTTGAACCGCCTGGGCCTGGGGCGGTTGCGGAATCTGGAGCCCAAAGCTCCAGTGCAGCGCTACGAGCGCCCGACGCCAGGAAACCTGATCCACATCGACGTCAAAAAGCTGGCCCGCTTCCGCAAGGTGGGGCACCGCATCACCGGCAAACGTCAGCAAGGGCGTTCGACAGGCGTCGGTTACGACCGGGTCCACGTGGCCATCGACGTCGCCACGCGGCTCGCCTATGTGGAGGTTCTCGCTGATGAGCAGCAAGCCACTGCGATCGGCTTCCTGAGCCGGGCCTTGGCCTGGTTCAACGGCCAGGGCGTCGAGTGCCGTCAGGTGATGAGCGATAACGGCTCGGCCTACATCTCCAAGGGATTTGCCAAGGCTTGCAGCGTCCTCAAGCTCAAGCACATCCGCGTCAGGCCCTACACGCCTCGCACCAACGGCAAGGCCGAGCGGTTCATCCAGACCCTCTGCAAGGAATGGACCTATGCGATGCCGTTCCAGAATTCCCAGGAGCAGAACGCCTGGCTGCCCCGTTACCTGTCGATCTATAACCGGATCAGGAAGCACTCAGCCCTCGGCGGCCGATCCCCTCAGCAGCGGCTCCATGGGCTGCTCTGTTGACCAACGTGGTGAGACACAACATCTAAGGATGAAAATTTAATTATTAGCAATGGGTGTAAATGCAAAAAAAGATAAGATTATAGTGACTAATATTAATGCAGTCAGGCAAGATGATGCTAACGGTATGATATACATAGATCCTGAGTCAATACCATTCGCATTATCGTCGTAGAGAACCGTTGAATAAAGGTGTCCATTGTATGATGCAAATCATTTGCCGAAAAAAAAGCCGGGATGATCATTATCAACGACGAATGTGTAGATCTACTCGAGCTCAAAACCTGAGCCAGAGACAGTGTAGGAATAGAGGGTCACAAGCCCTTGATCCTTAGAAGTGTCTGACAAAGAACACGTCGGTGATATTGCAAAAACTGATCGTCAACTGAAACGGAAATACCGGAGCCCGAGGAGGAAAGACTTCTATCAAAACCAAACCTTGAAAAGACAAATCAGAATATTCATCAGATTGGTAAACAAATGCACAACCGAGAACCTGGAAACTATCGCGAGAACCAATAACGATAATGTCATCATAGTCATCAATAGGAACACCAGGTCCGTCTATTGCTATGGGTAAGCCAACTCCAATAAGGTCTTTAATCTGAAGTGTAACAATATCAAAAACGAAAACAGTGGAATTGTTTTGAGGGGTAACTAAACGCAAGTATGAAGTGAGATAAACGTAGCGGCCGAAGCCAGAGTCTAAATGAATTGAGGAGACTCTAATAAGCTGTAGAGCTCATAGCCAGAATCTGTTAAAAAGTATCAGTACACGACACCAGCAGAAGATGGGCTTGAATCACTACAAAGTGATCCAACAAAGAGATACTGCTTGTCATCTGATAAGTCAAGTGAACACCAAAAAAATACATCAGAGATGGAGCCAGATGATGAAATAATGACCGCTGCAAGATAATTAGGGGGGCGTAGATGTAGATTTGCACGCTATCTTTGGTAAAAGGCGCTGTAATTAAGTAGTCGTGTTAATCTTGACGGGATCGCCAAAGAGATCACCTGGTTGAAGATCAGTAGGTGTGATAATTGGAGAGTTGCTTCAATAGGTATGCCAACTTCGTCAAGCTCGTAAAGATAGACGCTGCCAGAGTCTTGAAATCCAAGTACACGCTAACACATAGCAGAGACAGCCATATATTGTTCGCTAACAGCAATGTTTTGGCCGTAGCCGGTATCGCCAGAACCGCCGGAAGATTTAGGAATAACTTGTATATAATTTAATGCAGTAGTGAGGTTCCTCATTGTGAATAGTACAGTAAAGGAAGCCTATAACAGAATACTGAAGGAAGGTGGCTGCGCAGGCAAGCCAAGGACTTGCTTGTGAGATAGGAAGGATTACGCTAAAATGCACAAAAAGGTCAATGCCAGACAGGTTTGCCATTGTAGGTATATCAGCTCTTCTACCGGGAGCGCCAAATACGAGCGCATTTTATAATAATGTCATTAGTAGAACATCGTTCGTTGACAATGCGAAGAGTGAATGGCTAGGAAATTCTTTTTCCAATGAGGAAGAGTACATACCGGGCAGGATTCGATCACGACTGCGTGGAAGTATTGAAGATATAGCATTCTTCAATCCACTAAACTATGGAATTATGCCTAAAGCTATTGATGGGGGGGATCCTGACCACTATCTATCGCTGAAAGTAGCTTCAGAGGCACTAAAAGATGCAGGCTTGCCAAATGGATATGACCATACTAATACAGGCGTAGTAGTTGGTCGAGGTACATACTTCAATAGAGGTTTTGGCACAGTCTTTCAACATGGAATAGTTATTGATCAGACCATTGAGATATTGAGAGAATTTGTAGATGAGGCCGTGCTTAATGATGTTAGGAAAAAGATAGAGTTCTCTCTCCCTAGTTTTAATGCTGATATGGTTGGGGGGATAATACCTAATTTAGTATCCGGGAGAATAGCTAACAAGTTAGGACTTGGAGGTCCAAACTTTCTGATCGATGCCGCCTGCGCATCTTCGTTGATAGCTGTTGAGCATGCTTGCGAACAACTATCTTTAGGCAAATCAGATTTGATGCTAGTTGGAGGTGTGCAGGCATCAACTCCCCCGCAAGTCCACATGGTATTTGATGTCCTAGATGCGTTAGCAAAGACCGAACTGAAACCGCTGTGCCAGAAGTCACAAGGTACGGTGCTCAGTGAAGGAGTAGGGTTTGTTGCAATTTGTTTAAGTGAATATGCTGTGAAGCAAGGCATTCATATTTATGCAGAGATTGAAAGTTTTGGTTCATCCAGTGACGGAAAGGGGATGGGACTGTTTGCACCAAGCTCGGAGGGACAAAAACTAGCATTAAAAAGAGCGTATAGGAGAATAGACGGGCTAAAAGAAAAAGTCAGATACGTTGAAACACATGCTACTGGAATGCCACTTGGAGACGCGACAGAAATACAAACAATATTGTCAGAATTTTTCCAAGAAAAAAACAGGGCAATACACATAGGAAATATAAAGTCACTTATAGGACACTGTATACCAGCGTCTGGGATAGCGGGTCTAATAAATACGACGCTTGCTGTAAAGAACGGAATATTCCCTCCTTTAGGAATTGAGGACCCAATCAAAGAATTATCTGATAGAGGTGATTTCCTTCGATTTCGGAGGAGGCCACAACCGTGGTTGGGATCAGAGAAATCACCAAGAGTGGGTGCAGTAAATGCATTCGGGTTCGGAGGTATTAATTCACATATAGTCATTAGCCAATGCACATCGGAACGCAGAAGAATATCCGAAACAACGGATCTGCTCTGGAATATAGGAATCTTTTTTGTTATAGGGAGCGACCGAGATGAATTTGCAAGAAACTGCGAGAATATAATCTCTACTATCACTAAGGAGAAGTTTCACCAGGTATCTCTTGAGAGCTTAAAAACAGCACAGCAAGGGGCAGGACGGTCTGGTAGACATATAAGAGGATATGTAATTGGAAAAGATCCTGGTGAAGTATGTAAAAGGCTTGAAGCGCTTAAAATCAAAGTAAATAAAGCTGAAGATTCTGATAATAAGATCGTGCACCTAAGAGGCAAGAAGCATACTGCCGCAAGATTCTCAAATGGGCTAAATGAAGGCAAAGGGCCTGTCTTTGTTTATCCAGGGGAAGGTTCGCAATCTGCAGGAATGCTCAATGAATTGGCAATACACTTCCCAATGGTAAATGAATGGGTAAGCAAAATAACCGAATCACTGGGTGTTGATGTGTCTCTCTGTGAAGAGATAATAGAAAGAGAGGGTGGGGAGACTGCATTGCCTGCGGAAGGCTATGAGATAAATCTATCAACCGGGCTTGTATTTATGGCCAACATGTGCGTAAGTCAACTTTTAATGAGCTGGGGAATACGACCGAAAGCACATATTGGCCATAGTACTGGTCAAAATAGTGCAATATTTGCAAGCGGGTGGTTGTGCACTGAAGGGGAAGCTTCAGTCTGTGAAGAAGCATGTAAACAAGTAGATATGATGAAAAAGGCATGGCAAAAGGTAAAAGGGCAAGATGACATTGAAGGTAACTACAAGGTTTACGTACTACAGCAACCTGAGGTCGTTAAGTTGCAGATGTTAATGGATGAGATGAACGATAAGTTTATTGTAAGTATGAAGAACTGTCCTGACCAATATATTGTGGTAGTTTCGGGTTCCGAAAGTACGGGATTTAGGAGTAAGTTGGAAGAATGTTGCGTGATGCTATTTGATATGCCAATTAGCAGGCCATATCATACTCACTTTATGCAGAGTGTATCGATACAAATGAAGAGTCTCTACACGGATGTGATTAAGTACAATGAAGAGTGTAGAGAGGCGGTATATAGTTGCCTGACAGGAAGGTCAATAGAGAATAAAGCAGAGGTAGAAAAAGAATTGGCAGAATTGATGGATACACCTGTAGACTTTGAAAAGGCTATCAAGAATATGCATAATGATGGTTACAGGCTGTTTGTGGAGTGTGGCAATGGTAGTAGTACGACAAACTTTATGAGGTCGATTTTTAATTCGAACAGTATTGATGATGCCGATGTAGTTACGAGCCAAGCAATCTCTAAAGGTGGTCTGGAAGCCTTGATTGAATGTATTGGGAGCACATGGACAATGGGGTACGAGATCGATATGAAATATATCCAATGTCAAGCTGAGCTGGAAAAGAAAGTAAAAGATGGATATGAAAAAAAACAGGGTGAGCTGCAACTGAGTTTATTGATGCCGAAGGCTTCTATAGATAGTCATGTAAAGTGGATGGAATCAAATGAAGTGAAACAGGTTATGAAGCCGAGTGTACATAAGAGCATAGACGGAGCTGAGGGTGATGAATCAACTGGAATAGTAGGAAGATGTGTTCTCACAGATACGTCACCCGCTTTAGCCGACCATTTGCTGCCCAATAGAAGAAAAGGGTATACGGGTAATTGGATCAAAGGTCAAAGCGTGGTCCCAATGGCAATCTTTGTAGGCTTGGCGGTATCCGCAGTAAAGAAAAGGAGCAAACTGGCCGTACTAAGGGATGTAAGAATGCAAAAGTGGGCTGAAGCAAATGAGAAGAACGAGTTTATTGTGTCATTGGAGAATGATGGGCATAACAATATATATTCAGTAAGTCATAACCAAGAGGCTTCACTAACGTCCATTCGTGTAGATACAAACCTATCAGAAATAGAGAAGAAGAGTGCGGAGAGACTTGGTCTCAGAGAAAAGGATGACATGTCGATAAAGCCATACATGTGGGCAAATGATGAGCTATACAGACATGGAATGTTTCACGAAGCTTTTTATCAAGTGGTCAAACAGATAAGATATTGCGACAATAAGTTCATCGAAGGCGTCATGGAGACAACTAATCACTCTAGTATTCTGAACTTATTTCAGGTACTTGACGGTTTAGCTCAATTATCAGCATTTTGGGCGGCACCAGATAAGGGGTTAAACTTCCATACTTTCCCAGCAAGTATAAAAAGACTAGAGGTGGATGATATAGAGGGCATTCCAACGAGTTACACATTCAGAGTTGCGAACACTGCCAACACAGATACGCTGTTGAGCTTTAGTGGTATATTGCAGGACACCGTGGGAAAAGTAGTTTTAGAGTTTGAAGATTTTTCACACTCATTTGTAAGACTACCAAAATCATATCACCAATGCTTTGCAGATTGCGAAAGTGCTTTTTATACTCAGTCAATTCCAACAGCAAGCAGAGATGTTGCACTAGTAATAATTCCACAGAGCGATAATCTGAGCAAGTATGCTGATGTAAAAAAGTTTTTCCTATCTGTATTCAAACGAATGTGGTTTAACAATCAAGAGCTTAGGATATTAGGAAGACATCTTGATAATAGTGAAGTGTTGGGGCAGTTATTATCCAGAAAAGAGGTAGTCAGGCGTTTACTTGGGCAACAGGGTACTAGTAAGAGAGCTCGAGACGTATCTGCATTGACAGATGGATCCATTTGCATAGTTGATCAAGTTAGAAAAGGAGTTAAAGCGAGGTTTGTTCCATATACGCTCTATCACAATGGGAATGTAGTTACGATTTGTGCAGCATCACGAAGAGCAGCCTTGGTTGCATTGGACAGTCCAAAGTTAGATAGTCAGAATGAAAGTAGACATATTCAACTTTGCATGCAGAAAGCATTAAGTAAAGTGGTCGGTCATAGCTTAGATTTAAGAGATTTAAAACACTTACAGAGAGTTAACGAAAGTATAATTAGAGGTACGTTGTCAGGTTTAAATGTAGTAGCAGGTTGCTTCCGGCTGGGAGCAACCAGCTATGGGTGGGCTGCTGTAGAATTTAAGAAATAGATCCAAGCAATGCAGGTTTTCTGTTCATTACCCGTTGATGGCAAGAATCAGGGGAGCCTACTTAATGACCTGGCAAGAAACGATATCTCCGTAACTTACAAGATTACGAGCATAGCAGATGTAATCAGGGTAGATAAGCTTGCAACGTTATCGCAGATCTGCAAGAGTACTATCACATTGTACATAGACTGTTCATTGATATCATCTCAGATATTTGAATATTGCGTTGTACGAGGATTCTGTTCCTTCGTCATAACGTCGTGGCGGGGCTTTGATATTGAAGGCGTGATAAAAGGTATGAGGTTTAATGGCGTATCAATTGGATTGGAAATTCTGGATAGTGACGACCTTGCAGGCATCGACCTCTCACATCTAGGGGTAAATAGGTTGTTTCTGAAAGGTCACGAAGCAGGTGGAATAGTTGGAAGCGAACATATACACATGCTTTTTCATAAAATCAACCAATCTCTTAAAGGAGTAGATGTCGAGCTCTTCGTCGTTGGCGGCGTAGGCCCTATTTCGGCTGGAGCGCTAGGGATGATGGGCGCGAATGGTGTCGTAGTCAGAGATCAATTAAGATCTGCAAGCGATTATCCAAGGAGACACAAGGATAACATTCGAATGCTTGGATCACATGAAACAGTCGCCATTCAAATATGCGAGGATTACTTCCTAAGGGTGCCTAGAACTTATGGCGATGGACTCCAGCAGAGTATTGAAAAGAAAATATCATCATGCTATCCACTAAGGAGTGCACGCGAGGAGCAAGGTTTACTAGTTGACCTACTAGATAAACTCGGAGTCGATAATGATTGTCTTGAGAATGCGTGTATAGGGCAAGATTATTCATTTGCAAAATCCTATTCGGATAAAGACATCAGAGTATGTGATATCGCGCTAGAATTTAAGGGAGCCAAAGCGAAGTTGGGAGAGCAACTTGACGTCTCAGTTAGGACATCACGACTTAAAGAAGATGATTTCGCAAAGAGCCTTGGAATCAGATATGACTTACTGCAAGGGCCAATGACACGTGTTAGTGATACACCTGAGTTTATAGATGCTGTTTCAGCGAATGGCGCGCTGCCATTTTTTGCAGCTGCAATGCTTAGGCCTGACGAACTCAGAAAGAAACTTGAGTCAACAAAATTACTTTTGGGTAATAGAACCTGGGGAGTCGGTCTACTCGGATTTTTGCCGAAAGAAATACGTGAAGCTCAGTTTCAGGTAGTAAAAGATATATCGCCAATGTGGGTGCTGATTGCAGGAGGTAGACCGGATCAAGCCGAAGACTTTGAAAAGTCAGGAATTAAAGCTTTCATACATGCACCTACATTGGAGCTCTTTAAACAGTACATCCAAGATGGTGCAACCAACCTAATTCTTGAGGGAAGAGAATGTGGAGGACATGTAGGACCTGTTGGAAGTCTTGTTTTATGGGAAGAGTGCACGAATTGGCTAAAGAGTTGTTCCTTGCCCAAAAAGAAGTATAATTATCATTTGGTGTTGGCGGGCGGGATTGCTGATGTCGATACGTGTGCTACTGCTAGGTTGATCTCATTGGAACTAAGGAATATAGGTTTTCATGTAGGATATCTAAGCGGAA
>Ga0194123_10006701_pt1 | contig 11796 bp, 10 predicted proteins | sample TA2MahsurfametaG_5_FD_155479 | JGI IMG/M metagenome (GOLD analysis project Ga0194123, IMG submission 155479) | Freshwater microbial communities from Lake Tanganyika, Tanzania - TA2015023 Mahale A surface | ecosystem: Environmental > Aquatic > Freshwater > Lake | place: Tanzania: Lake Tanganyika... | reverse complement strand
AGCGCGTTTGTTAGATGTATCATTTCCGTGGCTAGCCGGTGGCTGGTGCCTATTGTTGCCGTCTCTACTGGGCCATTCGTTTGTTAATGCTAAGGATATCCCTTTTGCCCTCTTTTATACTGCTTATACAGTCACTCTTCTGCAGCGCCACCGCTCTGAACAAAGTCGCTGGCTTGGTTTATCAATACTTGCGGCCGCGTTGTTGATCAACTTAAAATCCGTTTTCGTACTGCCGCTCCTGCTTTCAGAGGCTCTATTGGTAACACTTCAGGGTTCATCACGCCGGCACATCTTTAAGTCATCCTTAGTGTTTCTGGGATCAACTCTTTTGAGTTTAGCGCTGCAGCCATCTGCCTGGGGTCTTTCTCCACTGCGCTACTTCTCAGAGGGGTTTCATACCTTTGCCAGTCATGAATGGGGTGGCTGCATGTTTTGGGGTGGTCGCTGTGTAGGTGTTCATGACCCGAGCTGGTCGACTGCCGTCTATATGTGGCAATGGGTTTCGGTGAAATTCCCGCTATTGCTTATCATGTTGATTCTTTTCCAGTTAATTTGGCTTTTGCGGAAAGTCCCCCATAACTTGTATCGCCTTTCTAAATAATCCTCAAGCGCTGATAGTCGCTCAAATACTGTTAATTCTGGCAATGGCCATACTCCGACAGTCTAATTTGTTTGACGCCGACCGCCATTTATTATTCATTTACGCTCCTCTTTGCATTGTGGCTCTTCAGGGATTGCAGCATATTCAATCTTCTTTGCTGCGTCCCCTGCCTCGTGTATTGTTTGCCGCTAGTATTGCCTTATTAATGGCTGTAATGATTATTGATGATATTTCTCTGCATCCCTACCAACCCGCATACCTCAATGAGCCAAGCCGTATGTTTCATAATCATACGACTACATCCCTTGATTATTGGTCAGTTTCAGCCAAGGAAGCTCTTCTGCAGGCTCAGCGAAATCATTCCTTGCCTATGAATCACACAGTCGCTGATACTCAAGGTGCTGCTTCTCTATTCATCGCGCATCGTCAGCTTGCTGGGCACGTTGAAGATGCTGCAGATCAGCGATTGGTCTTACAAGTCCGCAACCCTTCAGAATTTCGCTTCCTGTCAGGGTGTGTTCAGGCTTCTCAAGTAGAACGTAAACTCGTCTTCGGTTATCGGATGGTCATGAGCCGATTGCTCGTCTGTCCTGCGCGCTAACCTTTAAGTGTGTCAGCTGAAGACTCGCCTCACTCTGTTATCATAACAATTAACTTTTGCCACCTATCTGAAATAAACAATTTCCCGCTTGTGAATAGATAGGTTCTTATCTCATTCTCCTCATCGCGTTGGTATGTTCGTTGTCGGAATCTCAGTGCTTTCGGCTTTAGCAAGCTTGGGCTTGGTTGCCTGGTCTGACCGCCTAGATCTGCGTCAAGGTGTGCCGACGGTTGGTACCGTGGTTGTAGGCATGTATGTCTCTACCTACGGTTTAGGTTGGTTGCTATGGCGCAGTGATCCCAGTAGCCTTTTCGGTTACGCTTCGCACTCAACGCTCCATGCGTTAGACCGAATGGGGCTACTCTTTTCGGTTGGCTTACCGTCGCTGGCAATCGGATATGTGTTCGTTCGTCATTTACCATCTCAAGGAGCCTGGATCGCATCTCTGAGGCCCAAAAAATCCTTGGTTATTCAAGCTAGAGAACTTCTCCCAGTCCTCGAACGTTTATGCCTTCTTCTGGTTGCATTAGGGGTCTTCGCAATGATTGTTATGTCCCGCGAGGGTGTTTTTATACGGGATCCTGAGCTTCAGCATCAGGCGATGCAAAGTTCCTGGCTTGCCAAAATACTTGTCGGATCATCTTTACTATCGCGTCTTGCTCCAGTTGGTTTACTTCTGGTCCCATTGTGTTGGCCAGCCTGGCGAACGCCAAGACGTCTGTTCGTGTTGTTTGCCTTGTCAACATGGTTCGTCTTGGCATTTAATAGTGGTAGTCGTGGTCAATTATTTTCGATTCCATTGTATGTATTGATTGGATCCATTCTTTGGGGCCTGATATCGTGGCGCCGTGCCCTTGTTGCATTGCTACTGTGCATTTTGCTGGCTTTGCCTGTTGCCGAATGGATGAGAGTTAACCGTGCGGGTATTCCTCAGAATTCGTCGCTATCGCGTATCTTCGAGCCTTTCCAAGCAGGTCGTCAGCTGATCGGAACAAGTCATGAATTGTATTTGATGCTCAGACCTCAGGACTGTGCACTCGACCTTAAAATGTCAATCAAGAAAGAACCTCAGGTTCAAGCTTTGCTTCAATTGTCCCCCGATACATTGCAACCCGCTCTACGTTATCATGTTGCCAGGCTATACGAAGCATGTAAGAATCGTTCCCTAGATTTGCGCAAGATGGTGGGCTTTGATCGCTTGCCACTAGGTTTGTTACCCTCTACCTTTTTCTCTTTTGCTCCATCTTTGTTTGACGGCCAGGAACTCGTCGAAGAGATTTCCAGTGAACTAGCTCTTAGGCCTGGAGAGATCTCTCACGGCACTATCAGTTTATTTGCTGATGGCTGGTGGCGCTATCGCTGGTTTGGTGTCTTGATATTCAGTGGATTATTTGGTGCCATGCTTGGGCTAATCCAGATGCTGTTATTGATGGCCCAAACCCCTTGCCCTTTAGTTTATTTCTTTGGACAGTTGCTAGCCCTAAGCCTCATTTCTGGTTGGATTAATAATACTATCCTCACGCAGGTGTGGCTGTTGGCTTGGGACCTCCCTAAGTCTCTATTTGAGTTATTGTTATTAGCTTGGCTCATTAAGCCCCGCTACACGACTTACAAACAATCTTGATGGGTTGGGCACAGTCAGTCCGTTTTCCTACTCCTGAGGGCTTGGCCCCCCTTTTGGCTTCTCCAGGGGTTCGCTCCTGGGTTCTAGAGGAGCGATTTAAACCGACCTATCCTTCTGTCTCCCTTCACCCGCCAGCACCACACTTTACCCCCTCGGCAGAGTCATCTCTCCGCCAATGGCTCATTGAAGCCCCATCGAGAACAGGCTTGCGGCTTGACTCAGGTTTGTTGGCCTGGCGATCTGATTGGTTGTACGAAGTCAACGAAACAACGACTTCAACTGCCCTCGGACAAGCGGGAGTTTGTAGGCTTTCACCCCTCAACATGCTTTCAAATTGCTTGTCTTCGCGATTGTCATTATCTGCGCTGCCACCGGGTTGGTGGCAACGTCAGCGTCCGGCGACGTTTTCAGAAAGCCCTTTGATTCTGCTTTCTAGTCATAATAACCCCAATTATTTTCACTGGTCTACACTACCTGGTTTGGCCCCACTGTTCCTTCAGGAGTATTTTGGCCTATCTGAGCTTGAAAACGTCTCGATTGCCTTGAGTCATCCCCAGGGTCGACCATTTCCCAGCTTTGTCGAGCCCATCCTGCAGCTTGTAGCCCCGCGATTGCCTTTGCGAATCGCTACTTCAATTGCCTCCACAACCACTTGCCGTATGGCCTTGCAAGCCCACTCAAGTAGGGTCGTGATTAGTCCAGGCCAGTTAAAATGGTGGAAGAACCGTCTTCAGCATACGCTTGGTGCAGTACACAAACCATGGCGTCGTCTACTTCTCTCTAGGCGTCATGCTAGCCAACGGCGTTGTTGTAATGAGCAACAGGTGCATGAGATCCTTGCACCCCATGGTTTTGAACTTGTTGAGCTAGAGCCAATGTCTGTAAGCCAACAATTACAACTGTTTGCTCAGGCTTCAATTGTGATTGGAGTACATGGTGCAGGTTTCACCAATCTTGTTGCTTGCCAGCCTGAAACCTTGATTGTGGAACTTCTGCCAGATGATGGGCCCTATCATCATTATTACCTGATGTCGGCTGTTTTGGGCTTGCGTCATGGGCATGTTGTCGGCAACCCACTTGCCACCAAAGATAAGGACTTTGTCGTTGATTCTGCATCCGTGCTTGAAGTCTTGTCTCTTCTTTCAGGTAATAAATTTGAATGAATGAACCCATCACTATTATCATGCCAGTCTACGGCCGCGCTGAGTTGTTAGAGGAAGCTCTTGAGAGTGTTTTCTCTCAAAGCGACCCGAATTGGCGTCTTTTGATTGCTGATGATGGCTCAGATCCAATTACGGCAGATCTGATTCAAATGCAAGCAGTAGATCCCCGTGTTCAAACCGTCCGCAGAGATACCAATCTTGGCTTGTTTGCAAATCTCAATCATGCTCACTTAGAAGCTGTTACCGGTTGGCACCTCATTCTTTGTAGCGACGACCGACTACTCCCCGACGCGATTGCCATCCTTCGATCTTGCATCGTTCAATATCCCGACAGCGGTGTCGTTCTTTCTAGTTTTTGTTCGATTGATGCTGCAGGTCATGAGCGTTTCGATGTCAATGGTTCCTGCTATGACCGTTTCGCCCCTTCTACCCGCGTATTTGCACCCACTACCCTTCTTGAGCCGTTGCTACGTTACGGGAGTATTAACGGCAATATCACGGGAATTCTTCTCCATTTTCAAACATTCAAGGCTGTTGGGCCCTGGCGATCAGATTGGAGACAAGCTGCTGACTGGGAATGGTTGGTACGCGCAACTCAGTGCACGTCGGTCCTGGTTCAGCGCCAGCCAGTGGCTCAGGTCCGTGTCCATGCTGGTCAACTTTCGGTGACCAATCGAAAGTTGCAGCGGGAAGCCGAGGAAATTTTGCATGTTTTAGGCATTCTGATGAGTCACCCCAGTTTGGCCACCTTTCCGCAGCGCTACCGCTGGGCAGCTCACCATGCTCAGTTCTTGCTCTGGAACACCTGCAAGGCTGCGCCGAGAGTTGGAGTTCTGGCTACCGTGCGCCAACTTATACTAATCCATCGTCATGTAGGCATTCTTCGAACACTATTTGCGATGGTTGTAACTATCCCCCAACGCCTTTTAATCCGCGGTACCGACCTCCCCCTCTCTCCGCCCTCACGATGACAGATCGTCTGGAGCACTTTCTCGGCCGCATGGCCCCCTGGTTTCTCCACCCACTCAGAGCAGCCCTTTTTTGTGCCTTGGGTTGGCTGGTGCTGTTGCCACTTTGCTGGCAGCACCCACTGATGACAGCCTTGGCATGGAGTTCTTTTTGGGCTTTGTTGATGGCCCTGAAGTTGGAGGCACCGATTTTGCAGGGGCTTCCGTTGCCTCCCCTCACAGTGTTGCTTCTTGGTATGTCGATGCGCTGGGGTCTTGGCCCACTCCTGATGGCCCTTGGTGGTCATGGTTCTGACTCTTTCCTTTCGATTTGGCTCAGTTATGGATCTCATGCGCAGCTGTTGTGGTTGGTTTTCACGTTCATTCTTCTCATCGGGGGCTTATTCCATCGTTCCTCAATTTCCCGTGCTTCGGCCTCTCTTCCCTCTGGTCTTTGGTTGAAGGTGTTCCAGGATCCCAAGCATGACCGCCTCCGAAGGCAGCTTGCTGGTCTTGCGGCTGTGTTGACTGTGTATATGGGTTTTTACCTACTTCTCTCATTGTTATCAGGCGCCTTTGACCGACAGTTTGATATCTATACAAGCTGGGCCCATAGGCTTTGGCGCCTGGACACACCTGTTGCAGCTTTTTCTCGCTTACGTGATCTGTGGCTACTGTTATTTCCTCTTTGGTGGAGGGTACTCCAACCACGATGGCGTTGGTTATTAACTAGCTTGTTGCTTTTATACATTGCTTCTGCCCTGCTGAGCGGCTCTCGTGGTCTTCTGTTTTATCCAGCAGTTTTGCTATTATCCGGCAGTTGGTTTGTCATCTCTAAACTCAACCAGCTTAGGCGTCTTGCATTAGCCTTGGCAGCAGTGCTGATCGTCATGTCTCCGGTGATTTATTTGACCCGTGAGAGTGTTCTCTTTCAACGAGCACCTAACTGGCAGACCAGAGCTGCAGCTGTTGTTGAAACATTGCTGACTCCAGACCCCTTGTTTGAGAAATTGCGCTGGCTTGGTCGCGATCTTTATGCCTGTCACGACCCCTACCTATTTACACCTGAGAACCGGTCTTTGCAACCTGTCGGGTCCGCTGGCCTTGAAAATCTTATTTATCTGTGGCTTCCCCGTCACGTCATGCCTACACGGCCAGTGCTGTTTGATGGGCATCTAATCGCGAAACACCTGCAGCGTATCCAGTCCAGTGCATGGTCCGATGTCTGGTTTCCCTGCTTTTCCCTCCCTGCTGATTTGTTCAGGCGTTGGCAATGGACAGGCGTTGTGTTTGGCTCCCTCGTGCTGTCTGGAGTAATACAGATCTGTCTGGGCTTTTGGTATCGCCATGTCTCCTTACCAGGTACAAGTTTTCAGCTATTTCTCTTAGTCTACCCGGCCTCTTATCTTCAGTCGTTTCCTTTTGGAACTGTGTCTGAAACCTGTTGGGCTTTGTTTTGGGAGCTGCCGAAATACCTCTTGTTGTTCTGGGTTTTGGGCCAGCTTGTGGACCGTTCGGTTGATAGGTGTCGATCATTGAGCCAAGACCTATGACCAGGCGAGTGTTGTTCCTTACCGAATCCCGTGAGGATTACCTGGCCGACAGCCTGCTCCATGGCTTGATCAGCCTCCAGGCGAGCGCGCCACTCGAGGTGGTCGACTACCCCCGCAAGGATGTTCTCTATACCGACGGGGTCAAATGCCCGTCGGTGCCTGGGTTGGCCCTGCGAGGCCACGGGTTCACGCTTTATGGCCTGTTGCAGCCCCTGTTGGTAGATCGCTCTTTTGTGTTCCAGCGTCTAGAGGCCGGTGCTTTTGATCTCGTCGTCATCGGGCAGATATGGCGCCAGTGGGGACAGTTGTTGGACCTGGCCCCATGGTTGCAACGGCTGCCGGTTGTGCTGCTTGATGGCGATGATGATCCCCGTTTGTTTCACCGTAGTGGCACACGCCTGCGCCGCTATGGCTTGCAGCGGTTTCCGATTCGTTCCGGCCAGTGCCTCTATTTCAAGCGCGAGTGGCATGGGGAGGGTCGTCACGATTCTCATTGCCGGCTCCGCCCCTTCGGCTTTTCGATCCCTGAAGTGAAGTTGCGGACGGGGCATCCAGCTGCAAAGACCCAGATCTTCGCCAGCCATTGTGTGGATTCAGAAGTGGCCAGTGCCTGTGGATTGAAGGAGCGGTATGCATTTGACAGCGAGACTGCCTACTACGACGACCTTTCGATTTCCCGCTTTGGCATCACCACTCGCCGCGGTGGTTGGGATTGTCTACGCCACTATGAAATCGCCGCTGCGGGCAGCGTCCCCTGTGTGCGCCAACTACACACTAAGCCAGCAACAAGTGCACCTCATGGGCTTGTTGCAGGCGAGAACTGCTTGAATTATCAAGATTGGCCTGATCTACAGCGTCAGATCACTGCCCTTCAGGGAATCCCGGATTCCTACTCGCAGCTCCTCCAGGGGGCATTCCGGTGGGTGCAGCAACACACCACAGTCGCAGCAGCTAGGCGGATGCTGGCCGAGGTCGACACGCTGTGACCTCAAGCCTTCGCCGCGGCTGGATGCACCTTGCTGGTGGTGCCAGCGTTGGACGTATCGCCGGTTTTCTCAGTAATTTGTTGCTCAGCCGGTTGTTGGGGCCTGTCGATCTAGGCCTATTTAACTTAGTAGCGACCACAGTGCAAACTGGCGATACTCTTGTCCGCCTGGGTGGCGACTACGCGCTGAATTATGAGTTGGGTGGCGATCGCGGCGCCTTGGCAACACCGCGAGGACGCGCGCTGGCAGAGGCTTTTGCGCAACTCTGTGTTGCCGCGACGGGCATTTTATGTATCGGGCTGCTGGTCTGGTTGGTGGCTTGGGGTGGTTTGTTTCCTTTCGGGCTTCAGGGATCTGAGCGCTCTATTCGAGTCCTGATGTTGGTTGGTATGGTGGCGTTAGAAGCCATTTGTGCTGTCCCCTGGGAACTCTTACTCGTGTCCCATTGCACACGCCGACTTGCGCTGCGACAGGGCTTTTTTGTTCCCATGCGTTTGTCTTTTGCAGCGATAGGAGCTTTTCTCTTTGGTTTTGATGGTGCTATGGCTGGCTGGCTAATCGCCGCAGTTGCGCAGTTTCTTTACCTGCGCACTGACCAGTATCTTCATTGGCACCCTTTTCGCCTTGGTGGCATTCCCTTTTCGTACGTATTGCATATCCTGCGACGAGGGATGCCGTTCTATGGGGCAAACTTACTCGCCACGCTTATATTCTATCCCTTGCTTCTGCAGGTTTCTCGGCAGCATGGTCTTGCTGATATCGGTTACCTCAGGGTGGGTCAGATCGTTCAGCAGTTATTTGCATTTCTGCCTGCTACCCTGGTGCCTGTTTTGTTTCTTCGCCTGCGTTCCAAAGATAGCTTCGGGGATCGTATCCGTGAGGTGGATCGCCCCATCCGAATGCTCTGGATTCTTTTGCTGGCACTTTTTTTGGGTTATGTCTTGATTGATCGGCTCTTTGTCAGTTTTTTCTTTGGATCTGCATTTGGCCCATCAGTGGAGCCCACCCGGATCTTGCTGATCACGGCTTTGTGCGATGCCCTGTTGCAGATGGTTGTCCAGCCATCTACTGCCTCTGGCCAAACACGCCGCTATTTGCTAGTGCAGAATGGGGCTGTCCTTGTTGCTGCTGCTATTGCTTGGTCCCTGATCCCGGGTCTAGGGCTCGCCGGTTTCTTGATGGCTCGTTTAGTTTATGTGTTGTTACCACTATCGTTTTATTTGTGGCAGGTATTCCCATTTCTTCAGAGTAAGACATCGTTAACATTCTACGGCCTGATCACCTTCGTTGCTACGGTTTTTTGCCAGTACCAAGTGTTTGCAGAGGCCTCTGGCTGGTCTTTGATTCCGGTGACAGGGGATGTCTTGATATGGCTCTCCTTACTTGCTGGTTTGTTGATAGTGGGTTGGAGTGACTTCACAGAGCTTCGGCGCTTGTCCAAGACGTCATCTTGATTTATCATAGTAGATCTGTTTCCTGTTTTTGAATTGGCATTATCTCAATTACTGTCACGTTTTTTGCAGACTTTGGCACCGGGTAGACAGTTCGGTGCTAGGCCTGCTTTTTCGGCTCGCGATTTTCGGCCAAGTTTCGTGATTTCCCAGGACGACGATCATGCTTCGCAGCAGATGGTTGCTGACCCCTTGTTGATGAAGGCGATTGCTGCCTCGATCGCGAATCCAATCGCCTGCACCGTGGATCGTCCAGACAGTCACTTTTACAACGTTTTTCCTGGTGAACATTATCGTTTTCTTCAGGGGCTGGTACAAGAGCTAGTTCCGCGTTCTGTTGTTGAGATTGGAACTTTTACGGGCATGTCCGCGAGGGTGATTCTTGATGCTGCTACCCGTGATTGTCAACTTCATACCTATGATTTATTGCCCTGGTCGTCTTTCCCTTCCCATCTGACAGATGCAGACTTTGAATCTGGGCGTTTGGAGCAGCATCTTGATGATCTCGCCATTCCAAGTTGTTTCGAAGCTCACCTTCAACGTCTGAATGACGCTGAGCTGATCTTTTGCGACGGTCCGAAAGATGGTATTTTCGAGTACCGCTTTTTGAAGCTCCTCTCTGCTGTGAAATTAACGCCGCAACGTCGTTACCTGGTGCTTGATGATATTCGTTTTCTTAATATGCTTGCTTTGTGGCGATCGATTGATTCCCCGAAATTTGATCTCACCTCATTCGGACATTGGAGTGGTACGGGTCTTGTCGATCTGTCTGCCGGCCTGAAGCTGCGTACTTTGGATCGGCAGGTCAGCAATGCATGAAGATTCTTCACTTCCTGCCTGTCTACGCCCCTGCCTGGCAGTTTGGCGGACCCGTGTTGAGTGTGTCTCGGCTCTGCGAAGCCCTTGTTGTGGAAGGTGTCGAAGTGGAGGTGATCACCACTAATGCAGGCTTGCCGCATTTGCCTGTCCATGACTTGGGTTGTCGAATGCTTGTGGGTGGTGTCCCTGTCACCTACTACCCCGTGGATGCCTTCCGTGGTGCTATTCGTTCGCGAGCACTGCTTGAGGCACTACCGCGTCACCTTGACGGGGCGCATCTGCTCCACCTCAGCGCCATCTGGCAACCCCTCGGCATCCCGCTTCAGCAGGCGGCCCATCATGCTGCCGTTCCGGTGTTGCACAGCCTGCGCGGCGCCCTTGGCCCCTACTCCTTCCGAAGCGGCTTATGGAAAAAACTGCCCTATTTCCTGCTGCGTGAGCGGCCGCTGTTACAGCGGGCTGCTGGCCTGCATCTCACCAGCCAGCAGGAACACCAGGAACTGCGCTGGTTAGGGCTTAAAGCGCCCCGCTACCTCCTGCCCAACCCGATGGACCTTGATCAATTGCGGTCGGATCCAACCTTGGGTCGCCACTGGCGGCAGAGGTTGGGGCTGGCTGCCGAGGTTCCGCTGTTGCTGATCTGCGGTCGTCAGCACCATAAGAAGGGGCTAGATCTCCTCCCCCCGGTGCTGGAGGCTCTCGCGGAGAACTCCTGGCAATTGTTGCTGGTGGGTGCCGATAACGACGGCAGTGGCCATGCACTGGTGAAGCGGCTTCAGCGTGCCGGACTGGGGAACCGACTGCGGAAGCTGCCCACCTTGCCGGCCCGAGAGCTGGCCGGGATCTACAACGCCGCGGACCTGTTGCTCCTGCCCAGCCGCCACGAGAACTTCGGCAATGTTGTGGTGGAGGCACTGGCCTGTGGGTGCGCCGTGGCCATCAGTGAGTCCACTGGCGTGGCGGGTGATCTGGTGAATGGTGCACCACCCTTCTTTGGGGCGGTGCTGTCTCGCCAAGGAGAGGCCTGGCGGAGCTGGCTCAGTGGCTGGATGTTCCAACCGCGGCGTGCTGGGACCCCCGCCGCCGCCTGGGTAGCGGAGCATTTCGGCCAGCGTTCCGTGGCCCGTCGTGCCATTGAGCAGTATCAGCAGATCCTGCAGACTCACTCCAAGACACCCCAGCCGTTCTGACGCCCACCGTTCCCCCAACCAAGCCCCAGCCGCGGCCCAGCGTGGCCGGGGTGGTGCTCTGCCTCAACGAGGCGGAGAACCTGCCCCGATGCCTGGCCTCCCTGGCTTGGTGCGATGAGCTGCTGGTGCTGGATTCAGGCAGCGACGATGGCAGTCGTGAGCAGGCGGCGGACTTGGGTGCCCGGGTGTTGGAGCATCGCCAGGACGGGCGTTTTCTGATCACCGAGCAGCGTAACTGGGCCCTGCGCCATGGGGGCCTTCAGAGCGAGTGGGTGCTGTTCCTTGATGCCGATGAGGAGGTGGGGCCTGCCTGCCAGGAGGCGATCGAGCAGGCAATTCGCGATGCCAACGCTCCGGATGGCTTTGAGCTCACGCCCCGCTACTGGTTTCTAGGGCGATGGCTAAAACGCAGCCAGGGCTATCCCAACTGGCACCCTCGCCTACTGCGGCGCGGCCGGCTGTGGTTCGAGGGCGGCGTGTGGGAGAGCTTTCTGCCTGGCAGCCGCCTGGGTCTGATCCAGGAGCCCTATGAGCACTACGCTTTCAACAAGGGCATCGACGACTGGCTGGAGCGCCACCGCCGCTACGCCGACTGGGAAGCCGAGCGGATCACGGCCTATCTCGATGGCGGCGGCGCTGCCGCCCTGGGCACCCGCCGCTGGCTGGGGTTGCGGCGGCTCACGGCTCGGCTTTGGCCACTGCGCCCCGCCCTGCGTTTTGGACAGAAGTACGTGCTGCAGGGCGGCTGGCGGGAGAGCTGGCAGGGCCTGCTGTTTGCCCTGTTAATGGCCTGCTACGAGCTCATCACGGTGGTGAAGGTGATCGAGCGGCGGCGGCGAGCCCGGGGGCTCACGCTGTGAA
>Ga0194123_10006694_pt1 | contig 11803 bp, 9 predicted proteins | sample TA2MahsurfametaG_5_FD_155479 | JGI IMG/M metagenome (GOLD analysis project Ga0194123, IMG submission 155479) | Freshwater microbial communities from Lake Tanganyika, Tanzania - TA2015023 Mahale A surface | ecosystem: Environmental > Aquatic > Freshwater > Lake | place: Tanzania: Lake Tanganyika... | reverse complement strand
CCACCTGATCAAAAGGCAGGGCACCATCAGCATCAGAAGCAAAAGTGAGTCTATTATTACCAACATTTACGGCTACCGCGGAGTTTGGGGGATACTCCCCACCGGCGACAGCAATGGAAAAACCAGCAACGGCTTCGGGAGCCGCCGTATCAGTCAACTGCACCCTGCAAAACAAAGGCCTCAGATCGACCACCTTCACATGCAGAAACTCTCCACGGGTAGAGTAATTCGCCAAAGGGGGGTACGCGGCTCCCCACTGGGCAATTACATTTGGCACGGGAATCACTCCCGGCATCGGATCACCGGGCGGGGTGCGTGCCTTTTGCCAATTGGCAAGAGCGGTGAGTAAATCTCCATCATTGTACCCTGCCCCAGCGGTCTGCACGCCTGCATTATTGGCCGGTGCAGCCAAAAAAAGATCTGACTTACTACTGCTGACGATATACATGCGCAGGGCACCCTCATCCATGTCAGGAATTCCGTTTGCATTGGAATCAGTGGCTGAATTCCAACCTGTGTTGGGTGTGGTAAAGCCTCCGTTGGCAGCCAGATAAAGCATTAGAAGCGGGTCCAGATAAACCCGACGAGAAGTCTGGGCGCCGTTGGCCTCTGCCGGAAACGCGTAGTGCAAAGTTCCCCGCCCATTCAGGGAGGAAACATCATCAGCTAAAGAAGTGTAGGTCCTTGCCAATTCTGCCCACCCGCCCGCGGCAAACGGGGCCACATTGGGGTTGGGTAATTCGCCAGTAGCCTGGATCGCCGCCACCAGGGCCCGGGCGATCTCCTCTAGGTTCTTGTCCTCCTGCGCAATCGCCTTCTCTTGGGCTTCCCGCGCTTTGTTGAAGAATTCAGAAAGGTCGACCGTCTTGATATGAATAAACTCCCCTTTGTTGGTCCAGGCGGCCTGGACCACGTTCGTCGGGGTATAGCAAACCCCGTTAACAAAAGTCTTCACCCATGACTCTAAATTGGCGACGACACCCCGATTCCAAAAGGTTCCCGAGACTTGCAGATTAGGAGTACCGTTGGTATCGCAACCAAAATCCCCCGCATTGGTCCCGCTGAGGCTGGTAAAACGAAGGTCAGGCAAAGATGACGAGACCAGAAAGATTTTGGCGTTGGTCGGGTATATCGTTCCACCCCAGTTAGTGATATTGGTCGAGATATTGGCAATCAGAGTAGTGCGATCAGTCGTTAGCGCAGCCGCGGCCAGATTGGTGCTTAAAAACATACGCCGGTACGTCTCAAGGTTCGTGTATCCCGGAAATGAAGCCAAAAGCTTATCTCCCGCCTGCTTCGTGTAATTGCTAGCCAGGAAAGCCCAGCCAAAACCACGCTGCAGCGTGGTGAAACCCGGATTATCTTGATTGGTAGGAAACAAATTCGGGTTAGGGATAAGGCCGGTGGCTTCGATTCCAGCTTTTAATGCATTCGCGATTTCGTCCAACTTGGCATCCTCACCCACCGCCGTGGCGGTCTGAATCTGCCGCACCGCGTTAGGCGCGACGATTGCGGCGACGATCGCAATGATCGCCAGCACCCCGATCATCTCGATCAGGGTGAGCCCTGAATTCCCCCGCCGTCCGGGTGGGTGGCTAAAAAACCGGCGCACGGCTAGGCCTTGCCCATGTTCAGCATTGAGGTCATCGGCAGGAACACGGACAGCGCGATGATCCCGATCGTGATGATCAGGGCCAGAATGATCGCCGGCTCCAACAGGCCGAACAGCTTCTTGATCGCCCGGGGGATGATGTCGTTGTAGTAGTCCACCACGTTCTGCAGGGACTCCGCCAGCTTGCCGGTGTTCTCCCCGGTCGTGACCATCTGCAGCACCAGGTTCGGGAACAGGTCGCACTCCTTCATCATCTCGTGGATCTTGCGGCCGGTGGCCACCCCGTCGTGGATCCGGTCCACCGCCTCGGCCAGCGCCCGGTTGCCCACCAGCTCCCGGCACAGCTTGAGCGAATCCAGCATCAAAATACCGGAGCGGTACATCGTGGCCAGATTCTGCCCGAACCGGGACATGCACAGCATCAGGTTGAGCGGCCCGAAGACGGGCACCTGCAGTTTTTTGCGGTCCATCCACAGGGCGAACGGCGGGTAGTAGGCCATCAGGCACTTGTAGGCGACCACCAGGGCGCCCAGCAGGATCAGCATGTGATACCAGTGGTACTGGAACAGGTGGGTGAAGGCGATCACCTGCTTGGTCAGCCACGGCAGCGGCATCTTGATCTCGTCCAGGATCTTGATGAACTTCGGCATCACGAAGGTGAAGATCACGAACATGAAGCCGATCGTCGCCCCGATCAGGATGGAGGGATAAACCAGCGCCTGCTTGATGTCCGCATACAGCTTGTCCAGCCAGTCGATGTAGCGGCGCAGCTCGGCGCAGATCTCCGGCAAGGTACCGCTCTTCTCCGCCACCTTCAACAGGGCCAGGGCCACCGGCGGAAAGGCGTTGGGAAAGGCGGCCGCCGCCTCGGCAAACGTGGAGCCGGACTGCACTTGCGCGGCGATGTTGCGGAGGATGCTCTTGAACTTGGAACTGGAGACGTCGTTGGCGATCAGATCCAGCGCCTTCAACAGCGGCACGCCCGCCTTCAGCAGCACGGACGTCTGGAAAAAAAAGTCCACCAGCTCCCGCCGGCTGACTTTCTCGCGCCCGGTCAGATCCTTGACTACCTCGCTCTCCCCCACCTTGCTGAAGCCGGCCAGTCCGCCCGCCTTGGCCTCCACCAGCTCCAGCCGCTCCTTGGCCAGCTGCTGGCCGAGCGCCTCCATGGAGGAGACATCGGCCTTGCCGGAGATGGTCCGGCCGGAGGGTGAGATCGCGGTGTAGTTGAAAACGGGCATGGCGGGGCTTACCGGCTAACTGGAGGAAGTGACGCGGTAGATCTCCTCCAGCGTGGTCACTCCGTGGGTGGCCTTGATCAACCCGTCCTGGAACATCGTGTGATACCCCTTCTCCGCGGCGATCTTGCGGAAGGCGATCGGATCGTTCCCCTTCAGGATCTGGGCGTAGAAATCGTCGTCCATCGGGATGTACTCCACGATACAGGTCCGGCCCCGGTAGCCGGACCGCTTGCACTTGTCGCACCCCACCGGCTTCCACAGCTTCGTCTCGCAACCCTCGGGCAACTCCATGTCCAGCGTCTCCAGCATCTCCTCGCAATTCGGATGAGGTTCCCGGCAGGAGGGGCAGAGCACGCGGACGAGTCGCTGGCTCTGCAGGCCGAGCAGACAGGCCGGCAACATGTAGGGCGGGATGCCCAGGTCGATCAGACGGGGGATGGCCCCGAGCGCGTCGTTGGTGTGGAGGGTGGAGAGCACCAAGTGCCCGGTAAGGGCGGCGCGCACCATCAGCTCGGCCGTCTCCTGGTCCCGCGTCTCTCCCACCAGGACGATGTCCGGGTCCTGCCGCAGCAGCGTCCGCAGGCCGGCAGCAAAGGTCAGGCCGATCTTCTCGTTGATCTGGGTTTGGCGGACCAGCGGGATGTGGAACTCGATGGGGTCCTCCAGCGTGAAGACGCTCTTCTGGTCCCCGCGCAGCTTGGAGAGGGCGGCGTACAGCGTGGTGGTCTTACCCGATCCCGTCGGCCCGGTCACCAGGATCACCCCGTGCGGCCGCTCGAGCAGTTCCAGAAACTCGCGTTCGACCGAGGGCTGGAACCCCAGGGTGTTCAGGTCGAGGTTCAGGCTGGAGCGGTCGAGGATACGCAAAACGATCGATTCGCCGAAGGCGGTGGGCAGGGAGGAGAAACGGAAATCCACCGGCTTGGCCCCGGCGTCGAAGTTGTAGCGGCCGGCCTGCGGCAGGCGCGTCTCGGTGATGTCCATGTCACCCAGGATTTTCAACCGGGCGGTGATGGCGTTTTGGATCTCCCGCGGGACCAGGATGCCCTCATCCAGGATGCCGTCCCGCCGCATCCGGATGCGCAGGATTTTTTCCTCCGGATGGATGTGGATGTCGCTCACCCCGTTGGAAATCGCGAAAAGGAGCATCTGCTCGACGAGGCGGATCATCGGGGCATCCGTTTCGGAGGCGGCCGCCAGGGCGGCGGTGTCCATGGCCAGGATCTCGTCGATCGTCTCGTCCAGGTGGGACTCCTGGGTGTAGGTGCGGTTGATCGCCTCCCGCACGTCCCCTTCCGTGGAGGCGACGATCTCCACCGGCCGGCGGACCAGCTGCTCGATGGCGTCGGCCGCCGTCAGGTCCAGCGCGTTGCCCAGGGCCACCACCAGCTTCTCCCCGTCCAGCCGGATCGGCAGGGCCAGGTAGCGCATCGCCGCCTCCCGTGGGATCAGGTCCCGTACCCCGGGCGGGACGACCACCTTGCGGACGTCGATGTTCTCGCTTTCGGAACGCTGGGCGATGTAGCTGGAAAGGATCCGCGGTTCAACAAAGCCGAGGGCGGAGAGGGCTTGGCCGAGAGACTGACTTTTGCGTTTGGCCTCCCGGTTGGCGAGGTCGATCTGGGCGGGGGTGACGTGGCCCCACACCAGGAGCCAATCAGCCAGGTCCAGTTTTTTGGCGCTGAACTGGGTGGGGTTTTCGGCGGGATCAACGCCGTTGATCAAACCCTTGTCATCGAGGGCGAGAGCCATGGGTTAATTCAAGACAAATTGGGAGGGATTAACACCCCAAAAAAAGGGGCCTCCGGAGAGGCCCCTTTTTCAAGGAAGACGACTGACCCCTCCGGTTAATCGTTGGCGATATAGAGGAACACGTTGTAGGTGCTCCCCGCAGCGCCGGCGGTTCCCGTGGCCACGCTCAGCCGGCAATTCCCGTTGGCGATCAAAGGCGGCGTGGTGGCGGTGGGATTCACGCAAAGGGACACCAGACCGGAGGCACCACCAGAATAAGCGTCGTTGGCGAAAGGCCCGTCGAGCTTGATTTTCAGGGAGGCTGCTTCCTGCATGGAAACTCCCGGAATCGCAAAAAACACCGTACGGGTGGCGTTGGCCGCTCCCGTGAAGTTACCGCTGACATTCGTGCCGTTGGTGATGGAGCGGCAGGCAATGAAGGCAAAGCCATTGGTGCCGTTGACCGCGGTGTTGGTGACGTGCGCCAAAGTCCCCGGCGTGTAAATGCCCGCGCCGTTGGTGCCGGTCGACCCCAGGGGAGATTTGATGTTTTCCAGCAACCCCTCTGCACAGAGGATGTCACCGAAGGTGGCTTCGTTCGAAGCCACCACGGTGGCGTTTCCGTAAGTTCTGGTCCAGTTGGCAGTGGTCCCCTGCTGGATAGCGGCTTTGGTCCCGTCGACCGGGTAATTGTTGTACCGGCCGTAGTAGGTGGAAGCGGCCGTGCGCGCAGCGTTCACGTTGGCGATTACGCCCGTGACCTTGGCGTCCCGGATTGCCTCGATGACCTTCGGGGAAACCACAGAGGCCAGGATTCCGATGATGGCGAGCACGCCGATCATCTCGATTAAGGTGAAGGCGCGACTCATACGATAGATGAATTTGTTTCGTTTCATGCGATTACTATTCTCGAGGACACCTTTTTTGGCAATTATTATGTTTGAATATGTGATAAGCGGACGAAATCGGGGATGGACGGCTCCAAACAGGTATGAGCGGCATTTTCCTAGGTTCAAAGATCGGAAAGGTAAAGCCAGCCCGTGAATTTTCCTTCCACCGGGCTGGGGGTAAAAAAGCAGTCCCCCACGAAAGTCATCCCCCCGGGGGTCTGTTCCCGCAGGTTGCTGACCATTTTCTGGATTCCTTCAGCTTCCCTTTTGCTGAGAAACGGAACCACCAGCACAGCCACTTTGCCGGAACCGGCTGAGGGAAATAGTCGCGGGTTGTCAAAACGCTCCGCCAATGCGGCCACCGGGACGGCCCAGATCTCCGGTCGGGTGGCTACCAAAGGTCCCAATCCTTCCGGTAATTGATATTTTTCACCCAATGGGAACCCGACCCGATCAATTTTTTTGGCCTCCAGAAGGGCGTCCCCCAAGCTGGCGCGCTTGGGCTTGGGATTTGGCTCGGTCGGCGCGACTTCTCCTCCCTCCCCCTCAGGGACGTACGGCTCCTCGGTGATTTCATAAAGATCGTCCGGCACGGACCCGTTTTGGGAGAGATAACTCAACACCGCAAAGCGGTAGGAGACCAAGGACTGTTGCGCGACGGTAAGGCGGGTATTCAGACCCACCCAATCGATCACCGGACGCAAAGCCGCCAAAGCCAAAAAGACCAAAGCAATCCCAACCATGATCCAGACCCGGAGAGACCCAGGGCTAAGGTTTAAGTCACTAGGATGGGAAATTTTTGATCTTATCACTTTGAAGACAGGATTCAGGCTGGGGTAACGGATCCCAGCCATTTCATCCGATTTATTGCCAAATTTCCCAACGGCAAAGGGAGCAACCTAAAAAGCCCCCTTGGCCCCTTAAAATCCCACGGATCGGCATCACCCGGATGGGACAAAGGGGCTGGGGCGGCACAGAAAGATTTCTGGTTCATCAGCTATCTGCCTGAACCAAAGCAAAGCAAAGTCATTCCCTGATTTGGGAAATGTGACGGACGGACCTCCCTTGGGATGAACGGCGGAAACCGGGGACGAACGGGAGGCCCCCCGCAGGGCTAAAAGCCCCGCCGGATCCTTCCGACGCCCAAACCGGCCTGATCGCCGGGCCGGCGCTTTGGCCTAGGGCCCCCAGGGCCCGGTCTGCCCGGGAGCCAGGTTGTCCTGATACTCCTTCCGGGAGACGTTCCGAAAGGAGTTCAGGTCGTAGTCCGCCACGGCGGGGTAAATCTTTTTCAGAATCTGATTGGCGATCGGTCGCAGCGGGTCCCGCGGATTCTGGAACACCATCGCCACCGCCTCCACCAGCAGCCAGCCGGGCCGGTCCCGGGACAACGTCTCCAGCGCCGTCTGCCGCACCGCCACGTCCAGCGTGGGATCCGCCAGCAAGGTCTGGTAGCGGACCCACTCCCGGTCGGGATACAGGCAGGCCACGTGCCGGATCAGGTCCTGCTGCTCCGCCGGCGGACTCTGCCGGAGTTGCGCCAACAAAAGATCCGCTTTCTGGGAGGGATTCAGGTCGGCACGGTCCAGCACCTGCGCTATCCGCTCCTCCACGCCGTCCGGAAATCCCATCACGCCCGGCCCGGCCGTAGCTTCCGGCGAAGCCACCACCGGGGCCGACTCGACCGCCGGTGCGTCGGGGGCGGGAGGCGCCGCCACCCGCCCCGCCGGAACCTCCGCATGAAGCGGGGTTCCGGGGAGGGCGGGACCGGAGGATTCGTCCTTTCGCAGGAACCACCCGGTCAGCAGAGCCCCCGTGAGGAGGCCCGCCAGTAGCAGGAGAAACGTTTTGATGGTCGGGTTATTTGCGCACGCCGGCCACAAAGCCGCGGCTGGCACCGCTCACATAGTCGCCGTCCACCAGGACGACGTTGCGTCCCCGCAACTTGACCTGAATGCGGGAGTTGCCGGCCTGCAGCACGGCCTCCCCGCGGGCGTTGACCGTCCCGCGGAAGGTGCCGGTCTCGCCGGTGGCCTGGTTGCGGTAGCTGCCGGTCACCTGCCCGTTGCGGGTGACCGTCAGGATGCCGAGACCGAACTGCCCGGCGCAGGGACCCTGTTTTTCTCCAAAAACAAAGTCATACGTGCCGGCGTGCTCGGGTCGGACCTGGGCGTGCGCGGAAACCGCGAAAAGCGTGCCGAGCACGGTGACCAGGAGGGTGGAAGTAAGTCTGCGGGTGTTTTTCATGGGGCGTTTTCTGCGGGGCATTTTTCAACCTGTCATCCCCGGATTTTGGCTATGTGATGGACGGAGATTCCCGGGGATCAACGGCCGAAAAAAGCGGGCGAGCGGGGCCCCGCCGGCGGGCTAAATGCGCAGTAACTCGCGAAACGCGCGCGCTTGGCGCCGGCTGATCTCGATCGGGGTCCCCTCCTCCAGCTGGGCGGTCAGGCGTCCCCCCTCGATCGGTTTGCACTCCTTGATCACCTTCAGATTCACCATCTGGGCGCGGTTCGCCCGGAAAAACTCCCCCGGATCCAGGCGCACCTCGAAGTACTTGATCGGACGGCGGACCAGCCCGTGGGCCTGGGCCGTCCGGATCCGGGTGTAGTTCCCCTCCGATTCCAGAACCCGGATCGAGCCCACCTCGAAGAACATCGAGGTCTGTCCCTCCTGCACAAAGATCCGGTCGGTGGCCCGGAGACGGCCGTCCTTGCGGATCGCCGGCCCCTTTAGGTTGATCCGCTCCGCGGCCTTCTGGATCGCCCGGGCCAGATCCTCGGGAGCGACCGGCTTCAGGAGGTAATCGAGGGCCCCCCGGCGCACCGCATCCACGGCAAACTGGTCGTAGGCGGTCGAGAAAACGATTTCCGGCAAGGGCGGCTCCAGCGCGTCCAGCACCCCAAACCCGTCCCGCCCCGGCATGCGGATGTCCAGGAAGACCAGCTCCGGGGCGTGCTTTTGGATCAACTCCACCGCATCGTCCCCGTCCTCGGCCTCCGCCACGAGCTCCACTTCCGGGTGGGCCTTGAGAAGGCGCCGCATTTCCTTTCTTCCCAGCGCCTCGTCGTCGGCAATGAGCACCCGGATCTTCTTCTTCATCCGGTTTTCCTCAGCAGGACCAGGTCGGCCGAGGCCACCGCGCCGTCCTCCTGCTGGACGTCAATGCGGGCGCGCAACGGTTCCTCCACCAGGAGGCGCTCCTGCCAGACGGGATCCGGCCAGGGCGTGAACTCGGAATCCTCCTTCAGCGGCACCGGGGGCTGCACGGAGACGCGCAGCACTCCCTTCTTCGGCATGCTCAGCGTGACGGTGGCTCCCTTCTTCCTCATGCCGACGCCCCGGCGGATGGCGCCGTTCACCAGGCTGAGCAGCGCGAGGGGCGGCAGGCCGTTCAGATCGGTGGTTTCGGGAATTTCGTCCCGGAAACGGAGGCGGTCGCCGTAGCCGGCCCCCTCCAGTGCCACACAGTCCCCGATCAGGCTGATCTCTTCCCGGAGCGTCACGGACTCCTTTTCTCCCGCCAGCAACGCCGCCCGCAGGAGGCGGCTGAGCCGGACGATCAGGTCCCGCGCCGCCGGTGGATCGGACATCGTCAGCGAGGCGATCCGGTTCAGGGCGTTGAACACCACGTGGGGCTGGAGCTGGGAACGGAGGGCGCGCAGCTCCCCTTCGCGGCGCAGGGCGCGGGCCTTCTCCCGCTCCGCCTCGACGGAAGCGGTCACGTCGAACACCACGCCCAGCACGGTGGTGGGCTGGCGGTCCGAATCGCGCGTGTGCACCACCCCGGAAAAATCCAGCCACCGCGACGGCTGGTCGCCCTGCCGCACGTCCATGGAAATGCGTCCCTCCAGCTTGGCAGGATCGGGCAGCTCGCCGTCGCTGTACCAGCCGGGGCAGAGGGTCCAGCCCATCCCGGAGCGCCGCAACCCCACCGCCGCGGCCCGCTTGGGATCGTCCCAATCCACCCCGACACCGCGCTGCCACCGCCAGAAGAGGACTTGGTAGGCCTCGGCCGCCTGGCTGGTCCAGGTGTGGGTCTCCAGTCTTTCGTCCCGCAGGGCCGCCATCGCGTACGCCGTGCCGAAGATGGTGGCCAGCAGGGTCGGCAACGCGCCGGAAGGCATCGAGAGAAGCGCCGGATTGTTGTCGCTCCAGGCCAGGCCCGCCACCAGCGCGAGGATGAAACAGGCCGTGGAGGCGCCGGTGCGGCCGAACCGCATCGCCTGCCAGAACAGAATCACCACCGGGAGCAGCCCCAGGGCCAAAGCCGTCGCCGGATCCAGCGAAGGGTCGGCGGCAATGCGTCCCACTGCGAGAAGCAACACGGTGAGGAGAAGCCAGCCGGCAAGCAGTCTCCGGTTCATCTGCGAAAGAAAATCGGATCCGACCTTGGCCACGAGGGGCGCGAAGGCCATCACCCCGAGGGCCTGTTCAGCCCAAAGGGTGCCGAACCCGGGACTGAACGGCACCTGCCCGCTCAGCATCTGCGCCAGCAAAACCGCGGCCAGCGTCACCCCGGCGGCCAGCGGCACGACAATCATCCCGCGGAGTCCGATCCCTCCCTCCTCGCCGACCGAACGGATCAGGCCAGTGGTGAGGAACGCCGCCAGGATCAGGCCGCCGGCTTCCGGCCACCCGCTCCGCCAACCGTCCACCAGCGGGAAAAGGGAGGCCACCCCGGCGCCGGACAAGGATCCGCGCCAGGCCAGCCCGATCACCACCCCCGCCAGCGGAAACAGCAGGACCCCACCCGCGCCGCGGAAAATCACGTCTTGGGAGAACCAGGCGAACCCGCCGGCCACCACGCCGGCGAGGATGCCCAGGAACTCGGGAATCAGGTCCGGCAGGTTTTTTTTGCTCATCTTTTGACGGATTAGGGGAATTAAACACTTCCTCTTTCGGGCGGGGAAACTTATTTTACGCGGATGGGCTCCGCTTCCCCCTCCGGCTACGACCTGCACCAGCTGCTCGATACGGTGATTTCCCGCAAAGCCTCGGACCTGCACCTGCAGGTGGGGCAGACGCCCGTGCTCCGCGTCTCGGGCGAGATGGAGCCGCTGCCCGGCACCCCCCTCGCCCCGGAGGACACCCGCCACCTGATCGGCACCATCATCCCTCCGCACGATCTGGAACGCGCGGAGAAGAGCGGCGGCGCGGATTTTGCCATCAGCCACGGCCCGGAGGCCCGCTTCCGCGTCAGCGTTCTCCGCTCCAAGGGGAACTACGGGGTGGTCTTCCGTCTCATCCCCAGCCGCCTCCTCGGTCTGGAAGAGATCGGGCTGCCCGCGATGATCAAGGAGCTCCTCGTCCGCCCGCGCGGCCTGGTTCTCGTCACCGGCCCCACCGGCTCGGGAAAGTCCACCACCCTCGCCTCCATGGTGAACTGGATCAACGAACAGCGGCAGACCCACATCATCACCATCGAGGACCCGATCGAGTACTACCATCAGCACAAGAAAAGCGTCATCACCCAGCGCGAGGTCAACGTGGACGTCACCTCCTTCGCGGAGGCCATCCGCGGCGCCCTTCGTCAGGACCCGGACGTGATTCTCGTCGGCGAAATGCGCGACTTGGAAACGATCGAGGCCGCCATCACCGCCGCGGAAACCGGGCACCTGGTTTTCGGCACCCTCCACACCACCGGCGCGGCCCGCACCATCAACCGCATCGTCGACGCCTTCCCCGCCAACACCAAGGAGATGATCCGCGCCCAGCTCTCCACTTCCATTGTCGCGGTGATCTCCCAGGTCCTCATGCGCAAGGTGGGCGGCGGCCGCATCGCCGGCTTCGAGATCATGGTCACCACCCCCTCCATCGCCAACCTGATCCGCGAAAACAAAATCTATCTCCTCGATTCCGAGATCCAGCTCGGCGGCAAGCTGGGCATGGTCCAGCTGGACACCTATCTCACCCAGCTCGTCGAGGCCGGAAAGATCGAGCCCGAGGAAGCGGTCGAGTACGCCCAGAACCCCAAGGAGCTTCGCGCCAAGCTCGGCCTCCCCAACGGCTCCTCGTAACTTCCCGCCTTCGTCGGCTCCCTCCATAACCAAAGACGAAAAAGCTAACCAACTACCTATCAGCCTGCAGCCTGTAGCCCGTAGCCTCTTTCCCCCGTTCACATTCACATTCACGACCCCTTCCACCTGCCCCTTTTCACTTTCCACCTAAAAACCGAAGGGGCGCAGCCCCGTTTGGAACCGCGCCCCCGATCGGCTTCCCCGCGGGGGACGTACCCCGGGGGAAAATCTGTGCGATGGCTTAGTAGTCCATCCCTCCGCCGTGACCGCCGGCCGGAGCCTTCTCCTTCTCCTTTTCCGGAATCTCGG
>Ga0194123_10006693_pt1 | contig 11804 bp, 13 predicted proteins | sample TA2MahsurfametaG_5_FD_155479 | JGI IMG/M metagenome (GOLD analysis project Ga0194123, IMG submission 155479) | Freshwater microbial communities from Lake Tanganyika, Tanzania - TA2015023 Mahale A surface | ecosystem: Environmental > Aquatic > Freshwater > Lake | place: Tanzania: Lake Tanganyika... | reverse complement strand
AATCATCTATAATAATTTCAAATTTCTTTAAATTTGTTAGTCCACTGATTATTTTAGTTAGGTCATTATTACAATTTTCACAAAGGATTGTCCATTGTTTTTTATTTGTAGCAATTAAATCTAAATCTGATTCCATTTCTTTTGTATAAGAATAATCAAAAAATGTAGCAAAGTGCTTTGTAAGAAATTCAATAACAATAATACCAAGAGGTTGTATTACTAGTTTATTTTTCTCATTCCCAAATTCCTTAGTACAAGGATTTTCTGTTATTTCCTTTGTATCATCTAACAAAAAATCAATACATTCTACTTGTCTGCCTTCTATATTTTGTTTTTCTACGTATTTGCGCTCCTGAATTTTATCAATGAGTGATGCGAATGTAGATGGCCTTCCGATTCCCTTTTCTTCCAGTAATTGAACTAGACGTGCTTCTGTATAGTGCTGTTTTAGCTCCTTAACAACATTTTTTGCTTCTATTTTTTTATAATTCATTTCAGTATTGACTTTTAGATTTACAAAATAATTATATGCTTTGCTTGCTTCTTCATTCTGTTTATCATTTACAATTTGCCAGCCTTTAAAAAATACTTGTTCTGCTTTATGGACAAATTCTTTGTCTTCTTTTATAGCATCTTTGCTTATTGTAATTGTAGCAGTAATAGTGCTGTATTGTGCCGATGGCATACATGATTCAATTGTATTTCTTATTAATTCATACAATTTAATAGCTTTTTGCGGCAAATCGGCACTTAATTCACTTTTTGCTAATATTGACACCGGACGGATTGCTTCGTGTGCTTCAGCAGTAGTAGTAGTAGTAGTAGTATTAGTAGTAGTATTAGTTGTATTACTAGTATTAGTATTAGTATTAGTATTAGTAGTCGTCTCTATTTTTGACGCTAATATATCTATATTTTGACTTACATATTGTTCATTATATGTGCCAACTATATATTTTTTTATTTTTTCTATAAATTCCTTACTATATTTTTTTGAATCTGTTCGCATATATGTTATATGACCAGCTTCATATAATTGTTGCGCCAATTTCATCGTCTCTTTTGGTGACAAATGAAGCTCGTTAGAAGCCAATTGTTGTAAAGTAGATGTGGTTAAGGGCTCTGGTGGCTTTCTTATACTTTTTTTTGCGGTTGATTTGTTACAAATAAATTTAGTATTAGTGGAAGCACATATTTCCAATAATTTTTTAACCTCTTCTACATTTGTTAGTTGCTTGCTTAGTTCAAAGACTAAATTTAAGTTTGTAAAGTAACCACTAACATTATATACTAGTTTCCCAGGTGATTTCTTAATATCCAAATAATTCTCATAAATAAGTCTTAGTGCCGGTGTTTGGCAACGGCCTGCTGATAAACTTCCTTTGTGATTTTTAGAAATATTATTCCATAGTAGCGGCGTAATTGTGAATCCAACAAGTAGATCTAACACTTGTCGTGCTTGTTGAGAATATACTAGATTTAAATCCACGGTTGTTGGATTTCTTATAGCAGATAATATTGCCGATTCTGTAATTTCGTGAAATACAATACGCTTTGTTGTTTCTACTGGTAAGTTAAATAATTGGCATATATGCCAGGCAATTCCTTCGCCTTCTCGGTCGCCGTCTGTTGCCAATATGACGTCATCTGAAGCTTCTATTTCTTTACGAATACGCTCTATTTGTTTTAATTTGATTTCCTCTTCTATAATAGAATATGTTACATTAAACCCATTTTCAATGTCAATAGCTTCTAATCCTTGTATACATCTAAGATGACCATATGAAGCAATACATTTATAACCGGGACCTAATATGCTTTCTATTTTCTTACATTTTGCTGGAGATTCTACAATAACTAATGATGTTTTTGTGACTATTTTACGTGACATTTTGCTTTGATATAAATATATATTATGAAATTATGTTTATATATATTTATTTTATTAGATTTTTAAGTTTTTATACATTTTAATTTTAAGTAATAACATTTTTGGCGACAAATAATGACATTTTGGCGATAAATAATGACAAAAACTCGCCAAAACTCGCCAAATTTTTTATTGTGAATATTGTGATTATAGTTCCTGTAAAGAAAGTGATTATAACAAACATTTACTCACTACAAAACATAAAAAGAATTACAATAATGACGTTTTGTCGCCAAAATATTTTAAAAAATAAAAAATAGTTTGTTTTTGAAAACTTATAAATTTTTTCCAAAAAGTAAAAAGGAAAATGAAAAATGGACATTTTTAAAAATGTCCAAAATTGAAAACCCAAAAAAAGTTTTGAAAAACACTGTTTTTTTCAGTTTTGACCATAACCGTCACAATTATTTTTTTTGTGAGAAAAATTTGTGATGATAATTTTTTATAAATTTAAAAGTAAAAATTTTTATATCCGACTACTTTAGGAAAATGGAAGTATTTTTAACCCCAAAAAACCCCAAATTTTATTGTGAATGTTGTCAATTCAAAACCAATAACAAAAAAGATTTTTCAAAACATTTATCCACAGCAAAACATCAAAAAAATGAAAATGGAAGTATTTTGGAAGTATTGGAAAACCCCAAAAACCCCAAAAACCCCAAAAACTCCGAAAAAAACTATTTTGATTGTGAATGTGGAAAAAAATTTATAACACATGGTGGATTATGGAAACATAAACAAAAATGTATAAATAACAAAACAAACAAGAATAATAAACAAGATAATCTAAGTATAGAAAAAGAAAAAACCTTTAAACAATTTATGATGGAACAACATCAGGATTTTAAAGAATTAATAATTGAACTGCTTAAGAAAGAGACAATTAGTAATACTAATAACATAAATAACATAAATAATATTAATAATATTAATAATAGCAATTGTAACAACAAATCATTCAATCTTAATTTTTTCTTAAATGAACAGTGTAAAGATGCTTTAAATATTAATGAATTTGTTGATTCAATCAAAATGAATCTAAGCGATTTAGAAGAATTTGCTCATATTGGATATGCCGATGGTGTATCTAATATATTTGTTAAAGGAATTAATGCTTTAGATATTCATAAGAGACCTATACATTGTAGTGACGGAAAGCGAGAGGTATTATATATTAAAAATAATAATGAGTGGGTAAAAGAAACTGATGATAAACCATTGGTTAAAGACGCAATAAAGAAAGTAGCATTTAAGAATATAAGACAAATTAATGAATGGGTAAAAGAGAATCCAAGATGTAAAGACCCAACAACTAAACAATTTGATAAGTATAACCAAAAGTTATAAACTCAATGTCTGGGGTCAGTGAAGAAGAACAGAAAAATAATATTGAAAAGATTGTAAAAAATGTAACAAAATCAGTAATAATTGATAAGTATGCTTTAAATAATACGTAATTTTTTTTTATTTTCATAAATAAAAAAAAATAAAAAGTAACAAAACCCCAAATTTAAATTTAATAACTAAAATATTTTTATTTCTTAAGCGACTTAAATTGCTTCCAAGATATTTCTACTTGGGGACCCTTATACTCAGGCTCAGCAGGAGCGTGTTCTGCGTTCAATTTCTCCGCCTTTCTTAGCGCACTGTCTACATATATTTTCTTAAGAAGCATTCCAACTTCATATGAACCCTCGTGCTGGTCAATATGTCCATCCTCAATCTTATTCAACACATCTAGAAATTGAAATAAAATCTTCAAATCTATTTCATCCTTTCTAATTTTGTTATAAAGATCCGTATAATATGTAAATAAGAAATTACACTCTGACATTGCTTCCAAATTAAGCGCATCTTGGTCATCTAAATACTTAGCTTTCAACATAATAAGATTGTTTACGTTTTCTCTCAAAATGTGACTATGCTTAAGCTCACGTATTAAACCGGTCTGGTCTTCAACATTATTTGCCGCAATCATTTTCTGTAAATGAAGTCTCTGATTCTCATCCATTCTATTTGTATTATAGTAAAATACTATTTTTAACTCTTTTATTTGTATTATTAATTAATAATTAATAATTATTTTCTTTTATTTTATTTGTATTTTATATAGATGAATACTGACCCTAATACTGGAATGCCTCTAAATATTGTTAATCAGCCACCAGTAGGAGCAAAAAGTGGCTCTCCAATGGATGTAGCAAATGCCAATATAGCGGCCAACAATGCTAAAATGAGTAGCTTAATTGGTGTAACTAGTGGTGGTTCAAGAGCCAATAGGCAAAGACATCACTCTTTGTATGGCGGTGCTGCTTTAGTTGTCCAGCCTTTACATGTTCCTTATCCTGGTGGTTCGCAGCTACAAAATGTAAATACACAAATGACATCAGTCGGTGCTCAAAATGTGGCAAATAGTCAATATGATAATGATTGGAAAAGTGCTACTCCAATGAAGCAAAATGGAGGCAAACGTAATAAGCGCACTAAGCGCAGAAGAAGTAGAAGCTATAAACGTAGTATAAATAGAAATAGAAATAGAAGTAGAAGATATAAAAGTAAAAAGTAAAAAGTAAAAAATGAATAAAAAATATATAATAATATTATATGCCTACAGGAAATAATTATTTTATATTTGCGTTAGTTAATTTAGGGTTTATAGCACAAATCGCATTAATGATGTATTATACTTCAGCATCAGATATAAAACAAAATTGGAATCAATATAGATGTAATCCGTCTTACTGGATATATTCAGACGATATAGCCTCTGATTTTAATTATTGTGTTCAAAACTCTCAAGTTAATATGATGGGAACAATTTTACAGCCAATGACTTATATGGTTTCATCATTAGCATCATTTGCGCAATCATCATCTGACAGTACTAACAATGCTCGTGGCGCACTTAGTAATATTAGAGGTTTTGTATCAGATATAATACCAAATATTTTTGGCATTTTTACAGCTATATTAGTAGAAGTCCAAAAAATGATTATTGCTATAAAAGATATGGTTGCTAAGATGATTGGTGTAATTACTACTTTTATTTTTATGTTAGATGGATTTACTAAATTATTGGGCGCCGGTGCTGGCACATTTTCATCTACTATTAAATTTATGTCATCTTGTTTTCATCCTGATACCAATGTTAAAACAAAAGATGGTTCCATATATTTAATGAAGGACCTGCCTTTAGGCGTAGAATTAGAAGACGGTGGCAAAGTATTTTCAGTTATGAAATTAGATAATCCCAATAAGTCGCCATTTTATAAGATTAATGGTGGTGTAAATGATGAACCAATTTATGTTACAGGTGATCACTTTATTTACGATAAAGATACTGATAAATTTATTAAAGTGAAAGACTATAAAAATGCTACAATACAACCAGATTATGTGGCTGATTGGGTTTCTTGTTTAATTACATCAAATCAGAAAATACCTATTGGAACACATATTTTTTGGGATTGGGAAGATGATGAACTAACAAAATAATTAAAATATATATGTTAGTATTATTATCCATTTATATATTAGTATAAATAGATAATATGAGTAGTTCAAGTATAAGTTCAAGATATCGTTTAGAAGATTTACCAAAAGAAACAATAATAGACACAAGTTCAAGTGAATTTCCATCATTATCAAGCACATATAAACCAACAATAACAACTGATACTAGTAATATAAATATAAATCCAAATATAAATCCAAATATAAATCCAAATATAGGTCTAAATAAAGCATCTGATTATGTTCTTAGTATTTACGATAAACTAACATATATGGATATGTATGGTTCATCTATTTTTATTATTGTATTAGCAACAATTATAGTTCTATTAGCTATATCATTTTCTCTGTTAATCCAAAATAAACAGGAAATTGCCGCTGACTGGGAAAATCAACGTTGTAAACCAAAATATATGCCATTTGCCGGATATATTATTGAGCAAGAAGGCAAAACACCATCACAATATACACAAGAAAATATACAATATTGTATTCAACGTAATGTGTCAAATATGACTTCAGAACTAACAAAACCACACGTTTATTTACTAAACACAGTAAATGCCGCATTTTCAGCAACAGGTGATGCTCTTAACAATTTACGAGGAGGAATGTCTACATTAAGAACAAATATTAGCACATTTGTATTGAATATAATGATGCGTATTGCTAATTTATTAGCACCATTTCTAAAAATATTCTTAGCATCAAAAGACATTTTGAATAAAATACAAGGCACATTAGTAGCTGGTATGTATACATTTTTAGGCACTTATTACACAATACAGTCATTTATAGGCGCATTTTTTGAATTAATGTTAGCAATGTTACTCATATTTGTAGGCATTCTTGCTGTCTTATGGGCAATACCATTATCTTGGCCTATGGCTCTATCATTATCTATTCCAGTCGCAACATTTGCGTCATTTTTTGCCATTGTTGTAGCCGTATTATCTAAAATGTTTCATATTCCGTTAATTAAAACTAAGGTGAAAGTGCCTACATCTTGTTTTGACAAGAATACAATATTTTCAATGTATGATGACACTGTAAAAAAAATTAGTGATATTGAAGTAGGAGATATTTTAGCAGATGGCACTAAAATAACAGCCAAAATAAAATTAGGATTATTTGATAAAAGAATGTTTTCTTTACGAGGTGTAATTGTTAGTGAGAGCCATCAGGTAAAACACTATGATTCTTGGATTTTTGTAAAGGATCATCCAGAGGCTATTGAAATTCACGGATATAAAGAACCATTTATTTATTGTTTAAATACTAGTTCTAAGGAGATTATAATAAATGGACTACAATTTTTAGACTGGGATGAGCTACACGACGATTGTTTATTGCGTGTTTTACAAAAAATACCAGAACCTAATATTCACAAACAACTAGATATTGGTTTTCAAGCAGATCTTATTGTAGAATTAAGAGATACTAACAAATTTATCACAGAAGTTAATATTGGCGATATTCTTAAAAATGGCGGTATGGTTTACGGATTGGTTGAAATTGATAGTTCCGATTTATACAAACATTTAGGAAATAATTCTGATTACAAAGAGAAATTATACCATTTATTAAGTACAAATCAACAGTTTAGTTCAAATGGACAAATAATATATGACTATAATCATATTATTGATTCTGTTGTTTAATAAATAAATAACAAACAAATAACAAATAAAAATAAAAATTATCTAACAATTATGTATAATATGGATATTTCTATTGGTTCATACAAATGTAGATTGGAAATTGTTATACTCATTATTTTTCTGCTTGTTGTTCTTTTTGGCCACTCAATGTTTGCGTCTAGAACAAGTGAGTTGTTAGAGGGCTTTTCATCTAATTACAAGACTGCTGCTGGTCCTCAATTTGCCGAAAATAATAATAATTATTCTTACATGGACCCCAATAAATGGTCTCAGCCTTCTCTTGTTTACACTGCCGGTACTGCGCCCAGTGCTGCTGTCCAAACTGTTTTAGACAGAGGAAAAAATCAGGCTCCTTTAGCCCCTGGTGAATTGGAGTTTTTCAAGCATACCGATTTTAAGCCCGAATGCTGTCCCAACACTTATTCAGGTAGTTTAGGCTGTGCTTGTATGTCTACTCAACAATACAACACTTTGATTACCCGCGGTGGCAATAATGTGCCCTTCTCTGAATATTAATTTTTTTTTTATTTTTTTACAGCCCGGCAAAACTTACAGCAGTAAATTGTCATCATATCGCATTCTACTCCTGTTTCAACACTGTGTTCAATATATTCGTGCTCATCGCAAATGCCTACCCTTTCTTCTTCTATTTCATTTAATAGCGGTTCCATAATACCTATTAAATGGTTGAGCGTATCAATATCAAATACTTCATTAAATTTTTTGTATAGTGGATGGTTTTCAATATAATAAATATCATCATTTTTTTTATCATTTTCATTTTTCACAATTTGCTGTATTTCTATTGTAGTCTTTTTTACATCTTTTAGTGTTTGTATGAACATATCAGCAACTGTTTTCATTTTATTTAAAATATCGTGTTCAGCAGACATTGTTATAAATATAAGTTATTTTACTATTTTAATTATAATAATTTTTATATTTAAAATATGAATCAATTTTATTTTATCAAACTATAATTGAATTAAATTAAAATAATGAGAAATCTTGGCGCCCAGTTTTCTTGTAATATCTAACAACTTGGCGAAGCATACCATAATTTATACTAGCAAGTAGCACAAAATTTTGCTGTGATGGTGGCACACCACGATTATACAACATTGCTGTTGTTGTTATTTTACCATTGTTGAATTTTGTCATTTTATATTATAATCCAATATTATAATCTAATACGAATATTTTTTATTTTTTATCATAAATAATATAATTCATTCCTTTACTAAAAAAAGATGAATTAATTATTTGTGTGGTTGGTTGAAATACTGTGTAGTTCCCAGCTGCCACTTTGGCAAAGTCAGTGAAACTCTTAGGAACTCCTCTACAATAAAAAGCTTTACTTGTTCTAACAGGCATTATACATATATAATGGAATAAAAAATTTATTGAGTTTTTATTTTGCGGAAGTTTTCCTAATTTCTTCAATAATCGCATTTCTATTTTCAATAAGTCTTTTATCTAACCAAATGGATGCTTTCTGCATTACCAAAAGAGAAAAATATGAATTCAAACATACACCTAAAAATATTTTAGTTCCAATATAAGCCATAATAAATAAATAACAAATATGTCTTTATATATTTTACAACTTGTGTTTCTTATAACTTGAGTTTATAAATATAGTGAATACAACGCACTACTCATTGCGTCTTTATTAGTCTTAACTAGCTTATCTACAATATCCTTTGTAACATTAAATGGAAACTCTACCTTCAGTGACATATCTTCTTCAAATAAATTAGAACCTGGTTTCATAAGACGATACAAATTCAACTTTGTATAAATTATTTCTAAACATCTCTTCAAATTACGCACTCCATCCTCTTTCATACAATAATTGTCAATAATATAGTGAATTGTAGATTCAGGAATAGTAATATCTTCTACTGAGAACTTTACTTGCTCTCTAATTCTTGGCAATAAATAATTATTTGAAATAACCGTCTTTTGTTTCTGATTATAGCCCTTAGTCTGAATTCTATACATTCTGTCCTTCAAAATAGGATTTACTTTGCTCTCATCATTGTAGCTGAATATGAATAAACATTTGCTCAAATCAAAATCTATCTCGGCAAAATACTTATCATGAAACTGTGAATTCTGAGTAGTATCCGTCAAATGCGTTAAGATACCAGCAATTTCCTCACCTTTTGGTGTCTCGCTAATCTTATCTAACTCGTCAAAATATATGACAGGATTCATACACTTACTATCAATCAAAATTTGCACTATTTTGCCCCACATTGACCCTTCATATGTGTATCCGTGGCCTTCTAAGAAGCTGCTATCAGTTGCCCCACCTAGCGCAATGAACGCAAATGGTCTGTTTAGAATCTTACTAATGCCTTCCTTAACTAGACTAGTTTTGCCAGTACCGGGAGGACCGTGAATCGCAATTGCTGTGCCAACTGATTTTGGATTTGTAATTAACTGTCCAAGCATTTGCATTATTTGCATCTTAGCATCATTCAGTCCGTAAACAGCGGCATCTAATGTCTTCTGCGCATTTGCCATAAATTCGTGACAATTATCAACACCATCTTCAATGCGGATTGGTAGGTCTTGTGTCTTGCCAAATGGTATACGCATAAAAGTATCAACCCAGTTCTTGATTTTATAATACTCTCCACTACCGGGCTCCATATGTCGCAGCGAACCAATCTTCTTCATTGCTGCGCCTTTAAACTTAACAGGAATATCTGCTTCTAATAATGTAAGACGGTATGGTTTCTCAATTCGTGTTACCTTATTGATTTCGCGAAGCTCCTTAATAATTTTCTTTTGACTGGATATTTCCATCTTCTCAAAGAATTCAAAATCGTTCATTGTATTCTTGTCGCGTAATATGCGTCTGAAAATGCGGTCATTACGTTCCTTTTCCTTTTTCAACTTCTTTTCCTCCTTTTTCTTGTTTACAAGCATTTTTTGATTACATAACTTTATACATTCAGTTACAAGACCAGTATTTTCACCCTTTTCTTGTAATGTTTTTAACACAGCTAGTAAATCTACTTCCTCTTTCTTTGAAGCAGAAATAGTATCTTTTTCAGTTGTAACTAGTGTAATACCATTATTTACTTTTTTATCTGATTTATTAGACTTACCAGATTTATTAGACTTACCAGATTTATTAGACTTATTAGTATTACATTTCTTTATATCTTCATCATCTTCCTCATTATCATCATCTTCAGTATCATCATCAGAACTAATAGGGTCATCTTCATTTTCAGTTGGCGCATCACTGTCATCATCATCGTCTTCATCATCAAAATATGCTTCATACTCTTCTGACAACTCATCTTCTCTATTTACTTTATCAGAGCCAATTGATAATATAATATTGAAATTACTAGATTTTTTTTTATTTTTTCCAGGCGACTTCTTAGTAACAGCCTCATCAGTTTCATCATCTTCACCATCATCATCATCTTCTTCTTTTTCAGAAATAGTTTCATAATTATCTTCATCATCATCTTCAGTTTCAGAAATAGTTTCATAATCATCACTATTTTCAGACTCTGATTCAGATTCTTCTTCAGACTCATAAATCTTACGACGTAAACGCTTAGAACGACGTTGTTTCTTTGACTTTTTAATTATTTCACTTTCTTCGGATGGCAAATATTCAGATTCATCTTCTGTATCAGAAATATCTTCAGATTCTTCTTCATATTTTGTATTTTTCTTGTTTTTCCTTTGGTCGTTCCTTTGGTCATTCTTTTGGTCATTCTTTAAAGCCTTTTTTAACTTTTCACCCGCCTCAACCTTCTTATTTATATGTTTAGATGGAAACATCTTTGACAAGAATTTTCTGTATTCGTGCTGGTCAAAGTCATCATCCTCATTGTTACTATCAGAATTAGAATCACTATTATCCGACGAATCCGACTCAATTAATTTTCTACGTCTATCCTCAACTTTCTTATCCTTTTTATCTTTTTTCCCAGTCTTATTGTTAGTCATTTTAATTTGCTCTCTTGTCATTTTGTTAGTTATATTTCTTTATAAATTAGTTTTATATCCTATTTTTTAAATCAATTTTTTTAAGGTATTTTTACATAAAATTGAAATATTTTGGTTATAACAAAATGACAGCATTAGATAATCAAGAACACTACTAAAAATAATAAAAATAATAAATGTCTTCAATTAGAGAAATGACTGCTACTAAATACACAGTATACTCAGCTATTATTAATCTTGAGGATGAGATTGAGAATGCTTATCAGCATATTAATAAAGCGCTCAATACTAAACTAAAAAATAATTATGATGAATATATTAGTAATGATTATGAAATAGCAATGGACGGAATTATGATTTATGTTAGATTTAAAGGTTTAAATAAAAAACATATTATAGATACAATGAATAAAATTGGAAATTGTTTAAAGATAGATGAGGACTGCTTCTATTTTTCAGTATTAGATGGTGCTGGTAGAGATGTAGATGTTTTTAAGAATGAAGATAACAACGAAGATAATAACAAAGATAATGAGTCAAAATAAATAAGTAAAATTATGTATATATTTACATAATTTTGTATAATTTATTTTTTTTTATGCCAAGAAATGATAAAATTGTAAAACAATTTAAATACAAAGCAACAACATTTTGTTTTAAATAAAATTGAAATTAAACAATCTAAATATTATTTATAGTATTATAATAAGAATGTC
>Ga0194123_10006692_pt1 | contig 11808 bp, 10 predicted proteins | sample TA2MahsurfametaG_5_FD_155479 | JGI IMG/M metagenome (GOLD analysis project Ga0194123, IMG submission 155479) | Freshwater microbial communities from Lake Tanganyika, Tanzania - TA2015023 Mahale A surface | ecosystem: Environmental > Aquatic > Freshwater > Lake | place: Tanzania: Lake Tanganyika... | reverse complement strand
AGCCAGACATGACGGGATTGTAGAAGATTGGCGTTGAGCGTTGGAGTTGAACGTTAAGAGGCTTTCAGGATTACCAATTCAATGCGTCGGTTCTTCGCACGTCCTGCCTCGGTATCATTCGCGGCCGCAGGCCGCGAATCGCCATATCCCTTCGATTTCAATCGAACTGAGTCAATGCCAGCCTTCACCAAATAGGCAACCACCGATGCCGCTCGATTTTCAGACAACTTCACATTGTAATCCGCCGCTCCTTGATTATCTGTATGTCCCGTAATCATCACCTCCATCTTCGGATTCATCTTCATCAACTCCACCAACTGCAGCAACTCTTCGGTACTTTCCGACTTCAAATCATACTTGTCTGTGTCAAAAAATAAATTCTGCAACACAAATACAGCATTGCTATTGATGGGCGTCAGTTTCGCAACTACCCGAAAAGGCTGATCCAAGGTTGACGCTGTGGGTTGAAAATTCATGCTGTGCGGAACATATCCCTTGGCCGTTGCAAATAATGCATAGTTCCCTCCTGCTGTAAGCGGGATAAAAAAATTAGAAACACTGTCCGAAAAAACCACTTTTCCCGTGCTGAGTTCCACCACGCGAATCCTCGCCATCAATGGCAAACCTCCTTTGACGTCTTCGATGTTACCCGATACATAAGTCACCGGTTTCGGTTTGAACTTTTCAGGCACCTCAAATTGATAAATGTCCAAATGACCCAATCCACCCGTTCTGTCCGAAGCAAAATAACCCCGCTTCCCAACTGCGTCGATATACAAACCAAACTCATCCTCCGAGGTATTCAACCCCGACCCCAAATTCTCGGGGGTAGACCATTGACCATCCGCGCCCATTCGCGACATGAAAATATCCGCACCGCCATAGCCCGGATGCCCCAAACTGCTGAAATATAAAGTCACCCCGTCGTAGTGTAAAAACGGAGCATCATCATCATCACGGGTATTAATGGCAGGACCCAAATTTTTCGGCACACTCCATTTCCCCTGCTTCAAGTAACTGATCCACAAGTCTTTGCCACCAAATCCCCCAGCGCGATTGCTAGAGAATATCAACGTATGACCGTCTCCACTGATGGCGGGCTGACAGTCCCAAGAGGCCCCATTGACAGGCGCACCCAAATTGCTGCCGCGCTTCCATCCTTTGCCGTCCAAATCACTGATATAAAGATCGCAACTACCCAATCCACCCGGCTGATTGCAACGGGTATAATACAAGGCAGAACCATCGGCCTTCACGCTCAAAGTACCTTCATTCTCCGGTGTATTGATGTCGCCCAGTGCAGGATATGCCTTTCCCCACAGTGAGTCTTTCAAATCACTCATGTAAAAATCCTCTTGCAACATGGCATTTTCCGTTCCCCCTAATCGACGTGTAAACACAAATCGATCTCCCGAAAAGGGCATGCCCGGCCAGTATTCATCTTTATCACTGTTGATGGCAGGGCCCATGTTTTTAATCTTCAAATTCTCCGCAATGTTCACATCATCCATCGCAGTTTTTACACTCGCCTGCAACCTCGCTGCTTTCTCTTTCAAACGAACCGATGCACTGTGCTTCTGTACAATAAAACCCTCTCTATTGGGTACTTCATCGAACTGTTTTAACACCGCCGTGGCTTCCTGAAGCCGTTTGTTGCGGTATAAATACTCACCGTAATAAAAGTACATGGGCTGAAACAGCGGGGCTACCCTCAAGCAATTTTGATACGATTTGCTGGCGTTGGCCGTATCGTGCATTGCCTCATAAACGGATGCTTGCAACGAGTACGCATCCGCATACGTTGGATCAATCTTTATGGCCTTATTCACCGCAGACAAAGCCTTGGAAAATTCCGCGGCATTGAATGACACAAAGGCTTCGTCCAATTGCTTTTTGGCTTTGGGATTTTGAGCACTCAGGCAAGCAGTAAATCCTATAATCAACCACAAGGCAATGAGATGGCATTTGCAGATACTCGGCTTGAATTTCGATACGTTCATTTTTTCCATCGCATGGTTTTGATCATGTGATACACATCTTGTTCCACAAATTGAAATACCGGTGCAACACTGTCGGGCTCTGTGCGTTGGTTAAAGTACAGTGCACCTCGCACAAAATGCTGAATACTGTCAGTCAGGTAGAAGTTGAAATTCGTCGCTGTATTCCCTTGGATACTGAAAATCAAACCTTTGGCCTCTGGATTCAACGAGGCAGTGGGTCGCTCTAAAATGTCATCCGCCTTCTGCAAATGCTTATTCACCAATTTGCGGGAATCGTACAAAAGACTGTCAAAAAATGCCCAATCATTGAATTTATAATAGGTCAAATGAAGGGTCATATCGAACTGGGGGAAATGCAAATTGTACCAACCTGGGGTATGTTTTCCTTCCGAATTAGTATCGGCCAACATACGGGCATACGCGGGCATTTCAAATTGCATGGGTAAATCTGACACAGAATATGGTTGATACACTTTGCTTGGCAAGGCCATGCGGGGATAAGCCTTTGGCTTTGGCACGTAGGATTCGTTGGCACCACCTCCGCAAGAGAACAAAACAAAGACCGACAACAGACAAAGTCCCAACCAATAATTACGCTTCACCATGATTTTTTAAAATTGTCACCCTTACTTTTTTCACCTTCCGCGGGTCGGCAGATTCTACCTTGAATTGAACAGACCCAACAGCTACTTCATCACCCCGTTTCGGCATTCTGCCTAGTCGCTCGCTCACCATACCGCCCAAACTATCACTCTCCAAATCCAAATGCTCAAACAAATCAATGGGCAATCCAATCTCACGCACAAAATCTACAAGCAGAACCTTGCCCTCGAAGATAAATACACCCTCTTTCATTTGTACATAACCCTTTTCTTCATCATCAAACTCGTCTTGCATGTCACCAAACACCTCATCTAAGATATCCTCCATGGTAATCATTCCACTCGTACCGCCAAATTCATCCACAACTATGGCCAAATGATTGTGATTGGTTCGCATCTCACCCAGCGTATCATCAATGGCCTTATTCTCTGGTATAAAATAGGGCGATTTCACGAATTGCAGCCAATCAAAATTGGAATCAGCGTCTAAATGGGGTATCAACCTTTTGATACTCAGGACTCCCACAATTGAATCGATGTTTTTATCATACACTGGAATGCGAGAAAAACCACTTTCCCTCACCACCGACAGCAATTTGTAATAATCGGCAGATCGGTCAACGGCGGTCATGTCTATACGGGAACGCATGATTTGTTTTACCTGAATGCTGCCCATGTTCACAATGCCTTTCAAAATCTCTTTTTCCTGCTGGGCATCTTCCTGATCCGTGGCCATGTCTATGGCCAAAGAGAGCTCTTCTGGAGTTAACTCGTGAGCTTGAGGCTTCATTCCACGCTCCAACAAACTGCCAAATTTTACCAGCAGAAAAGTAAAAGGGGAAAACGCCCACACAAATGCACGCATCGGATAAACCAAAAAGCGGGCTGCGGCTTTGTAATTCTGTGTAGCAAATACCTTCGGCACTACTTCACCAAAAACCAAAATGACCACTGTAACAACAATCGCCTCCACAAAAAACTTCAACCACGGCAAAGCTTCCAAATTGAACAACTTTTCAGTAAGTAGGATGGCAATCAAGACAAACGCCACATTCACCAGACTGTTGAGAAGCAACATGGTTGCCAACAACTGCTTGGGTCGCTCCAGCACTTCCAAAATATACTTCGCCGTTTTGGTCTTTTCCTCGCGCAGTGCCTCGGTATCCGAATCTCGATGAGAGAAAAATGCATTCTCCGAACTTGAGCAGATGGCCGAAACCACCAAACACAACAACAAAATCAGTGAATAAATCACGATTTCAGGCACATCAGCAGCAGAAATGGGCTGGATAATGGCTTGGAATATGAGTCCCGTGGGACCAGGATCGTCTATGCTCATGTCAATCAATTAAAATGGCAACCCTTCGTCATCGTGATCCATATCCATGGCATGACCGGCGTCGGTAGAATTAGAATCACTATGCGAATCACTGCGCTGCCCTTCCTCGGAACGAGGAGCCAACATAGATCCCATCATCTGAAAATTATTGACGCGAATTTTACGCGTTTGGCGTTCCTGCCCCTCCGCATCCGTATACCTATCGGTGCGAATCTTTCCTTCAACATACAACAAACTACCTTTTTTCAAGTATTTCTCTGCCGTCTCCGCTTGCTTATCCCACATCTCTAGGTTGTGCCATTCCGTGCTCTCCATTCGCTGTCCGTCCTTTGTGTAATAATCGTTTGTCGCCAACGTCACATTCGCCACTACCCGACCGTTATCGAGCCTACGCACTACGGGGTCTTTCCCCAATCTTCCCAATAAAATCACCTTGTTAATCATAATATTACGCTTTATTAAATCTTAAAAATCTCGTTTGCTTAGGTAAATTTAATCATTTTTTCCATCAATCGGTGCAAGGGCAACAACAGAATTGCTTCTTTGTCTAGCCACATCCAACCGTCTTTCTGTACAAACTTATTGTCTGGAAGGCACAAATACCAACATTTGGCATGGATGGTTTGATGGGTAAGTTGATGTTTGACGGTTTTTACATCCTCTACAACTATTTTTTCCACAACACCCCATTCCTTCATGATGTCTGATAGTTCTATGTGCTCACCATCCCCCTCATAGAGCGGAAATTCGTGCAAATGCGACCATATACCGGTATCCGACCTACGCACGATGGCATGGTAATCGCCACACCTGAAATCCAAAAAATAGAAGTACTTGTTCACGGGCTTTTGCTTTTTTTGCACCACAGGAAGTTGTTTTTGTAAATGTTGCAAACGGGCGATACAAGTTGATGCTAGCGGACAAATTTCGCACTTGGGTTGTGTTGGAGAACACAAAGTGGCACCCAGCTCTATCATCGCTTGATTGAATTCATTGGCATCGGCAAATGCCATGGCGTCTTGCAAAAGGGGAAATAATTTTTTCAAAAAACGCTGCGTTTGAATTTCGTCGGTGAGACCAAAAAAACGAGCTCCTACGCGTTTAACATTTCCATCGATGGCTGGCACTTTTTCTCCAAACGCGAAGGAGGCAATGGCAGCCGCAGTGTAGAACCCCACCCCCGGCAGCTGTTGAATGTCTTGGAAGGTAGACGGAAACACCCCACCGAGTTCATCAACAACCATCTTCGCCGCTTTATGCAGATTGCGGGCCCGAGAGTAATAGCCAAGTCCTTGCCAAAGTTTGAGTACCTCGGCCTCTTGAGCAGCGGCAAGTGATTTTATATTCGGGAACTGCGCAATGAATCGCTCGTAGTAAGCCAAGCCTTGAGCAACACGAGTTTGTTGGAGGATAATCTCCGACACCCAAATACAGTAGGGGTCGTGAGTTCTGCGCCATGGAAGATCTCTTGACTCAAGATTGTACCATCTTGACAAAGTTTGGATAACTATTTGCATAATCAATGGCAAAAGAACGGCTTTTGTATTTTTTTTGCACCTCAATTTATTATGACAAAGTCAGAAATCGTAAACGAAATTGCAGTGCGCACAGGTTTAGAGAAGACCGCGATTGCCGACACTATCGACAACTTCTTCGTAGTTGTTAAGAATTCAATGGTTAACGGTAGCAATATCTACCTGCGTGGATTCGGAACATTCGAATTGAAAAAACGCAAAACGAAGGTAGCTCGTAACATCAAACGCAACACCAGTTTGGTTGTTCCTGCTCACTACGTCGCTCGTTTCAAACCAGCCAAAGAATTTGCTACCTTGGTAAAAGACAGCAAAACCTTGGCCGATAAGCTCTAATTAACTTTAACTACCTTTGTCGCGTGGGAAATACTAACCTTCGCGTTTGGATAATCGCCGCAATCATCGGGTTGCTTGGCGTTGCTATGGTCATTAATCGTTGGAAATCTGCTGAGTATGTCCCAACAAACTCAGCAGAAAATACAGCTCCAATGCAGGGAATGCAGGGCGACGGTCTCCCCCAACAAGAAATTTCGCGCATCGAATTCCTCAACGCCGTATTTGAAAAATCCAAACCGAGTCCATTGGTTACCCGAATTCTCACAGCCAAAGCCGGCACCTATCCCAAAGATTCTTTGGAATTGGCATTGCGTTGGGCCGCAGAAACCCAAAATGCACCCTTGGTTGCCCTGCTACAAACCGATCTCGCGGAACAATTTGGCGACAAAGGAAGCGATCAAGACAAAACAGAAACAGCCCGAAACCTTATCTTCTCCGCCGCGATGTCGGTAGAAACACCTATCGCTGCAGCCTATCTGTATCAATTGGGTAAAAAATACATCGATGCAGGATTGGAAAAGACCCCAAAAAATGTAGGACTCCTCAATGCATTGATTGTTTACCAGAGTGAATATTTAAACGCCCCGATGCAGTTTTTGGGGACCTTAAAAACCGCCCTGGCCTCGGATAGTACCAATATCGAAACGCACGACATTCACCTAAATCTGTTAAAAAAGTCGCAACAGTGGCCCAAAGCGCTGAAAAAATGCGAAAAATTAATATCTTTGCAACCCCAAAATCCTCGATGGTTGTTCGAAATGAGCGAAGTCTACGGATTCATGGGGGATTCTGCCAATGCAAAGGTTTACCTCAATTTGGCAGTAAAAACACAGAAATCAGTTCAATAATTTAAATAAAGGAATATGCCAAGCGGTAAAAAAAGAAAACGTCATAAGATTGCCACGCACAAACGCAAGAAGCGTCTACGCAAGAATCGTCACAAGAAGAAATAAGTTGGTTCTTCCACAATAACTAGGCATTTTGTCCAACGAATTAATCATACAAAAAGGTTCGTCGGGGGTTGAAATTGCACTGCTATCGAACCGCAAACTCATAGAATTTCACCGAGAAACCGCTGCAGACGGATTTCAAGTCGGGGACTTCTACCTAGGGAAAGTCAAAAAAATATCCCCATCACTCAACGCTGCATTCATCCATGTAGGCGGTGAAAAAGACGGATTTTTGACCTATTTCGATCTCGGCCCAAATCTCAAGTCCCTGCGCAAGGTGGTTAAAACTGCCATTGCCGGACATCCGCGCGCTGGCGACCTAGACCAATTCGAAATTGAAGAACCCATCGTAAAGACGGGCAAGATTGGACAGGTCCTCAAAGGTGGTGAGCCCCTCTTGGTTCAAGTAATCAAGGAGCCTATCGCCAACAAAGGCCCCAAAGTCACCTGCGACATCTCAATACCAGGCCGTTATTTTATCTTAGTTCCCTTTACCAATCACATTTCCATTAGTCGTAAAATCGGCAATCCCAAAGAAAAAACGCGTCTAAAAGACCTCGCCAACAGCATCCGTCCACACAACTTCGGCGTTATCGTGCGCACCGTGAGTGAAGGCGTTGCCATCGAAGAGTTGGATAAAGACATGCGTGATTTGGTAAAAAAATGGAATGATTTAATCCGTGGTCTCAAAAATGCAGCCTCCGCCACCAAAGTCCTGGGCGAAGGTAACAGGTTGCAAACGTTACTGCGCGATATTCTCAATGATTCTTTTACGCAGATTGTCACCAACGACAACGACATTCATGCTGCGGTGAAGGAGACTCTCGGTCGTTACAATACAGACGCCGACAAAATCCTGAAACTTCACGCCGGAAAAAACACCCCTTTCGATCAATACAACGTCAACCGTCAAATTCAATCTAGCTTTGGCAGGAATGTCCCCTTTAGCGGTGGTGCCTACTTGGTTATTGACCATACCGAGGCCTTGCATGTGATCGATGTAAACTCAGGAAGCACCTCTTTCGACCCTACAAACCGCGAAGAAAATGTATTGAAAGTAAACTTGGAGGCCGTGGACGAAATCGCCAGACAAGTACGCTTGCGCGACATGGGCGGAATCATTGTGATCGATTTCATCGACATGCGTGACCCCAAAAAGAAAAACGAGCTGTTCACCGCTTTGAAGGCCGCCATGAAAGCCGATCGCGCCCGTCATACCATTTTGCCCATGAGCAAATTTGGCTTGGTGCAAATTACCCGTGAACGCGTTCGTCCCGCTATGGAAATTGCCACCCAAGAAGTCTGCATCAGTTGCAATGGTACCGGCAAAATGGACGCCAGCGTTCAATTGTTGGATCGCATCGAAAACGAAATCAACTACCTCTGGGAAAACATGAACCAGAAGCAAGTTACCCTTCGTGCCAACCCTCTGATCACCAACTACTTCAAACAAGGATTCCCCTCGCTCCGAATGAAATGGTGGTTCAAACACAAACATTGGCTACATCTTCAAGGCGACCCATCCCTCGCGCTCACCGCGTATCAACTCGAAAACGACCTCAAACAAGTCGTTAACCAAGAAGCCTAAAGAGGCTTGTTGCGATTTTCCGTAAACTTCACGAAGTCTATTTGCGATTTTCCGTAATGACGCCATCACGATAGACTTTACTTTCGGGACATGAAAAAACATATTACCCTTTTTCTGTCCTTTTGCATCAGCGTATTCGCCTTGGCACAAAATCAAACGGTGCGAGGTACGCTGCGCGACAAAGAATCGCAGACCGTAATAGCCAATGCCAAGGTCTATTTTGAAGGTCCGATCACCAATCCCCCCTCAACCTTCGAAGCTACCACCAACAACAAAGGTGAATTCGTTTTCACCGATGTGCCTGTTGGAAGATATGCGTTGGCGGTTGAAGCAAAAGATTACCAAGTTTTCAGCACCAACAACATCGTGGTTACTTCTGGAAAAGAAGTGATCTTGGGCTACGAATTGGAACAAGTCATAGAGCGCGTGGGCGAAGTGGTTATCAAAGGCAAAGGCAAGGGCGATAAACCCAACAACGATGCGGCCCTGATATCTGCGCGGTTGTTTACAGTGGACGAAACCGACCGATTCGCTGGAAGCCGGGGCGACCCAGCACGTATGGCCTCGAACTTTGCCGGTGTGCAAGGTGCCGATGACTCCCGAAACGACATCGTGGTCCGCGGAAACTCCCCCCAAGGCATTTTGTGGCGCATGGAAGGCATTGACATCCCCAACCCCAACCATTTTGCCATTCCCGGAACAACCGGAGGTTCTGTTTCTATCATCAACAACAAAATATTGGGCAACTCCGATTTCTTCACGGGTGCTTTCCCGGCAGAATATGGAAATGCCAACGCCGGGGCTTTTGATTTGAAACTTCGCAATGGCAACAACCAAAAACGCGAATTCAGCTCTCAGCTGGGATTGTTGGGTTGGGATGCGTTAACCGAAGGATACCTCGGCAAAAAAGGAGGTGCGAGTTATTTGATGACCTACCGTTACAGCACCTTGGCCATGTTCAGCAAATTGAACATCCCTTTGGGTACCGACGCCGTGCCCAATTACCAAGATTATTCGTTCAAATTCAACTTCCCTCTCAAAAACAACAAAGGCAATTTGAGCTTCTTTGGAATTGGTGGATGGAGCAACATCGACATCAATATTAGCAAGGACACCCTGAGCAGCGCAGAATTGTATGGCGACAATGACCGTGATCAATTGTTTGCTTCAAAAATGCACATTGCCGGTACCACCTTCCAATACAACATCGATAAAAACAGTTACTTCAAAGCCACGATCGCCGCGAGTACTCAAAATGTGACCGCCGAACACCAACTGGTCTTCCGCCAAGTAATTGGCAAGGAAATCATTGACGGTGTAGAATATCAAAAATATCAGAACGACTCTTTCAAACGCAATTTGAGCTACGAATTCGACACCAAAACCATCGCAACACACGCTTTTTACAACAAAAAGTTCTCAGCAAAAAGTTCGATGCGCGCCGGTTTGCAGCTCACCCAGTACTACTACATGTTTGACGACAGCGCCCTCAACTTCAACCCCACAAGTCCATTGTATTGGAAATTTTCTGTGCGATGGAACTCGAACGGAACGGCCTTCATGGCGATTCCCTACGTGCAATGGAAATATAAATTCTCACCCGCTTTGACCTTCAGCACGGGTGTTCAAATGCAGAGTTACACAGTGCACTATGACCCCACCAATACACCTTTGGGGAACAGTGGAACCGGTGAAAAATACAGCAACACCAGCAACAGCGGTCCATTGTTCCGCTTTGGTGCGCGCTACCAACTTTCTAAACGCGATGCCATCAACTTGGGATTGGGTATGCACTCCCAAAACCAAAGTGCCTATGTTTATTACTACCAAAAACCCGGAAATAGCACCCCCCACAACTTGGGCATGGGACTTTCACGCAGCAATCACGCGGTATTGGGTTGGGATCACCAAATGGGCAAAGCCAGTAGAATTAAGGTTGAAACCTATTACCAACAATTATCAAACCTACCGGTTGAACGTTTGATGGCAAGTAATGGCTACAAAGGCTCTTCGTTCAGTTTGGCCAACACGGGCAGTGGATTCTCGCGATTCTTCCCAGACAGTCTAGAAAATACCGGTATCGGCAAAAACTATGGGGTAGAATTTACTGTAGAGCGATTCTTTAGCAAAGGCTTCTACTATTTGGCCTCATTGAGCGTGTTTGATGCCCAGTACCAAGGAAGCGACAAAGTATGGCGCAGCAGTGATTTCAATACCGATTATGCAGCCAACGGATTGATCGCAAAAGAATTCGTTTTCAAGAACAAAAATTCCTTAAACATTGGAGGTAAAGTGACGTTCGCAGGGGCACGTAGATATTCACCCATCGATACATTGGCCACAAGAAACGAACGTGAATACATTGAAAAAAGCGACCTCAAAAACACCCAACGATTTGGGTCGCCCTACCGCCGGTTCGACATCCGTATCGCCTACCGAATCAATGCCAAAAAAGCTTCACACGAAATCGCTTTTGATTTGGTCAACGTTACCAATCGCAAGAACGTTTTGAAGTACAGTTACATTGATACCGCACCCTATTACCGCGAAACCTATCAACTGGGCTTCTTGCCGCTATTCTATTACAAATTGGATTTCAGTTTGTAACTGTCGCCACCCAGGCAAACACGAAGTTATCGAAATCAAACTGCAGGCCCCTCTCGTTTCCAATGAGAGGGGCCTGCTTGTATGTCCACTCGGCAACACATGTTAATAACGGTTCCCCCTGCCACGAAAGTGGAGAATTATCTTCGCCAATATGAAATTTGGATGGAGTTTTATCGCAGTGGCCCTTGCATTAACTGCTTGCGTGTCAAAGAAACAATACCAAGCCCTGGAAGCCGCCAAGGCCGACATGGAAACGCAGTTGAAGAAAAAGAACGACGACTGTTTGGAAAAAAACGCCTCCCTCGTTGCATCCATCGCCCAATTGGAAGCGGAAAAAGGCGACAAAGAAAAAACCATTTCTGCCCTCAAAGACACCATCGAAACTTGTCAGTTGCAACTGGATGAAAATTTGGAATACATCCGTAACCTCGGCACATCCCTCGATGCGCAACGACAAAACCTCGCCCAAGAAATCAACGAGAAAAACAAAACCTTGGCCGCCAAAGAACTAGAGCTCAATACGGCCTTGGCAAAAGCCGAAGCCGAGAGAGCAAGACTGGAACAATTGCGCAAAGAATTGGAAAAAACCTCGCAACGCGTGAAAGACCTCGAAGCCGAACTCTCCAAAAAAGAACGCGCAGTACGCGAGTTGAAAGAAGCCATCGCCAAAGCCTTGGCAGGATTTGAAAAGCTCGACATCAAAGTTGAATACCGCAACGGCAAAGTGTACGTAATCTTGCCCGAAAAATTACTCTTCGCCTCTGGCTCAATCGATGTAGATCCCAAAGGACGGGAAGCCCTCATCGAAATCGGTAAAGCACTCAATAAGCAGCCGGATGTGCAAATGGCCATTG
>Ga0194123_10006691_pt1 | contig 11810 bp, 7 predicted proteins | sample TA2MahsurfametaG_5_FD_155479 | JGI IMG/M metagenome (GOLD analysis project Ga0194123, IMG submission 155479) | Freshwater microbial communities from Lake Tanganyika, Tanzania - TA2015023 Mahale A surface | ecosystem: Environmental > Aquatic > Freshwater > Lake | place: Tanzania: Lake Tanganyika... | reverse complement strand
TAATCGGTGCGGAAATATCCGCTTGAATGAGGCTGAGGCATGGCGGGTGATCAGACGCGGTCGAGTTCCTCGCGTGTCCCGAAGAGGCCCCAGGGACGAACGATCAACATGGCGAGCAGCACGATGAAAGGCACCACATCAGCCAGCAGCGGACTGACAAACTGAATGACCAACACCTCGGCGGTGGCGATGATGAGTGCGCCCAGGATGGCGCCGGCCAGGCTGTCGAGCCCCCCCACCAGGGCGGCTGGAAACGCCTTGAGCCCGATCACCACCATGGTCTGATCAAGCGCGGTATTAAGTGCCAGCAGCATGCCGGCCGTGCCGCCGGTGAGCGTGGCAAGACACCAGGCCAGCGCGTAGATGACGTGCAGCGAGATGCCGCGCTGTGCTGCGAGCAGCGGGCTTTGCCCTGCGGCGCGCATCCGAATGCCCCAGGGCGAAAACCTGAGGAAGGCAAACAACCCCGCATAACAGACCACCGCGGCTCCGACCAGTGACGCATCGATCGCCGAGATGCGGGCGCCGGCGGGTAGTTCGAACACCGGGTTGTCCCAGCCCAGCGCCGCGAGCGGATGCCGCTCGGTGGGGCCCCAGATCAGGACCGCAAGCCCCCGCAGCAGAATGCCCAACGCAATGGTGGCCAGCACCGCCGCCAGCACCGCCTCGCCCGTCATCCGGCGCATCAGCGCCGCATAGACCACCACCCCGACCACCGCGGCGAGCAGCAGCGCGGCAAGCGCTGCTGCAAGCGGCATGCCGTCAAACAGTGCGATCGTGACCCACAGCCCGAAGGCGCCGAGCATCATCAACTCGCCATGGGCGAGCGACAACACCCGGCTGGTTCGGTAAACGATCACGTAGCCACAGGCGATCAGCGCATAGATCGACGTGAGCACCGCGATGTTGACGAGCGTTTGCATTGGCTTCGGCTGTGCTTACTGTTTGACGTCGACCGCCACCCAATCCTGCACACGGCGCACAGCGCCAGCCGACGGTTCCCAGCGCCAGACGCGGTAGTACTGCCGCGTGCGGAAATGGTTATCTTTGGTCCACTCAAGCGGGCCGCCGCGCAATCCCTTCAGATCAACCTTAAGGTTGTTCATGGAGGCGGTCACCGCCTGCGCCGTGGGCTGGGCAGCCCCCTTCATGGCGGTTTCAATCACCAGCCCCGCCACGAAGCCTTCGGCGAGAAAGCTCACTGGATGCTTGAGGTTGGCCCGATGCGTGACCGCCCGAATCTCGGCATGAATCGGCAGATCATCGCTGAAGAACGCGTTGCTGCCGATCACGAACAACCCGGGGTCTTTGATTCGCGCCAGGTCTTCCTCGGCGTTCAGATGCGCCCAGGCAAGGTATTGGCCATTCCAGCCCAGGCGACGCATCGCTTCAAACGTGCGGACCTGCGAAATCCAGGGCGACCAGGCCCATACCCAATTCGGATTCGCATCCTTCAGCTTGGTGGCAAACGGCGTGTAGTCAGGTGTGGGGGGCGGGGTGATCTGCTTGTCAACCGGCGTCATGCCGACCTGTCTGGCAAGTCCTTCTGCGAAGTCAATTTCACCACGCGAGAGCGGAATGGCCATTGCAGCCAATCCCAGCCTCACAGGCTCTTTTGTCTGCCCTTTGATGAAGTCAAGCGCCGCGCGCGAATCGAAGGTGGCCCCAAACGCAGTGGAGCAGAACTGCAGCGGATCGGCGGGCGGAAAGGTTTCCTTCGGGCAGGCCGCGCCTGCAAACAACAGAGGCACGCCAGCGCGTTTGCTGTCGGCCACTACCGGCGCGTAGGTGGAGGACAGACTGCTGTTGATAAGCAGCACCACCTTGTCCTGATTGAGCAGTTTCTTGGCATTGGCGGCGGCACGCGAGGGCTCACCCTGGTCGTCGGCGATGATCAGCTGAATCTGCCGACCATTGACACCACCCTTGCCGTTGACATGATCGATGTAGGCCCTGAGTGCATCCATGACGGGCGCATAGGTGCCCGCGGCGGGGCCAGTCATGGCGGCGGTGACGCCCACGACATAGGCATTCTGCGCATTGACGCCGGGCGCGACCGCCGCGGCGAAGGCTGCGGCCGATAAGAGCGATAGGATCCTGCGCTTCATGTGGGATGTCTCCTCGTTGGTTTGAACAGCATTGACCATGATTGTCAGTGGCGCACGCCGCTTGCGGCCTCTGCCAGCAAACGCGCCTCGCCATCACCGTACATCGATTCAATCAGATCGTGAAACCGGGCCTCCATCTGCTTGCGCTTCACCTTACGGGTGGGCGTGACGGGTTCGCCTTCGGTTTCAGGGTCGAGCATTTTCGGCAGGATGCGGAATGCCTTGATGGTTTCAACGCGCGCCAGCTGGCTGTTTGCCTGCGCAATTTCGCGATCGATCAGGGTGACGACCTGTGGATGCTCGACGAGGCTCGCGAAACCGGTGTAGGCGATGTTCTGCGCACGCGCCCAGTCCGAGACCGTGTCGTAATCGATTTCGATAAGGGCGGTGAGGTATTTGCGGGCATGCCCAATCACAACAACCTCGGCCACATAAGGGCTGGCTCGGAGCAGGTTCTCGATGGTGGAGGGCGACAGGGTTTTGCCGCCTGCCGTCACGATGAAGTCGCGCGCCCGGTCAACCAGTTTCAAGCGGCCGTCAATGAGTTCGCCCACATCGCCGGTGCGCAGCCAACCGTCAGGGCGGAGCACGTCCGCGCTCGCTTCGGGCTGGCCCCAATAGCCCTCAAAGCGACAGTCGCCTCGAAGCCAGATTTCGCCGCGTTCTGCCGGCGCCGGTTGCGGGTCGCCGGCGGCGCCGTCGTCGACCGGAACCAGTTTCATTTCCCAGCCGGCGGCCAGTTCGCCCACGTCACCCGGTTTGGGAAACGGGCCACGCTGGCCTGTGATGATCGCGCCTGCCTCTTCGGTCTGCCCGTAAATTTCGCGGACGTCCACGCCCCACATCTGCCAGAGTGCGGCGGTGTCTGCGGGAAGCGGCGCGCCACCGCACAGCACCAGACTCAACTGGTCGAGTCCCAGCTTGTTCAGCACGCGCCTGAGCACCAGCGTGCGTGCTGCGGCGGCGCCGGCCGACACCATGGCACCGGGCGTGCCTTCCCAGCGCTCACGCGCGTGGCGTCGCGCGGCGCGCATCGCAAGCTCATAGGCCCAGGCCTTGATTCCGCGTGTGTTCCGGATACCCACCAGAACGCCTGCTGCGAACTTCTGCAGATAGCGGGGCACGGTGATAAGCACGGTGGGCGCGACCTCAAACAGGGTCGTGGCGAGGTCTTCCGGATCTTCGCCAAAGTGCGGGACCACGCCGCCCAACAGCGGGAGCGTGAACGCGACGTCACGGCCGAGCACATGGCAGAGCGGCAGGTAGATGACGGTGCGCTGCGGTTCAGCAAGTTCGGGATAGTGCAGGATCAGGTTGGCGGCGCCCGCCAGATGACGACCGTGGGTTACCAGCGCGCCTTTCGGATGACCGGTTGTGCCCGAGGTGTAGACGATGAAGGCGGGATCATCCGGGCCCACACGATTCGCGCGCTCCTGAAGCCATCCCAAGGGGTTGTCCAGTGCGGGTTCGAACAGCGTCCGCCAGCGGACCAGCTTTGGATGCTCGAACCCAAGCAGGGCGCTGTCGTCGATGATCACGATATGGCGCAGCGCAGGCAGCCGGTCGAGGTGTGGCAGCACCTTGTCCAGATACTCCTGGTCCTCGGCCACAAACACCGAGGCGCCGCCGTCCAGCATCTGGTACTCCAGTTCCTGGGTCGAGGCCGTGGGGTAGATGCCGTAGACGATGGCGCCCAGGGCTTGCGCCGCCTGGTCGGCGATCAGCCACGCTTCACACACATCACCCATGATTGCGACGCGTTCGCCACGGGCAAGCCCCAGGCGCTCGAGACCGCAAGCCGCCTGCGCGACCAGCTGGGCAGCATCGCGCCAGCTGCGCTCGCGATACAGGCCCTGATGCTTGGAACGCCAGGCAATTCGATCGGGCTCTTCCAGAGCGCGGGCGAGCAGATGTCCGCAGGCGGTCTGCTGTCTCAGCTTTTCGGGATGGATGCGCGACGACGTCATACGGATGGAAAGTCTAACGATGGGACGCGGAAAAGTCGGCCAACACAGCCAATAACGCCGCGCCATAGGTTTCAAGCCTGCGTTCGCCGATGCCGTGGATCTGCGATAGGGCGGCAAGCGAATCGGGCCGAGCCAGGGTCAGCGCTTCCAGCGTGGCGTCATTCAACACGATGTAGGGCGGTACGCGTTGCGCGCGCGACTGTTCCAGACGCCAGGCCTTGAGGCGGGCGAGAAGCGCTGATTGCCCGCTGTCCATGGGCGGCTGGGCGCGGCTTCGATCCGGCGCGCTGCCCGATGGGGCACCGCTCTTGGCGACGCGTCGGCGCGGGGTGGCGCGTACGGGCTCACGCGGCCGCCGCAACCGCAGGATCTGCTCGCCGCGCAACACCGGCCGGGCGGCCTCTGTGAGCTTCAGCGCGCCGTGTGCAGCGTGGTCCACCTCGACCAGGCCCAGGGCGACCAACTGCCTGAAAACCGCCCGCCAGGTAGGTTCATCGTGGGCCGCGCCGATTCCGAAAACGGACAGCTTGTCGTGCTGCCAGCGGATCATGCGTTCGCCCGTTCGGCCGCGCAGCACGTCGATCAGGTGCACGACGCCAAACCGCTGCCTGGTCCGATACACGGCCGACAGCGCCATCCGGGCCGCCTCGGTGGCATCCCAGGTCAGGGGAGGCGTCAGGCAGTTGTCACAGCGTCCGCAGGGCAGCGACGATTCGCCAAAGTACGCCAGCAGCGGTACGCGCCGACAGCTGGCGCTTTCCGCGATGCCCAACAACGCGTTGAGCTTGGCAGCCGCAATTCGCTTCCAGCCCTCATCGGCCTCGGACTCATCGATCAGGCGGCGCTGCTGAACGACATCGGCCATCCCGTACACCATCCAGGCATCCGCAGGCTCGCCGTCCCGGCCGGCACGCCCGGTTTCCTGGTAATAGCCCTCGACACTTTTTGGCAGATCGAGATGCGCAACGAAACGGACGTCTGGTTTGTCGATACCCATGCCAAACGCGATCGTGGCCACAATGATCACGCCGTCCTGCTCCTGAAAGATGCGCTGATGGCGTGAGCGCGTCGCAGCGTCGAGCCCGGCGTGATAGGGCAGCGCCGTCAGACCGCGCTCGGCCAGCCATTCTGCGGTTTCCTCCACTTTCCGGCGCGACAGGCAATAGACGATGCCGCTTTCGCCATCGTGTGAGCCACGAATGAAGTCAAGCAGCTGCGTACGACCGTCGCCGCGGTCTTCGATCGTGTAGCGGATATTGGGCCGGTCAAAGCTTGATACGAAGACCCGCGCTTCGCGCAACTGAAGCCGCTCGATGATTTCTGCGCGCGTCTGCGGGTCGGCGGTGGCGGTAAGCGCGATTCGGGGCACCTCGGGGAAGCGCTCGGCCAGAACCGACAGCTGCAGATACTCGGGTCGAAAATCATGCCCCCACTGCGACACACAGTGCGCCTCATCGATGGCAAACAAGGCGAGGCGCGCCGAGGCGATCATGTCGATAAACCCCTCGGCCAGCAGGCGTTCCGGTGCCACATAGAGCAGCTCCAGTCCACCCGACAGCGCGTCGCGTCGGGTCTGAGCGGCCTCCCGGGCGGTCAAACCCGAATGAAGCGCACCGGCTCGCACGCCAAGCTGCTGCAGTGCGGCCACCTGATCCTGCATCAGCGCAATCAGCGGCGACACGACAATTGCCAGACCTGGCCGAAGCAGCGCAGGCAGCTGATAGCACAGTGATTTTCCGCCCCCGGTGGGCATCAGCACCAGGGCATCGCCACCATCGGCCACATGCCTGACGATGTCTGCCTGTTGACCGCGAAATGCCGGATGCCCGAAGGTCTGGCGAAGACGTTCGAGGGCGCGCGACTCGGTCGGGGTTGAAGGCGGCGATGACACGGCGCGAACGATAGCCAGAAACCGCTGATCTGTCGCCCGAGGCGATTTCAAAAGGATTAGTCAGAAATCCGGAGATCCCAATTCCGTGCGAAGATCCAGCGAGATTCGCGGTTGCCGTCCTTCCCCGGTGCCCACCCGGGTTTTTTCACCTTGCCAGGGGCCTGGGCGTACTGATGTCCCCCTATGAATGCACGCATCGGAATCGTTCGCCAAACAAGTCTGACAAGCCGGTACATGCTTCAACTCCGCGCGTCTCTGTGCGCCTTGGCCGTTTTCGTTCTGACGGTCTGTGCCCCGATCGGCCTGCGCGCCGAGCCGGCTGCGGCTTCGCTCTCGCTGGCCAATGTGTTGTCCCGGATCTCAACGGTTCATCCTCAGATGCAGCGTGCGCGCGCCGAAGTCGAGGCGTCCCGCCAGCAGCTGGAAGGTGCACGCTGGGGGCGTTTCCCTACCTTCACGGTTGGTGCTTTCGGGGGTGATGGTGTCAGCACTGCGGGCAGCCTGCGCGTTCAGCAGCCTGTGTACACGTTTGGGCGCATTGACCATGCAATCGATGCGGCTCAAGCCTCGCTCGAGGCCAACGCCTCGGGCATTGACGCCACCCGTCGCGCGCTGATCGAGCGGGCCGCGTTGGCATACGCCCGGTGGCTGTCGGGGCTGCAGCAGCTTGAACTCGCCGAGCGTCATGTGGCAAGGCAGCGCGAGCTGCTTGATTTCATCGCCCGACGCGCTGACGGCGGTCTGGCTGCACGCGGTGATACGCGTCTGGCGCAGGGCCGACTTGACCAGGCGCGCGCCCGAGAGGCTTCGTTGCGGGCCACGGTCAGCCAGGCGCGCTCCGAGCTTGAGTCGCTGATGCTCCAGAAAATCGACTCCAAGCCCGTGCAACCCCTGTTGCCGCCAATGACTGCGTCCAATGCTGAAGCGCTGGCCGCAGCGTTCATCGATGCGTCGCCAGGGCTCGCGCGTCTGGCGGGTCAGCAGCGCGCGGCAAGCGCCGAGGCCTCGCTGAAAGGCGCCGATCGGTTGCCCACCCTGGTGGCCCGCGTCGAGCGCTCACCCAGCCTCCTCACCAGTCACTACGACACGCGTGCGTTGCTTGCGGTGGACTACCAGTCGGGCGCGGGTTTGTCCACGCAGGCTGAATATCTCGCGCGACTGAGCCGGGTCGATGCGCTGCGCGCTGACGCTGAAGCGCAGCGCCGCGAGCTGGAGTTTGTAGCGTCGGCCATCTGGTTACAACGCGCAACGCTTGTCGAGCAGAAAGAGTCCATTGATGGACTGGTTGCCTCGTCCGTCGACACGGTTGAGTCCTTCATGCGTCAGTTCGATGCCGGGCGTCGCAGCTGGCTCGATGTGCTCAACGCCGAGCGCGAACTATTTGATGCGCGGCTTGCGCGGGCGCAGATCGATGCGGGTCTCCTGGATGCGGCACTGCGCATTCATGCGGGCACCGGGTTGCTTGATGGATGGGCGCTCAAACCATGACTTCGCAGGATCGCGCAGCCTGGCCATCGCCACCGCCCGAGGTCTTGCGGCGCCTGCTCACTCTGCAGGGCCTTGCCGTGCCGCCAGGTGCGGCCGACCAGGCCTGGCGTGAGGCGTTTCGTGAAGTACCGCGCGATACTGCGGCAGGCGAACGGGGTCGATTGCTCACTGAGGCGATCCGCCGCTGGATCCAACCGTTTGATCCCGCGGCCGATATCGCAGTGGTGCAGGGGGCGTCTTTGCTGCCCAAGCATTGCCCGGCGCTGGTGCTTTATCAGGGTGAATGGCGAATCGCGCGGTGGCTTCGGGGCGATCGCATCGGGCTTGAAATTCACAATGGTTCCATTGAGGACATTGACCGGGGCAGTTGCGCAGCGGCGCCGGCCTGCTGGCTGGGTCTGTCCAAAGACTCCCAAGAGGGCGTCGAGGCGGGGCCGCTGTCGCTGGTACTCCGGGCCTTAGGCCAGCGCAAGCGCGTGCTGTTCGAAGTCGGCCTTGCATCGGTCCTGGTGAACGCTTTTGCAGTGGTCACCTCGCTCTTTGCCATGCAGGTCTACGACAGGGTGGTGCCTACCTTCGCATGGTCAACGCTCTGGGCGCTGACGCTTGGCGTATCGGTGGTGCTGGTGTTTGATGCGGTGCTCAGGCTGGCCCGTGCGCAGGCGCTCGACCGGGTAGCCCGCGATATCGACGAAGACCTGTCGCAGCTGCTCTACGACCATCTGCTCGCGCTTCGAATGGACAGCAGGCCCAGAAGCCTGGGCACCTTGGCCGCGAAGCTCACAGGCTTTGAGGCGGTCCGTTCGTTCTTTACCGCGTCAATTCTTTTCGTATTCGTCGATCTGCCGTTTGTGGTTGCGTTCATCGTGGTAATCGGTCTGATCGGCGGTGCGGTCGGCTGGGTCTATGCACTCCTGTTCCCGCTGGCCTTGATGGCCGGGTGGCTGGGGCAACGAAAAATGCGCCGCCTGGTTGAACGCCAGGTGCTGGGCCTGCAGCAGAAAAATGGTCTGCTGATCGAAACCATTCAAGGTGCAGAGGCCATCAAGGCGGCCGGCGCAGAGTGGCGGTTTTCATCACGCTGGGCCGATCTGTCGGCCACCTTGTTTGCCGACGGGCTGGCCGTTCGAAGCGTCGTCAATCGCGTCACAACGCTGATGCACGCGTTATCGTCGCTTGCGTTTGTTGCGGTCATCGTGGTGGGCGTCCATCAGATCGAGCTGGGTCTCCTGTCGGTGGGTGGTCTTATCGCCTGCTCGATTCTTGGCGGACGAATTCTTCAGCCCATCTCGCAGGTGGTCATGCTGGCCACCCAATGGCACAGCGCGCGTGAGGCGCTTCGCAATCTCGAATCAGTCATGCGGCTTCCGGTTGAACGTGATCCCGAGGTGTCGCTCCTTGCTCCCGAATCACTGCCCGTATCGCTGTCGGCGCAGGCCTTGCGTTTTTCCTACGGGCGATCGCCTGCGGCGCAGCTCGAGATTGAATCGATCGCGTTCACTGCGGGCGAGCGTGTGGCGCTGGTGGGTTCAAACGGCTCTGGCAAGACCACGCTGCTTCGGCTGTTGTCCGGTCAGTATCGGCCGGCATCGGGGCAGGTTCGAATTGGCGGAATCGATGTCTCTCAACTGGCGCCAGCGACCTTGACCGCGCACCTGGGGGTCATGTCTCAGGATGTCCGCCTGTTCCGGGGCACGCTGCGCGACAACATCGAGCTATCGGGAATCCGGCTGGAAGATTCCCGCTTGTTGGAACTGCTGAGCGCCTGTGGTCTCGAGTCGTTGGTATCGGACCATCCCCAGGGGCTTGATCTGCCTATCGCTGAAGACGGTAGCGGTCTGTCGGTGGGACAGCGTCAGCAGGTGGGGCTTGCACGGATGTTGGTTCAGCGCCCCCGCATCTGGCTGCTCGATGAGCCGAGCGCATCGCTCGATGGCAGCTCGGAGGCCGCACTGGTCAAGACCCTCGGCTCAATTGTGCGGCCTGAGGATATCCTGATCTACGCCACCCACAAAACCGCGCTGCTCGCAATGGCCACGCGGGTGCTGGTAATGCGTTCGGGGCGCATTGTTCATGACGGCGATCGAGAAAGCGTTGGGCGCGCGATGCAGACGCCAGCCTCGTTTTCCGCGCACGCCTCTGTGAATCGGGTCGCCTGATGAAGCGGCCGTCGACATCGCAATCGGCAGGATTCGACTCGCCGCTGTTGCGACCCGAACGCGGCGGCAGTTCGCGGTGGATGACGACCTTTGCGGTGGTTGCAATCGCCCTCATGTGTGTCACGGCGGTGGCCTGGTCGTCGCTGGTCGAAATCGATCAGTTCACGCGCGCGTCAGGGCAACTCATCGCCAGCTCGCGAATCCAGGTCGTGCAGTCGGTCGACGGTGGGGTGATCGAGCGCCTGCACGTGCGTGAAGGCGATCGGGTTGAGTCGGGGCAAACGCTTGCAACGCTCGATGCGGGGCGCACCCAGGCTGCGCTGCGCGAATCCGAGGCGCGGGCGGCTGCGCTGCGGGCGGCGCTGGCCCGGCTGGCTGTTGAGGCGCAAATGGGTGTGCAGCTCAATTTCCCTGTCGCGCTTAACGCCTATCCTGCCGTGCTGCGCGCGCAGCAGGCCTTGTTTGAGCAGCGGCGCCGTTCCTTATCCGTTGAACTCGAGGCGCTTGAGTCGTCGGCCCGGCTCGCCCGACAAGAGTTCACGCTGGTACAGAACCTTCACCGCACAGGTGATGTCAGTCAGGCCGAGTTATTGAGAGTGACTCGATTGGTCAGTGAGGCCGAGGCACAGCTTGCCATCCGTCGAAACCGCTGGTTGCAGGAGGTACGGGCCGAGCAGGCGCGCGCTGAAGACGAACTGGCGCAAATCGAACAGGTTCAGGCGCAGCGCCGCGAGGTGCTCGACAGCCTTGTCATCCGTGCGCCGGTTCGAGGTATTGTGAAAAACGTGCGCGTCACGACGCGAGGCGGTGTGTTGCGACCGGGCGAAGAGCTCATGCAGATCGTTCCCGCCGATGACCGGTTGATCGTTGAGGCGCGCGTACGACCCGCTGACATCGCGTTGCTTCGCCCCGGGCTTCCGGTGTCCATCAAGTTTGATGCCTATGACTTCACTGCCTACGGTGCCGTTGCGGGACGGCTCAGCTACATCAGCGCCGACACGCTGCGTGATGACACCCGGCCCGGCGAGCAGCTGTATTACCGGGTGCATGTGGAAACCGATATTCCCCCTGGTGCCCCCGCCGAAACCAGCCTGCGAAAGCGCCTGGACGTCATGCCCGGCATGACTGTCACCGTTGATATCCAGACCGGTCGCCGGTCGGCACTGTCCTACATGTTGAAGCCGCTTCGTCGAACGCTTGACGAAGCCTTTTCCGAGCGATAAACCCTTTCCTCATAAAATCTGCCAGTTACCAATAGGGTCCTGTGTCATGACCATCTCAACTCAATCTGCTGCGCCTGCCGATCTTGCCCGTTTCAATTCGCGTGTCGATGCCGCAGCGGCTATTGGCGATCGATCCGCGGGCGGTGCTGCCACCCCTTCACGCGGCACTGACCCGGTCCTGTCCCGTGCGATGCCCCAGTCGCCGCGCACCGACCGGCTGGGGTCGTCAGGTCCTGACGCTCAGCCTATGGCCTGGGCCGGCGTCGAAGGCGAGTCGGAAGCGGGTTTGGAATCCAACGCCCGAGCGTTGGCCGACCATGACGCAGCGCAGGACACCGATACGCTCGTAGCCGGCTCCAACGAGGCGTCGGGAGATGACGAGGTGTCGTCGAGCACCGCCGCACAGTCGCAATCTGCATCGCTGGGTCATGCAGGCGGCTTCGATGTCATCGAATTCGATCCCTCAGGCGCGCTCCACGATCCGTCGTTGCAAAGAGCGGTTCGAATGGAGTATGCGCAGGCCTCGCCAGCGGCCACCGCCAGCGATGCCGGTGCGGGTGGCGGCGTTCTCGGCATTCCTCCCTATCAGTTGGCAGCAGGGGGCCTTGCGCTCGGCCTTGCCGTGGGCGGCGCGGCAGGGGGCGGTGGTGGCGGCAACCCTGAATATTTCGTCTGGGGTGCCGGCAGTCTCAACATCTCCACGCCGGGTGGCACCACGGTCACCGTGGATGCGTCGGGGGGCGGCAGCGGCCGGAGCCTGATCCTGTCGGGCGCCAGCGCGGTCAACGTCAACGGTTTCAGCGGCTCCAACCTGATCAACGCCACCAGTCTTACCGGCGCGCTTTCCGTTAACGTCATCGACGATGGCGCTGCAACCCGCCTGACCCTCATCACTGGAAACGGCACGACAACCGTGACCAGTGCCGACGCTCGCGATGAACTTCTGATTGATGCCACGGCCTTGCCCGGCAGCG
>Ga0194123_10006680_pt1 | contig 11816 bp, 17 predicted proteins | sample TA2MahsurfametaG_5_FD_155479 | JGI IMG/M metagenome (GOLD analysis project Ga0194123, IMG submission 155479) | Freshwater microbial communities from Lake Tanganyika, Tanzania - TA2015023 Mahale A surface | ecosystem: Environmental > Aquatic > Freshwater > Lake | place: Tanzania: Lake Tanganyika... | reverse complement strand
ACTTGGGTTGCTGAAAAACCCCTATACCCACTTGCTTGCACAGCTAAAATCCGCTATCGCAGCGAGGATGTAGCATGTGTAGTCAAAGAAAATTTAGACAAAACTCTTTCTATAGAGTTTTTTTCCCCCCAAAGAGCTGTTACACCTGGGCAATCTATCGTTTTTTATCAAAATGATCTCTGTCTTGGTGGCGCAATTATTCTTTGAATCCCCAATTAATCACTAAATAGTGTATTATATTAACGATTATTAATTGAGGGTATTACTATGAAGAAAATTTATTTAACTGCTATTCTAGTTTTTACTATTATTACCTCCATTTTCTTCTTTTACTCCCCTAAAGAATCAGAAAGCTTATTGGCTTCTACTAGCTCTTTTTCGATCCAGTTTCCTAATGAGCCTACGATTGTTTCCAAAGACCTCCCTGTACCGGGACAAAGCATTGTTCTACCCTACACAGAATATAAACATGGAAACTACTCTGTAAGCTTTACCACTTTACCTAAAAGCTGGACGAAATGGAGCTCTTCCATGGTCTTGGGAGGCGCCTTAAAAGTGATTCTTCCTTCGTCAGCAAGCCTTTTTCATAAACATTCCAGCAAGTGTAGCAGCTTTCCCGCTCTAGACTACGAAGCAAGCTGTCCTGAAGGGATGCTATTGGGAAAATTGATCCTTGTGGGAGATAATCTCTATAAAGTTGAAGCGATTTACCTCTTAGAAGAAGAAAAGGCTTTAGCTGAGCAGTTCATCAACTCTTTTGCCCCTAATCTAGAAGGATAAAGACTTTTTAGATCCCTTTTCGGCGATCTAGCAGTCCATTAAAATTTTTATTCTATGGATTTGACCGCTTAAAAGGCAATTTAGTGAAAAAACTATTTTTCACTTCCTTCTTCCGACATCACGTTGAATCTTTGGTAGATACCAAGGCATACTAAGAAAATCGCTGCTGCTAGAAAGAGTGTAATTGGGTAAAACAGATTTCTAACATCACTTTTAGCCGTCTGAATGGTCAATACTAGCCCCTCTAGTGCCATAGCTGTCACAATGATAATCACAAATTTGGTAAGAGTCTTGCGCACTTCAAAAGGTTTTCTTCCTTCACTATTTTTACAAACCTCTTCAATCATTAAGTACTTACACACATCAATTACTGCAATTGAGAAAACGATAAATGCCACCTCATCGAGCAATCTATAGATAGAAAAATTGTCAGAGAAGAGCTCATCGATAATATTCCAAATGGCTGCACCAAAAATCCAGATCGCAATAAAATAAAGGCAGCTACAGCCTACTATATAACCCACATTTGTGATCGAATTGACAATAGACACCAATTTTTGGTTATGAAACTTAGCCATAAGTTGTAAAATTTCCCTCTTTACCCTACAATGATCTCTTTATTGCAGTATATATATGGATAAATCAACAAAAAAAAATTCCTCTACTGAACTTTTACTAAGACTCCAAGAAGAGTTTCCTGACAGTTCAAAAAATACATTGAAATCTTGGATCCAAGATAAACGGGTTGTTATTAAAGAAAACGGGAAAATTGAGCTCTTACCTAGACGCCGGTTTATCCACGAAAAACTAGAAGTACTTTACGAAGACAAGGATTTGATCGTTGTAGACAAAGCTTCAGGTCTTTTAACAGTTGCTACAGAAACAGAAACTGTCTACACCGCTCATGCGATGTTAAAAAAGTATTTAAAACCTGTTCGCCCCCACCCTGTGCATAGATTAGATCGAGATACCTCAGGAGTGTTAGTATTCTCCAAGAACCCAGCCACAACCGAATATCTTAAAGAAGAGTTCTTTCATCACAGAATCCAAAGGCAATACCTAGCCCTAGTTGATGGCGATCCCCCATCACAAGGAACATGGGAAAACTACATCTACGAAGATCGAAATTTGGTCATGCAGATTACAGACAATCCTAAAGAGGGAAAGCTTGCTATTACTCACTTTGAAAGAATCGGCATTTTTGCAAACTGCCCCCTTTTACGTGTAAGACTTGAGACGGGAAGAAAAAACCAAATCCGTCTACAAGCTAAAAATGCAGGTTGCCCAATAGTAGGTGATACTAAATACAGAGCCTTTAAAAACCCTTTGGGTCGACTCGGTCTTCATGCTGAACTTTTGGGATTTGTCCATCCAACGACAAAGGAAAATCTTCTCTTTTCATCAAGAATACCTTTTCCTATACTAAAAAAATGAAACGTTTATACAGAGATCGATTTGATCAAAAAATAGCTGGAATTTTTGGAGGGTTAGGTCAATATTTACAGATTGATTCTACCCTTCTTCGAATCATAGGAATCATTCTACTCTTTATTACAGCAGGTGGCATAGGACTAGCTTATCTAGTTTTATGGTATCTTCTTCCGCTTGGGCCACGCTCTTATATTCAAGCAAACTACAAAAGACTTTATAGGTCGAGACGAGATCGCAAAATTTCAGGCATTTGCGGAGGACTTGGCGAATACTTCAGAATCGATTCTAATATCATCCGTTTTGTGGTAGTTATTGCCCTATTTGCAACTGCCGTATTCCCCGTTTGTATCGCTTATATCATAGGCACTTTTATTATTAAGGAATCTCCAACATGAAAAAACCCACGAACATCATCCTTTTAGGGCCGCCAGGCTGTGGAAAAGGAACGCAAGCTAAATTGCTACAAAAAAAATTCAATCTAGTCCACATCTCCACAGGGGATTTGCTTAGACAAGAAGTAGCGGATAAAACAGAGCTCGGCCTACGCATTAAATCTATCATGGACCAAGGTCTATTTCCTACAAATGAAGAAGTAACTGAGGTGTTAGAAAATAGGATGCAAAAGCCTGACTGCGCTCACGGCATCATTTTTGACGGCTACCCTAGGACACTGCCACAAGCGGAATATCTTCAAACAAAACTTACCTCCAAACCGATTGTAATCTTGGTAAAAATTTCAGATGAGATCTTATCTGAAAGAATCTTGCTAAGAAGAAGCTGCCCAAAATGCGGCTCTATTTACCATTTAAAGTACAGCCCTTCAAAAGATGGCTACACATGCGATAAAGATGGAGAAGAGCTAATCCAAAGAAAAGATGACACCGCTCAGGTATTGAAACAAAGACTTGAGATGTATGACACCCTAACAAGCCCTCTTGTCGATTTTTATAAAAGACACTCTCTTTTACATGAAGTTGTAGCTGACCACTTCACAATCGATGAAATTTTCGCTAAAATCTTAGAAATCATCGAAAGAACACATCAATAAATTTAAGAGCCGATTCAAGTAAATCGGCTCTTACAAGCCCTTATTTTTGTGTTAAATTAATATATAAATCACTCAAAATCAGGTCTTTTGCTAATTCAAACACGTAAGACAACTTTACGAAATACCGATTATACCACTTAATATGCCCAACCACTTCTCGTAGATTTCCTGAAAGAAGAATCTCTTTTTCATCGATAATTGTTTTTAGTTGAATATCCAAACTAGGTTGCTGCTCTTTGACAGCTGTTTCACACAAACTCTTCGCTATATCGATTTCTTGCTGGCGAATACTATACTTTTCTTGTACACAGCACCAATTTTCAATCTGCTCTTGCAATTGCGGAAATTGCTGATAGACAATATCCATCGTTTTTTCCTCTGGAATCATCACATTTTGCTCACAAAAAAGCATAATCGAACTGATTACCTGCTGCATCGCCTGAAGATCATCTTCTAGAGAATGAATTAAAGATCTAAATTCATTCAATAGACGTGTTTTGTCTTTATCTAGCAAAGGGTCATTTTCCAAAATATTGAATGTTTCTGCCACTATTTTTAAAATATCAGACTTGCGATTAGCTATCTTGACCCAAAGAGCATCTGTTGCAAAACGTGGTAGTTCAATGGTAATTTGGCTAGCAATTTCGTCGAGATCTTGTATTGGTTTTGATAATAGCTGAGAAGGCATCTTCTTAATTCCTGAATCTATGATATAGACAAAAAGCTGCTGGATACTGCTGATTGCTTCTGCTTGCTCTTTTCTCCATTTCAACTTATTTTCTACTTCCTCAACACTTCCTTCAATTTTTTCATATTCGCTTCTAACCCAGTCATACATTTGCACACTAAATCTTGGGAGCTGATCCTTACGAGCTTGCTCAATTACTAATTCTGCTTTTGCTATATGATGAAAAATTGGATAAAAGCTATTTTGGCGCATTTGCCACGTAATAGCTAGCCACTCAAAGTCTGGATTAGATAGACGGATCTGATCTTCAATATCTAGTGTAATAGCACTCATTTTTCGGCAAAATCGATAGAGTTCTTGTTTAACAAATTTTGGAGAATTCAATGCACTAGAAGATAAAAAACCTTCAAGAGAATCACTGAGTTCAATAAATCTAGGGAAGAACATCCTTTCAGCTATTTTTATGCTTTTTTCTACAGCTACATAAAGAACTTCTATTTCATCTTGGATAGTATTTAGCTGATTTTTGATAGCGCAATATCTATATTTACTCTCAGGGCAAGTAGCAGATTTTTCCAATCGATTGATCAATGTTTGTGTATAAAGGTCAAACTGTTCTACATGTGTTTTAAAATCAACAGCTTTTGTAGACAAATCTTCTATTTTTACCTCCATTATGTCAGCAAGTTCTTGAGAATGAAACGTCGTGAGGTAATGAGCGCTTACTTCTCCTTTCATTGTTTGCCTTACATAGCTATTTGATTCTTTTTTTATTTGATCTAAATCAAGGATAAAATGGTCGTAATCTTTTTGACTGACGCCCATATCTGAAACTAGCTTCTGCCCAATAGTCATATTAGTATCTCATTTTTAATTATTAGAGGATAAATAATATTATGATTAAAGTTAAATATCAATAATGAACTTGGAATAATTAATTAAAAAACTCATTGTAATATTATAGAAACTAATCGAAAGTGAGTAAAAATATGAATCTTGATATTGAGGCACTTAAAAAAGATCTCTGCATCTTTAGAGATGACATTGAATTGATCATGAAAAAAAAGCAGTTAATTGAAGATCAAGATTTTATAAAAAAATTTGCAAGTGATGTTCGTAAGCTTGATCGCGATAGCTATTTTTTAAAATCAGATGAAAATGTCCGATTGATCCATTATTTTCTCTCTACTCCCATTGGAGCTCCCTTTGTTTCCAATTGCTCTCTTTTAGAAGCTGCTATTATGTGCAAAAAACAAGCACCTTTAAATTCTATGCTTCACACTTTTTTAAAAGATCTCGTAGAGCATAGCGATACTGAAGATGTTGCCATGCTGCAATGGATAGAAAAGATTTCACAAAAATTACAGTAAAATTTATACTTTGTAGCATGAAGATCCTCGCAATCATTTTTGCTACATACGCCTTATTAGTCGCTATTGGTGGAGTTATGGGATGGGTTAAAGCCTTTAGCCTAATTTCTCTACTAGCTGGGCTATCTAGCTCATTAGTTCTTTTAATTTTTGGCCATTTCCTCTACAGAGAAAAAAAATGGGCCCTAATCGCATCTACCATCACTGTTTTTTTACTTTCTGTGATGTTTTTGATCCGCTTTCTCAAAACAGGAAATTTCCTACCTGGCGGATTGATGGTTCTAACCGGTATACCTCTTTGTGTACTAGGACTTGTCAACATGCGTAAGCACACATAGGTAGACAGCAGCACCCATCATTTTTATTTACTGGTTGAGCCGGGATTTTTGATTTGTATTTTAAAACCTCTTCGCCTCGAAGATCAACCACTGTATCAAGTTCATTTCCAGTAGGTTGCATGCAGAAAGCTAAATAAAAAACACTTGAATTTTGCAATGCTGCACAAATATTTGCCGCTTGTTTTTGCATGCGTGGATCTTCACTTCTAGAAATATCCCAGTTCCAGTGACGCTCGATTATGGCTAAAGCCATCTTACCCTTGTAAGGGTCATGCAAAAATCCTACTGATGCTGCGATAAAGATCCCTAGTCCATAGTAAGGGGCTTTGATGCACTCAAATATTTGCTCACCTAAAGCCTTTATAAATATGTTGGGAATTAGCTCTACTACAAATCTTTTGAAAAAAGCAGAACACCCTTCTTCGTTGCTTTCTAAGTCACGCTTGAAATTGATTACCGCTTCTTCAAATACTTTATATATTAAATAAAAAATTCTACCGGTATGAAAAGCCACGCGGCCTAATGTATAAAACGGCGCTCCAATAGCCATTAAAAGACATTTGATTGCTACGAGTTGATCTGAATCGGGGTAATAAAAATCTCCCGTTACAGTGTTTTGTAAAAGTTGCTGCGTGGCCCCCGTATATCTTGTAACGGTAAAAAATTTCATACTATCATCATAAGAGCTCTGGACTTGGTCTTTTTCATGCGGAGCTATCCAACCAGAGAGAATACCATCTATTACACAAGACATAAACACCAATAATTAATATTTTTCGCAATTATTGTAACATTACTTGTATTTATTGATAATGATTAAATAAAGTCCTAATAAGAAATATTTCGCGAGCACTCCATTTTTTACCCAATTTTTTACTTTTTTTTGGTAAATCAAATTCAACTTGCCTGCGATTTTTTTTTTGAATTTGAGGAGCAGCACCATCGACTAACTCCTCGAGATCAGGATTTTTAGGGGCTTTTGCCATATCAATCTTGTTTTTCTTCTTTATGCTCATCAAATGCAAATGAGCTTCTCATTTTTGTATCTGCTCGCATATTTTCTAATTTGTAGTAATCCATAACACCAAGATTCCCCTTCTCAAAGGCTTTGGCTATAGCTAAAGGGATCTCTGCTTCTGCTTTTTTAACTCTAGCGCTATATTCTTGTTCTTCTGCTATGGCCATAGCCTTTCTTCCTTCAGCTTTAGCTTGAGCTACTTTCATGTCTGCTAAAGCTTGATCTGATTGCAGTATCGCTCCGATATTTGAGCCTACGTTGATGTCTGCAATATCGATAGATAAAATTTCAAAAGCTGTCTGCGCATCCAGGCCTTTACTTAAAACCAATTCTGAAACGCTTTGAGGGTTGGCTAACACTTCGTGGTGTGAAGATGCAGAACCAATCGCATTGACTATACCTTCGCCTACTCTAGCGATAATGGTCTCTTCTGTCGCTCCCCCAACGAGCTGCATAATATTTGTTCTTACAGTCACTCTTGCTCTTACTTCGAGCTCAATACCATTTTTTGCAACCGCAGATATGTATTTCCCTTTTTCGCTAGGACAATCGATTACTTTAGGATTGACTGAGGTTTTTACAGCTTCAAAAACATCTCTTCCAGCTAGATCGATGGCTGTAGCTCTTCTCCAGTCCAAAGAAATATTCGCTTTATCGGCAGCAATGCAAGCACGCACAACATCAGAAACATGTCCTCCAGCTAGATAGTGGGTCTCTAGATCTGATACGCTAATCTCTTTTAAACCCGCTTTGAAGGCATTGATTCGCGAAGTAACGATCAGTCTTGGCGGTATTTTTCTTAAACTCATTCCAAAGATATTGAATAAAGAAATGGGAGTGCCTGATACGAACGCTTGAAACCACAAACTGATAAAGCGGCCGAATACGATAATAAAAAACAATACTACGAGAGTTGCAAAAATCGAGATGAGATGGATAAATTCTGACATAATTATTCCTTTTTAGTTACAACCAAAGTTTCTCCTCTTTGGAATAGGACGTGGATTTTTTCCCCTTCTCTAATGTATGGACCATCTGAAATTGCTGGATGCTTTTCATGATTGATCACAACGTATCCTGAAGGCTTGAGGTCTGTTTTAGCGATTCCTTCAGCTCCTATAAACTGTTTTTGCTGAAACATTTTTTCTTGTGCATCTTGAGAGATCATCCCTTTTTGGCGAAAAAGCCAAATAGAGATCAATAGGATTGCGATACTAAAAAGGGCGATGAACATGTATAACATTCTAAATATTCGTTAATTGTATTTGCTACATATTCTAACTCATCCTCTGTATGCGCGGAAGATATAAAATTTGCTTCAAAAGGTGAGGGTGAAAACAAGATTCCATGATCAAAAAGATAATGAAAAAATGGGGTAAACTCTTCAGGCGATTGAAAAAATATGGTAAACATAGAACCGATATGGACGATATTGCCTTGCTTAATTTTTTTTAAAAAACGGGCAGTTTTGCTATCAAGTTCTTCGTAAAAACCCCTCTGTTTTGCTTTTTCTAAGGCTGCGATTCCAGCTGTGATGGTAATAGGGTTGCCAGCAAAAGTCCCAGCTTGAAAAACAGGTCCAATCGGCGCTAAAAGATCCATGATCTGCCTTTTGCCCCCAACAGCTCCCACAGGAAATCCACCTCCTAGCACTTTACCAAAAGTGATTAGATCAGGCTTTAAGCCAAGTAGATGAGAAGCCCCTTTCATCCCCCCTATTCTAAAGCCGGTGATTACTTCATCAGAAATCAAAATTAGACCACTATCTTTTATTGCTTCAATGAAATCTGACTCTGGAAGAACTACACCCATATTTGCAGGTATCGCCTCGATCAAAATCGCTGCAATATCTTGTCCTCGCATCTTCACAAAATGGTTAAAAGCTTCTTTGTCGTTATAAGGTATGACAGCAATATCGCCAAGATCGGCGTGGCCGTGGTAATTTCCTTCAAAGGTAAGAATAAGAGATTTATTGCTAAATTTCCTTGCCATTCGAACAGCAGTCATTACAGCTTCAGTCCCGGAATTCATAAAACGGACTTTTTCTACAGAAGGAACTGATTGTAAGACGATTTCAGCAAGCTTACCTTCAATTTCTGTGGTCATTCCGTAAGCTACACCTTTAAACATTTGATCTTGTACTTGCTTAAGAACAAAATCAGGAGCATGTCCATGGATCAAAGCTCCCCAGCATCCACAAAAATCAATATATTCACGCCCGTCGGCATCAATGATTTTTGATCCTTTGGCTTCGTGAACGACAATCGGGGTCATTTCAAGCTGCTTGAAACTTCTTGCAGGAGAGTTTACTCCTCCAGGAATCACAGAACAAAGGTGCTGATATATTTGCTGCGTATTTTTTCTCACTCTTACAATCATGCTATTTCTATTGAAAAAAAACCAGTTTTTACGTAAATTGCCAGCGGGTAATACTTTAAGTTTACATACTAAAAAGGTTTTCTATGTCTGAATTTGATTGGCGCACTTTTAATCCTATGCATCATATCCACATACAACAAGCTTTCGACGAGCACGTCAATAAGACGATGACAAAAAGCTTAAAAGAATCAGAAACCAAAGAATCTCGTCTTTTTACCATCAATCACTACTTATCTATCATCGAAGAACAAATCCGCTTAGCTAGAGAAAAGGGATTGGACGTTGTCGATTTACGCAAGTTAGAGGAAGGAAAAGAAAAATTGCATCAATGCTGGGAAAGCTTAAAAGAGGACTACCCTGATTTGATGGGCACTCTTGATAGCCCTATACCTGCATCTTTAGATTTTTCTCGTGTAGATAGAGACCAAGCGATCAGAATCATCGATCAGTTCAGAAATGCTCAAAATAGAGACCAAAGAGCGATCGATACCATTGCAAGAAATCTTCAAGTACTTATTGAACTCTACAAGCTTGTATCAGATATGACAATGGAAAAATCTAAACATAATGAAAGTAGAACCATGGTGCACAACCAATTATCACGAAGATGATCCACACCGAATTTGTTAAAAAAGCGCTGCATGAGCTAGAGAAAAGCGATTTTGGGCCTCCTGATTTGACGAAAGAAGATGTTGCCCTACTCTACTCATTAGGATTTAGCCTTTATCAAACAGGTGATCTTTATCAAGCAGAAATCATTTTTCGCAGATTAGTCGTCGCTGAATCTTTAGAAAAAAAATACTGGTGGGCTTTTGGAGCTGTGTTACAAGCAAAGCAAGATTATCAAAATGCCTTAACAGCTTGGAGCATGTGCTGTCTTCTTGATGAAGAAAATCCTCACTGCCATTTTCATGCAGCTGAGTGCTTTTTATCTCTTAAACACATACCAGAAGCTTTAAAAGCGCTATCAGCTAGCAAAGAACGGTGTTCAGAAAGCGAAGAGCCCCTCAAACAAAAAATTCTTGTTCTGGAGCAGTTATGGTCTACAAAGTAGCAAGAGTCGATAGCTTGCAAAAGCTTGAACCCTCATTTTCTAAGTCCTACCAAGCAAATATAGAAGATTGCCTTACTCAATCTAAAGCAATAGATCCCCCCTTTATCCCTACGCGAATAGAACTTGTGTTACCTGAGGATCCCATAAAAGAGGAAATGACCGCCTCTCAGCTTGCTAGGCTTGCAACGATTTTATTTCGGTGCCAGGTCAATCGGCAAGAAAATATTGAACAGCAAATCCTTTTCAAAACTGAAGGGATCATTCACCAAAAGCAATTAGAAACCAATAAGCTCCTTGAAGCTGCCCAAAAAGTACAAAATTCTACCGTTTGGGATTATCTTAAAATGGTCGCCGGGATCTTGCTAGGAACTGTCGCTATTCTTGTCGGCAGTACGGCTTTCGCTTTTGGCGGACCGCTAGGATGGACTGCAGGAAGCTTAATGATAGGATCAGGCCTTACCTCGATTTCTACAGCGATCATGGCTCAGCTCAAAGTCCACCCTGAAATCACCTCTATCGTCAGCTTAGCTAGCGCAGGTCTTGGGATTGCAGGCTCTCTTATCTGTTTTTGGAATGTACCTGACTCACTAACAAATCTAGTAGCAGTGATCGCAAACGCAGCGTTTACTGTCGCTTCAGGAACAGCCACTATAGGTTCTGAAGAGATGAAAAGGCAGCTTGCCCTTCTAGATTACGATATTACTATGATCAAAAAAGAGCTGGCGCTCGACGATGCTACTGTTAAGCATCTTTCCATACAAGCTATGCAAATAGCAGAGACTATGTATAACGATATTCGACACTGCCAAATCGCACTGGCAAAGCAACAACAAGTGATGAAAAATCTCATCTCTTTACAAACAAGAGGATAAAAAATGGTAGCAATTGAAGGTTTCTCCCAAGCGCAAAACGCCGTAGTATCTATCCATAAATTCCGTGAAACGATCAACCATATTTTAGATCTTCTTAGAGAGCTCGATCATTCACTAAGAGATTTTGAAAAATCCTATTTAAAAGATGAATATGAAGGCCTTGCCGATAAATACAAACAGCAAGCTTACTGGCATATTGCCGGCATAGGTGCCGGGGCTTTGCAAATCGGCGGCGCTTTTCTTGCTGACTACAAAGGTGTATTTGAAGGGATCAGCTCAGCAGCTACTCAATCTGTCGGAATAGGACAAAAGTTTTGCGATAGCAGCATCTCCTTGCAGCAAGGGAAAATAGAAGAGATCAAGAAAAAAATCGATGAAATCGATTCTGAAGATCGAGAAATCTACCAAGAAATCGACCAAATACTCAACATTACGAACAAAATCATCGATGAAGTAAGCAAGGCGATGAGCGGTTCGATAAACATGAGCTAGAAATTAAATAGGTCTATCGCTAGTATCCGGCCTAAGGGTCTATAGGTTGTATGCTAGCGTTTTTTACAAACAATTTTCCTTTTCTGATAGCACTAGGTGAATACATCACCTTGATAGGCTCTGTCACTTGGGTTACGTTGCGTAAACCCCCAGGTTGGGATCTCATCCGCGATCAGCTCTATGCAGTAGGCGTTCTCTCTTTATCTGTTGTTGCTTTAGCTGGCTTTTCAACTGGTTTGGTGCTAGCAGCGCAATCTTTTTACCAACTTCAAGATAAAGGACTTGCATCTGTTACCGGTCTAATGGTTGCAAAAGCTATGCTCACTGAACTTGGGCCTCTTATTAC
>Ga0194123_10006679_pt1 | contig 11816 bp, 17 predicted proteins | sample TA2MahsurfametaG_5_FD_155479 | JGI IMG/M metagenome (GOLD analysis project Ga0194123, IMG submission 155479) | Freshwater microbial communities from Lake Tanganyika, Tanzania - TA2015023 Mahale A surface | ecosystem: Environmental > Aquatic > Freshwater > Lake | place: Tanzania: Lake Tanganyika... | reverse complement strand
CTCAATAATAACTTCTTGATTCTGCAACTCCCTCTTGCCGTGGTGTTGTACTGCGTCGGGGGATGGGGAGCCGTACTCTGGGGCATTCCGCTTCGCCTGGTCCTGGTATACCACGCCACTTGGCTGGTCAACTCAGCTACCCACAAGTGGGGGTACCGTCTGTTCCAAACAACGGACCGTTCTCGAAACAACTGGTGGGTTGCTGCTCTGACCTTTGGCGAGGGTTGGCATAACACTCACCATGCTCACCCGAGTTCTGCACAACACGGTATCAAATGGTGGGAACTTGACATAACATATCAGCACATTGTCCTTATGAGGCGACTAGGTCTCGCACGAAACGTTCGCTTGTGGAAACCCTCATTCTCCTAACTTTGCACCTGCAAATCCAAAGAAAAGATTTACTCAATCGGTGAGCCGCTATAATCAATCGTTACCTTTTCCACCTGGAGGAATGGCAGAGTGGTTTAATGCGCTCGCCTTGAAAGCGAGAGAGGTGAAAGCCTCCGTGGGTTCAAATCCTACTTCCTCCGTTCGCTCCTTTAGCTATCTGGCGAAAGCAGTGGACTCATAATCCGCCTCAGGTGGGTTCGATCCCCACAAGGAGCACCACGTCGATTGGCGCAGCGGTAGCGCAACTCGTTGACATCGAGGAGGTCGCCTGTTCAAATCAGGCATCGACGACTTGCGGATGTAGCTCAGTGGTAGAGCATCTCCTTGCCAAGGAGAAAGTCGAGAGTTCGAATCTCTTCATCCGCTCCGGGGAATTAGCTCAGTTGGTAGAGCGCCTGCTTTGCAAGCAGGATGTCAGCGGTTCGAGCCCGCTATTCTCCATTGCCCGTGAGGGCATCAATCCAGTTCGGACCCGGTTTCGATTACCGGATGCTCCACTTCTTGGGGCATAAAGGCTTTCGACGGGCTGGAGGGTTCTGTTGTTAAATGGCAACTCCATCAAACGTTTCGAGCGCGTGACTGTGGCCGTCTGAGCCACTCACCCGTGACGAAAATCAGGGAGGTTCATCCTCCCTTTTCTCTCAATCATTGTCTGTGTAAACAGCGACCGATTACTCACACATGGCATACGAACCCGAAGTAAATTACATCATCGAGCGCGATTACTTCACAGAGCATGAGCTAGAGCTCATCTGGAGAGAGCTGGATCACTTGAACCGTCCGGGAGTGTTCGATCCTCCGGAAAAGACTGGCTCTTCGCTTGACTTGGAAAGCAATACCGTACGAAAACAGAACTCGGGCCTCTGGATCCACGAGATCTACCATAAGCCTAAGTTCTCTGCTATCTTCTCGTGCGTCGGGAAGTTATTCAACGGTTACACATACAAATACGCCACGCATCACTACACAAACCGTGGTGTGCTTCAAACCGAAGCGAGTACTCACCTCATTAGCTATTACGAAAATCAAGATCATTACAAACCCCACAGAGACAATGCGGTAGCGACTGCTCTGCATTGGCTGTGGAAAGAGCCGAAGAAGTTCACGGGTGGAGAGTTGACGTTCACTGAAACTGGTGAAACAATACCGTTGACAAACAACACGATGATTATCTTCCCTTCGTATGCCGAGCATGAAGTAAGTCAAGTTGTCATGAACCCTGAAGACTGTGGTAAAGGTCTCGGTAGGTATTGCCTCTCGACCTTTCTGTTTACTGCTCTGGAGAAGCAATGATCGAGGTCGTCAAGCCGAAACCCCCATGGCACGTGTTGAAAGGAACCGTGGATTCTGGCCTGTGTGAGTCGCTGGGTAGGGAGATTATTGCACTCAAAGACAAGACCTTAAAGGACGAGGCTCAGAATCCCGGAGACCCCTGGGCTGAAGACAGCTTGGCTCCTAACAGCGCCGTGGAGCGGACCCTTCAGGAGCTGGTAATCACTCAGATCTTGGAAAGCGAATTCAACCCGTGCGCTCCATACTTGACCGTGAACATAGATCGAGCATGGGGGCAAGTGCACGAATACGGAATGAGCACTGATTGGCACACCCATGGAGCTGACAAGTGGGCTGTGGTTGTGTATTTGAAAACACCAAAAAATTGCGGAAGACTGATATTCCAGAACCCAATGTTTTGCCTCGATCGTGATCCGTTCATTCCTCGCACGCGAGAATTGGATCAACTTGTCATGGACGAACCAAAAGTAGGAGATTGGGTCTGTTTCCCGTCTTGGGTTTATCACAAAGTGAGCAGGAATATGTCTCGCGAAACAAGAGCTTCTTATGCCTTCAACTTTTATCCTGTGGGCTAACAAGTTTACTATAACCAAAAGGTGCTAAACTTTAAATAGCCATTTTGGTTCACTTGCGGAATTAGCTCAGCGGTAGAGCGCCTTCCTTCCAAGTAGGATGCCAGGGGTTCGAATCCCCTATTCCGCTTCGCCCGTCTCCATTGCGGGCGTTTCTTTAGCTCGGTACTATTCTGATCCTATGGGGCTTCGGCCCCTTTCTCGCCGGTAGTCCAGTGGCAGGACACCCCGACAAGGGAGTTGGATAGCGGGTTCGATTCCCGCACGGCGAATGTGTTCAAATCAACAACGGGTAAGTCATCTCTGTTCTCATCATGGCAATGGACAAGGACGAAGTTCAAGGCATGATCGATCTCTCCATTGCCAAGGCGATGAGACGTCACAACCGGAATGCGTCCACAATCAGCGCCGTTCTGGGATTGACCGTGTTGGCATTCTACTCTCACGGTCTCATCAAAATCGTTGAGAGGCTCTCAAAATGATTCACCTTGTACGTTGGGTTCTTGAGCATGGAGTCACTTTGGGGATTCTATGCTTTCTTTTGATCTCGGTGCCTGTATTTGGCATTATGATCATTTATGATCCAGATTAAGAACCTATAGGTTCCTTTTTCTCGAAATTAAAGTACTCATAGGTGCCTATGATCAAAGGTTCTGGAAATAGCGTCGCCACGCTGGTCACCATTGATTCGCGAAACTCCTCTGCAGATTTGTGGTGGTGTGAGCGGAAACAGGAGTACCACTGGACTCTTATCTGGGAGGATGGCGGTCCATATGGCACACACATGCACTCTGGCACAGCTCCCACGCGGGAGAAAGCTCGAGCTGACGTTGTGAAGACTATATTGTGGATCGAGGACAAATGGCCTTCATGGGAATACTTCGAGTTTGACGGAGCGTGAGATACATCAACGTTCACATCCTCTGGCATGGAGGCAAAATTGAGTGGCGCATCATCACGTGGGGGAAAGCGCATCTCGACTACATTCGCAAGAACGGCGGTGTCATCATTGGTCACCAGGAGATCTGAGGCCAGTTCACGAACTGGCACAAGGCCTGGTACCCGGGCTCCCAATCTTGGTATACTGGTCATATGAGCGAAACGACCCACTTTCACACCTTCACTTTCTGCACCGAGGACTGGGAGCGCATTCGTCGTGCTCTCACGGTGTACGCTGCTTCCTTGCAAGTTGACAAGTCCGAAGCCGCATATGAAGAGCGTGCTTACGCCAACGCCCTCGCCGCAGACATCGACTTCAAACTGTGATGCAACGCAAACTACTCATCATTGACGGAAATGCCCTCTTCCACAGGTCCCGAAACGCCCTCAAACGCGGTGCGGGCGAACTCAAAACCAGTTGGGGACAGCACATCACAGGAAGCTATGGCGTCCTCAGCACCCTCTTCTCGATCCTCGAAAAGGAAGACTACGACTGCGTCCTCCCAGTCTTCGACGCGGGCGGCAACTTCCGCAAGAAAGAAGACACAGACTACAAAGCGAACCGTGGTCCTTCCGATGATTCCTTCAAATCAGACATCACGCTCCTCAAGGAGGAACTCCTCTTCTACCTCGGATTCAACCCTCTCGCAATCCCCGGTTACGAAGCGGACGACATCATCGCGTCGGTCGCCAAATCGTCTGCCGCATTTAGCACTGTTGACATCCTCACTTGCGATCGCGATTTGCTCGCTTGTGTTAGCAACCGAGTCTCGGTTATCCTCTTCAACTCAGCAAAGAAAGTTGAACGAGTTGATCCTGACGGTGTGCGCAGGATCTTCGGAGTCAATCCAACCGACGTGCCAATCTTTAAGGCGCTTGCGGGAGACTCCAGCGACAACATCACGGGGCTAAAAGGCATTGGTCCTAAAAGCGCGGTCAAAATCATCGAAGATTGTTTGTCCAATGACAGCGAGCTTCCTCTCTCCGACCGCGTCTGCTTCCACCCAAAAGTGAAAGACCGCGCAGGAGATTTCCTCGCCAATCTCCGTCTCACCACGATGGTGGACAACCTCGAGGTTCGGTGGATTGCAAATACTCCTCCAACTGAAGGTGTTGTTCGCTCCGTCTTCGAACAAAGCGAGTTCAATTCCTTCCTCAAGGAACCTCGCTTCAAGAAAATCCTCAAAGCACTCAAAGCAACCAACTGATCATGACATTCGTTCCTAACGCTGGCGACACCACTCCTCCTGTGGTAACGTCTTGGACATTCAATAAGCAAACAGTGGACCTCACTGGCAACAATGCCGGCACTTTGCTTGTCACTGCTCAAATCACCGACAATCTCTCAGGAAATGCCGGTGATGGATATTCATCCTCTCCTACTCAGATTCGATTTCGCAGCCCGTCTGGAAATCAGTTTGTCGATGTGATGCTGTCAGGATACCAGCGCATTGAGGGTACTCCTCAAAATGGTACCTACATGGGGGTTGCCCGTATCGCTCCTCACAGCGAGGCTGGAAGGTGGACCGTCGAAAGTCTTCTCGTTGTCGACCAAGTCGGCAATCAAAAATACTATCTAACCAACGAAGTTGCGGCTATGGGACTTGATATTGATTTCGATGTCACCTACAATGGGGCATCACCAACTCCCACAACTTCCCCAACTCCGACTGCTCCAGCCGCCGCCACTTCGGGCTTGGTCATCAGTGGGAACAACAACTTCGTTAACTACGGAACGATCAATTACACTGACAGTTCCACGAAAAACTTTGTCTACACTGATAACTCAGTCAACTACAACTACACCACAACGTCCATCACCACGAATCGAACCTTTAACGGGTCATCGGCACGTGATAGTTTGACCGGCACTAAGTCGAATGACTTGATGGCCGGTGGTGGTGGCAATGATGTCCTCACAGGTGGTGCTGGCAGTGACACCCTTCAAGGAGACGCCGGAAACGACACTCTCTACGGTGGCACTGGCCTCAACACCTTCGACGGTGGTCTTGGCAAAGACAAGATGTACATTCAAAGCGACGACACTGCTGACATCATCCGCGAGCTGAATCGCGGTGACCGCATCTACATCCAAGGAGCCACACGTGGTGGTCTCTCTGTCGGCTCTGTGGACGGTGGCCTTGGCATCTTCAACAAAGGTGCTCTCGAGGCTGTCTACACTGGCCAAAACACTAACGAATCTCAGCTCCTCTCCATGCTGAGAGGTTTCTAATTCCTTGGACTCTCTATATTTGTTGAGAGTCCAACACTCACTCAACCTTTTTGAATTCTCATGAAAGCCTACAAGCTGAACGCCGAAACTCTGACCAGCATCGAAGCTGTCGCCACTGTGCTTGACGGCCTGGGCCTCGTTATCCGCGATGACGCACCTATGTTTGAAACCCTGAGCGGTTACTTCAACATCGAAGTGGAGCCTCCAGCTCCTATCGCTGGTGAAGCCGTGGTTGATGCCACAATCGCTCAAGAAGAAGACTGAGGCCACTTCACAAACTGGCACAGGGCTCCGTCCAGGGGCCTTTTTCGTTGGTACGATGGTCCTATGACAAAAGCAAACCACGGTCTTCGCACCACTGGCCGCCCCACTGGGAACTTTGGCCGTCAAAAAGTTCAAGGCAAGAGGGAAACACTTGACCTCACGAAAGAAATCCTCAACAAGAAAAACCTTCGCATCCCCAACCGTGAGGAGGCGATTGCACGCCTCGAGGAAGCATACGAAAAGACGACCGATCCCCGGCTCAAAAAGTTCCTCGCTGAAGAGCTTGCTAAGAAGCGTGCTCAGGCTCAACTTTATGCGACGCGAGTTATCCCTGGCGGAACGCCGATCGATCCGGTCGACCCTGATCTCGATCCTAAAAATCGGTTCAGAGACTTCGGAACTGCTTGGGATGCGGGAGAACGGGACTCTGCCTACGCCTTTGTCCATAGAGTTCGATGATCTCCTTCAGCAATTTAGTCGTCGAGCCGATCTTTGCGACTCCTCTAGCGATGCTGAACATTTTGGGAGATCCGTCCCTGACGGAAGAGAAAGCCAAGAAGTTTGACTGGGAGATTACCGACGGTGTTGGCATCACTCCTGGCTACAATCTGCTGAAGGATTACCCAGTGCTCGAGACTCAACTACTTGAAGCATTCAGTTTTCTTAAGAACAACTGGCTCGGCATGTCCAATGTGGACTTCTCAATCGTCTCTTCCTGGATGACCTTGGTTGAGCCAAACGCCATCGGAAACAACCACAGACACTACAACAGTATGTTCACTGGTGTCTATTATCCTTTTGCTGGTGACTACTCCCCGTTGGACATCAGCAGAACAGGTCTGGAACCTAACTCCTTTCTTGTTCCGCGCAACCAAGACAACATCTTCACCATGTCTTCTTGCTCAGTGCAGCCTTATCAAGGTTTGGCTTTGTTCTTCCCCAGTCATGTTATGCACCGAATCACAAGAAATCGTGGAACAGAAAATAGACATTCTGTGGCTTTCAATTTACATCCATGCGGCGATCTAAATACTGGCACTGATTCTTCAGCACATTTGATCGCCAAACCCATCACAGGGTAAGAAACATCACCGGGGTGACACTATGCTCAATCCTTATACTACGGTGGCCTTGGCCGCCGTTGCCTATATGATGGCAGTCGATGACAATGTCGCTCCCTTTCTAGTTCTTCAAACCAAGCGTCTTGGGCTTCATGCCCAACGGGCACTATGGATTGCTCGCTACCATCCCGCCACTCCGTGGGCAAAGTGGGAGATGAATCGTCGAGCCTGGCGTCTTGCTGAAGAGCTTCAAAAATCGTTCAGTCTCCCTGAAGAGGGAGACCGGAAGTAGGGACGTTCTGCTATGGAAGCACTGCTGTTGACCTGTCTTCAGGCCAACTTCCTCATTGGGCGAATCAAGCTCCACCCGAAACTCACTGCGGAGCAAAAGGTCGAGTTGATCCGAGAGGTCAGGATAATAACCAAGCCCAGTTGTGTTATCTTCTAGCTCTTCACGCCTCCGAAGGAACGCGAAATGATCACCTCATTTCGGAGAATCCTAATGGCTCTCGTCACTTATCGCGGTGTCTCATATGACACCGAGACTCATCAATCGCAGTTCAAGTCCTGGTGGAATAAGATCCACTGCGACGCTACTCGCTACCTCACTTACCGTGGGACTAAGTACCGTCTCTTCGGGAGCTGTGTTCGATGACACCCGCTTTCCTAGTGTGGCTTAAAGCCACCACCAAGCGTGACGCCCGTATCAAGCGTCAGTACGCATCCAACAAGCCCAAAGGCATCGTTTGAGCCAGTTCGCAAACTGGCCACTAGGGGATCCACGGGTCCCCTTTCTTGGTATTATGGTCCTATGAACGAAACCACTCACTTCCCAAACCGCCTCACCACCTCCTTCGTGAAGCGCTTCTGCCCTGACCCGTGTGCCATGCACGACCTCGTGGCACTCTACGACGAGTTCAACTTCACTTTCTTTGACGGCGCCTTGAAGCCTCTAAGCACCTACTGCGTCGAGAAAGAGGGTGAAGTGTACACCTACGCACACGACTTGAAATGGACTGGCCGCTTCAAAACCTGTCGCGGAAAGTATTACTACGCCGACAAATCCATCAAACTTGGCAAGTGGCAGGCGCACAGTCCATACATGGTGCGCAGCACTCTCCTTCACGAGATGGTGCACAAGTACCTCGATATGGTCGGCCTCGATGATGGCGTTGAAGGCCACGGTGAGAATTTCCTCAAGGAAGCGGTTCGCATCAACAAGATGTGTGCGGAGCTTGACGTGAACTACCGAGTTCTCTTCTACGATGAAATAATCCGTCGTGAGCAACCCGTGTTCGACGCTGAACTTGTCGGTCATGAAGTTGCAGTCATCAAAGACCTCGACCTCGTTCGCAGACTCAACGCAAATCTTCGTGCGGCATTCGACCGCAAGTGGAGTATGAAAAAATGAAACCAAAACTCACAGAAAAACCCACATTCAACCCCGGAGATCTTGTCGCGGTGGGCGACGTTCACGGCAGATTTGATCTGGTGTGGAAACTGATTGCCAAACTTCGCGACACTGGCGTCCATCTCCTCTTTCTCGGTGATCTCATCGACCGCGCTCAGCAAAAGGGTGGGGATGTGTTCGTGCTGAACATCGTGAAGTCCATAATGGATGACCCGGCGCAGTACGGTCTCGCTTCCGTTAATGCTCTCCGTGGCAATCACGAGCAGATGTTTTTGGACGCTGTTGACAGTGATTCTGACGATTGGACTGATAGTATCGATCTGTGGGTCCACAATGGAGGAGCGATCGATTCTTTCATTGAGATGAAATCACATGCCGAATGGATTCGCAAGCTCCCCCTCTTCATAAGGGTCGAGGACACGGTTTTTGTCCATGCGGGCCTCCGTCCCAATGTGCCCCTCGAGAACCAGACCCGCACTGATCTGGTGTGGGTCAGAGAGCCATTTTTATCACGTGGGCCTGTGGGCGTGCATGGCATCGCCCGCGTCATTCATGGCCACACTCCAGACTTTGAAAATCCGGGGAGAGTCGACATTCGCAAGAATAGAGTAAATCTAGACAGTGGAGCTTTCTTCAGCGGGATCCTCACGGGGTACAATCACAATACAGGTCATGTGTTTCAAGTAAGATGACAGGCGGATTCTCAAAGGAAGCCCTGACTGAGTATCAGCGATTGATGTCTCAGCAACTAGACACCAATCACGACTTCACCGAATGCGTTGATGTCTTTGATTTCCGTTTGTGTCAACGTAAAAATGGATCTTTCTATGGTACTGATGGTCAGTGCCGCATTGGAGTTGAAGTCGAACGAAAGGAGTTAATCGATGAGATTAAGCAAATTCGTGGTGATGTTACTCCGAAACAAGCTAAAATGTTGGCTGCTCTTGATGATGAGAAATTAGGAAGAATTCACCGAGCCGTCAAAGAAAGCAATCTTGATTTAGACAAAGCCCAGCGCGTTTCAAGCGCCGTAGAAACTTTAGCTGGAGAAACTAAAGCGGGTGGAAAGAAAGAAGGTGGAGCCAATCTTCAAGATCCTGAACACGCTGCAAAATACGCGGACTTCTACGAAGCCGGCAAAGATAAAACTCATAAAGCACCTCACGATACTTCTCCAGAAGAAGTGAAGGTCGTTTTAGCAGAGCTTAAGGACACATTGGAACCGAAAGAATATCGTGCTGTCTTAACCGCTTTAGGTGGTAAGGGTAGTCCCTCACGTGCGCAATTGGAGGAAGCTGGATGGACTAGCACTAGCGAACGTGGTGAGGCGGTGCTAAAGTCATTGATGGACAATGAGTTCAAAGATGTCAATGGCAACTTCTTGTCATGGCGCCAAGGAATGCAATTGGATCATCGTAGAGCAGGTGCCGTTGGGGGAGGAGACAGGCCAGATAACTGGATTTGGATCTCTACCGCTTCCAATCAGACTAAGGGTGCTATTGAAAACATTGTCAAGAAAGAGATAGCCACTGGCAAACTTAATAAAGAAGATGCTGATAAGCGAATCACCGAACTACTCGTACCCAAACTAAGAAAAAACGCGAGCATGACAGCAGAAGAAGTGGCACAAGCAAAACAACAAGGAAGTGCAAAAGCAGCTAATAATGCTGTACAAGTGGCGGCATTCCGGGACAATTTACCGCTTATGCGCGCACAGCAAAGAAATGAGATGATTGATAACGCGACTGTCGATGATCTTAAACTTATGCTTAAAGGTTCAGTCAACTCTGAAAAGACTAATCCTGCAACAGGTCGTAAGCCTTCATATAGGCCTGTTTTGAGTGGCGGTGAAGGGCTTAGAACTCGCAAAGATTATGGAAGTGGCGCGCAGATGAAGTCACTTATGCGCCTTCGTTGGAATGGTGAAGCGGACTCAAATGACATCAAGAATCTTGGGGATCTACTAAAAGCGTCTACGGCAAGTGATAAGAGTCCTAAAGAAAGACTCGAAGAGCTTCTTGGTAATTTCCCTCCCGTAAGTCAACCTTCAGAGAGTACATTGAAAGCCATCATAGAAGCCGCGAGCTAAGGTTTTTCAAAGCCCGACTCATGCTATACTAGTCAAAACACTACAGCACATGACTTTCGACTACGCCAAGTTTGTTGATGAAGGCTGGACCTCTCAGCAGAAGTATGCCACCGCCGCTGGAATTCTTGGTCCACTCGACGATCTCTCCCGTGATGCTCGACACTCGAAAGTGATTGAGCACCTCGGTCACCTCATCGAGGAGACGATCGAAGCCAGAGTGTATGTGCCTCGTCGCACATGGAAAACCGCTGAGCCATCGTTCCTCGACAATGAGAAACTCCGCAAGGAATTCATTGCCGAACTCTTTGACATTTTGCTGTTCCACCGTGCAGTGCTGGCTTACGCTGGAGTAACGGGCGAGGAATTCGCACAGATCGCAGCTGAGAAGCTGGCTTACAACTCCAAGCGCAAAGACCATATCACGAACGGCAACGAGTCAGCTCCACAAGATCCGGCAGCTGAACTCTCAGGCAACTGCAAATCGGCACACTATGACCGCGATTGAACGCACACGGTACTTTGAGGATTTCCTCGAGTACTACAAAAAAGCGGAGAAACAGCAAGAGCTGTGTAATCTCGGGACTGTCCCCCATGCCCAATCGGGTGTGGGGGATTCCCTCATGGAGAACGTCGAGTTGTACGATGTGGTCGAGCGAAAGTACGCCGGCTTCAGTCAGATTGTCAACGATGTGTTCTACGGTTGGACGCCCGACCATCCTTACTTTGAGAAGATGGAGGCTGGCTTCGTCACAGATCAGCGGCGTGAGGTAGCCACCAATTGGACTGGCAAAGAGCTTGAGGAGGAGGCATGGTTCTACATCATGCTTCTCCACCGTGTGACTGGATCCGCGATCAATTACGCGAAGATTCCGTCAGGCTATCACAACACCCTGTTGTTTCACCTCCACGAATGTGACACCATCGAGGAGATGACTGATGTCGTACGCTCTCACGACAAGCCATTTTACACCAGTGTGGGCTACCAGTTTCCCGCATTCCCAAAACCTCCCCAGGATTACAAACGCGGCGGAGATTACTATCTGTGTGAGTTTGCGCCAGAGTTAACACGCTCATTCACAAATTGGGTTCGTACCGGAAAACCGAAGAAGTTCCGTGAGATGGGTGACTGGCTGTTCGACTGGAACGTGCAGCATGGTTTGAGAAAGTACAAGTTCCAGTATGCCGCCTTCGTCGCTGACGTTGCCGACTGGTTTCCCGAGTACGTGGATCGTGAGAGTCCATTTTATTACGGCACCAACGCTATCGAGTGCGTCTCATATCTCGCCAAACCGAAGACGAAGATGCCGAAGGAGGCATTCCTTGATGAGGTGATGTTCGAGATCTATCGGGAGACTGGTTCACTGCCGTACAATGCAGAGGACGTCTGCTGCGACTACATTCGCTACGTCGAGAATTACATCAAGCCTGGAGCACATTACGGTCACCTCGACCGCGACAAGATCTGGAACTCCTCCTCAGTCACAGACCACCCGTTCGGTCGTCAGAAGGCGATGCTTGAGCTGGGACTAATCGACTCATTCAATGACCTCAACAACCACCC
>Ga0194123_10006678_pt1 | contig 11817 bp, 11 predicted proteins | sample TA2MahsurfametaG_5_FD_155479 | JGI IMG/M metagenome (GOLD analysis project Ga0194123, IMG submission 155479) | Freshwater microbial communities from Lake Tanganyika, Tanzania - TA2015023 Mahale A surface | ecosystem: Environmental > Aquatic > Freshwater > Lake | place: Tanzania: Lake Tanganyika... | reverse complement strand
GCTATGATTGTTTATAAAGATTTGTTAAAAGTTATTGCAAGTGAAAAAAAACATACTTTTATATCAACAGGCATGAGCACGGAGAAAGATATTGATGAGGCTGTTAAAATCTTTCGTGATGCCGGATGCCCATTTGAGTTAATGCATTGTGTGTCGACATATCCAATGAATGATGAAGATGCTAACTTAAATAGGATTTTTACTTTAAAAGAAAAATATAAATGTCAGGTCGGTTATAGTGGTCACGAGGTTGGTTTAACTATTTCATTTGCCGCCGCTGCACTTGGTATTTCATCATTGGAAAGACATATTACGCTTGACAGAGCAATGTATGGTTCAGATCAGGCTGCCTCCATTGAGCCTGGGGGCTTTCAAAAGCTAGTTAAGGGTGTTCGTATGATAAATAAAGCAATGGGTGATGGCAGTATCAATATCCAAGAAAAGGAAGTTCCTATAGCTAAAAAATTAAGAAGCCATATTCCTTTTGACTCTAATCAATAAAATCCTTAAATTTTTAAGATATGGCTAATATTGCAATTATTGCAGCAAGGGGGGGGTCAAAGGGCATACCAAAAAAAAATTTGATAAAGTTAAACGGCCTTCCTTTAATAGCCTGGAGCATACTTCAAGCTAAAAAAAGCAAACTTATTAATTCTGTCTGGGTTTCGTCCGATAGCAATGATATTTTAGACGTAGCTAATGAATATGGGGCGTTTGAAATTAAGAGGCCTAAAAGAATCTCAGGAGATACAGCTTCGTCAGAATCAGCTTGGGAACATGCAGTAAAGTGTATAATCTCTAAAAAAATTAAAATTAATAAGGTTGTAGCTTTGCAACCAACTTCGCCAATCAGAGAGTCATCAGATATTAATGCTGCAATAATTTATTTTCAGAAAAATAAACTCGACTCGCTACTTTCAGTAACAGAAATTGAAGATTTTTTTATATGGGAAAATAAAAAAAATAGACCATTTCCAGTTAATTATGATTATAAAAATAGGTGCAGAAGGCAATCCATAGAAAAAAAATTCTTAGAAAATGGATCGTTTTATATTTTTAAGCCAGAAACTTTGATGAATTACAAGAATAGATTAGGAGGAAAAATAGGATTATTTCCTATTGAGAAATACAAATCCTTTCAAATTGATAATTTAGATGATATTTCATTATGCGAAGCGATTATGAAGTACTATAAAGTTAACAATAGATGACAGATTTTTTAACCAACCTTTTTGGCCTTAAAGGAAAAAATATTATTGTCACGGGAGCCTCAAGGGGGATTGGTTTTAGTATTGCATCTTTTATGGCTCTATCAGGAGCTAATGTCACTGGTATCGGTAGGTCAGAAAAAATTAAAGACTCAACTAAGTATAACTTTCAATATATACAGTGTGATATAAACGATACTTTAAAATTCAAAAAAATATGTAATAAAATAACTGAAAACAGAAAAAAGAATCTAGATGTTCTTGTAAATTGTGCTGGAATAAGTCTCAAAGCAAAGAAAAATTCTGAATTAGATCAATTTAAACAATCTATAGAAACAAATTTGATTGCAGTTTTTGCATGCTGTAATGTCGCATATATATTCATGAAAAAAACTAAATATAGCTCAATTATCAATATTACCAGTATCGGATCAGTGCAAGGTTTTTCTAATAATTCTGGATATGTTTCTTCCAAAGGGGGCTTGCGAATGTTAACAAAAGCCCTAGCTATCGATTATTCAAAAAAAAATGTTAGAGTTAACAATATAGTCCCTGGGTATATTCATACCGATATGACAAATAAAAGTTTTCTAGACAAGAAAAAAAATAATCAAAGATTAGCACGAACCATATTAGAGCGATGGGGCTCAGCTGAAGATATCGCATCTGCTGCAATTTTTTTATCCTCAAAAGCATCTAAGTTTATTACAGGTACAGATTTAATTGTCGATGGTGGATGGTTAGCTAAAGGGATTTAAATATTAAAAATAATATTTTAAATAAGATAGGTTTTATGCAAGGCAGAATGCTTCCAATGGTAGGGAAAAGAATTCAGGCTTTTCCCTCTAAAAATTGGGAGAAAGAATTTTGTTTTGCAAAAAATTCAAATTTTTCTTTAATGGAATGGACTCTAGATTATAAGGGTTTGCTAAAAAATCCATTTTTGAATGTTGATGGACAAAAAAAAATAAGGAAGCTTGGTAGAAAATATTCACTCAGAATTCCCTCTGTGACCTGCGATTTTTTTATGCAAAAACCTTTTTTTAAGGAGAAGTCTAAGGACAAAATTAGACTACTAAGATTACTAGAAAAAGTTATTGATTATTCAATTAATCTAGGTGCTGAGATTTTAGTAATACCGCTAGTTGATAATTCCTCAATTAAAAACATAAAAGATGAAAAGGTTGTTATTGAGACGTTTAATAGAATTATACAAAATAAAAATATCAAAATTGCCTTTGAATCAGACTATACACCTAGAAAATTAAAAAAATTTATAAATTATTTTGATAATAACAAATTTGGTGTTAATTATGATATTGGTAATAGTGCATCTTTAGGATTTAATCCGACAGTTGAATTTAGTTGCTATGGAAGTCGAATAATTAATGTTCACGTTAAAGATAGACTTTATGGCGGCACGACAGTGCCATTAGGATGTGGTAGCGCAGACATTAAACAATGTTTTAAGGAGCTAGCGTCAATTAAATATAGTGGGAATTATATTTTTCAGACCGCCCGATCAATTGGAAATAGCCATTCTCAAATTTTAGAGGGTTACAGAGAAATAGTTTACCGCCACATTATTAATAATTTATCATGAATTTAAAGCTTAAGAATAAAATATGTTTTGTTTCTGGATCCTCTAGGGGAATAGGTTACGCAATAGCCAAAAAGCTTTTAGATGAGGGCGCTATTGTAATTTTTAATAGTAGATCCAAGAGCCCTATGAAGCAAATTCAGTATTTAAAAAATGCAGATTTTATTTCTGCTGATGTATCTTCAATAGAAGATTGTTTGAAAATTGCTACCTTTATTCAAAAAAAATATAAGAAAATTGATATATTAGTTTGTAATGTAGGTAACGGAAGTTCTGTTGCGCCAGGAAATGAAATTTATAACGAATGGCTAAGAATGTTTAATTTAAATTTTTATAGTGCAGTCAACCTGATTGAGGCTTTAAGAAAAAAAGTAAGTAATAATGGATCAATTTTATGCATTTCATCAATTTGCGCTTTAAAAGTCACAGGGGCCCCAGTTACTTATTCTGTTGCTAAATCAGCAATAAATACTTACGTTAAAAATATAGCCCCTTTTTTTGCTGAGAGAGATATTAGAATTAATGCAATTGCGCTTGGAAATATTCTTCATAATAACTCTATCTGGAAGAATAAGCTTAATTTAGACCGTGATAAAGTTTTAAAATATTTGAAAGATAATGTATCTCTTCAAAGACTTGGAAAACCTGAAGAGGTAGCAAATTTTTGTGCCTATATCTTATCGCCTCTTGCAAAGTTTGCGACTGGATCTGTTTATACATTTGACGGGGGTCAAGTATTGTGAAATCCACATTTGATCTAGCTGGAAAGTTGCTGTGATAACAGGAGCTTTTGGCTTGCTTGGTTTAAAACATGTTGAGGCTCTTACTGAAATGGGTGCCTTTGTTTATGCGAGTGATATTAGCCCAAAGAATCATATAAGGCTTGGTACGGGAAATATAGCTGAAATTTATATGGATGTCACTGATGAAAATTCTATCAAAGACGCTCTTAATGAAATTCTTAATAAAAAAAATAAAATCGATATTTTGATTAATAATGCAGCGATAAATCCTGCATTCGATTCAAATGGAAAATTAGATTTTTCTAGATTGGAAAATTTCAAGCTTGATGATTGGAACAATCAAGTAAATGTAGGTCTAACTGGCGCTTTTTTAACAAGTAAAATAATTGGCACCCAGATGTCAGTTAATCAAAGTGGGGTGATTTTGAATATCGCCTCAGATTTATCAGTCATTGCTCCAGATCAACGACTATACAAACAAAAAGGACTTGATGATCTTAAACAGCCAGTTAAGCCTGTTACTTACTCCGTAATTAAAACTGGATTGATAGGGTTAACAAGATATCTTGCTTCATATTGGGCAAATAAAAATGTTAGGGTAAATGCCTTGTCACCTGGTGGAGTATTTAATGATCATGATCAAGAATTCGTAAGCAGGCTTTCAAAATTGATTCCATTAGGAAGGATGGCTCACAAAGATGAATATAAGGGAGCAGTTCAATTCTTATGCTCAGACGCATCATCATATATGACAGGACAAAATTTAATATTAGATGGTGGTAGAAGTATTATTTAATCAATCATAGTAATGATTATCAAAGTTACAATTTTTTAAATGCTAAATGTACCCTAAATATAAAAAGCTTTTACAGGCAAATAGATTTTTCAGAGCCTTTGATTTTATTGTAAGATTTTTTATCCTAATAATTATTAGGATAATTGATATATTTCATGCAAAACAAAAGACAGATCCAGTTGAATCATATGTTTTTATTCTCCACGGGGGCTTTGGCGACCTTGTTTTGCTCCGAGATATTATAAACACCCTCTCAAAAAATAAAAAAATAATTATTTTATTAGATGAAAAGCTAGTCCCATTTGAATTTATTTTTACTGCAAAAGAAATTTTTTACTTTGATAAAAATAGTATTTTTTTAAGTTTAAATAATATTAAAGACAAAATTAATTTTTCTCATTCAGTTCTCATTCAAACTTCACCGATATTTGAAATTCATTTTATTAAATATTATTTAGGAATAAGATCTAGTATCGGCTTAAAGTATTCATTTAATATAATCAAGGATGATAAAAATAAAAATTTTTACAAGCGTAATATTCTAAATAAATACGGGACATATCGTAATATTTTTCATATGGTATCCAATGAAAAAATCCCTCAATATAAAAGAAAAATTGAGTCGGGATATTATGTGATATCCCCTACTAAAAATATGATGTGGGCAAATGTTAAGATTCCATCGTTTTTATTTGCTCAACTTATAAATGAAATAATAGATAACTCTGGCAATAAAATATTAATTGTTGGATCAAAAGAAGATAATAAATTTAATGGTGAAATTATGAACCTTGTTCGCGATAAGTCGCGAGTTAAAAATTTAACTGGGCAAATCACCTTAAAAGAGGCTGTTGAGATTATTTCGGAATCATCACTTTTTATCGGAAGTGATAACGGTATGGCTCACATTGCTTCAAACCTAGGCGTAAACACTTATGTAATCTTTACATTTTCTGATCCAAGAGTATATTTATGGAAACGCAGTAATTATAAATTTTATTTTAATAATGATTATAAATGTATGCCGTGCATTTCATTACCCAAGATACCTGTAGACAATTACCCAGTAATTTGTAATTATCAATATAGATGTCGCAATACAATTAATGTGCCAAAAATTATTGCTGAATTAAAAGCACTACAATGGATAGCAAATTAAAATGAATAAACTAAAAAAAACTAAAATTAAATATGAAAATTTATATGATAATATTGAAAAGTATATCTCAATAAAATTAAAGGCTAGAGGCATTCATGATCTAATTATTCATAATATTAAATCTGATTTAAAAAATAAAAATGTATTGGACGTTGGTTGTGGTCTAGGAAGACTATCACTATTGATGGCACATTATGCAAAGTATGTAGTCGGTATTGATTTTACGAAAAATGCTATTGATATTGCCAATCATTTGAAATTTTGCACAGACATTGATAATGTTAATTTCATATATACTTCACTTGAGGATTATAACCCAAAAGAAAAGTTTGATGTTATCGTCCTTAGTGGAACTCTCGAGCATCTTATTGAATGCAATAATCTAGTTCAGAAATTATCTAAGATGATAAAGAAGAATGGTATTCTAATCACAGATTCACCCTCTGAGTTTAATTTTAGAGGTACATTTCATGCCTCTTTATGGAAATTATTTAATTTTCCAATGACACTTTCAGATGTACAAATTATCACACCCACATATATGAGCAATTTAGCTAAAAAAAATAGATTTCATATTGAAAGGAAAGTAGGTACGCTTTATTCAAGAGCTTGGGGAAAAGCTGGAATTGAAGACTTAAAAGTTAGGATGAAGAATGTAGTAGCAGATGTTCGTCATCAAATTAAAAAAATTAAAGTTACATTTCCAGATTATTATAGATGGTTAGATGAGGCTAATGTTGAATTTGAAAAATTGTTACAAATTTGGAAGTCACAGAAAATTTTAAAAGTAATCCCAGCGAGAAGAAAAAATTTTAAAATCAATAAGAATTATCTTAAAATTAATAATTTACCTATAGATCGAATTTATGAATATCTTTCACCTGATTTTAGTATAGATCCTTTATATTCAGAAAAAGAACCTTATATCAATTTCTCTGGAAATATTATTTATTTTTTAAGGAAAAAATAATGGCTAATGTTGGAAATTCAATTAAGGCAAAAAGATCTGACTGGAGTTTTGAGGGCGATGTATTTAAGAATTTCGATGAGCATATAAAGAAATCAGTTCCTCTCTACGATGAAGGTCATAAACTGATAGTTAATCTTAGTGATTATTTTATTAGGAATAATTCATTGGTTTACGATATTGGGTCATCGACTGGAAGTTTTTTTGAGAAACTCACAAAAAAAAACGATAAGAAAATTAAAATGATTGGTATAGAACCATCTTTAAATATGTACAAATTTTCTTTAGATAGGTTTAAAAAAAATAAAGCTGTATCATTCATCAATGACGATGTGTTGAATGTAAAATTTGAGAAATCTGACATGGTGATTCTTTACTACACCCTTCAATTTATTCCGCCAAAAAATAGAGCTATTCTTCTAACAAGAATATATGAGTCTCTTAATTGGGGTGGCGCATTATTTTTATTTGAAAAAGTGAGAGCTTCAGATGCAAGATTTCAAGACATACTATCTAATACTTATATAGAGTATAAATTAGAATCCGGCTTTAGCAGTGAAGAGATATTTAATAAGCAAAGAAGCTTGAGAGGAATTCTAGAACCCTTTTCTTCTCAAGGTAATATTGATAATCTTATCAGATCAGGATTCAAAGACATAATTACAATATCTAAATATATTCAATTTGAAGGTTTCATGGCAATAAAATGAAAAATGTTTTGTTATTTGAATCTCATTATCGAAGTAGGAGCTGGTTCTTAGCTTTACAAGAAATTTCGAATTTATATATTGTTTCTGTGCTTAGGGAAGAAAAAATTTTTTTTTTATCTCATGGCGTCCCTGAGCAAAAAATTCTAAATCTTTCCTTATTTCAGCCCAAAAATATAAATCTTAAAATTGCGCTTAAATATTTAAAAAAATATGAAGATAAATACAAATTAACATTTATGAATTATGTTCTCATGGATAGAACATTAAGAGGTTTCGATTATGAATATGTAGTAAAATATCTGTATTTTATTCATTTTACTATATTCAATTTTATAAAAAAAAATTCTATTGATATAATTTTTATAGAGCCTACATGGGCACATGAATTAATTGCTTACGAAATAGCAAAAGAGTTAAATCTTAAATATTATGCTCCGGTAAGAGAAAAGATTAATGAGTCTTCATTTTATTTATTTAAGTCAATTTTCAGAGATGAATATTTGATAAAAAACGATGACAAGAAAAGAAAATCAATTCAACTATTAATTAATAATAAAGCAATCAAAACACCCTATTTTGATCATTTCCTAAATAGAAATAAACTAACGTATAAAAAATTTTCAGTTTTATTCGACTTACTCAGACTAAAATTATTTAATTTTCATAATAAACATATTCATCCGCCATTAATCAGCCAATTATTTAAGAAATTTATGGCTATATTAAGATATTATCTATTTCTTTGGATTATTGATTTCTACGATATCAGAAATTTGAGTCAAAGATTTATTTTATTAACGCTTCATGTTCAACCTGAAGCAGGTATTGACGTAGTTGGTTTCAAATATTCAAACCAATTAGAATATGTAAGACAAATTGCAATGAATACGCCTTCTGAATATATAATTCTTGTTAAAGAGCATCCTCACGACTTTGGTAGGAGAAATCTTTTCTTCTACCAGCAGTTGAAATTAATTCCAAATGTCAAAATAATCAATCCGCTTTTAAAAACAAATGATATTTACACTATGAAAAACATTTCCTTAGTTGTCAGTGTAGCTGGAACCGCTTCATTAGAGGCAGCATTATTAGGTATTCCTGCAGTAACCTCATCAAGAATGTATTATCATTCCTTGATGGTGGTTGACGTTTTTGATCCTTTTGCAATGAGCTTAAAAGAAATTTTAAATTTCGCTAAAATTAAAAAGCTATCAAAGAAAACTAATATAAAAAAATATAAAAGTATTGTAAAAAATGCTTTTAGTGGAATTTGTGTAGATTTTAAAACAGATGTTAATGCAATTAGCCTTAAAAATGTAGCAGACTTACAAAATGCGTTTCGTGAAGCAATTAACTAGATCACAGCTAGTATGTACTTTTTTTTATTTCTCAATATTTTTAATTTGCTACAAACTATTAATTCCGTACGGTGATGAGCCTGATTTTTCCGAACGTATAAATAGATTAGGGAATACCCAATTCTCTAAAGTTTTAGATTTAGACAACTTACCAACCAAAAATTTAATTGAAAAAATTCACTATAACTGCTCAATAAATTACTCTAGGACAGATTTAAGAATTGTATTTAAACCAGCTTGTATTAAGGAAAATTTTGCCAACAATTTCATTAAAAGAATTTTTTTTACTATATTTAATATAATTTTTCTTTTAGGTTTACTTAAATTTTTTTTTTGGTTTTTTAAAATTAAAATTTCAGAAAAACAAAATGAAACTTTTTATCTTACGGCCTTATTTCCGTTTGTTATTTATGTAATTAGTTTTACGAGTCAAGAGTTTTACGTGCATGCTTTATCTTTATGTTTATTTTTGAATCCGTTTATTGTTAAGCTTTCAATATTACTTCTGATTTATTTTCTTGAATATGACGGACAATTTATTGTTTGCTTGCTTTACATCATAATTTTCTACTTAAACAATTTTTTACTAAGAATGATTAAATTAAAACCGTTGCAAATCTTGCTACTTAATATATCTACCATTACTATATTGCATATGGTTAACTTTGAGTATTTCTCAAGAATCCTTCAACCATCAATTTTCAGCAGTAAGATAAAAGCAATAATTGACAGTAATTTTCAAGATACTAAATATAATTTATTGCTAAGATTTATATTCACAATATTTACTTTATCATTTATGACAGCAAATGGAATAAAATTTTTACTTACTCCTTTATTTCTCTTGTGGAGGTTTTTAAAGCCTAAAGTTACTGAAATTGAGTCTTTTTCTTTAATTCATTTAATTTCTGCCTGCTCAACAATTGCTATTGTACTAGCTATTCTTCCTCAATATACATATGGAAAGTATTATTTGTTTTTAATACCGGTTGTTTTAGAAGCCTTAATTTCTATTTATAGATTCACATATATTAAGAATGTACTAATACAATGTAATTTCATAAATATCTTGTTTCTTATTTTTATCTTATATGCTTAAGAAAATTCTTGTACTTTATTTGAATATTGACTCAGAAAAAATTGGTTTAAGATATCTTTTTTTTGTAATAGTTTTTAGCTCGCTTTTTGCAATTATACAGATTTTTTTGATAAAAGAATTTACAACTATCTTAGCTCTTGAATATAGCGGACTTAATTTTGCTATTTTTGGATATCATTTATTGTTAGATAAACTTTCAATTTGTTACAACCTTATTTTTGTTAGCTTAGTTATATTTACATTACGATTATTAGAAAACTATTTAGTAGCAAATATTGCTCATAAATATGCTTCAATCTCAAGTAACAACTACTTTAGTTCTTTTATTAATTCTCGATTTAAATATTTATGCAATATAAACTTGAATGAGATAAAAAACAAATTTACTGTAGAAAATAATATTTACTATAATCAAATTATAACACCATCACTACTGCTCTTTAACAATATTTTTTCAATACTTTGCCTTACTTTATTACTTTTATTTTTTTTCAATTTTTTGGTGCTTTTTATCCTCGGAATAATTGCTTTTACGTATTTTCTTATAATCTTTTTTTTGCGGCCCCACTTGAAATCCATAAATTTAGAATTATCACGGAGTTACGTTTTGCTCTCTGACTTTGTCAGCTTATCTTATTTTAATATACGTGACATTAAACTCAAGAATAATACTTTTTTTTATAAAAAAAAATATTCTCTAATATTTAATAATATCTCTTTGCAAATTAAACGTAGTAATTTAATTTCAAATTTCCCTAAGTTTTTTATTGAATTTATTTCGATTTTAGTTATTGTTATAGTTGTTGTACTTCTTAATGATAATCAACATAATGATTTTCTAGGAAATCTTTCAATTATTATTTTTATTGGTTCAAGATTTTTGCCGCAAATACAACAGTCATATAAATCATATGTGCTTTTAAAATCCTCAGTCTATGCTTATGACTCATTTAATGATTTTAGTAAGTTTGGGCCTTTAATTCCTCCTATTAAAAAAGCCACTAAAAAAAATAATACTACTTTTACCTTTCACACAAGTATTATGCTCAAAAATATTACATTTAATTATTACTCAAAAAATATTATTAAAAATTTTACATGCGAAATCAAAAAAGGTTATTACTATAAGATAATGGGTGCAAGTGGTTCCGGTAAGTCAACATTAATTAATATTATTTCTTGTCTTCTGCAACCATCATCAGGCTCTATCTCTATTGATGGAATTACTCTTAAGGAAGATTTAATATCCTCATATCAAAAATTAATATCTCTTGTATCGCAAACTAGCTATTTTGTTAAAGGAACAACGTCTGATAATGTTACGCTGGATGCGAATATATCATTTGATAGTGAGAAATTATGTACTGTACTTAAAATTGTTGGGTTTTATAATAATGCTTTAAATGACGACGAAAATTTAGAATATCGAGTAGAGGAGTTTGGAACGAATTTATCTGGCGGACAAAAACAACGTTTAGCAATTGCTCGAGCTCTATATAATAATTTTGATATTCTAATTCTAGATGAGGCTACAAATGCGCTTGATAATAAAAGTGAGTCATTTATTTTCAAAAATATTAAGAAATATTTCCCAAAAATTACGCTAATATACATTAGCCATAAATTATCTAAATTTAGTCCGAATGATATTATTATAAATATTTGATAATTTTTAAATTTGAAGTAATCCTAAGTGCTAAAAAAAAATCCAAAAATTGCTATCCTTTTATGTACATTTAATGGTTCAAATTTTTTAGAACAACAGCTTGACTCAATTTATGCTCAAGATTTTAAAAATTGGACTCTTTATGTTAACGATGATGGCTCTGAGGATAGCACAATTACTTTATTAAAAAACTATAAAAAAAAATGGTGTAGGGGGAGAATATTGATTAGAACAGGACCCAAAAAAGGCTTCTGTCAAAACTTTCTAGATATTATCTGTGATCAGAGGATTCAAGCGGATTTATATTTCCTGTGTGATCAGGATGATATTTGGATGCCACATAAATTAAGTCATACTATAAAAAAAATATCAAAATTAGATTGTACAAAACCAGTTTTATACTGTGCGAGGACATCATATATTTCAGAAGATGGGAAGTACATTCTCGGTAATTCAATTTTATTTCGTAAAAAACCTTCACTTAAAAATGCATTAGTTCAATCCATTTCAG
>Ga0194123_10006665_pt1 | contig 11830 bp, 8 predicted proteins | sample TA2MahsurfametaG_5_FD_155479 | JGI IMG/M metagenome (GOLD analysis project Ga0194123, IMG submission 155479) | Freshwater microbial communities from Lake Tanganyika, Tanzania - TA2015023 Mahale A surface | ecosystem: Environmental > Aquatic > Freshwater > Lake | place: Tanzania: Lake Tanganyika... | reverse complement strand
ATCGCACACCCTCGCCAAACTGCTCGAGGCGCAGGACATCACGCACATCGCCCTCGCCGGTTATCTGCGCCTCATCCCCGCTGAGGTGATCGCCACGTTCGAGGGACGGATCGTGAACGTCCACCCCGCCTTGCTTCCCGCCTTCGGTGGCCCTGGGATGTACGGCCGGCATGTGCACGAGGCGGTGCTCCGCGCTGGCGTACGGATCAGTGGCCCCACCGTGCACTTCGTGGATACCCGGTACGACGAGGGCGCGATCATCGCGCAGCGGCCCGTCCCCGTCCACGCGGACGACACCCCAGAGACCCTCGCCGCCCGCGTCCTCGCCGCCGAGCACCAACTCTATCCCCGTGTTGTCGCCGCCCTCTGTGCCGGGACGATCACCCTCGCGGCCGATGGCACCGTCCGCGGCGCTGGGGAGTTGACCTCCGAGCACGCCGCCCCCGGCGCGCCCCCTGTTCCCTGATCCCTGTCACCTGATGCCCGTCGCGTTGCTCTCCGTCTCCGACAAATCCGGCCTCACCCCCTTCGCCCAAGGGCTCCGTGACCTCGGCTTCACCCTCCTCTCCACCGGAGGCACCGCGAAGGCGCTCCGCGACGCGGGGCTCGCGGTGTCCGATGTGAGCGAGGCGACCAAGTTCCCAGAGATGCTCGACGGGCGGGTGAAGACCCTGCACCCGGTGGTGCATGGCGGCCTCCTCGCGCGCCGCGACCTCCCCACGCACATGGCGGCGATCGCCGCGCATGGGATCGACCCGATCGATCTCGTCTGCGTGAACCTCTACCCCTTCCGCGAGACGGCGGCGAAGCCAGGGATCCACGCCGATGAGGTGATCGAGCAGATCGATATCGGCGGCCCGTCGATGCTCCGGAGCGCGGCGAAGAACTTCGACAGCGTGACCGTCGTGGTCGATCCCGCCGACTATGCCCGCGTGCTCGATGCACTCCGCGGCCTCGCCGCGCCGGCGGCCGACGCCGCGACCACCGAGGCCGTCGCGCAGGGCGCGCGCACCCTCCGACGCGATCTCGCGGAGAAGGTCTATGCGCACACGGCGGCCTACGACGCGGCGATCGCTGCTTGGTTCGCGTCGCAGCGCGGCGAGCGCTTCCCCGAGCGCCTCTCGCTCAGCTACGAGCGTGCGCAGTCGCTTCGATATGGCGAGAACCCCGATCAGGCCGCCGCCTTCTATGTGGAACGGCGCGGCGTCGGGCTCGGCGCCCTCACGCAGCTCGGTGGGAAGGAGCTCTCGTTCAACAATCTCCTCGACCTCGAAGGGGCGATGCTCGCCATCGATTCCTTCGGCACCGAGGTCGCCTGCGCGATCGTGAAGCACACGACCCCCTGTGGGCTCGCGACGGGGCGCACCGCGCTGGACGCCTACCAGAAGGCGCTCGCCTGCGATCCCGTCTCCGCCTTCGGTGGGATCATCGCCTTCTCCGTCCCGGTCGATGAACCGTGCGCGCAGGCCATAGCCTCCCTCTTCGTCGAGTGCGTGGTCGCCCCCGCCTTCACCCCCGAGGCGATCGCCGTCCTCTCGGCCAAGAAGAATGTCCGCCTCCTCCAAGGGAGCGCGCGCGAGATCGCCCCGACCCTCGACGTGAAGGGCGTGCGCGGCGGCGTCCTCGTCCAAGAGCGGAGCCGCCCCGTGATCGACGCCACCGACTGGACCGTGGTGAGCACGCGTCGCCCGACCGACGCCGAGTCGCGTGACCTCCTCTTCGCCTGGCGCGCGGTGGCGAGCGTGAAGTCCAACGCCATCGTGCTCGCTCGTGACGGAGCGACGATCGGGATCGGCGCCGGCCAGATGTCGCGGGTCGACGCCTCCTTCCTCGCCGTGCACAAGGCGCAGGGTGCGGGGCATGCCACCGCCGGGGCCTCGCTCGGCTCCGATGCCTTCTTCCCCTTCCGCGACGGGATCGACCAGGCGGCGACAGCCGGCGTCACCGCCATCGTCCAGCCCGGTGGGTCGATCCGGGACGCTGAGGTGATCACTGCCGCGAACGAACATGGCATGGCGATGGTATTCACTGGTCGGCGCACTTTCCGTCACTAGGTTTCACGAGCCCTTCGAGATCCCCCGAGCCGCCCCCATCATGACGTCACTCGACACCCGCCCGTCCTACCTTGCCGCCTCCTTCGCGGCGTTGCTGACCTTCGTCCTCTACATCGTCACCCTGTCGCCGGATTCGGCGATGTGGGACACGAGCGAGTACATCGCGGCGGCATACACCATGGGGCTCCCCCATCCGCCGGGGAATCCCTTCTTCGTCCTGATCGGCCGGGTCTTCACGATCCTCCCCATCGCGCCGAACATCGCGATGCGGGTCAATCTCCTCGCGGCGCTCTCGAGTGCGGTAAGTGCCGGGATGTGGTTCCTCATCACGGAGCGCGTCCTCGTCGGATGGTTCGCCGAGCGGTGGCAGCGCATCGTCGGCGGTGCGCTCTCGGTCGTGATCGGCGCCACCACCTTCACCGTCTGGAGCAACTCCGTCGTCAACGAGAAGGTCTACACCGTCTCCCTCGTCGGGATGGCGATCTGCGCGTGGCTAATCGTCCGTTGGTGCGATGAGCCCGATGGCCCCAAGGCCGATCGGCTCCTGGTCCTCGTCGCCTACCTCTGCGGCCTCGGGTATGCGAACCACATGGCGGGGATGCTCGTCCTCCCAGCGGCTGGTATCGCGGTCCTGATCCGCAAGCCCTCGACCCTTGGACGTCCGTTCCTGATGCTTACCGCGGTCGGTGCCCTGGTCCTCGGTGCCACGCCGTTCGCCACCCAGCCGATCCGCGCCGCGCACTTCCCCGCCATCAATGAGGGGGAGCCGACTGCCTGTCGTGAAAAGCTCGAGGTCGCCTGCACCTTCTCCGAAGGGACCTGGAAGGCGTTCAAGTACAACTTCGATCGTGGGCAATATCAGAAGCCCCCGGTCACCGAGCGCATGGCCCCCTTCTCGGCGCAGCTCGGGATGTGGTGGCTCTACTTCAAGTGGCAGTGGCTGCGCGATGCGCACGCCGAACGACCCGCGCTCCAAGGCGCGCTCGCGAGCCTCTTCTTCCTGCTCGGGCTCCTCGGTGGCTGGGTGCATTGGCGACGCGACCCTCGAAGCTTCGCCTTCTTCGGTCCGCTCATGCTCACGCTCACGTTCTTGCTGATCTACTACCTGAACTTCAAGTACGGAGCCTCGCAGGCGCCGGAGTTGGGCGGGACGGTGGACCGCGAGGTACGTGACCGCGACTACTTCTTCCTCTGGAGCTTCTCCGCGTGGAGCGTCTGGGCCGCGCTGGGGCTCGTCTATGTGTGGGAGACGATCGCTGCCGCCTTCGGCCATCAGACGGTGACCGTCGGGACGCAGAAGTTCGACCTCCCGACGAAGCGTGGGTGGCTTCTCGCCTCCCCGGTGCTCGCCCTCGCCTTCATCCCGATGTGGGGGAACTGGCAGGCCGCCTCGCGCGCGGGGGAGTCCGACACCGCTGACTTCGCGATCGACATGCTGAACTCGGTGGAGCCCTACGGGATCCTCGTGACCGTCGGCGACAACGACACCTTCCCTCTCTGGTATGCGCAGGAGGTGCTCGGGGTCCGGCAGGATGTGGTGATCGCGAACACCTCACTGCTCAACACCGAGTGGTACACGCGGCAGCTGATCCGTCGTCCCGTCTTCGAGTACGACGAGGCGAAGGGCCCCGCCGCCTACCGCGGGCAGACCTGGGTGAAGCCGACCGGCCCCGTGCTCAAGATGTCGTTCGCCGAGGCGGACGCTGTCCCGCTCGGTCAAGAGATCACGCGCCCGGTGGTCTTCCAGAGGGGGAACATCCGCGCGACGATCCAGCCACGCTTCCTGCAGCGTGCGGAGGCCCTCGTGCTCCGCATGCTCAACGACAACGATCAGCGGGCGATCCACTTCAGCCGGACCTCGGCGACGCTCGCGGAGGAGCTCGGCCTCGGCGCCTACGTCGCGATGCAGGGCCACACGCGGAAGGTCTATAACGATTCGCTCGTCGCCTCAGAGAATCTCATCCCGATGCCGGGCGAGGGGTTCGTCGACCTCGCCCGCAGCACCGCGCTCTGGAAGGAGTTCCGTGCCCCCGCGTCCCTGAGCCGTCGTGGTGATTGGGTCGATGCGCCCTCGCGTGGCATCCCGTTCCTCATGATCAACACGGGGATCCTCACCGCCGAGGCGCTGAACCGCGCCGGTCAGCGTGCAGCGGCGGATTCCTTGATCGCCGAGACGCGGAAGATCGCGCTCGGCGTGCGCTTCGACGACGTGGCGGAGAGTCTCAAGCAGGAGTGATCAGAACCGCAGGGCGAGGCTGGTGCGAAGGAGCGTCGGCGCGCCCGGGGACAGGTTGTTGTCGTGGTGGGCGGAGAACCAGTAGCGCGTCCCGGTGAGGTTCTCCGCATTGAGCTGGAGGCGGACCGCATCGGAGAGCGTGACGAAGAGCCCGCCATCGAGGCGCGTGTACGCCGGGAGGGTCACGGCGTTCGTGATCGAGGCGTACTGCTCGCCCTGATGCACGACTCCGAGAGCGGCGCTCAGTCGTGGGACGACCATCACGCGCTGCCAGAGGGAGGCGCTCACACGCGGCACGAGTGGGGCGCGACGCCCCGCGGGCGCGGTACTCGTCGTCGCGGTGATGCGCGCGTCCTGCAGCGCGAGCGCCCCGATCATCCGCCAGCGCGCGGTGACCTCCCCCTGCGCAGAGAGCTCGAGCCCTTCGGCGCGCTGTGCGCCGGTGAGGACGACGGTGCCAGGGACTGACCCCGGCGCCGTGGTATTGGTTCGATCGAGTCGGTAGAGCGCGGTGCTGACGTGGAGCCCCTTCGTGGCCTGCCAGCGAACCCCCGCCTCGAGGTTCTCGAAGCGCTCGGGTTCGAGTCCCGCACGGGTGAGGTCGAGGGTGTTGAACTGCTCCCCCGATTGCGGGAGAGCGGAGGTGGTCCAGCCGCCATAGAACGACAGCGTCGGCCGCTGCTCCCAGACGAGCCCGAGGCGAGGGGAGAGCATGGCATCGGTCCGATCGAAGTCGCGTGAACCCGCACGACGATCATCGAAGGCCAAGGCATAGCGCTCCCACCGGAGGCCCGCGAGCACGGTGAGCCGCTCAGTGAGTTGGACCTGATCCTGCACCACGAACGCGAGGAGAGTGAGCGCATTGGCGTTATCGATCGCTGGGGTCCGCGAGAAATCCGGGACGAAATTCCGTCCACGATCCGCGAGTGAGAAGATCCCGCCCGTGGTGTTGATGCGGCGATTCTCACTCTGCTGACGTCCTCCCTCGATCCCGATCAGGAGGGTGTGGCGCTGTCCGGCGACGGTCGGCTCCCAGACGAGATCTGTCTGGGCGAGGAGGTTGGTGCGATCGGTCGCGCTGTTGTACGCCGCGATCGCGATGGTCCCCTGCGACGAGACAGCGCCGCCCGCGAAGACATTGTCGTAGAACTTGCTGTACTGCCCGTAAGACACGACGGAGCGAAGCGCCACGCCCGATCGAAGCTGGTGGGTCAGCTCGGCGCGACCCTTGGTGACATCGATCGCGCTGCGTGACCAGTCGGGGTTCCCGAAGAAGATCGCCGTCGCGCCCTGCCAAGGGCGCCCGTCAAGCGAAGGCACCCCACGATCCACGATGCGATCGTCTCGGAAGAGTTCACCGCTGAACTCGAGGCGGGTGTCGCCATCGAACTGGATGCGGATCGCCGGCGCGACGCCGCGCCGCGAGATCGTCATCGCCTCACGGAAAGTCTCACTCTCCTCGCTGACGGCGTTCACGCGCACGGCCACGCGATCATCGATGGCGAGGCCGAGATCCCCGGCGATCCGGCCCAGTCCATAGGAATCGCGCACGAGATCCAGCGACCGCACACGCTGGCCGTCGGCGGTCTTCATCACGCGATTGAAGGCACCGCCGCCGGTCCCCCGACCGAGCGTGAGCGCCGCGGGGCCCCGGATGACATCGACGCGCTCCACGTTGTAGAGGTCGCGCAGATACTGGAGGTCATCGCGAATGCCGTCGACGAAGAAATCGGCGGTGGTGAGATTACCGCGCAGCACCGGCGCATCGCGATGCCCCTCCCCCTGCGCCATGGTGACGCCGGGGACGTAGCGCACGAGGTCCCCGAGCCCCGTCATCGCCTGATCCTCGATGAGCGCCCGCGGGATCAGCGTAACCGCCTGCGGGATCTGCTCGATGCGGGTCGACGTGCGGGTGACGGACCGCAGCGATCGAGGGCGGTAGGAGCGCAGGACCCCGATCACCTGAACCCCAGCCAGCCGCTGGACGACGGAGTCGGACAGGAGGGAGTCGGGCAAGTGCGGTGGATGCTGTGCGCCAACGGAAGAGAGCGCGAAGATCAGAGGCGCCCCCGCTCGCAGAACGACGCGATGAACCGTGCGACGACCATCCCAAACTGGAAAACCCAGCAAAACTATCCCCTTTTACCCGATGAGAATGGCTCTCAACTGCCTCGAACGGAGTCTATTGAATCCCGAACAAAATAGTCAAGTTCACCTTTTCCCTCGCCTGACTATCTTCCCCGGCGTGGGCCGAGCCCTGCGCTCCCGCCCCCTGGAGGGTTGGCAGAATGGCTATTGCAGCGGTCTTGAAAACCGCCGTCCGAAAGGACTTCTGGGTTCGAGTCCCAGGCCCTCCGCCTCGTATCAGTCGCACGTTCACATGTCGCTCAAGCGGTCGACGCCTGACGCGACCACACCACGAATCGCCTTGCCCCGCCCTCTCGCTCTCGTGATATTGCGAGTCCGTGGCGTTCAGAAGTCCGACGCCAGAGAGGAGACGTGGCCGAGAGGCTGAAGGCGACGGTTTGCTAAACCGTTATATGGGCTTAAACCTGTATCGAGGGTTCGAATCCCTCCGTCTCCGTGACACGGGCTCGTCGGTGTTCCTCACCGGCGGGCCCGTTCTCTTGACCCGACCCCGATGACCGACGCTCGTCCCCTGCGCCTTCGCTTCGCCCCCTCCCCCACCGGCTACCTCCACGTGGGCGGGGCGCGCACCGCGCTCTTCAACTGGCTCCTCGCCCGGCGTACCGGCGGCAAGTTCCTCCTCCGCATCGAGGACACCGACAAGGCGCGCTCCACCGACGACTCCACCCGCGCGATCTTCGAAGGGCTCTCTTGGCTCGGACTCGACTGGGACGAAGAGGTCGTCTTCCAAGGGGCGAACCTCGAACGCCATCGCACTGACGCCGCGACGATGCTCGCCGCTGGTGCCGTCTACCGCTGCTTCTGCACCACCGATGAGCTCGCCGCGCGCCGCGCCGAGGCGGAGCTCCGCAAGGAAGCCTTCAAGTACGACCGCCGCTGCGATCGCCTCCCCCCAGCCGAGGTGGAGCGCCGCGTCACCGCGGGTGAGCCCTTCGTCCTCCGCTTCCGCGTCCCCGCCGGCGAGACCACCTGGCACGATCTCGTCCACGGGCAGATCAGCTTCCCGAACAAGGACATCGAGGACTTCGTCATCCTCCGCTCCGACGCGACACCGATCTACAACCACGCCGTCGTCTCCGATGACATCGCCATGGCCGTCACGCTCGTGATGCGCGGCGACGACCACATCTCGAACACGCCGAAGCAGATCCTCCTCTACGAGGCCCTCGGCGCGCCGCTCCCGCAGTTCGCGCATCTCCCGATGATCCACGGGACCGATGGGAAGAAGCTCTCCAAGCGTCATGGCGCGACCGCGGTCGGTGACTATCAGCACCTCGGGATCCTCCCGCAGGCGATGGTGAACTTCCTCGCCCTCCTCGGGTGGTCGCCGGGTGGGGAGTTCGAGGAGGTGATGACCCTCGACCAACTCATCCACGCCTTCTCGGAAGACGGGCTCCTCCGCAAGGCGAGCGTCTTCGACCCCAAGAAGCTCGAATGGATGAATGGACAGCATCTCTCGCAGCTCCCGATCGCCGAGCTCGAGCCGCGCGTGACGCCAGCCCTCGTCGCAGCGGGGTACACGACCGCCGAACATCTCGCGACGCATCACGATTGGTATCGCACCCTGCTCGATCTGCTGCGCGTCCGCTCACGCCTGATCGATGACATCGTGCGGCAGGCGGGGCCCTACTTCGTCGACGCGATCACCTATGATCCCGAGGCGGTAGCGAAGCAGTGGAAGGAGCCGGCGGTGGTGCTCCCGCTTCTGATCGCGACGCGCGAGACGTTGGCCGCGCTCGCTGAGTGGACCCCACCGGTGATGGAGGAGGCGCTGCGCCAACTCGCCGAGGCCAAGGGGGTCGGCGGCGGCAAGATCTTCCAGCCGCTCCGCGTCGCGCTCACCGGTCTCACCGTCTCGCCGGGGATCTTCGATGTGATGGTGCTGCTGGGCCGCGAGCGGACCCTCGCGCGCATCGCCTCCGCCGAAGACCATCTGGAGACGCTGGCGTCGGCGTGACCACCCGCGCGCCGCTCACCCCCGCCGAGCGCGCGGTCTATCACCTGCTGATCGACCACCTGGCGGAGCATACGTTCCAGCCGAGCGTGCGCGAGATCGGACGCCAGCTCAAGATCCCCTCGACGAAGACGGTGACGGATCTCCTCGCGAGTCTCGAGGCGAAGGGGTATGTCCGGCGCGGCGGCGGACGCTCACGTGGAGTCGTGTTGATCGGGTTCGCAGGGGGCGTGGGGACGATCCCCGTCCCGGTGATGCGCATCGCGACCGAAGAGGTGAGCGTTGCCGATCGACCCTCGAGTGATACGCTCGAGATCTCCCATCACCTCACGATGGATCGCTCCCTCGTCCCGAGTGAGGAATCGTTTTTCCTCCTGCACGATGGGGGGGCGATCCCCTCGCATGGGGTCCGCCCTGCTGACCTGTTGATGGTCGATCCGAGTGGGCGCGCGACGGAGACCGCGCTCCTCGTGGTGCGCGTGGCGGGGCGGACGGAGGTGCGACCCCTGCTCGAGCGGGGGGTGATCCTGCGACTCGGTGGTTCGACGGCCAATGATGAACTGCGCCTCGGCGTCCGAGATGACTACGCGGTGCTTGGGGTGGTGGCTGGCGTGATCCGCCCCCCCCGCACCACAGGTCCCTGAACGCGGGCGCAGCGCGAACGCACGCGCGCGAACCTAGGGTGGCGTGATCCCTGCGCGCCGGGCCTCCTCCGCCTCCTTGCGCTCCCGCTCCTTCCGCTCGCGGAGCGCCTTCACCGCACGATAGAAATCATCATCGCGCTGAGAGCGCTCCACCTCCCGACGCATCTCGTTCTGCATGGAGTTCAGGAACCGAGCCCGAGCCAAGTCCGCATTGGTCACGGGGATGTTCAGCGGGAGGAGGGCGAGCAACGCCGTGGGAATAGCAAAATCCCCGAGACGGATCATCCCACCATCGAGTCCGTACTTCTTCCCATCCCGCTCGAGGACCCAGCTTGGCACGGAGGAGCCCGGCGGAAGCCGACGAAGCGAATCCACGTACGCCGCACCGAAGGCGTCGACGATCGCCTTGAGCGAGTCCGCGCGGGTCATCGGACGATACGGTCCCTCGATGTAATCCCCGGGGCGTGCGGGCGCGAGCCAGAGACGCGGATCGGTGAAGGAGGGACGGATCCCCTGCGTGGGCCCGCCACCGCCGACGAGTGGACCGGTCCCGCCGAACGGCACACGTGCGGGGCCCGATGGCTCCATGACCCCCATCGGCACATCCCCTGGCGCGATGATCGGCGCCGATGGCTCGATCGGGGCGATCGGCGTGAGCGGGCGGCCATCACCGCCATCGCGTTGCTCCACGGGGCCGGGCGCCATGCGCGGGGCCGGCGCCGTGTCGACGGCGATGAAGCGGAGGCGCTCCTCGCGGACCTCACTCGACTGAAAGATATCGTAGGCGATGGGGACCGCGGTCGCCGACCCGAGGATCAGGATAAAGAGGAGTTGGAGGACGACCGCGATGAGCGACGCGCGCGGATCGCTCCGGCGCGTCGGGATCAGCATGATGCGTCCGCGCGGCGTCACCCCGCGGCGATGACTGGGTTGCGCACGCGACTCCACCCGGGGATCTCGACGTCGACGACATCGCCCGGCGCGAGCGGGGCGACTCCCGCCGGTGTCCCGGTGATCACGAGGTCCCCTGGCTCGAGCGTCACGGCCTGGGAGATGAAGCTGATCACCTCAGGGATCGGGAAGATCATCTCCGCACTGCTCGCTCGTTGCCGCTCCTCCCCGTTCACACGCGTGATCACCTCCAGCGCACCGAAGTCGGGCGTGCCCTGCGTCTCCTCACCGATCGGACAGAAGGTGTCGTACCCCTTGGCGCGCCACCAGTGCGGATCGCTCTTTTGGAGATCGCGCGCACTCACATCGTTCACCGCGACGAAGCCACGGACGGCTTCGGCGCAGGCGGCGGGTGTGGCCTTCGTCAATCGCCGGCCGATCACGAGGCCGATCTCCCCTCGTAATCGATGCGCCCGATGCCAGCGGGGAGCACGATCGCCTCCCCCGATGCGATCACCGAGGAGGGGGGCTTGAGGAAGATGACGGGCGTGGTGGGGACCTCGTTGCCGAGTTCCTTGGCATGCTCGCGATAGTTCCGACCGACGCAGAGGATCTTTCCGGGAGTGGGCATCTGCGCAATCTACCCCTTGGAGCTGGTGTGGTTCGAGGCATCGCTGGGGCTCGGACCCCCTTGGTAGAACGCCGCAAGCTCGGGACGGATCAGCGCCCACGGCCCTTGCAGTCGCCGCGCAGGGGGAAGTCCCTCGAGGAGGTGGCGCCCATACCCCTTGGTGACCACGCGCGGATCGCCGATGACCACCACCCCATGGTCGGTGGCGGTGCGGATCAACCGCCCGAACCCCTGCTTGAGGCGCAACGCCGCATGCGGGATCATGTATTCCGCAAACGAGTCGCCCCCCTCCGCCTCGATCGCCTCGCACTGGGCGGCAGTCATCGGTTCGGTCGGGACGCGGAAGGGGATCTTGGCGAGGACGAGGCCACGGAGTGCGCGCCCAGGCACATCGACCCCTTCCCAGAAGCTCGCCGTCCCGACCAATACCGCATCGCCATGCTCCCGGAAGCGCCGGAGCAGATCGTCGCGCGGGGATTCCCCATGCACGAGGAGAGGATGCGCGGCGGCGACCCCACGCTCGCGCAGTAGCCGCGCCCCCTCCTTCACGTCGCGATGGCTCGTGAACAGGACGAAGACCCCGCCCTCCGCCAGCGTGATGAGCTCCGCCGCGGCCTCTACGGTGCGCTGGAGATGCGCGCCACCCTCGACGTTCGGCAGCGGGAAGTCGCTCGGGATCGCGAGGATCGCCTGCGAGGGATAATCGAAGGGTGAGGGGAGGGACGCGGTCATCGGGGTCAAGGCGTTATCATCAGCGAGCCCAAGACGCGTCGCCATGAAGTCGAAACCATCCTCCCCGACGGTGAGCGTCGCGCTGGTCACGACCGCGGTCTCCACCCGTCGGAAGAGATCCTCACGGAGCACGGGCGCGAGATCGAGCGGCACCGCTGTCGCGCCGATGTTGCCATCCCCCCCCCGTCGTTCGAGCCATCGCACCCGCGGCGCCCCCGCCACATCGGAGCGGAGCGCCACCCGGAGCGCATCACCAGAGGACTGCAGGCGTCGCGTCACCCCGCGCACCTCGTTCAGCAGCGGGGCCAACTCCTCCGCGCGCTTCTCATCGCTCTCCAGCCGATCCCGCACCAAGCGCAACCCATCGCCCAGCAAATCGATGTCGGCGAGCAGGTCATCGAGCGCCGCGCCGAGGCCGGCGGTCCAGATGGGATCCTCATCGAAGCGATCGGTGAGCCGGATCTGCGGTTCCCGCTGCTCCTCGACCCACCGCGCGAGCAGATCGTAGAGCACCGCGGTCCGCATCCGCGCCGACCCCAG
>Ga0194123_10006659_pt1 | contig 11839 bp, 8 predicted proteins | sample TA2MahsurfametaG_5_FD_155479 | JGI IMG/M metagenome (GOLD analysis project Ga0194123, IMG submission 155479) | Freshwater microbial communities from Lake Tanganyika, Tanzania - TA2015023 Mahale A surface | ecosystem: Environmental > Aquatic > Freshwater > Lake | place: Tanzania: Lake Tanganyika... | reverse complement strand
TTACAGCGAGACGGGTGAAGTTGATGACTTGGTCGATCGTGCGCAAGCTGAGGTTTATGAAGTAACCGACCGTCGAACTAGTGAAGATTACGCAGCGCTATCAGATTTGATGGGTGATGCGCTCGCTGAAATTGAGGCGATTAGTGGTCGCGGTGGGGCCATGGTCGGGGTGCCAACGGGTTTTCGAGATCTTGACTCTCTGACGAACGGTTTGCATGCGGGTCAGTTGATCATGCTGGCTGCAAGGCCTGCCATCGGTAAGTCAACCCTCGGGCTTGACTTGGCGCGAGCTGCGGCGATTAAGCAGGGCTTAACTACGGTGGTTTTCTCACTTGAAATGAGTCGCACCGAGATCGTTATGCGATTACTTTCGGCTGAATCACAAGTTGGGTTACACGCAATGCGCTCTGGCACGCTTTCAGATTCTGATTGGACGAAGTTGGCGCGCAAGATGAGTGCGGTTTCAGAGGCGCCGTTGTTTATTGACGACTCGCCCAATTTGACTTTGATGGAGATTCGGGCGAAGTGCCGGCGTTTGAAGCAGCGCCATGATTTGAAGATGGTGATTGTTGACTATTTGCAGTTGATGTCTAGTGGGCGCAAGGTCGAGAGTCGACAGCAAGAAGTTAGTGAGTTTTCGAGGTCTTTGAAGTTATTGGCAAAAGAGTTGAACATCCCGGTGGTGGCAATTAGCCAGTTAAATCGTGGGCCTGAGCAGCGTCAAGACAAGCGGCCTTTGCTTGCGGACTTGCGCGAGTCTGGTTCGCTAGAGCAAGACTCAGATGTGGTGGTGTTGATCCACCGCGAAGATGCTTATGAGCGCGATTCGGCTCGGGCTGGCGAGGCTGATTTGATCGTTGCCAAGCATAGAAATGGCCCAACCGGCACGATCACTGTCGCCTTCCAAGGTCATTACTCGCGCTTCACAGATATGGCCCCCGCCTAGCCCTTTCTCGGCCGTTGGCCATACAAGAATGCGATTTCTTTTAGTACTTGTAATGAGTTAGCAGCTGAAACGTGTGACCCCTCGGTGTGATGCCAGTAGTTCAGAGGTTCTTCCCAGATTGTCATTGTGCTGCCTGTGGTGGCTTGCCAGCGCTGCAATAGCTCAACGTCGAAGAGCCAACGAGTTTTGAATGGTTTGTTCAAGACTTGAATCAGATTTGAATCATGCTTAAAGAGTTTGAAGCCAGCTTGGGAGTCATAAGGCAACTGCGGCACTGCTGAGTTCATGAGCGTGGCAAGGATGCGACCTACGTAATGGCGATATGCGGTGCGCTGGATATCGCGGCCAAGTAGGGCTACGCGTGCGGCCCAAATAGCTTCAACAGCTGGTTCGGTTTTCTCCAGGGAAGCTGCAATCTGAAGAAACCTTGGGATCTCTTTCGGAGAAAATGAAGTGTCGGCATCAATGAACCCCACCCATCTTGGAGGTTGCGTTTGGTCCTTGGTTTGTAGCGCACGTAATAGGCCCTGCCGCACAGCTTCAGCTTTGCCGCCATTAATTGGGAGTTCTACGACTTCGGAATTGGGGTTCTTTGCGATTTCGGTAAGAGTTTTTTGTGTCTCATCGGTTGAACCGTCATTGACAAAAATCCAAGAGGTTTGGGGTATCGAGGTCATTTCGTGCCAGTGGCTTTTGTCCCACCGTTTTGCTTCGTTGTAACAGGGAACGACCAGCACAACTTCACTGATTGACAAAGTTCCCCATTCGTGAGAAGAGATAACCCCTATTTAACTAGACTCAAATTCATGGGTTCAACCGATGTTTTTGATCGACCTGGCGGTGTGAATAGAAGTCAGTTGGCAGATGCGTTGGCGGCGGAGTTGGCGAGGTATCACGAGAGTACCGAGAAATCTAAAGCGATTTATGACTCGTCCAACCATTTATTTGGGCACGTGCCGATGACATGGATGAACAAGTGGGCTGGTGGCTACCCAGTCGTTGCCACTAAAGCCCGAGGAAATCGAGTTGAGACGGTCGATGGCAAAACCCTTATTGATTTTGCTTTAGGCGACACGGGTGCGATGGCCGGGCATAGCCCAAGCGCTACCGCCGAAGCGCTGCAACACAGATATGTCGAACTTGGCGGTGCAACCATGATGCTGCCGATCGAAGATGCTGCTTGGGTCGGGCAAGAATTGGCAAGGCGATTTGGGTTGCCGCTTTGGTCTTTCACGTTAAGTGGCACAGACTCAAACCGCTGGGTATTGCGAGTCGCAAGACTTGTTACAGGCAATCAGAAGATCCTGGCTTTTGCTTACGGTTATCACGGAACTGTTGATGAAACTTTCGTCGTCATGGGTGTCGACGGCGAGGCCGCAGCTCGGCCCGGGAATGTCGGGCCCCCCGTCCCCCTTTCAGACACCACTCGAGTAGCCGAATTCAATGATCTCGCTTTAGTTGAGCGCGCACTTAAGCATGGCGATATCGCGGCAATAATTACCGAGCCCGCGCTTACGAATATTGGGATCGTTTTGCCTGAGCCAGGGTTCCTTGAAGGCTTACGTGTGTTAGCCGATAAGTACGGGGCATTGCTTGTAATCGATGAAACTCACACGATTTCAGCTGGTGCTGGCGGAATGACTCGTGAGCGAGACCTGAAACCAGACATCGTCACTATTGGCAAGTCGTTGGGTGGGGGAATTCCAGCGGGGGCATATGGGTTAAGTCAAGAGATTGCCGACCAAGTAGCACTTCATCGCGAGGCTGATTTGGTCGACGTTGGCGGAGTCGGCGGCACCTTGTCTGGCAATGCCTTGTCAGTAGCTGCCATGCGAGCAACGCTAGAAAAAGTTCTTACCGAAGAGGCGTTCAAGCACATGATTGAGTGCGCGGTCATATTTGAAGCAGGGGTACGCGATGTTATTGAAAAGCACAAAGTTGATTGGAGTGTTAATCGCCTTGGTGCGCGCGTTGAGTACCGATTTTGTAACCCCGCCCCAAGAAACGGCTCCGAGTCAGCGGCGGCTTCAGACGCTGACTTAGACGACTATTTGCATCTATTCATGATCAATCGGGGAATCATGATGACGCCATTTCACAACATGGCATTGATGTGTCCTGAAACATCCCTAAGTGATGTCGACTTGCATACGAAATTGTTTGACGAGGCGGTTAATCGAATCGTTTGAAATAGGCTGGCACTATGAGTGAAAAGGGTTCGGGCCCGCGCATTCGGCCAGATTTGGCCGAAGTTGCGGCTTACAAGGCGGGCAAGAGCCCGAAGCCAAACCCTGGTGTGCAAACACACAAGCTTTCTAGCAATGAGAACCCGTTTGATCCGTTGCCTGGTGTCGTCGAAGCGGTAGCGGCTGCTGCTGCGCGAATAAATCGTTACCCCGACCCCTCGTCCAAGCGTTTGGTGGCGGCCATTTCAAAACGGCACGGTGTCGGCGCTGAATCGATAGCTGTCGGGACGGGGTCTGTTGCTGTCTTGGTGCAGTTTCTTCAAGCGGTTGCGCAGCCTGGCGATGAGGTTATTTATGCGTGGCGGTCATTCGAGGCTTACCCGATTTTTGTTCGAGCCGTGGGGGCAACACCGGTGCAGGTGCCTCTAGCCGCAGGGGAGCGACACGACCTCACGGCTATGGCTAGGGCAGTCGGGCCAAAGACGAGAGCAATTTTGGTTTGTTCGCCGAATAATCCGACGGGGCCTGCTGTAGGGGACGAAGAATTTCGAGCGTTCTTGAAGCTTGTGCCAACTGATGTCTTGGTGATTTTGGACGAGGCCTATGCGGAGTTCGTAACGGCGTCAGATGCGGTAAGTGGCGATTCATTCATGGGTAAAGATGAATTCGCGAATGTTGCCATTTTGAGATCATTCTCGAAGGCTTACGGGTTGGCGGGTTTGCGAGTTGGCTATGGGGTTGCGAGCCCCAAAGTTATTGATGCAGCTAAAAAAGTTGCTCTTACGTTTGGTGTCACCGAATTGGCTGAAGAGGCTGCGCTGGAATCCTTTGCTCGCGATGGCGAATTACAGGCCCGCGTCGATGAAATAGTGCGTGAACGCGAACGCGTTGTGGCGGCGCTAAAAGGCCAAGGCTGGGATGTGCCTGAGGCTCAAGGTAATTTCGTTTGGCTGAACTTGGGCGCCCGCTCAGAAGAGTTCGCTACGGCCTGTGAAGAAGTGGGCTTGAGCGTTCGCGTCTTTCCTGATCACGGTGTCCGCATCACAATCGGAACCCCCGACGCCAACACCCGCTTCTTACAAACGGCGATGACCTCCCGCTCTTACTGACGATGCTCAAGCGAATTAAATGCGTGGACATGAGAGTAGATGCTGCATTGGCCGGATTCCTCGTATTAGTCGGATTGGTCCTGGGGTTCATGCTTTTTACTGGCTCCCAGACAATAGGAATCACAAGCGATGAGCCAATTGAGCGGGAAAGTATCCGTGATCTTCGGTGGCCTTCAGACCCGACCACGTTGCAATTTGGTGTATTTGGTGTTTCGTTTCAGCTTTTGAGTCATCTTGTTGCTTTTGCCGTCGGTATTGATGAACTTGGATTGCCAGGTACGACCCCAGAATCGTATGGCGTTGCTCATCTTCTTAGCGCCTTGATGGTCTTGGCTTCATCGATTTGTGTTTTCTACTTATCTCGCTATCTGGGAGTTAGGAATTTGTACGCCCTTTGGGGCTCTGTAGCACTACTGGCTGTTCCCGTGTTTTTGGGTCATGGAATGTTTAATCCAAAAGATATTCCGATCGCTCTAGGCTACTCTCTTTTTTCTTTAGGTCTGATCCGTATTCTGATGAAACCTCAACTTCCTAAATCGAGCCTTAGTCGACATACCTGGTTAAGCACATTCATAATGGCTTCAGGGATTTGGTTAGCTGCTGGTATCAGATACGTATTCCTTCTGGTATTTGTGGCGACAGTAGGTATCGTGTTTTTTTGCCTCTATTTCTTTAGGTCACATATTGGTATCGAGATCAGAGGGCTAAAATCTGGGTTCTTTTCCTCTCTTGGGGCATTCGGCTTTGGACTTCTGCTTCTATCTGTCACAAATCCTTGTTTGCTTTTTCGAAAGTCACCGGATTGCACATTTGGGCTCGAGCTTCTTCCAGCGATATCGCGTGCTTCGTTCGAACACCCAGGAATTGGACCTACCTTCTTGGCCGGCCAAATACTAGAGAGCTCAAGCCCACCATGGTGGTATGTGCCGGTCTCGATCTGGTCAGGTACTCCCATTCTGATTGCCCTGTTTTGTTTACTAGGCATCATCGTGGCTACGACACATTTTTTCACCTTCTGGTCAAGGGAGTTTTTGCCTACTGCATCTTTGCCCCTTAACTTCCGAGTAGCTTTTTTGGTGGTTGCCCTGCAAATGACCCTGATACCTGTGGTAGCTTCCGTGACGGGCTCTGTGGCCTATGATTCACAGAGACAATTTTTGTTTGTTTTTCCAGCTTTAATGGTCTTTGCGAGTCTCGGTCTTGCAGTTTTGATGTGGGTCGCCGGCCGCATCGCTGTGCGGGCCCTGCTTGCTAGGAGTTGTGTGCTACTGGTCGCTGCGGCCGCCTTGATTATTCCTACTCTTGAAATTGCCCGACTATGGCCTTATTCCTATATCTACGTCAATCCTCTCGCTTCTATCTATGGCTTTAGCAAGAATTGGGAATCAGATTATTGGGGCGCTAGTAGTCGGGAAGCCCTTAGCTTTGTTCCCGATGGATCTCTGGTGGCCCGAGATTCTCCTTATTTTTCTTTAATTTCCCCCTACTTCTTGGACAGGCGCCTCCAGGAGATTTCTGACATGCGCGGATTGGAAAGAGGGACTGAGTTTTACTTCGTAAGAAATCACCGTGTTGGTTTCGGTTGGCTTGGTTTACCAGATAACTGTCACGAGGTAGCAAGAGTTGAGAGACAATTGCGGCGTGAACACATTCCATTGTCGTATGTGGGATATTGCGTAAAGAGATAACGGTACCTGCTGGCGTTCGACGCAAAGTCATTTCGCCAAGCGATGTAACGAGTATCGCTGTTCTTACAGGATTACTTTTTGCCCAGATTCTTCTGCTGGTTCTGGGGAGTGTGAAGTCAGGGGTAAGCGTCGACGAGCAAGTTCATACAAGTGATTTACACGGTGAGCAATTTGCGGCAAATCCTGATCATTGGCACTTTGGGGTATATGGCGTTTCTTTTCAGATATTGGCAAATACGACCAACACCGTCTTTGGTAATGAAGATTTCCTCAGGCCCGAACTGGATAGCGACAGTTACTTTGTTCGACATTTAGTGGTTGTTTTTCTCGGCCTTCTTACAACTGCGACAGTCGCACTTGTTGTTTGGTTGATTACGACTCAGAAAACTCTGGCACTTTGGGCCGCGGTCGCAGTTCTTTCATTTCCAGTTTTCGCAGGACACAGCTTTTTTAATCCGAAAGACATTCCAGTTGCGTTGGGTTACACATTAGTCACTTGTGCCTGTGTTGCTTATCTAAGGTTGCCGGCAGGGAAGGCGAAACGAAGATATGCACCAATTCTTATTGGAGTTATTTCCTCACTTGGGTTTTGGATTGCGTCAGGTACTCGATTAGTTTTCTTGCTACCCCTCTTCTTGACTGTGACGGTCACTGTGATTTTGGGCCTATTTACTCAAAGGAAGATTGACGAGTCATTCGACTTCAAACTCAGAACCCTGGGGATAAGTTTTGGCTCTTGCGCGGGAGTCTTGATGGTCCTAGCCACGCATCCTTGTGTTATTGCAGATGACCGTAACCGATGTGACTTGAGTGCTGACTCACTCCTAGGGGGAGTAGCCTCAAATCTTCAATTTCCATCCGGTGCCCCTACTCCGCTGTTTGGATTTATGGTCAGTGGCGAGGCTCCTGAATTTTGGTTTCTTCCTGCGGGCATTTGGGCAACGATTCCCATATTGATCGGACTTTTCGCTCTTGTTGGCTTTTTCTTCTATTGGGAAAACATCACCCTAGCGAGAGAAACTTCGAACAGCAAACGGCTGCAAAGTCGTTATGTGCTCGTCTTTATGGGAATCCTCATTTCGATGCAGATTATTTTGGTACCCACTCTTACCGTTCTATCCAGAGGTCATACTTATTTGCGGCATCACCTTTATGTATATCCGGCGGTAGCGATTTTGGCGGCATGTGGCGTGTCTCTGGTTATGCAATGGGCCCGTGGTTCTCGAATTGGCCAGATGAATTATGTAGTGAAGTTGCTGGCACTTGCGGCCGTGTTAATTCCGTCATATGAGGCCGCTCGCCTTTTCCCCTACAGCTATGTTTACGTGAATCCAGTGGCGGCAGCAACGGGCTATTCAAATCGTTGGGAAACTGACTATTGGGCCACGAGTTTTCGAGAGGCACTTGATTCCTTACCTGAGGGCCAGGATGCCCTTGTCTACCGCTGGCCTCAGAATGTGGCGCCGTTTGTCAACGATCTGACCCCTGTTTCTTCGCGTGATCTTGAGGGCATGGACCGAGTGAATGTACTTTTTCCTAGATCAGTTGGCTTAGGTTGGTTGGGGAACCAGGTTGGGTGTGCTCCAAGGGATTCTGTTTCTCGGCATTTTCGAAATGAGAATCTCGTAATGTCGTATGTGCTTTCCTGTGATACTGAAATATTGAAAGCAAAGGATAATATTCAAAACTACTTTAGATTTACGGTTCGTTAGGGAGGAGTCTTAACCTTAATTGTCAGTGTTGCGTTCGCCGAGGACGACTAAGGCCACACCTGCAATAACTAAAGAACCTTCGAAGATCAGCGCGCCTGTGATTGGTTCGGACAAGAAAAGCGCACCGAGAAAGACGGCCACTACCGGGTTAACAAATGCGTAAGTGCCAACTAGTGAAATCGGCGCGTTACCAAGCAACCATGTGTAAGCAGTAAACGCAATTGCCCCGATTATTGCGAGATAACTAAACGCTGCCCAAGACGCCGCCGACCCTGCCAAAAATTCAGACCAAGATTCCCCGGCGAACAGCCCAATCGAGGCGGTAACTGCCCCACCAATAATCATTTCCCAAACTGCTGCAACAAAAAGATTCAGTGGCAACCCAGCCCGCGGGGCAATAAAAGATGCCAATGCCCACGTGAATGCACCCAGAATTGGCAGTAGCAAAAATAAACTCCCACCACCTTGAGGGCGAACCAGTAGCGCTACACCAATGAACCCGAGCGATACCCCAGCCCACGTCTGCCACTTTGGCCTTTCACCAACGACTAACCGAAATAGCACCAACCAAAGTGGCGTGACAGCAACGATTAACGCACCGACCCCGCTTGGTATGTATTGCAATGACACAGCTAGCAGAGCTGTTCCGCCACCGATTAACCCCGTCCCAATAAGGCCGGCTGCAAGAAGTTGGCGCCACGTGACTTTGAGCGCTTTCACCCCGCCGCGCAGCATCAAGACCGCGCCAATTAGCAGCCCAGAAAGCATGAAGCGCACCCCGGTTTGAATTACCGGTGGCATCGTTTCGACGGCAAAAGCCATCGCCAGATAAGTCGAGCCCCACGCGATATAAACGGTTAACAAAGAACCGATTACCGCAACAGGCACCGCCCGAGTATGGCGGCGCGTTAACCGACTAAGTGCTAGAAGGCGCCCTCGGGAAGCTCCATCAAAGCCTCATCAGTTGACTGAACAGCACGCCTTTCAGCACCGATTAGCGGCAGGCGGTGCGAAATAAACCACTTCGCGCCCTCAACTTTGCCCAAGTAGAAGTCACGATCGCGACCGGTAGCACCAGCGTCTAACTTGGCTTTGGCAATTTCAGCTTGACGCAGCAAGAGCCAACCGATGATTAGATCGCCAGCGCACATCAACAAACTCGTCGTGTTTAGCCCAACTTTGTAGATTTCTTTGGGGTTTTGTTGGCTAGCCATCGCCCAGCCACCCATCGTGCCCACCATCGCTTGCACCTCTTCAAGCGCCTTGCCTAGCAACTCACGTTCGCGGGCAAATGATCCGTCGCCTGGGTCGGCTTTCACAGTCTCGGTGATATCAGAGGCAATTTTGGTAATCGACTGGAATTGATCTTTCACCATCTTGCGAAAGAAGAAGTCCAGACCCTGAATTGCAGTCGTTCCCTCGTAGAGCGTGTCGATTTTTGCATCGCGGATGTATTGCTCAATTGGGTAGTCCTGCAGGTAGCCCGAGCCACCCAGGGTTTGCAGCGATTGCGCCAACATTTCGTACGAGCGTTCTGAGCCCACACCCTTGACGATGGGCAACATCAAGTCGTTCATCTTCTCTGCTTCTTCAGCAGAACCACCCTCAGCCTGCGCGATTACCACGTCATTTTGAAAACCGGCCGTATAAAGCAAGAGTGCACGCATGCCTTCTGAGTAACTCTTTTGCAGCATGAGTGACCGACGAACGTCTGGATGATTGATGATGGTCACACGCGGTGACGTCTTGTCTGTCATCTTCGTTAAGTCCGGGCCTTGAACGCGAGTCTTCGCATAGTCGAGCGCATTTAGGTATCCAGTAGAAAGAGTCGCGATGGCTTTGGTACCGACCAACATCCGTGCGTACTCAATGATCTTAAACATTTGCTTGATGCCCTCAACCGAGTCACCAAGTAGCCAACCTTTGGCGGGGCTCTTCGCACCAAAAGTCATTTCGCAAGTGGTAGAAGACTTAAGCCCCATCTTGTGTTCAACGTTGGTAGCAAAAACTCCATTGCGTTCGGTCAAGTTTCCACTCTCGTCAAAGAGAAACTTCGGGACGATATAGAGCCCCAGGCCTTTGGTGCCAAGTGCACCACCTTCGGGCCTGGCTAAAACAAAGTGAATGATGTTGTCCGTCATGTCGTGTTCGCCCGAAGTAATAAACCGCTTGACACCTTCGATGTGCCAAGAGCCGTCGTCTTGCTTCGTAGCCTTCGTGCGACCGGCACCTACATCTGAACCGGCGTCGGGTTCGGTCAAAACCATCGTCGCCGACCAATTCTTTTCAATCATTAATTGGGCCCACTTCTTTTGATCAGCGGTGCCAATCTCGTCGAGCACGACGGCAAAGTTCGGGCCGGCCATGAACATGAAAGCTGCTGGGTTAGAACCTTGTAGTAACTCATTGGCCGCCCATACCAAGGACGGGGGTACTGCTTGTCCGCCAAGTGACTCAGGTAGGGGCAGGCGCCACCACTCAGAATCAACTAAAGCTTGAAACGAACTTCTAAACGGCTCAGGGATTGTTACCGATTGGGTAGCTGGGTCGAACACTGGCGGGTTGCGATCGCTCTCGGCAAAACCTTCTGCGAGTGGGCCAGTGGCAAAGCGATCAACTTCACGCAAGATTTCGCGCGCTGTGTCAGTGTCTAGATCTGCGAACGGGGGCTTGCCCAAGATCTCACCCACGTTGAAAACTTCGAAAAGATTGAATTCGATGTCGCGCAAGTTCGACTTGTAGTGACCCACATGCACCCCCGCGGTAGGCGCCACAGATTGGTCGCCGGTGGTTCTATGTTACTGGTCAGTAACCCCTTGCAGATACTGGAGTTTCTCGACACGGCCACCGGCCCAGGTGGCACACAGAGCGGGTGACGGGAATCGAACCCGCGCCATCAGCTTGGGAAGCTGAAGTTCTGCCATTGAACTACACCCGCAGGGTAAAGACGATTATGCCCATTGCGATTTTTGAGGTCGCGGGCTAGGTGTGGGTTCACTATTACTCTCGCACGCGTGCTGCTTTCTGACCGCGATCTGAGGGACTCAATAGAAAGCGGACGGGTAAAGCTCGAGCCCTACGACCCCTCGATGGTTCAACCCTCGAGCATCGACGTGCGACTCGACCGATTTTTTCGCACTTTCGAAAACCACCGGTACGCACACATTGACCCCGCACAAGATCAACCTGAGCTCACTCGCTTAGTCGAGTCTGACCCTAAAGAGGCATTTGTTTTGCACCCGGGCGAATTCGTGCTCGCCAGCACCTATGAAGTAGTGACGTTGCCTGATGACATTGCGGGGCGCCTGGAAGGAAAGTCAAGCCTTGGACGACTCGGGCTACTAACACACTCGACTGCAGGTTTTATTGACCCCGGATTTTCGGGCCACGTAACTCTTGAACTTAGCAACGTTGCTACCTTGCCAATCAAACTTTGGCCCGGTATGAAGATCGGGCAGCTTTGTCTTTTTAGATTGACCTCACCGGCAGAGAATCCGTACGGGTCAGCGATTCATGGCTCTAGGTATCAAGGGCAGCGAGGCGCAACAGCATCAAAAGCGCATCTGAATTTTCACATAACTGATATCTCAGACTAAGAGTTAAGGGCGATTAGTTGCCTGCAATTCTTCTTTTCGCAGTCGCAGGTGCATTCGCCCAGCTAGTAGATGGCACTTTGGGCATGGCGTTTGGAATCACGTCTACGACATTGTTGATCTTGCTCGGCGCAACGCCAGTCTCAGCCAGTGCTGCGGTGCATTTTGCAGAAATCGGCACGACGTTAGCTTCTGGTCTCTCTCACTGGCGCGAAGGCAATGTAGATAAGCGAGTTATTTGGCGACTAGGGATTCCCGGTGCAGTTGGTGCCTTCATAGGTGCGACGGTGCTTTCGCAAATCTCGTTGACCGACGCACGCGTATGGATGTCGGCACTCTTAATAGTGCTGGGCTTGATTTTGTTGTTGCGTTTTGGTTTGGGCACCACGTTGATTCCAGTGATCTCGTCGCGACCAAAGACGAACTTGCTGGTGCCACTTGGTGGTTTCGCAGGTTTTGTGGACGCCTCAGGTGGCGGCGGTTGGGGCCCCATAACCACCCCAACGCTGTTAACGCTTACCAAAACGGCGCCGCGTCGAGTAATCGGCACAGTCAGCGCGTCTGAGTTCATGGTGGCTGTTGCGGCGAGCGCCGGGTTCATCTTC
>Ga0194123_10006652_pt1 | contig 11851 bp, 9 predicted proteins | sample TA2MahsurfametaG_5_FD_155479 | JGI IMG/M metagenome (GOLD analysis project Ga0194123, IMG submission 155479) | Freshwater microbial communities from Lake Tanganyika, Tanzania - TA2015023 Mahale A surface | ecosystem: Environmental > Aquatic > Freshwater > Lake | place: Tanzania: Lake Tanganyika... | reverse complement strand
TTCTAATAAAACTAATAATTCTAATAAAACTAATAATTCTAATAAAACTAATAATTCTAATAAAACTAATAATTCTAATAAAACTAATAATTCTAATAAAACTAATAATTCTAATAAAACTAATAATTCTAATAAAACTAATAATGTAATGAATGCTAATTCTTTAAAACTATATATAGATGAACATATTGATAACATCGGTATTAAAGATTTAACTGGTTCTTTAATCAATCCTCTAAATGGTAAAGAATATACACCTGAATATATTACCTATGTCCCTAAATGGTCTAATTATCCTGTTTATGCTGAAACTGATAAAATTATTAATCTTATTAGAGATAATCAAGTTCTTCTTTTAGTTTCTGGAACTGGTAGTGGTAAATCTGTTCTCGTTCCTAAATATGCATTACATGCTACTAATTATCAAGGTAAAGTTGTTATTACTAACCCTAAAACTAAATCTACCAGACTTAATGCTCAATTCGCTGCTAAATTACTTGATGTTAATTTAGGTAAAGAAGTCGGTTATCAATATAGAGGGGCTTCTTTACAAAATGGATCACCCTCTAAAAGTAATAAAACTAAACTTCTTTTCTCCACTGATGGTAGTGTTGTTGCTCAAATGTTAAAAGATCCTTACCTTAAAGAATTCAGTGTTGTTATTGTTGATGAAGCTCATGAACGTGTTGCTAATATCGATATTATTCTTTTATTAATGAAACGTGCCCTTAAACTCAATCCTAATCTTAAACTTGTTATTATGAGTGCCACTATTGATGAACAAGTTTTTATTAACTACTTCTCTAATGATTTTAAATTTGCTAGAATTGAAGTTAGTTCTAAACCTAACTTCCCTGTCAATATTAATTATATTTCTAAACCTACTATCGATTATCTCACTACTGGTATTGATCTTTATATTAAAGATATTATTAAAGGTCCTGAACCTGGTGATTCTCTTTTCTTTGTTAATAGCACTTCTGAAGGAACCGAAGGTTGCCAAAAACTTAATTCATCTCTTTCTATTATTAAAAATAATAAATCTTTACCTAAACCTTATTGCTTCGAAATCGGTGCTAAAATCGTGGGTGAAAAAGAAAGATACCTTGAAACTAATGAATATAAAAAATTAGGTGATTATGATATGAAAATTATTTTCGCTACCAATCAAGTTGAATCCTCTGTTACTATTGATACTCTCCTTTATGTATTAGATAATGGTTTCTCTTTTGTTGATAGTTATGATCCACTTAAAATGCAACGTAAATTACTTAAACAAAGAATCTCTAAAGATAGTGCTAAACAAAGAACCGGTAGAGCCGGAAGAACTAGACCAGGATTCTGTTATCGTTTATATACTGAACAAGAATTTAATGATTTCCCTGATCATAATGTTGTTGATATTAAAAAAAATGATGTTACTAATCTTATTCTTAACTTCCTTAGTATGAATGATGTTAATAATATTAAAAATCTTAAAAATGTTCTCTCTGAACTTATTGAACCACCTGATACTCAATTCGTTAATTCTGGTTTAAATACTTTACATGCTATCGGTTGCATTAGTGGTATTAATGATGACGATACTATTACTAATCTTGGTCTCAAAATTCTACAATTCAGAAAAACCGCTAATGTCCAATTATCTATCTCTATGCTTAAATCTTTCTTATATAAATGTGACTATGCAATGGCTGATCTTGCCGCTGTCCTTACTATTGCTGATGGACAATTAACTAATATTTTACCCGAATTTAGAACCAATGAAAAAAATTTTAATACTAGAACTAAACTTAAAAATGAATTTAATAATATTCGTAAAAAATTTATACATTCATATGGAGACCATCTTACTCTTTATAAAACTCTTATACTTTATAAAAAATATGCTGAATCTCATACTAATGAAGAAAATAAAAAATGGTGTAAAGATAATTTTATCAATTATAAAAATATTGACTTTGCTAAAAAATTATCTAAAGATATACATCAAGAAGCTAGAAAAATATATTTTGAAAGAAATGTTAATTATCAAAGAGTCTTTGATAGACCACTTGATTCTTCTCCTGAAACTGAATCTATTAATGCTGATGATCCTAAATTTACTAATAAAAATATTAAACTAGCTAAAGGTGGATCTATCTTTAATAACCAAAATGTTCATATTCATTCTAAACTTGATGATAATCTTATGCAATGTATTTTTGACGGTTTCTATATTTTCCTTGCCCGCAAACTCAATAATTATAAATTCCTTACTACTTTCCCTCATACTCTTACTATTGCTGAACCTGATCGTTCTAGCACTTTTAATTCTACTAGCAAAACTATTATTTATTATGAACTTGCTGATATCTTCGGAAGAGAAAAATTTAATATTGTTTCTAAAGTCCCTCAATCTGTTCTTAAAGTTAAATATAATGATGTTATTAATAATACTCTTTCTCTTATGGATAAAAAATCTGATGCTTTTATTAAATTCTCTTACGGTAAAAATAAACGTAATTTCAAAAAACAAAATAGATCTAAATCTAGATCTAAATCTAAATCTAGACAAAAATTTAGAAGATAATTTTATTTATTAATTTATTTACGTATTTACTTATTTACGTATTTACTTATTTCGTTATTTATATATATATAAAAACTTCTTATTATTATATTTATTAAATATAATAATATGCTTAATTTATCTAAATTACCTATTTTTATTGTCCCTAAAACTAATAATAAAAAAATTTATAAAGAACTTAAATACTCTAAATTAAACAATGTTTATACTCAACCTATGATTCATGATAAAGAATTATCTGTTTCTATTATTAAAACTCATCTTACCATTATTAGAGATGCTATCTTTAAAAAACTTAATCATATCATTATTTTTGAAGATAATGTTAAATTCTCTAAAAATTTTAAAAAATTAATTTCTAACCCTCCTGATAATGTGTTATTTAAAAATGAATCTCATGAATGGGGTATTTTACATTTAGGTGCTGTTGTTCATTATCGTAATGGTGCTCAATTTTATAAAAATTTAACTTCTAATGTTAATAATTATTGGTTCCCTATTCGAACTAATAGTTCTTTCGCTTATATTATTAATCTTAATAATAAATTACTCGTTAATTTACTTTTACAAACCTTTGATCTTTTTTTAAATAATAATCTTGATAATATTCTTAATTCTAATGATAATAATAATTCTCTCTTTAATAATGACTATTTACGAAAATTTGAAAATTTCTGGTTAAATCTATCTTATAAAACTCTTACTTATGTTTATTTACCTATGATCTGTAGTTTTTATAAAGATGATAATCTATGTGAAATATCTATTCATGGTCTTAGAAAACCTGAATATGAAATTATTGATTATAAATATGTTCTTAAATTAAGTGATGTTATTAAAGATGACTTACCTACTGTATCTATCTGCACTATTACTAGAAATAGACGCTATATTTTCTCTAATGCTATTAGAAATTTTATGCTTACTAAATTTAATCGTAATAAATTACAATGGGTTATTATTGATAATTCTACTGATGACTCTATTAAAAATATTCTACCACCTCTCGTTGAAAATAATATTAAATATGTTTGGATTGGGAATGAACATAAAACTGTTGGATATATGAGAAATAAAGCTGTTGAAATGGCTGATAATCAAGTTATTGTTAATATGGATGATGATGATTATTATCCTCCTACTAGTGTTTATTGTAGAGTTGCTGTTCTACATAAATATATAAATAAAAATGTTTTCTGTGTCGGTTCTTCTGAAGTAGGTATTTATGACTTAACTAATAATACTAGTAATATCGTATCTGATGGTATTTATGCTCTTTCTGAAGCTAGTCTTGCCTTCTATAAAACTTTCTGGGAAAATCAAAAATTTAATGATTTATCTACCAATGGTGAATATAGAGAATTTATTCATGATAGACATCAATTTATTATGGATATTCCTTATAGTTTTATTATTATTGCTATGAAACATGGTAATAATACTATTAACAAATTATCTGTTCAAGGTGTTAAAGATTCTATTAATGATAATGATTTTAATTTTATGGAACACTTAGACGATGATTCTCAAATCTTTTATAAAGAATTACAAAAATTTATTTCTTATAATCAACCTGATATTATTCATTCTAATAATTAATTTTCACATTACTTATTGATTCAAATCTACTGGTCTTGGAATTATAAATGAATATGGATAAAAAATACTTAAATACATAAGTATTAATGCTACCCAAGATAATCCTATATTACATAATATTTGTGTAAATATTATTATTACTATTGCATAAACTACATTATTTATAGCTTTTAACCAATTTAATGGATGTCCTTTTATTAAATCTCTATATAATGCTAATAATAAACTTATTATTAATATTATTATGTAATACCATGTATAACTACACAATTTAAATTTCATTTATATTATATATTATTAAATTTTTCTGATTACTTTGCATATATATTTTATAGAATAATTATATTTTTTTTTAAATATTCTAAAATAACTATTATACATAAATATAAATATATTGAATAAAAAATGACTGAATTATATCTCATATATTAAATTATACTAAATAATAATAAAATATCTTTAATATTATTTTTTATAGATTAATTTTAATATATTAATTTAAGCAAACATTAAATCATTATTTGAATAATTCTCTGGTTTCTTTGTCATTTTTGCTACTGCATCTAATACAGTATTCACATCACTCTCTAATCCTGTTCTTGAACCTATATATGATACTGCTTTAGCTCCTGCTGATAAGTAACCTGACAATAAACCCATATAAAAAGCTCCTACTAAAAATTGTAAAACTATTAATGTCCATGCTAACCAACCTAAACCAATATTACATAATAATTGAACTACTGCTACTTTTACTATTAACATTAATATTTCTTCTACTACTTGCATTGTTTTAGATTTATTAGTAGTATTTACATATACTGCTGAATTCATATAAACTATCTGAATTACTAAAACTATGATTCCTAAAACTAAAACAAATAATGCCGGACCACATAATCTTGATCCCGAATCACTCTTATTTTTCATCATTTTCTTCATTTTATATATATTATTATATATTATTTTTTTTTATTATTAATATAATTTATCTTTATTATATTAATTTTATTTTTTTATTATTTGTAATTTTATTATTTTATAATTTTATTTTTTTTATTGTTATTTAATTAATCTCTCACTCTCATTTCTAATACTATATAATATAATATTACTAGTATTTGAATTATTATTAATGTCCATGCTAACCATTCTAAATTAAATTTACATAACAACTGAACTATTGCTACCTTCATCACTAATAATACAACACTTTCTAATGTATTTACTATTTTCTCTTTTCTTGTTTCATTATATCTCCTTATTCTAAACATCTCTATTGCTATTACTATGATTCCTAATATCAATATAAATAATGCTGGCGAACATAATTTTATTTCCATTTTTTTTATTATATTTGTATTAAATATTTTTTTTTATTTATTAATCTTAAATATAAATAATATAAATCTTTATTTTATAATGAATATATATTTTAAAAATAAATCCTTATTTAATAAAATCTCTGTTTTATTTTTATTTTTTATTAAATTATTTAAATTTTCTATTTCATCTGTCCCTATTATTTTTACACCTCAATTATGCTCTAATAATTATTGTAAATTTACTGATAATATCTCTTATAATAATCATTTCTCTATTTTTATTATTGTTTTTAATCTATTTATATTCTCTTATATTACTATCTTAATTCTTTTTAATTATAAACGAGAATTATGGTTTTTAAATAATCCTAAACAACTCATTTTAAATAAATTAGATGCTAATAAATATATTCATAAAACTAATTCTATTAATTCTATTTATTTTAAAGCTCATCTTATTTTCTTTTTTATGCATTATATTAACATTATTCTATCTAGTATTTTTATTATTTATTATCACTATTTAGATTATAAAACTATTATTTCTATTATTATTTCTATCACTATTAATTTTAATTATATTAATTATATTTTAATTAATTCCTATAAATCTTATTTTAATAAAATAACCTTATCCTTTTTTTATAATATATCTCCCTCTTTTGATTATATTAATTCTAATAGATATCTTATTAAACCTAATTCATATAAAGAAAATTTTAATAATAATATTATTACTATTTTTCCTCTTAATTATTTTAATAATACAATTAATAATAATAATCATCTCTTAACAAATAATAATGATAATAATATAAAAACAACCGATAATACTAATCAATTCAATACCATCGGATTAAATTGTATTATTGATGTTCCAACTATTACAAGTATTTCTAATACATTTGATATTAATTCTAATAATATTGATAATAATTTTAATACATTTAATAGTAATTTTAATAATTCTAATAATAATAATAATAATAATAATGATATCTTTTTTGATAAACATTTTCATTTCCTTTTTGATATCATTTCTTCTGATAAAGATATTTATTATAAAATTAAAACTAAATATTTTAATAATATAAATTTCTCTTTAGAAGATTTTAAACATTTATTTAAAAACTTTTTTTATAAATATACCTATGATGATATATATAATAGTAATTTAGATCTTTCTTAATTTTTATAACAACTCCCTATTATTTTTTTATATAATTTTTCTGCACTTTTTACTCTTATTTCTTCATTCATTATATATTCATATACTTTATCACTTATATAACTCTTCTTACATATTGCTGGCGTATGATTTAATGATTTTGCTGTTTTAATTAATGCTTCTTTCATCTGTTTTTTCCTATCTTTTTCTGTTTCAAAACTTATATTATTCATATTCTCTATAAATTTCATATTTGCATTATACGTTCTAAAATATTTCGTTGTAAAATCTCCAAATTTTAATAAATATTTATTTACATCATCCGCCCTTATTTTACTTTTACCTCTCTCTGTCCTATATGAAAATACATATTTTTGACTATTATCATATTTTGATAATTTTTTTAATATTTTTTTTGTATTATCATCTACTATACATTCATTATAAACTCCTTTTTTACCTATAAAACTTATTTTATTACCTCTTATATTTGAATTCTTTAATGTCGTTAATCCTGTTGAATTATACAATTTCTCATATTTATCATTTCCTATTCTTAATCCACATTTTAAACTTATTGTTAAAATTGTTGCTATCATCTGTGTTTTAATATCTTTTGATTTTATATCTTTCTTCAATTCTTTCTTTATTTCATCTATTTTATTTATAAATTTTATTAATTCACAATATTTTATTCTCTTTTGTTTTTTTACATAATCTGGATGATATATATATTGTAATCTTCCTTTCTTATCTTCGCATTTTGCTAATATCTTTTTAGATCTTGGATATTCTTTTATTAATTTATAACCTGGTGGTATATACATTTTATATTATATATTCTTATTTTATTTAATTTGTTATATTTGTATTACTCCACCAAAAACCATTATATGTTTGTGATCTATTATTATGATCTCGTAAAAACAATGGCATCTCTTTTATTCTATTTCTTAAATTATTCATCGCATTTATATTCATTTTATTACTTTGTATTCCATTCATATTATTCATCGTATTCATCGTATTCATTGTATTCATATTATTCAATGTATTCATATTATTCAATGTATTCATATTATTCAATGTATTCATATTATTCATTCTATTCATATTATTCATTGTATTCATATTATTCATTGTATTCATATTATTCATTGTATTCATTGTATTCATATTATTCATTATATTCATATTATTTATTCTATTGTTTTGCATATTATCTATATTATTTACTGAATTTAATTCATCAGATTCATTTCCATTTGATTGCTTTGTATGTAATTTATTTTTACCATATAAATCATCTATATTAATACCTTTTCCGAATAAATTTATTTTATCATTTACTATTAAATTATTCTCTAATATTTTACTTATTATTATTGCTTTTAATTCATCTTTTCTATTATTTAATAAGTTATTTTGTATATCTATTATTGAATTTATTTGATTACTTTGTATAGGATTGCTTTGTATAAGATTGCTTTGTATAAGATTATTTTGCATAGGATTGCTTTGTATAGGATTGTTTTGCATAGGATTGTTTTGTATAGGATTGTTTTGCATAGGATTGTTTTGCATATTATTTAATATTTCAGATTTATTTACATTATTATTTATAGTTTCATTTATTACATTACTTTTCTTTCCAATCATTCCTTGTTCTTTTATTGTTTTATCTGATTCCTCTAATTGCTTTACATATCCATCTATTTTCATAATAATATTATCATTTATTATTTCAGATTGCTTTGTATTTATATCTTGATTTATATCATTTAATTTACTTAATTCTGATATTATTAATAATATATCTTGAAATGTATTATAAACATTCAATTGCTTTATATTGCTTTGCATATCATATACGTTTGAATTATTTATTAAATCTTTATTTATTTCATATATTGAATGGTTTATTATGATTGGTATTTTATAACCTAAACATATATATAATATTTCTGGTATATTCTTTTCATAATAATTTTCACCTCTTTTATTAGGTATTATTATTACTGATCTTATTTTTTTTAAATATTCTAATAATTCTTTTATTGAACTATTTGTTATTATTTTTATATTACTATCTAATTCTTTATAATGTATATTAATATCTGTTACTATTGTTATTTTTATTTTTAATAATTTTGATATTAAATGAACCATATCATAATTTATTTTATTACTATTTTCAAATATCAAATATTCTTCTTCATATTCCTTATCATTAGATGGATTTGCATAAAAACTATTTATATTAAAATCCGGTTTTATATATAAATTTTTTGAATTATTTTGTTGTATTAAACTTATATTTAAAAAATTATTCATAATTATTTCTTCATCATATATGATTCCAAATTTTAATTTATTGTCTATTTTTGTTTTATGATATTTATATTTTGTATCATAATATTTTATATCACTATTTTTTAAAAATATTATTGAATCATATTTTTCATATTCATTAAATTCATCTATATTTATTATATTTATATCTACATATTTATTCATATATTCTTGTCTTATATATAACAAAGTTTCTAACATTTTTGTTTTCATTATGTTTTGAATATTTACTAATATTGTTATTTCTGATTTATACTTTAATTTATTTAATATTATTAATAATATACTATAATTATTCTCTTCTATTTGTATTATTAATGTTTTATCAAATTTATTTATTATATCCATTATAAATTTATATTCAAATATTTAATTTTTTTTTAAACCTAGTTTTATTTTTATAAATAAAAGTTATGTATTTATAAATATTTTATAATTATTATATTTATATTATGTTTTCTATTTTTATTATTTTAAATTATAAAATTTTAGAAAAAAACTCTATTCAATATATTGATAATATTATTAATTCTATTTTAATTCAAACTTTTAAAAAATGGGAATTATTTATTTCTACTAATTCTGATGAAATTTTTAATTATATTAATCAAAATTTTAACCAAAATAATATTAAATTATTTATGAATCTTAATGATTTTAATTTATTTAAAGATTCATGTAATTTTAATTTTATATCATTATACGATCCTAATTTTATTTGGAATTCTGATAAACTTAATTTTGAATCAAAATTTATTATTAATTACGATCTTATTATTCACAATAAATTTTTAAAAAATAATATTATTTCTTTTGATAATGATTTTATTAATATTACTGATTTTAAATTTGATATAATTAATTTCTTTAATACTAATTCTATTACTTTTAATAAATCTTTACCTTACTTTTTTAATTCTAATAATAATTTACAATTTATTTTACAATCTAAATTATATGGTTTTAAAATTTGTTTTATTAATAAAAAATTATTTATTAGTAATTCTAATTTTATAGATTCCTTTGATTATCAAAATAATTTATTTACTAATGTATTAACTATTAATAAATATAAATTATTTGATAACTATATTTCTACTGTTAATATTTTTGGTGGTCTTGGTAATCAATTATTTCAAATATTTACTTGTATTGCTTATTCTATTAAACATAATACTTATTTCTTTTTACCTATTAAATATAATCAACCTAATTCTGGTAATTTTAAAAGAAATTTTTATTGGAATTCATTATTTTATAATCTATCTCATCGTTTTATTATTAATAACTTTAATAAAAGATTTTATAATATTTTTATCGAACCATCTTTTAATTTTAATACCATTCCTTTCTCTAATAAAATTTATTTAGATGGTTACTTCCAAAGTTTTAAATATTTTATTAATGAATTACCTTTAATCAGAAAATTACTTAATTTCGATCTCTTATTATCTTTAAATAGAATTAAATATAAACATCTTTTTAATGATGAATTTATTACTATATCTATTCATTTCAGAAGAGGTGATTATTTAAATTTAACTAATCAGTATGTTATCTTAGATAATAAATATTATATTAATGCATTAAATTATATTTTTAAACTTCATAATGATAAAAAATTTAATATTTTATATTTCTGTGAATCTACTGATAATCAACAAATCCTTATTGATATATCTTATATTAATTTTAAACTTCTTGAAAATGATATTTATAAAGAAAATAATATTTCTTTTAATTTTATCAAAGTTGATGACAATATTAATGATCTTGAACAATTTTTAATTATGACTTCTTGTAATCATAATATTATTGCTAATAGCACTTTTAGTTGGTGGGCTGCTTTTCTTAATAATTATTCTGATAAAATTATTTTATGTCCTTGTAAATATTTTATTAATAAAAATGACTTTAATATTTATGATTTTTATCCTGATAAATGGATTAAAATTGCAAATTAATTTAATATTTCCTCTTATATATTTCTTTCATTTTATTACCATTTGTTGATATTTTTTTTATATTATTTATTTCTCCAAAACTCTTTGGTCTCCATAAACTTATATTATAATCATATATTATTCTCATTATTTTATCCATATCATTTGATATTGTGCTCTTATATAAACGAAATATAAATAATGGATAACTATAACATTTTCCAAATAAATATATAAAATTATCTGCTGCTATACTATCATAACCATTTATATTTATTTTATTTAATTCTTTATTAAATAATTTATTTAATATTTTTTCTGCAAATACCCTTTTTACTAAATAACATAATGTTGATCTTGTATATCCTTTATATAATTGTTTATTATGATCTGTTGTATTTCTTGATAATTGAACTATCTCATAATCTTTTGGTAAATTATTTTCAAAATCTATCCAACTAAAATTCCAATATTCTACTGTATCAAAACTTAAATCATCTTCTGCTATTATACATCTTTCTTCACCTGATATATAAAATTCTAATAATGCAAATATATGTGATAATGTGCATCCATATTCTGAATCTGTTCCTACATTTTTATTATATTCTAATAATATTCTTAAATGCTCTCCTTTCTTTCCATTCACTGCTTTTATCCTTTTATTATCTATTTTATATGTATTTAATAATGTTGATAAATATATATTTCTATCTATACTTTCATCTAAATTTATCCAATATATTTTCGGTATATTTAATAAATTATTCTTTATTTTTATTATTCTATTTTCTATAGTATTCATCTTTTTATTCTAGTTTTTATATTTTTATTTATATTTAATTTATTATTTTTTTTACTTATTTATAACTTTATTTATAAGTATATTTAT
>Ga0194123_10006650_pt1 | contig 11854 bp, 11 predicted proteins | sample TA2MahsurfametaG_5_FD_155479 | JGI IMG/M metagenome (GOLD analysis project Ga0194123, IMG submission 155479) | Freshwater microbial communities from Lake Tanganyika, Tanzania - TA2015023 Mahale A surface | ecosystem: Environmental > Aquatic > Freshwater > Lake | place: Tanzania: Lake Tanganyika... | reverse complement strand
TTGAAGGATTTTTAGAAGACCCCCAAACGCTCAACTATTTAATGGAGCACAACACTATTCAGGAATTCAAAGGAATTTCACACGCGATACACTTAAGTATCAGACAAACCCATCCATTGGATAATCCCATTGAACAATCATTACTTAATCAATTCTTGGACTAATTATAAAAATTAAAATAATTTAAAATTATTTCACATTGATTCAACGTATTAATTTAAGTTCTGAAAATACTAAACAGCTAAAAAATTTAATTAATGATTATCAAACTATGATAAATAAACATTTTAACTAATTATAAGAATATTTCAATTGGTTGACATTGTCTCCAAAAGGTTCTCCAAAACATCAAATGATTTTCCAATGTTCTTCATTTGAATCGAGACTCCAGACAAACTTGTTAGAATTTCTCTCACAGAAGGAACATCAATGTTATCTCTGTGTAAAACAACCTCGAGAGCCTGTTGAAATGCGGATTCAACAGGAAGTGATAGATTTTCTTTGATTTTTGTTGAAGCAATTTCACTTACTTCTTCGTTCAGTGACTCCATCTTCTCAAAAGCAAGTTGAAACTGTGGATCATCTTCGAGTTGGATGAAGCATTCAGCAAACTCTTCTTCTTTTCTGGAGTATTCTTCCTGAAGTTCATCCAAAACTTGATAATATGTTGTTGATTTAACTAGATTTTCCAGCTTTTCCTTCAAGCCCATGTACCAAATAAAAAGTTCAGATGTCAGTTTTTGACCAGCAAGTTTTTCATCAAAAAGTGCTTTACAAACATCACCAATGACCAACTCTATACAAGTTGTATTTTGTAATGATTTCGAGACTTGATTGTTCAACCAATCTTGAGTAACACCAAGTTTTTCACAGATAATTTCAGAGTATTGTTCGATAAAATGCTTGATAAAATGAAGTTTTTTCTGCTTCAATTCTTCGTAAGCAATGTTTCCAAAGTGGGTTATTCCAGCAACAACGGCGATAATTGAGATAACACCGGCTTGATAAGAATTAATTAATTCTTTAGAAATTTGTTTGTAGTTATTCATTTTCTACAAATCTATATTTTAAGAAATTTTAATTTTTTTAATATCAATTTTTTATAGCGAGTTTTAGATATTCAAGGAATATCTAAAAAATTGATGGTAAAGCATATTTATAACAGAAATATATTAGAGAGGAATGTCTGCTGCTATTCCTATCTTTTCAATGTTGGGCAATTTTGCTCAAATATTGACTGCCACCATCTTTACCATTATCAAATTGGTATTCAGATGTGAATTTATTCATACCACCTCAGACCGAGAAGATTTTCCAAAAATTCAATCCTGGATTTATGAACATCATACTAACTGTTCGTAGTATATTGATAGCACTGATTGCAGAATGCCTGCTGGATTAGTAATTGGAAAAAAAGGATACAGACCGTTTTGATATGGGTTTCAGGTCCACCTGAAGCTCAAGATAAAGAGAAAGGAGCCCCTAAAATGTGCAAAGACATCTTCATCATCACTTGGTTCTTACCCCATTGGGCAGACAAAAACAGTTTTGAAAAAGATGGCACAAGGATTACCCAATCTGAGTCAGAAAACACAAATAGCAATATCCCATCCAAAATTTCCATCAACATTCTCCAACCTGTATCTGCTTGGGTAGGTGATCGCTTTCGTGAGATAAAGATGCACGTTTTCCCTGTTGCCAAACAATGGCAGCTTAACCTCTATGAGGAAGTAAAAAACATCTCCAACAAACGTGAAATGAACTACCAAACCCCAGGAAGCGTCATCCTTTTACAAGGACCACCAGGAACTGGTAAAACCGAAGCCGCGAAAGTAATTGCCGCTAAGATGAATGCCACATTAGTTCCTGATTTTGACCCTACAAGAGCTGGCCATTGGTTAGCTTCTCTTGTGAAAATTGCAGAACCAACCGCTGAGAAACCGCTAGTAATAGTGATGAATGAAGTTGATGGAATAATCAAGCGAATCCTGGATGGAGATTTATTCTCTAATCAATTGAAGTGGCTTTTCCTACAAGTGAGCAACAAAAAGAGCTGGAATCAGTTCTTTGATAACTTGCACAAGAATTATGAACACGTTCATTTTATTCTTACTTCCAATACCACTATAGATAATCTAAAACTGTCATATGGTGATAATTGGGATGCAAGCTTAATGAGAATTGGTCGCCTTGATGCTGTTTTTACAGTTGGAGAGGGCTACAAACCAGAAGACCGTGAAAACATTCTTCCCACTCCAATCAAGATTGATTATGTGGACATTATTAGTCAAAAATTAGAAAAATATGACATAGACTCCAATCACAAATTGGAGTGTGTTGTTGTTGATTTGAAAGAAGATTAATATCTGTGAAAATTTTAGTACTCATTTCTAGTAATGCATGATGAATTTATATGAAATATGATAAATGCAAATATATTCATATTATAATAAAGAAATTAAAAAAAGCTAAATAATTTGGATATTATTAATCAATGTAGCCTTATAATAGTGATCAATATAGCATCAATTGTCTAATTATAAAAAAATTGATTTTTAAAATAACAGAATACCATCAATATAAAATGTTCGATTTTCACCCAGATAATTTCGCTTATTCTCTTAGAGAATTATTTAAAATGTCAGCAATGTCTTACTTTCAAACTGGTAATGAATTTATTGATCAGTTTTTAAGACTGTTTTTATTAATTATTTTCAGCTCTTTGAGCTCAAATGTTCTATATAAACTTATGAATTTTAATTTTAAAGTAAAAATCAAAAATTTCTGGAAAAATAGAAAAAGTATTACAATTGTTGGAACAAGATACACTGATACTGTTTATCACCATATTCGTTGTGAATTTTCAGTTAGATTTCAAGCCATTATCGACATTATCTTATCTTCTGTAATAAAATTACCAGAAAATGATAAATTAATCTATAATATGGATGAATTTTTATTGAGAGAAACAACAAAATATATCGATGAAACAAGAACTAGCGAACACGAATTTAACTTTATCGTTGCACAAAACAATGAATTTAAGATCGACACAGATATTTTTTGTGAAATTAGCACTTGGACAGACAATGAAGAGCGAAAAGACGCCAAATCAAAATATATTTCCCAAAAATATACGATAATTATTTGGTCTTACAAAAAAACATGTTCTGAATTGTATGATTATGTTGAAAAAATATCAGATTCCTATGAAGAAAAAATGAAGGCCGATGCTGCAAAAAGTAGATATGTTTTCAAATTCGATGGTAGAGAAAAGGAAAATAGTCAAATAAAATGGCAAGTTTCCAAATTTAATTCCAAGATGACGTTAGATTCTATCTTCTTTGATGGTAAGGATGAGATTGTAAAATTTATCAACCGTTTTATGAAAGAAAAAGAATTATATGATAAAATCGGTAAGCCTTGGCAACTTGGTATTCTCCTTGAAGGTGAGCCAGGTTGTGGTAAAACTAGTTTTATTAAAGCTATCTCTAACCATTTTAATCGTAGTATCAAAGACCTCCAATTTAATCGTATGAAAACAATTGATGATCTTGAAGGTTGTATTAATTGTATATCATATAATAATAAGAATATGGCGATAGATGATGTGATAATGGTGGCGGAGGATTTTGATTGTATGCAGGATATAACTCGATCGAGTACAGCTGAAGAAAAGGAAAGAGAAAAATTCATGAAAATACAAGAGGAAAAAAATAAGGAAAAAGCTGATCTCATTAAATCAATGAAATCAGATGAAGCAAAAGCTATAATGAGCATTGTTAACAATGATGACATCGTTTGTATTCCGGGTATTCCATATGTATCTCCTAAAAAAGATGATAGAGATATCACATTGAGTTCATTTTTGAACATTATGGATGGAATTTATTCATACGATGGAAGAATAATTATTTTCAGCACAAATCATCCAGAAAAAATAGATGAGGCTTGTTTAAGACCTGGACGCATAGACTTGAGAATTAAATTCAAGCGATTATCTGTGGAAACGTTGTATAAAATGTTAATACATTGGTATAAATGTTATGATGATTTCTATAATAAAAATTTAAGTAAAGAATTTGTTGATATTTGGGCTAAATATGAGTTCCAATTTATTGATGAAACATTAAAACCTTGTGATATAGCAAATATATTACAGCATAATTGTTTCAATGTTGAAGAAACTTTGAAAAAATTGGTTGAAATGCAGTGATTTATAAAAATTTGAAATAAGATTATTGAATTCTGATTCAGATATAGGGATATAACATTCGCTGCATTTTTTTATATCTTTTCCGTGAGCACAAGTATTTTTCTTTTTCTCATCTTTACATTCTCTACAATCATTAAATCTTATTTTATGTTTGCATATTCTTTTATTCTCACATAAAACGCAAGTATCCTTATATGTTCTATGTGGACATATACGGTCACCTCCACATTCATAACAGGATCTTTTATTTTTGTTGTGAATGCATACAAGTTTTTTGTTACATTTTATACAATATCTAAATTGAAAATTATGTTCACATTTTTGAATTATTTTTTCAACTGGATTGCATATTTTACAAATTCTTTTATATTTATTGTGTTCACATTTTTTTCCATATTTGCAGTCAAGACATTGAATTTTATTATATCTGTGTTTGCATAAAACATCAGCCATACAAATATAACATCTTTTTTTTAATTTATCGTGTTCACAAAGATGATTCCCTTTACATTGAAGACAATTTGAATGAATTTTATCATGTTCACAATGTAAATATTTACCGGTCCAAGTTACTATTCTATCACAATAATAATATTTTTGTCCAACAATTCTTTTTGCTTTCAATCCTGGAAGATATTCATAATCCATTTTTCATTATTTAACATATAATTTAAAAAAATCATTTTTTATAATTAGGTTGAACATAAACAGAAATAGTTTTTATAGGTATAACTCTACTAATTTCTATTTTTTTCCCAACAAATTCAAGAACTTTATCAACAAATATCAAATTATATAAATTGATTGGAGTTCCTGAATCTATAAGTCTTTGTTTTCTTATTTTATAGATATCTTGTAATTTTTTAATTATAGAATATCCAGATAATATTGTTCCTATCCATACAAAAACAAATAATCCTTTATCGAATAAACTCATACACCACCAACCTTTTATTTCAAATTGATTTCCTGAACAATCCAAACAAATAGCCGAACCCATTCCATCAGTATATTGATATTGTTTACAAGGTGTGCATGCAAAAGATCCTTTCGCAGAAAATGTATTTATTGGACAAATAACCGGTTCTGCTGTTCCCATCGTGCAATAATATCCTTCTGGACAAGTCTTGCATTCCATTGCTCCATCATTTTTTGCATAAGTTCCTTCATAACAATATTCCTTACCTTTTCCATCCCCAGCACAAAAATTCCCTTTTTCACATATTTGACAAGAACTCAACGATATAGAACCAATACCATCATAATAATATCCAACTGGACAAGGTATTTGTTCTGCTGAACTCGGACAATAATGATTTTCAGCACATTGTTTTGGATAAACTGAACCATCTGGACAGAAAAATCCAGTGTTACATATTTTACAATCATGTTCAAAATAAATATATTTATCAGAATACGTTCCAGCTGGACATTTTTTACAATCTCCAATTGATTTTCCATATTCCTTATTATTATATGTACCGATTGGACATCTAATTGCATAATATGAACCTTCTGGACAATAAGCTCCAAGAGGACAACTATCAGGAGAAATATAATAATTACATAAAAATCCAGCAGGGCATAATGTATAATTAAATGGATTAATTGTAGTTATATATCCAAAATTTCCTACATAATAAAGGATTTTTGATTTTGTTTTTCTTTCATATTTTAAAGTCACATCATTAAACACATAATCCATTCCACCTGCTACAAAAACAATACCTTGAACAGTTAAAGATGTTGCTGTATTAAATGCATATGAATCTAACATTCCTAATCTATCTAATTTATCTCTTTTAGTATCATATACTTCTACAATCCCAGCAGGGTAATATGGTTTTTCCCCATCAATGTCATTTTCATGAAATCCTCCTGCGAAAAAAACTAATCCAAATGCAGGAATAATTGTTGATGCAATATTTGTTCTGGGATAGCTTAATTTTTTTATAGTCCAATTATTGTAGAAATAATTGTAAATATCAATTATATCATAAATAGTATTTTCTAATTTACAATCGTTACCACCTGCGAAAAAAACTAATCCATTTTTTTCAAGAGATGACATTGCATAATTAACTCTGCATAAATTGGACATATAAATAAAACTCCACAAATTATTTCTTGCATTAAATACTTCACATTTTCCTTCCTCTCTTCCTCCAATTATAGCTATATCACCTAAAGCGGTGGAGCTTACATTAGATCTTGAATAATTAGCATTTTTAATACTCCAACTATTTGTTTTATAGTTATAGATGTCTATTACATTGGAATCATTCTTAATATTATTCTGATACCCAACGGCAAAAATAACTATCCCATAATTTTGTATAGTTGTTGCAGTTAAAGTATTTCTGGCTTGAGATAAATAAGAAATAACCCATTTATTTGTAATAGCATTGTAAATATCTATCACATTTGTGTCATTATTTATTGTTTTTCCTCCGGCAAAAAATGCTAAACCTTCTTTTTCAAGACAGGTTGTTGCTAAATTGTATCTTGCGACGGATAGAGAGGCAGTGGAATGGGAATTAGAAGTAAGATTGTAAATATCTATTCTATCTGAAGGGAGATTATTTTGTAATAATCCACCAGCAAAAAAAACTAATCCATAATTAGAAAGAGAGACACTTGATAAATGACTTCTTGAAATGGATAAAGATTGCCGATTAACAAATTCACAAACAGCGAATTTTAGTAATAAAATTATTAATAACATTTTTACGAACAAATATCAACTATTTTCTGTATCGATTTTTATAGAGCATCCTCTGGATGCTCTATAAAAAAAAAGAATAGATAAAATTACGCTTTAGCATTATTTTCTGTATCAATTTTTATAGAGTATCCTGAGGATGCTCTATAAAAAAAAAGAATAGAGAAAATTACGCAAAAGCGTAATTTTCTGTATCGATTTTTATAACAATAATCGGAATAAACATTTGATGGTTTGAATGGTTTGGAATGATTATATTTATTTTTCATTTTTGAAAACTGTTCTTTGTATTTAAGAATTTTATCGATATGGATAAAATTGTAAATATTAAATTCCAATTTCGCATCCAATATCTTATCCTTCCTCTCCTTCACAATCATATATATTTTCCTTATAGTTGCATATCCTGATAAAAATGAACCTATCCATACACTCACAAACAATATTCTATTCAATAAACTCATACACCACCATCCATTTATCTGAAATTGATCACCCGCGCATGATTCACATTGTGCTGCTCCCAGTCCTTCTGTATATTGACCTGATTGACAAGGTGTGCAAGCAGAAGAACCTTTAACTGCATAAGAATGGATTGGACATATTTTCGGTTCAATTGTTCCAAGTGGACAATGATATCCTTCTGGACAACTTTCACAAATTGAAGAACCAATATTTCTGGAAAATGTTCCTGGACCACACGGTCGTTTTGCTTTTCCCTGTCCTTCACAAAAAAATCCCTCTTCACAAGGTTTACAATCTTTAAAAAAAATACCTGAAATACCATCATAATATGTTCCAGATGGACAAAATACTTTTTCTTTACCATCAGGACAATAACTATTTGGTGGACATTGTATTGGAAAAATAGTTCCAATTAGACAATATGAACCAGCATAACAATTTGAGCATTTTGTGTCTTGAAAGTAACTTGAATATGTTCCTAATGGACATTTTAAGCAATCTTCAATTTTAGAAGAAAGAGGGAGAGAACCATATGTCCCAAGTGGACATTGAATTGGTGAAAAACTTCCTTCTGGACAAAAATATTTATTTGGACAATTTAATTCTTTTTGAAGATATAAACATGTCTTTCCACCTCTACAATTTTCATATCCCTTAGGATTTATAGTTGTTATCTTTCCTTCTTGTGCTCCAATTAATATAACATTACTTGATGATTTCCCATTTCCATCCATTCCACCTGTGCACATTATTATCTCATTTTCAGGAAAAGAAAAACAGGTTGGATTAACCTGAATCGTTTCTATACTAAAAATAATATGTCTATTGGATTTTATATTAATTACTTCACCCGTATTTTGAACACCTACGCTATCATGTCCTCCCACGAAAAATATCATTCCCAAACTGGGAATTGATACACCTGCTGAATTATATCTTGATTCCTGCATGTAATCAATTGTCCATTTTTTTGTATAAATATTATATATATCTATAATACTTCTTCTACTTGTTGATGATGCACAATCATAACCACCTGCTAAAAAAATTAATCCTTCATTTGGTAAAGATGTTGATGCATAATTACGGCGACAAAAATTGGGCATAATTGTTATTGTCCAATTTCCAGAAGTCGCATTGTAAATATCACATTTCCCTTCTTCTCTACCTCCTACCAAGGCTATATCTCCGATCGATACTGATTTAACATAAGATCTTGCTATTCCAGAGAAAAATGTAGTAAAAGAATTGTTTTTGTAATTATAGATATCAATAACATTTGATGATTTACTACCAATTCTTGTATAACCTACTCCAAAAATAACAATTCCATTATTCTGAATAGTTGTTGATGCAATTAATTCTCTGGCTTGTGATAAATAAATTATGCTCCATTGATTTGAATTAGCATTAAAAACATCAACAACATTTGTATTTGAAAAAGAAGCTACACCAGTAGAACTAAAAGTCTTCAATGTGCCACCTGCAAAAAATGCAATTCCTTCTTTTTCAAGCGCAGTCGCTGAAACAAAATATCTTGAAATTGATAATCTAGCGGTTGACCAAGAATTAGAAGTAATATTGTAAATATCAATTGCATCTGTTGTAATTGTAGTTGTTGGAGAATTTGTTATTCCCCCTGCTATAAATGCAAGTCCATGAAAAGGTAGAACAACTGAAGCAGTATAATATCTAGGAACTGATAAAGGTTTGACATTGATGTATTCACTGAATACAATTTGTAATAATAACAAAATTAAAATCATTTTTAATGAGTAAATGTTAATATATTTCTGTATCAATTTTTATTATATAAGAAAGTAGTTAAAAACATTACACATAACAAAATAAAATGGATTTCAATATTGAAAGAAATAGATATAGTATAAAAATAGTTTATCCAGAAAATGATGAGACATATGAGTATTTGATAAAAAAAGATGATACATATGTCGAGAATTTCTGAGATGGAAATCTGGATGAAATGGAAAAAATATTGAAGAACAGTAAAATAATAAAAAAAGATAGTTGGTATATTTTAAGTATAAACAATAAGATAATATGGAATTATATATTGAACAAAACCGAAAATAATACTTAAAAGTGAAATAATTATAAATAATAAATGAATATAAGCAGAAATGATGAAATCCATAATTATATAATGCCAGCATTTTTTAGAGATGTAAAAGTAGTTTATAATTTGTAATTATTTCGTTTTTAGTAAATAATATTTTTATTATACAAATTATGGCATCCTTAGATGAAGCATTTCAAAATGTAAAAGAAGAAAATAAAAAATATACAGATCGATCTTTTAGTTCATTAATGAAAGAACGTGAAATCGAGATTAAACCATTTACACCAAAAGAGAATGAATTGAATGGAAACATTTTTTTTGACAAAACAACAACTATAAATGCTAAAAAAAATGAATGATAAATCATATGTTTTTTTAGATGAAAAATGATAATAAATGAAAAATTCATAAGATTTAAATTATATATAATCATTTATGAATGCCTTAATATAGGCATCGGTATGGGTTTATCATCAAATAATAATATATTAGTTTTGAATATTATTTTATATATATTTTTGTTTTTTTCGGCGGTTGAACAAATAATGGGAACATTTTCTATAAAAATTTATCAATCGATATTAGGAAGAGAATTTCAAAATTTACAAGAATTCTTTATTTGGGAAAAAGAAAATTTATTAATTTATATCAAGTTAATAATATTTTACAGTAAAATAAGTATTTATTTTGTTTTATCTTTTTTAACAATTAAATTATTCAAAGATATATCTGATTCATTAAAAATATATCTTGTTCAAATAATGTTCCAAATTTTTATTATTGGAACATATTATTGTGTTAAATTTCAAGTTGAAACAGTTGTATTGAGTGAAGATAATGTCGTTAATCCAATTGAAAATGAATTTAAAAATTTAGGGAAAATTGAAGAAGAATGTTCAATATGTATGGATAAAAATAATCTTATATGGGTATCTCTACAGTGTGAACATAAATTTCATGAAGAATGTATTTTTAAATGGATTGAGACTAATTTATCTTGTCCCATTTGTCGGAAACAATTAGGAAATAATGAATAAAAATAATCTTAATTAAATTTTATATTTCAAGAGGTTCGAAATAATAATATACAATTGGATTACTATCTTTTTTCAATTTCGAATTTATAAAATTAATCTCTTCAATGTGACAGGTTTTTAATATATTTTCAAGTTCTTTTATATTATAATTTGAATAATATATTTCTTCAAGTATTTCATTTTTCGGTAAAATAAATAACAAAATATGGAATCTCCTTCAATAAAATATTTCTTAGATATATCACGATAAAATAAATATTTTAATTTATTTTTAACAGTAAATTCGACAATATCAAGATATCTAAGGAACTAATATCAATCATAATTTATATTATTATTTTTTAATTGTAAAAAAATTGAAAAATAATATGGATAATTCTCATCTAATTAAATGTCACTAAGATTAGAAATTCAACCTATAGAAGGGGAATATGCGTCTCTAGGGAAAGTAATTTATACTGCCTTAATTTTGATGGAATATAGAGGAAACAAAGTAATGGATGGTAAAAATATACAAGATTCAATTTGTATGTTTTTCTCCAATGCTAAATTGGATTTTTGCATTAAGTCAGCTACCAGAAATGTTTTGCAATTTTGTAAAGATAATATTTTACCTGAAAATTTTGAAAATATCAAGAATAAAATAAAAGAACTTATGAGACATACTGGCATTAAGAAAATTACTCCAACTGCTATCTTGTATTTGAACAGTATTTATGATAATATTGATCATTATGAACAAGAAGCATTTGCATTCGAAACGACATATACATTGGATTATTTCATTAAAAATTGTATAATTTTGATGAATGGAGGAACAAATTTAAAAATTACTAATAAACATTATGAATTAATGCAAAGAATTTTATCTCCAAATAATCCTATTACAATTGTCTGGGATGTTGAAAGAACAAAAGATAATGTAGTAAAAGTTATGGATAAATATAAACCTTACTATAGATTAACAGATAGTTTTTACAATCGAATAGCTTAAAAAAATGAAGCGATTATTTCGTCTTGATTATTTTTCAAACTAATTTTTCCATAAGGTAAACAATTATTTTTGCAGTATGATTTATGTAAAAATATTCTTAAATATTGATTTGGTAAACTAGATATTTTTTGCGAATAATCTATTCCGAAATCTATAATCTTTATATTATTTGGTATTTTATTCCAATCGATTACTTGGTTAAAACATTTACCAAATTGAATTTGAACTACTTTATTCATATCGTTATAAATTTTATTATATAAAGGATTATTGAATGAATGATTAAATACCATTATTCCTCCCCATATTTCATAATCTGAATTATTAGAAAATTCGAACA
>Ga0194123_10006649_pt1 | contig 11855 bp, 10 predicted proteins | sample TA2MahsurfametaG_5_FD_155479 | JGI IMG/M metagenome (GOLD analysis project Ga0194123, IMG submission 155479) | Freshwater microbial communities from Lake Tanganyika, Tanzania - TA2015023 Mahale A surface | ecosystem: Environmental > Aquatic > Freshwater > Lake | place: Tanzania: Lake Tanganyika... | reverse complement strand
CGCGACGTCAGCGGGTTCTCCGGAGCGACCAGCCAGTGGGCCAGGTCGAGCCGGTTCAGTCGGCGGTCCCCCGGCGGTTTTGTGGCCGCCGAAAGGGACACCGGGAGCGCGGGCTCGACGATGTCGCCCGTCTCCACCAGGAAATTCCCCCGGGGCAGGATCCGCACCGTGCGCGGTTTGTCGTTGCGCTCGGTCACCATCGACCGCGGCACCGTGGCCTCGAAGTCCGACTTCACCTTGCGGGCATCCGCCAGACGCTGACGCAGATCCGCCAGCTCCGGGGCCATGTCGCGCCAGATCACAAAAAGCTTCTCGCGCTGGGCGGCGTCGCGCTTGTCGTCAGGGATCGTTACCAGGTCCGCGATCTCCTTCGACGGCGGGAACGCGACCTTCGACCGTAGCGCCTCGGGATCCGTGGTGCCCCCGATACGGAAGCAGCCCAGGGTGTGGTTCCCCTGCCCGTGGTTCTGCTGGAGCTCCACCACCAGCGTCTCGCCCGAAGCCAGGGTGACCGGATCCCGGAATCCCAGCTGCAGCCGCTGCGGGCGACCGGCCTCGGGCAGGATCGCCCACCCGTAGCCATCACCCTTGGCATCCCCGTCGATCGTCGATGCCGCCGTCCATGCCCCATACGGGTTGCCCTCCGCACTGGCAGCCTGCTCGATGGAGGCGCGGGCCGAGGTGAACGGAATCGTCCGAGGGGCCTTCCCTGGCGCTTCGATCCGGGCCACCACCTCGGTCAGGACGAAGTTTCCGTTGCCGGCCCGACCCGGTCCCTTCGACGGAAGGGAATCGTCCCGAAGGGCCTCGACCTGGAGTCCCAGCATCCGTTCCGGGGCGGCCTCGAACCGGATCCGATACGTGTCCTTGTCGGGTGCCTTGTCTCCGACCAACACCGAGCGGTCGTCCCGGACCTTGAACGTCGCCTCACCCGTGCCCTTCACCTCGGTGGGCACCAGGGACTGCCATCGGGAGGTCTGGGCGATCGCTGCCACCTGGTCGGCAACCCAGGCGGCATGCACCGAAGCCCATTCCGGATGGGGCTCCTCGTATTGCTGCCGAAGGGATTCCTCCCTCTCGGCGTTCTGACGCATGTGGGCGGCCTGCTCCTGGGTCGGCACAAACTCCCCATCCGCCCGCCGTCCGATGATCGGTTCCTGGATGTCGGCGAAGAAGGCGCCCAACGAATAGAAGTCCCGGGCCGAGACCGGATCGAACTTGTGGTCGTGGCACTGGGCACACCCAACGGTCTGCCCCAGCCAGACCGCGCCCACGGCCCGGACGCGGTCGGTGAGGTAGCGGGCCTCGTAGTCCTTCTCCTGGGCACCCCCCTCCTCGGTCGTCAGGAGGAGGTGATTGAACCCGGACGCGACCCGCTGCTCGAGCGTCGCCTTGGGCAACAGATCACCCGCGATCTGCTCGATCGTGAATTGGTCGAAGGGCTTGTTCGAGTTGAACGACCGGATGACGTAGTCCCGGTAGGGCCAGATATTCTTTGGGTTGTCGGAGTGGTAGCCAATGGTGTCGGAAAACCGCACGACATCAAGCCATCCGATCGCCATCCGTTCCCCGTAGTGGGGCGATGCCAGAAGCCGGTCGACCAGCCGCTCGTAGGCATTGGGAGAGGTGTCGGCAACGAAGGCGTCGACTTCCTCGGGCTTGGGTGGAAGTCCCAGCAGGTCGAGATACAGCCTCCGGACCAGGATCCGACGATCGGCCTCAGGCGAGGGTTGGAGTCCGAGGGACCCGAGGCGTTGTCCGACCAGAAAATCGATCGCGGGGACCCCACCAGGAACGGCCGGCCGTTTCAGCGGCTGGTAGGCCCAGTGGCCCTGATATTCCGCCCCTTCCACAATCCACCTCTGGAGCAGATCCTTCTGCCCGGCGGTGAGGGTCTTGTGGGACTCCTCCGGCGGCATCCTGTCGTCAGGATCCGTGGTGTGGAGGCGTTGGACCAGCTCACTCTCCAAGGGCTTTCCCGGGACGATCGCCCGCTTGCCGGACTTCGCCGGCTTGAGGGCGAGTTCTCGCTTATCGAGCCGAAGCCCGCCCTTCACCTTCTGGGCGTCGGGCCCATGGCACGCGAAGCAGATGTCCGACAACAGCGGCCGGATGTCCCGGTTGAACTCGACCTTGTCCAAGGTCGCGGCGGATCCCGCCAGATGGCCACTCGCGAGGGCGGCACAGATCCAGCGCGCGGATCGGGGAAGAACGTTCATGATGTGCGGAAAGCGTACGGAGGAGCGTCGGTGGATCCAACGCCAGACTCATGTCCGCATCTGGACTGCCATCGATGGAACGGGATTCACCCGCACCTCAACCCGCCCCCAGAGGCTCCGCCACAAACTGCCCCTGCTCCGACATCCCAATCCGGGCCAGCGCCGTGTAGACATCATGCTGGAAGCACACCCACGCCTTCTCCCGCAACAGCGTCTCGGCACAGAGGTCGTACCCCAGGTGATAGGCCAGGGGAACATGGTGGGCCGTCGGCACCACGTCGGTGGGAAAGAACAGCGCCTCCGCCCCCCCGCGGATCTCCACCCACTGCTGTCCCCGCGTATGACCGTCCACCCGATGAAGGTGGAGTCCCGGCAGAACCTCCACATCGCCCTCGTGGAGGGTCAGATCCCGAGCCGTTGACAGGAATCGGACCGTCTCCGGGAGGTAGCTCGCCCGATCCTTCAGCGTCGGATTCCGGGCCTGGTCCCACTGCGCCCGCTGCAGGTGGATCCGGGCGTTGGGAAAGATCGGTTGCAGATCCCCCGATGGAGTCCGACGGACCAGCCCTCCGGCGTGGTCGAAATGAAGATGGGTCAGGATGAGGTCGGTGACCGATCCCGGATCCAATTCCCAGTCCGCCTCGGGAACATTCCGGATCCCAAAGATCCGCCGCTGGGGTTCCGCCCACAATTCCCCCATCCCACAATCGACCAGAATTCGTCGATCCCCCCGGGTGATCCACAGCGATCGTGCCACCAGGGGAATGCAATTCTCCTCATCAGGTTCGATCCGCTTTGACCAGAGATTGCGAGGAACCGAACCAAACATGCAGCCGCCATCGAGACGGAATTGTCCAAAAACAACCTCCTGGACCGTGAATGAGCCGAAAATCATCGGACTCGATAAGACAAAACGAAATACCGTTCGAAAACCCTTAATTCAGGGCGGACACAGGAATGTTCAGTTCTGGGTTCGAACGGGTGTGAAACAATAAAAAGCCGATTGACCTTCCGATTCCAGACGGCACTCTTTTGTCGTCTATGGAATACGCTCAAAAACTCATCACCCAAATCGAAGATCTCAAGAAGCAGTTGGATGCCATTGGCGGCAAGCAAAACCAATTGAACGAACTCAATGCCAAAAAGGCGGCGTTGAAGAACGACCTCGCGGAGGTTGAGAAGCAGATCAACGCTCTCGAGAAGGAGCTCGGAGGCGGATCCCGTCGCGGGTCCTCGAAGCGTGCCGCCGGTGCGGCCGGGGGTGTCCGCCGGCCCCGCATGTCGGCCGATGAGATCAGCTCCAAGATCCTCAATCATCTTCAGCAGAATCGCGGTGGCGTCAGCCAGCGCGAGATCAGCGCCGCGACCGGTGTCTCCTATCCCGCGGTCATCAAATTCCTGAAGGCCAATTCGAGCAATGTCCGCACGGAAGGTTCCCGCCGGTCGAGCCGCGTCTTCCTGCAGTAATCATTTCGCACAACAAAAAACCCTCCGGCCGACCGGCCGGAGGGTTTTTTTGTTTAAGGGCACGGTGGAGGAATTCCTCCCCGGTGTCATTCAGGTGCGATGTTGAGATATCCAATCAACATCTCGTCATCCGTCTGCTCGCCGAATTGCACAATCGAGGTCGGGGACGGATTCCACGGATTCCATTTGGAATTGTCGAACCCCCCCGTGATCCGGAGCCGGGTGCCCGCCGGCAGTCGTTTCGGTTCCTTGAGCCGATACATCGCCTGCCAGTCGAATTCATATCCCGGGACATTGAGCAGCGTTTCGGAACGTCCATCCGGATAGAAGGCCTCAAATCGCATCCGGGCGCCCCGGTAATGCATATGGGGGCTCATCTCGTAGAGGATGGAATTGCGGTCCACCGTCGTCTCCGCAACCACCTCGTGGTCCTTTGCCCCGGGCGGAATGGAGAATCCGGTGTCATAGGCGGCGGTCGTGTTCAATTCCCGCGCCGGACGGACCTTCGCCTCATAGAAGCCCAGCTGGGTCGTGTCGGTCGACGCCTTCCCGTTGGGGGTGTAGTGCATCTGGAACACCAGATACGCCCCCGCCGGCAACAGCTTGCCCGTGCCCTCCGGGTAGAAGGCGTCCTCCACCCCGGGCACATAGCCCGCAAAGAACCCACCCAGGCCGCCCTGGATCTGGAGGAAGTCCAGGACCGTCTTGGCCAAGAAGACCAGACTGTGGTGGACGACCGCCCGGTTCCCCGGCTTCACCGCGGCACCCCGCAGCCATACGTCCCGGTTCCAAGGATTCTTCACCATCAGATACCGATACGGCACCTCCCCCGAGGACGGGATCGTCTGGGCCGGGATCGAAACCACCTTGTCCGGCTGGCCCAGGGCCCAGGACGCCGGTGCCTGAGGCGGGTTCTCCACCAGCGGATCTCCCGCCCCCCCCTTCGGCAATCCCGCATCGATCCACGCCACCAGACGCGAGGCCTCGTCCGGGGTCAGCGAAAAGTCGTTCGAGAACTCTCCATGCGCCGGATCCGCCTGCCACGGCGGCATGCTGCCCGACAACACGCTGTCCCGGATCTCCCGCGCCCGCTCCACCAGGTCGGCATGCCGCAGCATCGGGAAGGAGCCGATGTCGCCCGGACGATGACAGCCCACACACCGTGACTGCACCAACGGGGCGATCTCGGTCGGATAGTCCGGAACTCGAGGCGCCGCGAGACCCAGGACATCGCCGGTCGCCTTGACCCGCTGGACCGCGACGGTCCTGCCGGTCGTGAACTCGTCGAGGGCTTTCCCGAGATGCGGAACCTCCGGTGTGGTCCCATCGGGATACCGCGACGACAGGGCTCCCACGTAGAACGGTTCGAACTGGGCGCGGTCGAGGGCGACGACTTCCCCAACGGTCTGGACGCCCCAGGTCCGTGCGACCAGCTGGGCCCCATCATGGAGCACCGGGACCTTCACACCGGCGTCGCGGACCGCGCCCGACAGCGTCCCGCGCGGGTCCGTGGGGTTGACCAGCCAGAAGCGGACGCCCTCGGCCCCGTGGCGTTCATGGAGGGGGCGGATCCGGGCCCAGACCTCGGCGAGGTGGGCGTTGTCGGTGAACACCAGCACGACCGCCTTTGCATCTCCTTCCCGAAGGAAGTCGTGACGGCGTCCGTCCTGATCGTTCAGGGCGAAGTTGGCGGCCTGGGTCCACTCCGTCGGAGGCCGGACCTCAACGCGATAGAATCGGCGGCCACGACGCGGTGTCTCGGGATCAAACCAGACCGTCTCCTGGGTCCCGGGCGCCACGCGCAGGAGGGTCTCCCAGACCCCGGGGGCTCCGAGATCATCACTGGCCTGAAGCTCCACGGCATTGTCAGCCAGCATCGATTTCAAGGCCAGACGCGGCAGTCCACACACCGGATCCACGTCGGTCTTCAGCTCCGGCGCAGCCACACCGGTCAGGGCGGAAAGGCCCGTGGCCGCGGCCAGCCACATTTTCGGTCCCAGAGCTCCAACCCAGGCAGGATGACGTCTCATAATGTACCCGCAGATCTTCAGCCTGGATCCGACATCGATCAACCTCTTCCTTCCGTGAATTGTCCCTGACACCTTTCTTCCGTGCCCTTCGCACCCCAATCCTGCCCACCCTTCCCGGCCCCAAGCCGGATGCCCCCCGCCCTTCGCATCGCCGTCGTGGCATTTCGCCGTCTCTCAACCCTCAACACTCGACTTTCAACCGTTCTCCTCACACTCCTCCCCCTTTCCGCCGCGGCCCCCGCCACCGGCATTGCCACCGTCGCGGCGGGACGGATCACGGAGATCACCGTGACCTCGGGTGGATCGGGTTACGCCACCCGCCCGTGGGTGCGTCTCACCGGGGGCGGCGGGAAAGGTGCCGAGGTCGAGGTGGTCCTGGAGGCCGACCAGGTGGTCGACGTCCGCATCCTCCAGGGTGGCTCCGGCTACACGAACGCGCCGATCGTCACCTTCTCCTGGCCTCCGGTGACGCTCGACGTCGCCGCGCGCTGGGTGCCCGGTCTCACCTTCCAAGGACTGCCCGGCACCCGCATCGCGGTCCAGTGGGCCACCAATTCCCTCGGTCCCTGGAACTATTGGACCCACCTCACCCTGGGCACCAACGGCGCCACGCTCGCCGACTTCGATGCGGGGAACGAGACCCGCTTCTACCGGTCGGCCTCATCGGTGGTCCAACTCGGCACGGGCACCGGCATGCTGGTCTGGATTCCACCCGGACGCTTGCGGATGGGAAGTCCCAAGACTGAGCCCGGACGAAACGACGACGAGACGCCCCACGAGGTCACCCTCAGCAAGGGCTTCTGGATGGGACGCTGCGAGGTGACCCAGGCCGAGTACGCCTTCGTCATGGGTACCAACCCCAGCCATTTCAACCGTCCCGACCTCCCGGTCGAACGGGTTTCCTGGACGGAAGCCACCGAGTACTGCCGACGGTTGACACTCCTCGATCGGGCCGCCGGGCGGATCGCGGCCCACGAGGTCTACCGGCTGCCGACCGAGGCCCAGTGGGAGTATGCGGCCCGTTGAGGGGACCCGGAGTCGACGCCCACGGCTTTCGGGTTCCAGCTGGGATCCCGGCTGGCCAATTTCAACGGCGACTTTCCGTACAATGGAGCGCCGAAGTGACCCTTTCTCCGGAGCACCGTGACGGTGGGTCTCTATGCTCCGAACGCCTGGCTGCTGCTCGACCTGCACGGGAACGTGGCCGAGTGGTGTCGGGACAGGTATTTCGCCTATCCAACCCGGGTGGTGACCGATCCGGTGGGCGACGCGGTTGGCAGCGAGTTGGCGTGGGGCGGATCCTATTATTCGCAGGGCGACGCCTGCCGTTCCGCCGCCCGATGGCCACTGCCCTACCTTCCTGGAGGCTACCGCTCCGCCCAGCTGGGGTTTCGGATGTCCTGGTGGAGGAACCCTGAGCCTCTGACGTCCCGATCTCCATCCCAGGCCTCGGCACGTCAGAACGACCTGTGACCCGACGCCGCTCCGCCTGCGCGCCGCCCCGTGTCGCGCGTGCCTCCGGCTTTGCGCTTGGATTCGTCCCGGTGTTCGTCCAGTTTCTCCCTGCGGTGCAGTGCTGGCGGAGTCTAGCGCTGCATCCGGGAAGGTCCCCGGGGCTGGAATGAGTCCCGAAGCGCGATGTTCTTGCACCCAGGCCGGTGTAGCTCAGTGGCAGAGCAACGGTTTCGTAAACCGTAGGTCGTCGGTTCAATCCCGACCACCGGCTCCATCAACAAAATCAAGGGTTTGGTGATGTTTCGCGCTATCGGATTTTCCCGCAAAAATCCCGCGTGTCACAAACGTGGCACAGATTTCGACCCTGACTCGTTCGTTTTCTGACCCTGAATTTAAGACACGGACGTTTCTTTTACCCGGTAGGCGGACTGGCAACATCCCGGGATGGCTATCCTCCTAGGACCATCAAGGAAGCCCGATAGGGCGCAACACGAAGACACCACCACCGACTACTGGCCCCGCAGGGTAAAAGTGGGCGTACACGAGATCCGAATCTATCGGGACACTCTACCCTCCGGATCAACAACCTACCGCGTCGAAGATCGCACGGGGCCCCACCGCCGTCTGATCCGATACAAAACTCTCGATGCGGCCGAGCGTGCCGCCCGAGATATCGGTCGTCGGCTCAAGACGCTCGAGGACGCCAACGGCCGGTCGGTCACGTTCCCCGCAGACGCCGCTCAGGGGTTCCTTAGGGCGTTGGAGAGGTAGGGGCGTTGAAGGACCCACGGCTCGTCGTACTGGGCACGGAGCGGATGCCGACGGCCTGGAACTACTCGCGGGCGTTGACCTTAAAGAACGTCGGGTGTCCGCTGCGGGTGTGCAATCTAGACGAGTCGGGCTTTTGGCGGGGCTTCTCTGGCTTCTTGTGGCGCGCTGTCTTGCGGGCGAGACGGCTACAGCGGTGGCGACGGTAGCCGCGGGTTATGTGACTGCCATCACGGTGACCTCCGGAGGGTCCGGATACGCCTCTGAGCCCACGGTTACAATCTCCGGCGGCGGCGGCAGCGGGGCAACGGCCAAGGCGGTTCTGAGCGGGGACAAGGTTGCGATGATGGTGGTGCTGAGGGCTGGGAGCGGACGGGATTGAAACAGGCTTTTTCATGGAAATCGTTTCTCGGAACTGGATGTTGGCACTCCTTCTGGTGGGGATTGGGGCTCTGGGCGGATGCTTAGGGAAGAAAGAGGTCACCGGCCAAGTGTTCGTTGTGACCCAAGGGGGTGAGAACGTGACGCTGGGCTTGGTGGGCATCCATGAGGCGGACCGGCTTCTCCGGACCGGCCAGAAGGACCGCGCCAGGCCCTTGTTCGAAGCCCTCGCGGCACGTGGGAATGCAGAGGCGCACTTTGTCCTGGCCTTCCACTACGACAGCGATGCGGTGACCCGTCTCCGCCACTACGAGGCGGCCGCGCTCGGCGGCCATGAGGAGGCTTTCCGGCGTTATGTCGTGGCCTCGATGTACGGAATGGGAGTGGACCGTCCTCCGGCCCGCAGGGTTCTCGAGGTCTGCAGGAAAGTCCGGATGACCTACCGGCTTGCTGTCTCGGACGACGAGCAGAAGGCCATTGTTGCCCTCGAGACGGTGGCCGACGTCCCCGCCCTCGATGTGGGAGCCTTCGAGCGGCGCACCGGTGTCGACCTCAGGGCTGCTTCCGAGGGGTTGTACGGGATCTGGTCCATGGCCGAGGAGGCGTCTCGGGACGGGCGGTTTGGAAAGGCGGATCCGACGCTCACGATGCAGCTGATCCTCCTTGAAGGACCAGCAAGGGTTGAGATGGATGATGCAATCAGGGACTATCTCCCGAGGTGGAGGGCGGGGCTGCCGCATCCATTCGACCTCTGCGACCACGTGTCCAGCGGGCTTGGAGCGGGCTTCTGTGCCGACCTGAAGGCGAGAAAGCAGGAAAAGATCCGGGCAGCGAAGCTGGCGCGGTTTCGAGGGGGGCTCGAACCGAGGGTCGCGGCGCTGCTCTACGCGGCGTCTGCAGCGCACGAAAAGTTCGCCACACTCCGTGCAGACCATGAGCAGGGTTTTTTCGGTTCGGCGCGTGCCTCGTTTGCGATCGAGTCCGTCCAGGAGCAGAGGGAGGAGTTCCTTAGGCGTGTCGTCGGTGCGGGGAAGGGAAAGCACGGGCCGAAACCGCAACCCTTCAGGACTACCGATGCCGCGTTGAATAGCGCGTGGAGAGATCTTTTGAGGAAGGTGAGGGCCTCGCCCGAGGATGCTCTGTCGTACAACGTCTCGGAGGAGGGGCTGCGTGCGACCCAGAGGGCCTGGCTTCGGCACCGGGACGCAGTCGCGGCATTGCTGGCTGCCTTGGATCCGACACTGACGGAGGATCAGCATCGGTCCCGCCTGACCGCCGAACGCACCCGGCAGTTGGTCAAGGCTCCCGATGCCTTCTGGACCGGCTCGGAGTCTCCACCGCACCCGTAGAGACCATAGGAACGTGGGTCGCGTTTCCGCCATCCCCGCCCCGGTGCTCATTTTGGGTAGGGGCTCAGCGGACCAAACAAAGGGCACGATGGAATCTAAAAGGAACCGGTTCGTCCCCAATGCGGTGGTCGGCATCCCTTGCCACCATCGCTCTACGAAGAGGTGCTATGAGCCGTTCGGTGTAATCACAGGCTTCGAGGATGACTCTGCCGTGTGTCGCTTTCCTTTCATGGTCTGGTCCCTTTCTTGGTCGCCCAGACTCTCACTCCCTCTGGATCAGTGTTGCGAGGTCACGTCAGTTTTTGCGGTCCTGTCAGTCTGGCAAGGGGCGTGTTGGGGTGTTTTACGGTTTGTCAGGACGCCGGGATGACGTGAAGCACAGCTTGTCCGCCGGGAACGAGCGCCGCGTTGATGCCGGTGTCGAAGGTGGCGAATCGGCCCCCGTGTTTCACGGCAAGCGCCAGAAGGAAATAGTCCGTGAGGTGCTTGGACGCTGGCAACCGGGGATGGAGGCGGTCATCCGTCAGAGTCAGGTCATCCGGCCAGAACTGATGCCCTGGTGCCGCCATCAGGCGCGATAGCACCCGTCGCGCCTCCACAGGGCTCCCGAGCGTTCGCGGGTACGATGGATGGCTGAGGATGCGGAGGAAGGCATTTTCGGTTGTCGGACAGGTCGCCCAACCACCAGTGACAGCCTCACGTTCAAAGAAGCGCATGGCAGCGTCTTCATGGACATGTCCGGCGTCGCCCAAGGCGATGAGCACGCTGGCGTCCAAGAGCGTGATCATGAGCGTTGGGGATGGGACATCCGCTCAAGCTCCTCGTTTTCCAAGGCCTCTTGGACGGCATGAACCTGGGCCACCGTGGTGGAAGGACTGCCAGACGCCTTGCGGATGCGAAGGATTCCAAATGGACCGACTTCGAACCGGGATGGGTCGGGATTTTCCGGTTCCATGGACGGCCGGATTTCCCGACGGAGGGCCGCCTCAATGAGGGCCTTGAGGGTCGTCTTCCGACGGACAGCAAGGGTCTTGGCCTCCATCAAAAGGTCATCGGGAAGTACCAGTGTTGTTTTCATAATATGGCTAACCGTATGGGTGTACGGCTTAGAGTCAAGCCGCGCCTGTTTTGGGGCTGATTGACCCTGTGTAGGAGTTTCAGCTATCCTTGGTTCCATGGGTCCCATCACCATCACGGTTCAAGAGGCGGTGCCGGTGGCTGTTCCAACGGAATTGCTTCACCAGCTCAAGGTAAAGCCCGGCGACCGACTGGAGTGAAGGGTTGAGGGCGGCGAACTGTTTGTCCGCCGGATCCGTTCCGTGGATTCCCTGCGTGGGTGCCTCGCGCCGAAGGTTCCATTCCCCGGTCTGGAAGCCGAAAAAGACGCCGTCTGAACGCTGTCAGGCAAAGCTCATAAAATCAGCAGTCCGCCCGGACAATCCCAGACTGTCACCTTCGACGCGAGGCACCCGATGCCTGACGGCAAACACAGAAATACCACACCCCATTTTCAAAGTGCCGGTCCACCTTTCCGGCACCTTTCTCGGTAACACCCCTTTTTGACTTACGGCGCGTGGGCGCCGACGGGCCGTGAAGGGACCTGGATGGGGCCGATTACTGGCGCACCCGGTAGAACGTGGCGTCGGCGGTCGGAACCACGGGTTGCGGATTGGTCGCACCCGTCACGTCCGACCACGGGCCCGAAGGCGTGGGGGCGGACTGGAGGGTGCCGCCGCCCTGCCAGTTCACCGAAGCCCCATTGGCGGTGCGCTGGATGCCCACGAGGATCTCGGTCGGCAGGGCGAAGGAAGGCACGTAGGCCGGGATGGCTCCGGGACCGTCCTCGTTGATGAGGAGGCGGCTGCCGGTGGGCATGACTTCAAGCCATTCGAGGCTCGATCCGCCGCCGGTGCTGTAGAATAGGAGCTCAAAGGGATAGACGCCCTCCCGGGTCACCACGATCTCGAGCAGCCACGGGCCGTCGTCACCGCCGCAGTTGGTGCATTGCACGAATTCGGCGGGGAGATCCTGCGCAGCGCCTTCGGGTCCCACCCGGAGCCGGAACTCGCGGGACATGGTGACGTTGATCCGGTGATAGCCGGGCTTCAGGTGCAGGAGGGAGCGCGCGCGCAGGGCGAACTGGCTGCCCGGCTCGGTGCTGCCCAACAGGCCCGGGAACCGGCGTT
>Ga0194123_10006644_pt1 | contig 11858 bp, 15 predicted proteins | sample TA2MahsurfametaG_5_FD_155479 | JGI IMG/M metagenome (GOLD analysis project Ga0194123, IMG submission 155479) | Freshwater microbial communities from Lake Tanganyika, Tanzania - TA2015023 Mahale A surface | ecosystem: Environmental > Aquatic > Freshwater > Lake | place: Tanzania: Lake Tanganyika... | reverse complement strand
AGTTATTTACCTTAAAAAAATATTTTGGTGCTAAGCAGATGTGTTCATTTATATAATTATTTACACATACCTTTATTAGATTGGAAGAATTATTTCAAATATTTTTCAGAAATAATTTTAAGTAATAAATTTTTAAATATTTTTCCAAAATAAAAAAATATAAGTAGAAATAATTTTAAGTACTTAAAAAAATTTCTAAATGTTAAGTAATAATTTTAAGTAATTATTTTAGATATTTTTCCAAAATAAAAAAATATAAGTAGAAATAATTTTAAGTACTTAAAAAAATTTCTAAATATCTAGTAATAATTTTAAGTAATCATTTTAGATATTTTCCAAAATAAAAATATAAGTAGAAATAATTTTAAGTACTTAAAAAAATTTCTAAATGTCTAGTAATAATTTTAGGTAAATCATTTTATATGATATTTTACAAAATGTAAGTAGAAATAATTTTAAGTACTTAAAAAAATTTCTAAATGTCAAGTAATAATTTTAGGTAAATTATTTTAGATGATATTTTGCAATGTTAGTAAATTCCCGTGTAAATTTTAGTAAAAAAAAATCTATATAAATAAAAATGGCTTCATTAGATGTATTATTTAATGATTATGCAAATAAGGTAAAGACTTTAACAAGGCAACCATCGAATGACGAATTATCATCCTTATATGGATTGTATAAACAGGCGACTATGGGAGATAACAATACTTCTAAACCGAGTTTTTTGGATCTAAAAGGTAGAGCAAAATGGGATGCTTGGACGGCAAAGAAAGGAGTGAGTCAGGATGATGCTAAGAGACAGTATATTGAATTTGTTAAGAAATTATTATAAGATTAGTATGTTCCGAGAGAATTATTTACATTTGAGATTTTATTATTTTCAAGATTGATTTTATTATTTTCGAATGCATCTTTTTTAATGGAACAGAGCATTTCACAATCGTGTGATTCGGGTATGCGATGTTTACCGCAGTAAAAATGGTGGCATTTATCGCAATCGATGACTAAAGATAGAATTTTATTTTTACAATTAAAATAATTGCATTTTTTGGACATATTAGAAATATATAAAAATATTTTTAATTTATTTTATTTTAAATTATATAATGTTTAAAAGATACAAATTAGCAGATATTCCAATAGAGAGAAAATGGAAAGGAGTAGTGAAAGAAGTAAAATTTTACTATGAAACAACAGCGATTGATGTGGATTATTATGATTATTGCATAGACATGATAAATACATTAGAGAATTGTATACAAATTTCGATAAAATATAAGAGGATGGATGAAAAAAATTACAGACAGGAATATGGGATATTATATTTATTGAGTGATGGAGTAATCCATGGTCAGGATGCAAATGGATTTATTGATGGAAGAATAATGGAAAGAGAAAACAAGAAGATAATGGAAATTTATTATAGGTCAAAGACAGATAATTTATCATTTTCGGGTGAATTAGAACTTAAATAATGCATAAATACATCCACTCATGATAGTAAGAGAACCCAATATTTTTTGCCAAGTGATTTTATCTTTATTAAGGAAGGTTCCATATACATAAGCCATAATAATTCCGAAATAGCTTAGTGATCCATATACACCGGAACTTAATTTACCGATTGTATAGAATCTCAAATAATATCCTAAAACTCCTATTACTGCATTTCCAATTAATAATATAATCATTCTTTTATTGATATTATCTTTATCATCATTTTTGGGTATAATATTTTTACCGAGAATAACTGTAAGCACAAAAGCAGGAATCAAGTATGCAATGAAAAGTGAATTCCATTGGTTAGAGTAATTCATTTTTTTTACAATGAAGTAAATTAAAACTTCAGTAATGGTGGCGACGAATATGGAAGATATTCCAATAATAACTTTATTTGTGGGTTGTTCTTTCCAACTGGTATAGGTAAGAAGAATAACACCTAAAATGGGTAATAATAGGAACCATTGGAATTTATACCCAGCTAAAAGAATAAGAATTAATGGATAAATATAGAAAATGGAATAACTGACGCCAGCGTCGAGGTTATTAAACCCAATATAACTGGAAAAAACGTGTATGCAATTGACGGCTGCTAATGAAAGACCTAATCCGGATAAAATTTTAGAGAGAATTCCTTTCCAATCCATGAAAAAAGCGGAAATGATGGAATAAATTGTTAATCTTGCCCATACTTGATTGGAGATAGGGAATTTTATATATTTAACCATAGCGGGGTAGAAACTAAGTAAAGATTCGGATAAAAGTTTAAAAAATACATACATAATAAGAATTATATAATAAAAATAAGATTATAATATCTATAAAATGAATGAAAAGATAATAGAATGTTTATCTCAATTAGCAGAAAAAGAAAAATTCCATCCATTTAAATCGAAAGCATACAAAACAGCTATAATATCAATTTCCCAGTATCCAGACGAAATTACATCATCCAATCAAGTAAAAACATTACCAGGAATAGGTAAGGGAATATTAGAAAAGATTGACAATATTTTAAATAATACTTTTACAATAGATAATGATATTTTCACTATATTGACAAATATATATGGAGTTGGGGAAAAGAAGGCGAGTGAATTAATAGAGAAACATAATATAACAGATTTATTGACATTAAAATCTCGTCAGGATGAATTACTAAACGATAAGCAAAAAATTGGATTAAAATATTATAATTATTTGTTGGAGAGAATACCGCAGGCAGAAATGGCAGTGCATCATAAACTAATCAAGGGAATATGGGATAATGATGCAACAAGTAGACCATATAATTTTACATTTGAATTGGTTGGTTCTTATAGAAGGAAAGCGGCAACGAGTGGAGATATAGATATATTAATAACATTCGATGAATCGTTAAATTTGATGTCAAGATTGGTGTATACATTAAGAAAGAACAATTATATAATAGAAACATTGGCAGAGGGTGTAAAAAAGTTTATGGGTATAGCGAGGATACCGAATCATACGCCGAGAAGAATAGATATAATATGGTGTTCAAGGGAGGAATATCCTTTTGCGTTATTTTATTTTACAGGTAGTGATAAATATAATAGAATGGTTAGGGAACATGCACATAAGATGGGTTATAGATTAAATGAGAAGAATTTGATACCGATAACAAATCATACAAGAAATATGGATCTTCCAATATTTGAGAGTGAGAAGGATATAACAGATTTTTTGAAATTACCTTATTTGGAGCCGGTAGAAAGAAAATAGAAAAATAAAAAACGAAAGTATTTTTTATAAAATCGCAAGTAAAAAAATGACACAATTAAAGATAATAACTTGGAATATATGGTTTCATGAAATGGAACGTTCAAGAAGGGCGTTAAGAATATTATATGAATGTATATCGATGGATCCAGATATTATTTGTTTTCAGGAAGTGACGGAGGATTCTTTTAAAATAATATCACAGAATAAGAAGAATTATCATATAATTGGAGGTCCATTAAATCAAGCATATGATACAATTATTTTGAGCAAACATATTCCATTAAGTTTTGATAGATTTTCTTTACCAAAAACAGATATGGGTAGGAATTTGTTGAGTTTAAATATCACCAAGGGTGATAAAGAAATTCAGATATGTACTTTTCATTTGGAAAGTGTTTTTACTGGTAGCAAAAAATTAGAACAATTAAACTATATCAAGGAAATAACGACAGACGATTGCATATTATTAGGAGATACAAATTTTACGGCGGAAACAACACCAGAAGGATTAATAGATATATTTGAAAAGATAAATGAGCCGGAGGCATTCAGGGATACTTATAGTGGTAGAACGAATAAGAATATAAAGAATAAAAAGTATAATTCTAGATTGGATAGGATATATGTAAAAAATCCTGAAATAAAGATTTCAAGATTTTTTTTACTTGGAACTAATGCATCTTTTTTCTACAATAATAGATATACTCATTTGAGTGATCATTATGGAATTTATACTGAATTATTTTTGTCTTAAAAAAAGCAATGGATAGGAACAAATGAAGTATGGATTCAAAAGATTTTTTTTATTATAATATAATTCATCACCTATTTCTTTATTTTCGTAATGTAAAATGGTTCCTCCTAATTCACTTAAGATTGCGTGTGCAGCACAGGTATCCCATTCCATAGAACCATTCATTCTGGGATATATATCAGCTTTATTTTCAGCGATCCATAATATTTTGATGGAACTACCGACATTAATTAATTCAACATCACCTAATTTGTCTATGAATTCTTTTGTATCATAAGTCATATGGGATCTACTGGCTAATACTCTAACTAAATTTTTACCTCTATTATCATAATTATTTCTTTCTTCTTTTATATCGAATATTTTATTGGAAATATCTTTTTTCCAAGCACCTTTTCCTTTGATAGCCCAATATGTTAGTCCTTTAACAGGGATGTTAACAAAACCAGCGACAGGACGACCTTTAAAAACAAGACCGATATTAATGGTGAATTCACCATTTTTTTTGATGAATTCTTTTGTGCCGTCTAATGGGTCAATAAACCAAACGAATTCATAATTTTTGCGTATTTCCCAGTCATCATTTGAATTTTCTTCGCTAATAATGGGAATATTGGGATATAATGTTTTAAGACTGCTAACGATATATTCATTTGCTTTTTTATCAGCGATGGTAACAGGGGATTTATCTTCTTTTTGTTCAATAACAAAGTCACAACCAAGATAAATTTGAAGAACTAATTGGGAAGCGGTTTCAATTATATCAATAATATCAGTATAATTAAGCCAAGAGATATCCATTAAAAGAGGGAATATAATATTTCTAAGATCAATCCTTAAAAAATTCTATGATTATTATACCAAATTGAGCTTTTAATTCTATTTTTTTTGAGTTCGATCATGATTGAATAAAGAAACATCATTTGCTGCTGATATGAGGATTGAATGGATATTCTAAGTTTATTTTGAGTAAAAAAATCTTTATAATTTTCACAAAAATTTTTTGAGTCAATTTTCAGATGCAATCCATCGAAATTTTTCAATATTTCAATAGGAACTAGCATTGCTTTTGATATTTTTCGCTGACAAAGATAAACTATTTTAGGCCACGAAAAGCTTTCGTAATTTTTACCATTTCTAAGTAACATTTGTAATAAAGAATTAAGATTCTTTTAGATCAATTCTTTATTTTGAAGCCATTTCATAATTTTAGTTAGAATGATGTCTAAATTATCTCCGCCATCGATAGTAATTTCAGGATTTTTGGGTATTTCATATGGGTCGGAAATTCCAGTAAATTCTTTTATTTCTCCAGTTCTAGCTTTTGCATATAATCCTTTAACATCCCTTTCTTCACATTTTTCAAGAGAAGTGTCGACAAATACCTCAACATAATTACCTTCGGCACTAATTAATTCTCTATTCCAAGCTCTATCTTCTTCATATGGGGCAATATTAGCGACTAAAACAATACCACCGTGTTTCACAATTTCACTGCAGACATATCCAATTCTGCGCACATTTGTGCTTCTATCGGCTCTACTGAATCCCAATCCTTTACTAAGATGTGTTCTAACGATATCTGCATCCAGAATAGTGATAGCTTTTTCTTTTTCTTTTTCCATAAGAATTTGTTGGAGATGGTTAACTAATGTTGATTTACCACTTCCACTTAATCCGGTGAAATAGAGACATAATCCTCTTTTATTCAATGCTTTAAATTCGTAGCGTAATTCTTCGACAATTTCAGGAAAAGTGAACCATTCTGGAATTTCCAATCCTTCTTTTAATAATCTTCTTTGTTCTGTTCCAGAGATATTTAATACTTGGTCAGTTTTTTCGATTTTATCCATAGCCATATAACATTGTTTATTGCCAACCCATACAATCATTTGACTTAATATAATATTTATCCCAATTTCATCTTTATATTTTTCAACTAACCCATGAGCATCATATGGACCGTAGAAATCTTTTCCATCTTTTTTCTTATAACTTGGTCCGGCGTGATCTCTACCAACAATAAAATGGGTGCATCCATAATTTTTGCGAATTAATGCGTGCCATACTGCTTCTCTTGGACCAGCCATACGCATAGATAAAGGTAATAAGACTAATTCAGCATTATTGTTATAATATTTCATTAATTTTTGGTAACATCTAACACGAACGTGGTAGTTAACATCACAAGCTTGTGTGACACCGACAACAGGTGTTAAAAGTAATTTTGCGTCATTATCACCGGTTTCACGTAGGGCGTGTATAGTTAATTCGAAATGACTGCGATGCATAGGATTGCGGGTTTGAAATCCCACGATAGTTTTCCAGCCTTTTTCTTTGATAAATTCTTTTGTTTTAGAAGCGCTCCAGCGATTTTCAACAAAATCGTAATGTTTAACGTCTCTAATTTTTTCTATTTTACCTCCATAATACCAGATATCTCCTAATGCTAAAACGATTTTGACGTATGGATGATTATCGTCGGAACTACCGTAAACATTTTCGCATTCTTTAATAAGGTCGGGTTGATATCTACTTTGGATAAGTAATTTAGCGACTGGTAAACCGGTTTTATCTTTAAGAATAATTTCATCGAATTTGAGAAGTCTTTGGTGTTCTTTGGAACTAACGGGTAAAACGATGGGCATAGTCCATAATTTACCATTTGCAAGACGGCAATTTTCGACAACAGAGTTGTAATCATTTTCATTTAAGAATCCTTCGAGAGGATCGAAACCTCCAAGTAGGAGCATTTCGAGGTCACAAAGATATCTTTCATCTAAAGTGTAATCGTTCATTTTTATAGTAAATAAAATAAAAATGAAAATTTTACTTTTTTTTTAATTTTTTGATGATATCTTTTAATTGTTCGATTTCGGAGGCTTGTTTTTCAATTGTATCTTCTAGTTCGGAGATAATTTCATTTGCTTTATTTTTCATTTCAACTAATTTAATTTTAAGTTTTTCTTCATTATTTAACATTTTAAAGAATCTGGTGGTATGAATTTTGTCTCCTTTTTTATTATAGGTATATCTTTGAGCACTAAAAGTACCATTATCTTTACCTTTAATAATAAGATATTCAGGTAAAACACGCATAAGAATGCCGCCCATAACAAATCTTTCTTTATTAGTAGTAGAATCCCATTTAATGTATCTAATGAAACTTCCGGGGGCGACAGTTTCAATTTCATTTTCGGGTATTTCAATGTATCCATTTAATTTATCTTGAATTGCTTCTTCGGTTTGGACAGTATCAGTATATGTTTTTTTTGGACGTTGATATCCATCAATTCCGAGTCTATGAATAGTTTGGGAGAGGTCCATAATATTTAAAAATAAATAATATTTTTAAGTATATACAAATGCTAAATGAATATATAAAATATTATGGACTGGAGATTTTCAAGAAATTAACAAATGTAGCAAAATTGACTGGTTTATTATACTATTATGATTTTTATATATATGATATTGATGAGAACATATCAGTATCAAGTTTACCTAGACGAGAACATTATAATAAGGTAAATAATTTTGATGTGATAATAGGATTTTTGGGTGAGAATGAGTATGGAAACAGGGATGTGGAATGGATAAAGAATACTAATATAAAATATTATAATATATCGGTTCCAGATTACACATCGCCACTGACAAAAGATTATTTGAAATTATACAGAATATTGGATTCACATCCCAATTCGAGAATATTGATACATTGTTATGCAGGAAAAGGTAGAAGTAATTGTGGAGTAGCAGCGTATTTAATGTATAAATATAATATGAGTGCTAATGAGGCGATAAAATTTACGGAATTAAGGAATCCGAGAAGTGGAATGAATAGATGGCAGAAGGGATCACTGGAGACACTGGAGAGGGATATTATAAAAAATTAAGATTCAATCATTTCAAGATCGTAAATATCTTCGATATGAGCGACTTCAACTTGTTTGTATCTATCTGGTATAGATGAATATAAAACTTCTGAATTGCGATTGTTAATAATGGCGATACCGTCTCCTTCGTGAATAATTGTGCAGAATTTTTCGATGAAGCAATTGGGACAACAATTTCTTCCGTTAACGCGAATGGTGTAAAAAAGTTCTAATGGACAAAATTGACATTTAGATTCACCTTTTGTTGGGGAAATAAAATTTTTGGGACCTGTTTCGCGATAGAAGTCAAGTAATAAAATAACATCTGGATGTTGGTTCATAGAATCGTAGGATTCATATGATTCTATATTATCAATATTAATTTCGGACATTTTGTTTAACTGAAAGATAATAAAAAAATAAATCAATTTTTTCAGATTTAAGATAGGAGGATATAATAGAATATATGATTTACAGGAAATATTTATTTTTTCATATACCTAAAGCGGGTGGTTCATCAATAGAGAAGATATTTTTAAGGAATCATAGACAATTGAATTTTGTGATAAATTATATATTCAAGGAGACGAGATTTTCATTATGGATGGTTGGTTCAATGAGGAATAGAATTTGGCGAATCATAATATTTTTTCTAGTTAGTATATTTTTGTGTGATATGCGGCATTTGTGGGGAATAAGATTCAATAAAGTTCTGCATCATTTAACATATATGGAAATATACAATAATGAGAAATTGTATTTAAGACATAGAAAGTTAAGTGATTATAAAAAGTTTTGTATAGTGAGAAATCCATATGACAGAATAATAAGTGCATATCATTTTATGGGAAATGGATTATCTTTTTCTAATTTTATCCATTGGGTATATAATGAATTGGATAAATATTACAGGTATAAGGTAGAGCCTTTTGTCGTGATACTACCGCAATGGGAATTTGTGATAGATGAGAATGGAAGAAATGGAATGAATGAGGTTTTGCGATTTGAGAGTTTGAAGAAGGATTTTAAGAGATTTAAGGAAAAGTATAAGATAAGATGTAGAAGGTTACCACATATTAATCAGAGAAGTAGACCGACAGATGATATAGCTTGTTATTTCAATGAGGAACTAGGGGAAAAAGTATATCATATGTATTATTGGGATTTTAAGATGTTTGGTTATAAAAAGGTTAATTTTTATTGATAAGTTTGTTGAGGTCAATAATTTCGTCGGTGATATCAAAAATTTCTTTATCGTGGGTAATAATAATGAGAGTTTTACCTTGAGTGAGGTCTTTAATGATATTAATCATTTTTTTGCGACATACGACATCTAAACCGGAGAGAGGTTCGTCAAAGATGTAAATATGACTTTTTTTGAGTAATCCACGTATATTGGTTACAATTTTCTGCATACCTCCACTAAGATTTTTACCTTGGAATCCGACATCGGTATAAATGCCTTTATCAAGTTTATCGAAATGTTTGAGTATATCATATTTTTTAAGTATTTGAATGATAAGCTGATCGTTTACATTATTACCGTATTTAATATTTTCAAGAACGGTTCCAGAGAATAAGGAGGTTCTTTGGTTAATAAAACAGCAATATTTGCGGAGATGTCTAGGATTAATTTTTCTGACGGATAGATTATTAATAAGAATTTCACCATCAGAAGGAGGGAGTAATCCTAATATAAGTTGCATGATAGTAGATTTACCGGTTCCACTTGAACCGACTATGGCGACACGATTTCCTTTTTTAATGGTGAACGATAGATTTTTAAAAATATGAATATCACCGGTTTCGTAACGGAAGGATACGTTATCAAAAACGATATCACCAAAAACATCGTGTTCATCAATATATTTATCATTTTTTTCAGTTAACATTTCTTCGATAAATTCATTTGCTTCTTTAATAGTTCCTAGACGCATAATTTCATCGGGTAGCCAATTAGTAATTTGAATAAGAAATCCAAGAAGGTAAATGATTATGAGGGTGATAGTGATAAATTTTCTTCCGGTAAATTTTCCAGATTTAAGGTTAAAATAACCCTTAACGATAACAGTAGTAAAAATTAAAACAGCAACAACAGATGTTAATCCAGTCATGTAATTAGTATATATTAATTGTTTTGTGTAAAAATCGGTATGAATTGCATTAGTTTTTCCTGATTTTTCTAGTTCAGATTCAATTTCACTGTTAAGATATATATTCATAAGATTTTCAAGACTATCGTAATATTTATCGTTTAATGAAAGGAATTTTTTTTCTCTTTCAGCAGAGATATTTATAATTTTATTTGTAAAGAACCAAGTAATAATTCCAAAAACAAATAGTAGTGAAAATACAATAAGACCGATTTTCCAGTCAAGATAGAAAAGATAAAATGTGATAACAATAACACCTAAGAATAGAGGTAATAAGAAGGAAGTGCAAAAGTAGAAGAAATCTTTTAATTCAAAAGTGACGTCGAAAATTTTAGCTACATTCTGGGTAATATTAATATTTTTGTAATTAGTTTCATAATTTAATATAAGATTGGAATATAATTTTTTGGAGATGTATTCAAAATATTTTGGAAGGAAAATACTGTTTAAATAGTTTCTTCCGTAATTAAATATTTGAATTAAAATCCAGATAACAATAATGATAAAAATATAATATCCAATTTTGGCTAATAATTTTTTAGAAGGATTATTACTGATACCTATGTATAATTTTCCATATAATTCTGGAATAATAATACTTTCAAGAGGGAATGTTAGTAGAGTTAAAATAAGAAAGAATATGAAGATAATTTTATTTTTTTTTATAAAATCTATGAATAAATGTTTTATAATCATATATAATTATAATATTTTTTTATCAAAAATAATTAGAAATAAGAGAATAATCATTTGAAGAAATTCTTTGAATAAAGAATTGTTTAAGTTCTTCAATTGATAAAATATTGATTTCTTCATCTCTGATTTTTTTAACAAATTCGGATCTGGAATGATTTCCCCAGTTTCCATAAAGTTCGATTTCACGAATAGCTACAGCAGCAGCCCGAATCCATTCAAAGTTGGGATTTCTGGGTTCACAGTAAGTAAAATATTCATTGGAAGAATATGGAATTTCTGAGTAATCATGGTCACAGATGACTAATTCACCGTCCTTGTTGAAAACAAGATTAGCGGCTTTGAAGTCACAAGTTTTGAGACCAAATTGTTCAAGGAATTGGTTGTTTAATAAAAAAGTCATCAATGCTTTTTTAGCATAATTGAGTTTTTCATCATTAGAAGCCTTTTCTAATATATCAGTAAATGGGACTCCTTGGTCCATAACAATGGAGCAATCTGCAAGATTATTTTTGCATTCATTGACAAAAAAAGCGCGAGTGGGAATAGCATATGGTGATTCGACAAATGCGGAAGAAACAATGCCGTCAATTTTTTTGAATTCAATTGGGGTGGCGATTTTGTCAGAATTGGGACCAATTTTGACAGAGAATTGTTTGACGACAACATCTGGTGATTGTGGCGATGACCATAAAGAAACTTCAGCAAATGCACCGGAACCGATAACAGAATTGCGGTTATACCCTTTTAGAACAGATTCTCCGGAGGAGATATGTTTAAGATGTTGTAATCTTTGAAGAGGGGTTTTCATTTCTTTGAGTTCTTGAGGTGACAAATATTTTCTGGGGGTTTCAATTGGTAAAGCGACAGGTGAATCAAATTCATTTCCGAGAGCGAATTTCTTGCAAGGTGAGCCAAAAGATAATCTCTTAGGTGTTCCAAATTCAGGGGTTTGTGGGTCAACATTTTCGAATGACTTTCTAGGAGTGTTAAACATTTTTGAATTCCTATATAATTGGAGGATAAAAAAATTAACCATCAATTTTTTTAAGTTCCTTAAAAAAAGTGAGGATTACAATAAAAATCATAGATTTTTATTTCCCATCAATTTTTTTAAGTTCCTTAAAAAAAGTG
>Ga0194123_10006642_pt1 | contig 11861 bp, 8 predicted proteins | sample TA2MahsurfametaG_5_FD_155479 | JGI IMG/M metagenome (GOLD analysis project Ga0194123, IMG submission 155479) | Freshwater microbial communities from Lake Tanganyika, Tanzania - TA2015023 Mahale A surface | ecosystem: Environmental > Aquatic > Freshwater > Lake | place: Tanzania: Lake Tanganyika... | reverse complement strand
GAATCGGTGGTGAATGACTGCAATGATCGGAACTTGTATTATGGCATGAAGGTGATTCGCTCTTCTGCAGCCAACGAACACGACGATAACAGGAACAGGATGGTGGAGCTGAACGCCTAACCGCCTGTGGCGCAAGCTTTATGGCGGCCGGACGATATGCCTACCAGAAGCTGTTGGTTGTCAGCGAGTTGGTCCGTCAGCAGACCATTCTTGACCAGTCTGACAGCAGAAGCATTCCTGATCGCATCATTAGCCTCAGCGTGCCGCCGAGGTGGCCAGCAAGGAACAGCGCCGACTGGCGATGGCGATGACCATCGCCCATTTCCCATGTGTGCGAACGCTGGAGGGATTCGAATTTTAGGCGCAGCCCTCGATCGATCCCAGCAAGATCCGCGATCTGGCCACCTGCCGTTGTGCCCGGTGTCAACTACGTAGGCGGCGCATTGCATCTTTAAAGCTGCTGCCTGTCTTGGGTTGTTGCATCAAAACTGGCAACCGCCCATGGCATCGGTGCGGGATGACGGGAAAGGCCTCAGGCCAGGCCGAGCGGGCTCTCTCAGGGAAGGACAAAGGATTGCGTTCACGATCAACGCGGCAGCAGCGCGTTACCAGAGCTTGAGCCGCACGGGGAAGCAACGGCTGCTGGATGAACTGCAGGCGCTGACCGGCTATCACCGCAAATCGCTGCTGCGCCGGTTGAACCAGCTGCCAGATCAGCGGCAGAGCAGCCAGCGAGGCCAGCACCGCCGCCGCTACGGCCCCGAGGTGGTTGAGGCGCTGGTGCCGCTTTGGGAGGCCAGTGATCGCCTGTGCGGCAAGCGGCTCCATGCCTTGCTGCCGCAGCTTGTGGAATCGCTTGAGCATCACGGCCACTTGCAGCTTAAACCGTCCGTCCGGGCCAGGGTGTTGACGATGAGCAGCGCCACGATTGATCGGCTGCTGGCCCCTGTCCGTCAGAGCAGTGGGGGCAATGGATGGCGGCGCCCTCCTCGGGCCCATAGCGGTGTGCGGCGGCGCGTGCAGGTGCGCACGTTCAAGGGCTGGGACGACCACAAACAGCCCGGCTGGCTGGAGATCGACCTGGTGGCCCATTGCGGCGGCCGACTGGAGGGGCGGTTCATCTGGACCCTGGTTGCCACCGACATCGCCACCGGCTGGAGCGAGAGCCTGCCCGTGATCACACGGGATGGGGCCTCAGTGTTGGCCGCCATCCAGCGGCTGCGGCAGCAACTGCCGTTCCCCCTGCGCGGGATCGATGCGGATAACGATCCAGCCTTCATGAACGCCCTGATGGAGCAGTGGTGCGATGCACCGGAGCAGGGAATCGAACTCACCCGCTCACGCGCCTGATCAGCGGCCAACGTGTCAGCGCCATGGCGGGGGATCCACTCAGCTGGCAGAGCCCCGAGGAAGAAAAGCGTGAGCTGGAGAAATTTCTGCAGAGTTTGCAGGCCCTGTGGCGACAGAGCAGGCCACTACAGAAAAAGCCCAAGCCGCGGCAGGGTCGCCGCAGCCGCGTGGATCCCTTTGAGGCCCATGCCGATCTCATTCCCCAGTGGTTGGAAGCAGAAGCAGATGTGGGCAGCAAGCAGCTCCTGGAGCGGCTGATCGCACTGGATCCAGAGCTCTATGGGCCTCAGCACAAACGCACCCTGCAGCGACGGATCAGGGATTGGCGCGTGGCCAGGGTGCAGCGGAGCCTGGAGAGCGCAGCACAACGGCCCGAAACCCAGTCAGAGACCAGGCGAAAGGTGTTACCAGGCGTCAATTAAAGCGGGTAACAATTCATTGATGCAAAGCGCACATCAACCTGATTGACACGGGACAGCGTCCTCAGATCCTTCTCCAGGCCTCGGGTGTCCAATGACAACCCGTACTCGGAATCGCTGTTCCGGACTGTGTAGACGAAGTCCCGCGTAGCGGTCAGTATCGACCTGATTACCCCCGCAAGCCCTTTGCCTCCAAAGAGCAGGCTTGTCAGTGGGTGGCCGCGTTCGTCGATTGGTACAACCACCAGCACCGCCACAGCGGGATCAAATTCGTGACACCCCAGCAACGTCACAATGGCCAGGCTGTGGAGATCAGCCGCCACCGCGCTGTCGTCTACGAACGAGCCAGCCAGCTCAATCGACGGCGCTAGTCACGAGCAATTCGCTGTTGGCGTTAGCCAGATGTGGTTTGGATCAATCCACCACCAGCGGAAGACGAATTCAAACCAGCATCGTCGACGATGACTACTTGAACTGTAGCAGGAGCGTCATCTTTCCTGGCATTCACCGCCCCGGCTACGTCGGGGTTGAGGCCTCCAGGGATTTCACCAACCGCTGGAACGCATGCAATGTAAAGGCTCCTGAATCGATCAGAAGCCCTCAGTATTCTATCGAATTTAAGTGTTACAATATATACAGAGCAGTGATCAACTTTCAAGAGGTTTAACACTCTGAACTAATGCCATTGCAAACTCAAGAGTTGCAAGATCACGGGACCATACAGCGGCTTGCGGTGCCTCTTTTGAGTTGATGGACTGCTCTAAGCCAATCGCATGCATTTTTACGAGGGAATCAAGCCACATCAATGTACGTGCATGGGCCATCAATGGTGATGCGCCATCGGCAATCGCAGCTTTCAAGAGCTCAGCTTCAGCCTCTAGGCACTGAACGAACTCAGGAGAAAAGGCGTCGGAACTCTCGGAACTGATATCAGAAGGTTCCAGCAAAGAATCAGTCATCGGTGTAATAAATACTATCTCATTATAAATTTAGTACTTCGAAATAAGGTTAATCTTATTGAATTGTAGCATTCATGCCAACCGTTGTTGGCGTATGTTTCAAACTCAACACCAAAACGCTGCGAGATGGGAATGGATTGGCGGCGGATTTCTGACCATCTTGGGTACTAACAGATACCTATAATGTCAGATTAGCCATAGCAGGCTATGAACAGCTTTCGCAACGACCGATGGAAAAGGTGGCAGAAAGATATTTGAGCTATCCGCCCGTACTTTAGTAAGAGCTTGCATTGACAGCAACTGAAAGAGCCAGCAGAGCCTAATCGAAATGAAAGATGGAGAGCTCGATAACTAGACATCGATTAATGAATCAATAATAGCATTGTCAAGCTCACTATCAATTTCACCTTCAGCTTCGGCATCCTCAACTTCTGCTATATCTTCAGCCTCTTGGTGTTTGATCGTATGTTCAGCTTTCTCCTCTGCAATAGCATCAACCTTCTTCAGCTCTTCCTCTTCAATTGCCGCTTTCTTATTTTTGATGTCGGCTTCAACTTTTTTTCTCTCTTTGTCGTGTTTTAGGCTCTTCGCAATCCGTTTCTCCTCTGCATGCTCGCCCGATATTCGTTTATACATATGATATTGGCCTCTTGTCTGAAGGAATGCTCGCCAGACATTAACTGTAAGTTGACTGGTTGATTCGTTGGCGATTGGCTTAGTTCTATGAGACCTTTTTGGGTTATTAGTGGGAGTTGTATTCTTGCTGTGTGCCGGCTCGACTGAGGGTTCAAAAGTTAGCAATGCGTCTGCAAAAGTGAAGTCTTGATAGGTTGATACATCCGTAGAGACATTTGTTGTTTTACTTGCCTTGGTATCTAACAAGTCATCCTGTTCTTCATTCCAGAATGTGCTATGATGCTGGGATACATGGGCTTTCCATGGTTTGTACTGAGTCTTATCATAAATCAAGATACTTTGTAGACCTCTCAGTCTAAGGCTATCGTCTATGTGTTTATCGAGGCCTGGAAATTGAGTATAGTAATTGAAATCACTGAAGTCAGCATTAAGAAACTTGGTACGGTTGGTCTTATTCAATACTCCAACTTGTGTATTAAGGACAAGCTCTAGTGCCAGTTCATTCGTTAGAATATGCTTGGCGAATAATGTGTATTTGTTGCGAGCCAATACGTTATCATAGAGGGCAAATACGTTTAAGCTTGCCTCTGGATGCGAAAGAATCTGTGCAGGCTTCAGAATAGAACCAATTGTTAGACCATCAACTTCGGCACCGCTTTTAATACCCATGCGACGAAGGAAAAAGCCCCACATAACGTAATCAAACAGGTGTTTACCTGTTTGGTGCTGGTTGAAGTATTTTGTGACACTATTGGTTTCTCCTTTGACAGGGCCTTTAGATTTGCTGATACTATTAATAGTGATCGATGTACCCTCCTTGGTCCAACTCATAGATGGCAAGAAGTACAATAGGAATGCATTCTTAACATCCCGCATATATTCTAGCCCCCACTCCTGCCACTGCAGATTAATATATTTTTGTTCTGAAACAATATTTGTATAAAGAGATCGATACAAAGACTTGCTAACAAGAAGAGAGAATACAATGTTAGAATAGTCAGGATGTTTTTTGAGCCATCTAAGTTGTCTTTTATCACGCTTCAGGGTTGAGATCGCCCAGGCATCTACGTCTGGCAACTGGTTCAATATAAATCTATTTTCTTCTTTTCGTCTCTTACTCTTATCTGGATTACAGGGTTTGACATAATACTGGTCCGCAAATGAGAAGATTATGGAAGGATCTTTCATAATATTTATAGCTTTGAGCGGATGACTATCAATGTACTTATTAGCCGCAGCAACAATCTGGTTATATGGCTTAATTATCTTTTCGGCTGCATTATTGTAGTTAAGTTGAAACACCTGCCATGGAGTCCGAATAAGATCATGGGAGTCTTTGCTTAGGATGCGCCGATAAAATACGATTCTTGAGGTTATACGTACAGCAGCTTTGACTTCCAGAAGATCTTTGTATGTATGATATATGTATTTAGCATGCTTTACTTTTCTAGATATATTTTTGACAATCTTGCTCGGATCCGTCACTAGATTATTGACGAATTTGGCAACTCTCGTCATCGAATGTCGAAAGCCTTTGCTGTCTCGCTTGATGCCATCCACGATTCCAGAAACAGAATGGTTGACGGCTGCAAGCCAGAGCTGCTTCTCCAGATCAACAACATCTTCAGCTAGTTTTAGGGGGATATCAAGCAACGCATGAATGATATTATCTTCTATTCTTTGCATAACATGAACAACTTTGTTTACATCTTTAATGCCTTTATCGAACCATTTGCTATGACCAAGAGTGACCACATTAAGCATCGCTTCGAGTCCCTTTTCCTCACCCTTCATAATACGATCAGCAATTCTTTGGCCATATTTGATCGTATCCACCATTAAGCTTGTGGCTGACTTATAGTATTTTGCATCAACTTTCAAGCTTTGCTGCATCGCGCCCCATATTGAATCGCCGTTCTCTAGTCCTTTTACAAAAGCTCCGCAAGAACGAGGTAAAAGGGTGAGAGTCTTTAGCATACTCTCATTCAAAGTATGGACAATCCCTTTGCCGGTAACCTGAACTGTTATTGAGTGACGAAACAAATACTGATCCAGATAACTTGTTACACCATATTTAAAAGTTAATTGATCAAAGAATAATGCCATTTTGAGCTTAGCAAACTTATTATTACCGATTGACCATATCTTTTTCGTAGTCTTGGCTTCATTGAAAAGCAAAAAGCTCAGATAAAGTCCTCCAGTGTAATATGAACTGCATTGTTTACCTTGTGCGTTGAAAATTATAAGATTGGAACCTTCAAGCTCAATATGACCACCCGATGGCACAATGCTATTGAAAAGCTTCTTGTCTTCACTCAGTAGTTCAGTAAGATACTCTGAAAAGCCAATCTTCTCAGACTGTTTGAGACTAAGTCCCATGTCAAGACCTATTGAGACAGTTTTTAAACCAACTCTGATGGCTTTATTCTCTAGCCTGAGATATATATCTTCTGCTGCTAGCAATCTAGCTGCGTAGCCTTCATCCCAAGCCTCCACATATTTCATTTGCTTCTGCTTCTTATTTTTTTTGTTTGAATGTCTTATTTCATTGTTACGCTGCCATTCATAATACCTGCAATAATTCTTGCCATCAGGCGATCCCCAATTGATTGTATAATGGTAAAGTTCATTAATCTCATTTGCTGTTAGCGCAACATGCAAAAGTGCTAGATCTATGGGGGGGATCTGCTGAATTCCTGTGATTAGAAATTCTACCTTCTGGTTGATAAACTTAATTTGTCGTTCGGCAACTTGGCCAGGCCACTGATCATGGTTATAATAATCACGAAGCAACAGTTCCCTATATAATATAGAGTCGAGATACGCAAGAGTAGGAATTGATAGATATTGCGCATATGATGATATCAAATTTTGCGAATATGAATTAATCTTCCAGAGCGGTCCGAGTTGCGATTCGTGGTTATTAAGCCATTCTTCTTCCTTGAGATATTTCCTGATAGTATCAGTAACCTTTTCATCGACTCCCATTATGATCTCATCGGCCCTCTTTTCAGTGTCGATGAATAGAGATGAAGGGTCCTGTCGTTCCTTCTTGGCTAAGTGCATTAGGCGATCGGCATTAACAACCAATACGACTTTTTTTATTGTGCTTAGACCTTTTAAGTTTGCATTAAAAGTGGTGAGAAGACTAAAAGGATCTGGTGTAGCTTTGGCTATATTGTCTAAGCAAGTGGATACACTCCGTCGATATTCGGGTTCAACAAATAATGCTAGTTTGATGTCAAGTCTTAGGATATTCTCAATTTTGATAAGGTTGATCCACTCAGACCAAAGCTTGGCTACATTTCTTTGATAGCGATTTTGGACTTTAGCTGGAACGAAGCTACTATTCCAAGTTTCAGGCAGAAAGCCCCCCACGTTTACCCAAATGTATCTATCATTTATTGTGTTGTTCTCAAACTCAAGCCCACCGTTTGTTCGCAATGGCCTATCGTGAACAGTGGGGTTAACTTCATAGCTTCGCGACTTTCCTTGAGAACCAGGCCTGTATCGTGTGTATGGGACCTTATAAAATGGTACCCAGATTTTCTCGTCTTTGTTTTCTTTTAAATCTTCTAGAATCTGTCTCGATGACGAACTAGCCTTGTTGGTGCTTGTTGCAGATATGCCTTCATCTCCCTTATTGTAATGGTCTTTTATAGTCTTTAGGGATTCAACTCTTTGAGTATCGGATGGTGTGAATCGATGTGCATTGTCGAGCAAAGTCTCAGTTGACAGAAATGGATAGCGTTCAGTGATTTCTACAGGATAAGACGTAAGACCGAATACACTATCTATATTCTTCTGCCGGAAAGAATTACTCTTCAAAGTCTGCGATTTCTGTAAGCCGCCAAGCGCATTACCAGATACCAGCGCGCCTCCGGATAGCCTTGACAGAGATTTGAGATCCGTGGTGTATTCAGCAATCTTGGATAAGACTTCTTGAATACTAACTACGGAATTGCTCAGCAGCAATCTAAGAATCAACGACTTACCTAAATCATGATCGTTAGGTGGTTCTTGCTGGTCGGTCGTTAGATCCATGGGAGCGAGATTGTAATCGCATAGGATCTGATGTCGTTCCGAATAAGAGAGGCTAAGAAAGAAAGAGAGATTCGATTCTTCAGAAAGCCACTCAAGCCATTCAAGGGATTCCATAGATCTTAGGTGCTTCCTGTTATTTATTACATTAGCACGGTTCGCGTTGGCTGTCTGTTAATTTATATTAAACCATGCCTCTATTTAATTGGTGGCTCAGCTTTTGATCGTTCTGTTTGAGGCCTCCTGAATAAGGCCAATCCAGCTGTGCCGCAATGGATATGACGAGTTTCAGGCGGTGAATTGTACGCAAATGAGTCCATTTGCACCCTAAAGCCGCCCAGAGTTATCCACATGTATCGGCGCGAGCATCGTGATCAGCTCTCGTTCAGGAATATCTTCCTTCCATTTGGTGGACAACTCTCAGGTGACAATCGCTGGATCAAGCTCGCCGACCTAATCCCGTTAGACGAATTGGAAGATGACTATGGAGCACAGTTCTGTAAGGGGTTTTGTGCCCCAGCGAAGCCATGTCGAATGGCCCTAGGAGCTTTGATCATCAAAGCCCGCTTGGTGCTCACGGATGAAGAACTGGTTGAGCAGATTAAGGAGAATCCCTATCCGCAGCTCTTCATTGGTCTGGAGGCCTACCAGTATTCAGCTCCATTTGATCATTCGATGATTGTGTATTTCCGGAAACGGCTGCTGAAATCAGTGGTGAATGACTGCAATGATCGGATCTTGTATTATGGCATGAAGGTGATCCGTTCTTCTGCAGCCAACGAACACGACGATAACGGGAACAGGATGGTGGAGCTGAACGCCTAACCGCCTGTGGCGCAAACTTTATGGCGGCTGGGCGGTATGCCTATTAGAAGCTTTTGGTTGTCAGCGAGTTGGTCAGTCAGCAGACCATTCTTGACTTGTCTGTCAGCAGAAGTATCTCTGATCGCATCGTCAGCCTTGGGCTGCCTCATATCAGGCCAATCGTACGTGGCAATACACGGTGCAACGTTCAGTTTGGAGCAATGATCTATATCTGTATTACAGATGACGTTTTACATGTCTCGAACGACTCAGCTTTGACCCTACAACGAAGGAGAAGACCTTAAAGTCCAGGTAAGGGCTTATCGCCGCCGTCATGGTCACTACCCCAAGGTTATCTATGCAGATCAGATCTATCGAACTCTCGGCAACCGAGCTTTCTGTCTGAGCCATGGCATTTGATTGGGTGGTCCCAAGCTCGTTCGCCCCAAGAGTTATCCAGAGTTATTAGCTAAATAAGATTGCCAGTCTCTGGATGATCAGATGCAACACAATGCTGTCGAGGGCAAGATCGGTCAGGGCAAACGACGGTTGGGATTGTGTCTGATACGCGAGAAACTCGCTGTCACCCAGGGTTCAACCATTGCACTCAATGTGCTGGTGATGAACCTTGAGAAGCTGCTGGAACTTCTTTTTGTCTTTTTACGGGCTTGGTACGTCTTCTCCTGGTTAAGGAAGGCGGCCGAAGTATTCACTCTGTGGCGCCAAAGCCTCAGATAGCTGCTGCATGGTGATCGGCAAGCAGGCTCAAGCAGGTCTTCTTGTTGTTGAGCCTGACTCCGATTCACTTCGTCAATATTCCCACACTTTGATTATCTTGGGCCCAGAATCGGCATCTGCCTTAGCGTCTTCTGCCTTGCGTTCATCGGAAGAAATGGCAGCATCCATATAATTTTCCCTCCAATGATTTGCAAGATTGAAGTCTTTATTAAACATATCCGTAAACATCTCTTGTGCCACACTCTTAAGTACTTTTTCGATTTCATCGTCTGCAAGGGCTTTGGCCTCATCATCAATTTGTTTTGTTATTAGTTTAATACAATCCGCACTGATTTTTTCCTCAATTTGGTTTTTATCCAATTCTTCAAGAGACGCCCACTCCAATTTTTTCGCAAGATGTTTGGCTATTTCTGTTCCGTACTCTTCTCGCATCTGTCGAACTGCATAATCCTTGAAAGCATTACGATCTGCTCGTTCCAGAGTTGATTTGAAATTAAATCTTATTTTTTTGTAGTTGTCTTTGAAGGCTTCTTTTAGTACATAAGCTTTTACAGCACTTCTAGAATAGTCTCCACCAGTAAATTCTTTGTCGGGGTCTAAACGCAGCAACCTTTTCTGTTGTCTGATTGTATGGTTCGCCATTTTTATTTTTTCGTTTGCAAAAGCTAATTTATCTTTATTACAAGATCGCGCATAATGAACCCCTTTTATTGCTTTCTTGGCTTTTTCTAACTTTTTAATCCTATCATCATATTCATTTATTTCTGCCGCCACTCTTTTTTCTTCGTCGTTACCTTTTTGAACCTTTTTTTCCCAGTTTTTATAATCTTTCAATGCCTCCTCACGCGATTTATGAAGTATTTTCAATTTTTTGACAAGTACATTCTTACGTTCGATTAGCTCTTTTGGATGGAGATTATTATTTAATGGACCAAAGCCTTCCGTTTTTTTATAGAGCTGTTTGTCTGCTATTACAGCCTGCTCATTGAACAACGGAATTTTTTCATCTATGAATTGCACGCGATTTTCATCATTCGATATATCAGAAAGCCTTTTTAGATCATCCAGCTCGACTGTTACATTAGCACCACCACCACCATAAAAATGATCCTCTTTAACTTCAAATTGTCTGAAATTTGTCAACGATTCACTTGTATCTTTAAATATTTTCCGAAATTCTTTTATGTTGTCGATTTCAAATTTTAGTTTATTTATATCTATAATCTTTTGTTGTATACTATCTATTTCAGCCTCTATCTGTTCTAATCTACACTTATGTTTAGTAAATACATTGCCAAGTTCTTCGACCTTTTCTTCTCTTTTTTTAAAATTATCCCATGTGGAAGCCATAAAACCTTTCTCAAGATTAATCTTATTATCCAATCTTTCAATCGCGTCCGCGAGAGATCTGTCACTTCCATTATATTTACTTGCGAAAAACGAAACTGTCTGTGAATCTTTAAGTATTTTTTGACCCTTTTCTATCAAACGCTTATCTTTGTCTTCGCATTCCTTGACTTCCTTTTTAGCGTCTGATGCCATTTTCTGAAATGGCTTAAGACTTTCTTCCACTCTAAAAAGTAGTACAATATCTTTTGTATGTTGGTAGTATCCAACAGATATTCCTTCTTTTAATATTTTTTCGCAATCTTGCATTTGACGATACTCGAGTTGATGGTCAAAATACTCGAATTTATCTCTGGCAATTTCTTTAATATCATTCTGGAATTTTCTGACAAGTGCGGTTTCTTCTTCTCGAAATCCATGAACTATACTCTCGAGGTAATCTTTCGTTAATGCAGAAACAAAATTCTTCGTAGCATCTTTAGGCTTTGTTAAGACATCTTTACCAATTTGATCGTCTTTTAAATTGTCGACAAAATCCTCTGGGTTCTCACTAAACAACATTTTGTCACGTCTAAATTCAGTCTTTGCGGATCTCAGAGCATCTTCATTTGGCAATGTACGCTGCAGTTGTGTAGTTACAATTTCATCTAGTGTTTTGTTTTCATAATAAATAATATTTGTTTGTTCTATTTTAAAATCCATATCAATGGTCACTACTTCTGTATAAAATTCTCTATCAATCCACCCACGAATCGCTTCAAGTGCCGTGTTGTAGTAATCCACCATTGTTGAACCAGCCGCTCTAAATCTATCCCTAAGGTTAACTCCCCCGGCTGTATTCAATAAGATTGCCCTCTCCGAAAGACATTGTAAAACATCTTTTAAAAGTGATTCTTGAAAGCTGCTGTCTTGGATGTAAATTGCTTCGAGAAATTGACGGGTTGAAAAGTTGTTTTCAATCGATTCCTTATAAACTTCTCTAATGCTAATATCACCGTTCCATAGTCGATTTATTTCGTCCGATAGCATGAATTTACCGAATAATTCAATGTTAAAACCTTCGTTCTTTAATGTATCTAGCCACTCGCTGATCGGACGCTGAGATATTGCAATATCTGCGGGATCCAAATGTTCGTCTATGGAAGTGACTTTGACCTGATGTATTTCATTCAGGAGATAATCAAATAATTCAAGACACTCGGCGGGGATTTGCACTTTTCTGTAGCATTTATTGCTATCATAGAAGATTTCACTAAACGGCAAATGATTGTAACATAATGAAATGTTTGTAATCTTGCTGGTTGACTTTGCTTTATGCTCATTGTTGTCACGCTCACTTGTTTGCACTTAGCGTGACACCTATGCGACGGTCTGATTTTCTTGACAGGCGCCATTGTTAACCTCTGAGGTGGGGCACCGCCCCTGATCGGGGCTCCCATCGATGAGCAAGCGCCGCACCCACAGCCCCGAGTTCAAGGCCCGAGTCGCCATGGAGGCGATCAGTGGCCGCAAAACGATCCAAGAGATCGGCGCCGACCACGCCATCCAACCGATCCAGGTCAGTCAG
>Ga0194123_10006641_pt1 | contig 11861 bp, 9 predicted proteins | sample TA2MahsurfametaG_5_FD_155479 | JGI IMG/M metagenome (GOLD analysis project Ga0194123, IMG submission 155479) | Freshwater microbial communities from Lake Tanganyika, Tanzania - TA2015023 Mahale A surface | ecosystem: Environmental > Aquatic > Freshwater > Lake | place: Tanzania: Lake Tanganyika... | reverse complement strand
ATACTTTCCATATTGCCCGGTAAAATCCTCATGATGAAGGTGCAACCAATCGTATTTTGGTAAAACTCCCATAACAATAGCCGAGTCATAAATTTTATCGTACTTTATCTCTGCGTACTCCAAAACCAATGTTACGGCATCATCCCAAGGTTGTTTATTTGGTGGAGTATATACGGCAATTTTAGGTGCTTTTTCTAATTGCACAATTTCCATATTCACCTCAGGATTGCCTATTTGATTTCGAATAGTATTAACTTGCCCATCCGTTAAAATTTCGTAACTGACATTTCTTACGATTAATTCCTCTTCTATGGCACGTAGATTTGGCATAAGAAATGATCCTCCGCGATAATTTAATAACCACTCAATAACTACCTGATTTTCGAGCGTCCAGTATGCAATTCCATATGCTTTTAAATGATTTTTTTGAGATTGATCCATCGGTACAAGTATCTGTGTACACCAAGATTTTTGGCAGGTGAAAAATACGATAAAAATAATCAGGATAAGACGCATTTGACTAAAAAGGAGTTTCCTCGTTATCGACTTTACCAAAATCCTCGCCAATATCATCCTTTACATCCATTTTGCTCTTTACAATATAGGTCATTTGTTCATTATCAAAACCTTCATTAACTTTGAGAGGCGCAGGTACATCCAGTTCGGGCACTTCATTTAAATTTTCAAAGCGCGCATATTCCGGTACAAATCTCAGTCTAACTCTGTCAAGAGCACCATTTCTGTGTTTAGAAATAATTATTTCAGCCATACCATAATTGGCATTTCCATCATCATCTTTGATTATGCCGTAATATTCAGGGCGATAAATAAACGAAACAATATCTGCATCTTGTTCAATAGCACCTGACTCCCGTAAGTCAGACAGTTGTGGGCGTTTATCTCCTCCTCTTTGTTCTACAGATCGACTCAATTGCGCTAGGGCAATGATGGGGACGTTTAATTCCTTTGCAATTTCTTTAATTGATCGCGAAATGGTAGAAATTTCCTGTTCTCTGTTACCTCCACCTTTTCCATCTTTAGCGGACATTAACTGCAGATAATCAATTATTATGAGGTTGATGTTATGTTGTGCTTTTAGCCTCCTGCATTTTGCTCTGAAATCAAAAATACTGATACCCGGTGTATCGTCAATAAAAATTGGTGCAGTTGCCAACTTATTAATTCGGGAATGTAATTGTTGAAACTCGTAGTCTTTTAAATCTCCCTTCCTCAACTTTTCAGCACTGAGTCTGGACTCACTTGCGATTAGCCGTTTCACAAGTTGTACTGAGGACATCTCTAACGAAAAGATAGCAACTCCCATTCCATAGTCAACTGCGGTATTACGAGCCATTGACAAAACAAACGCAGTTTTTCCCATTCCCGGACGAGCAGCCAAAACTACCATATCTGAACGTTGCCAACCCGAAGTAATTTTGTCGAGTTCATAAAATCCTGTTGGAACTCCTGAAATACCATCGCTATTTTGAGCTGCTTTTTCAATTTCTTGAATTGCTTCGCGCACAACGTTCTGCATCGAAGCAACTTGTTTGCTCATATTGTTCTCTGCGATTTGAAATAAACCCGATTCAGCACTATTTAATAAGTCAAATACATCTTGGGTTTCATCAAATGCATCCCGAATAATTTCGCTACTGACGCGAATTAATTCCCGTTTAATATACTTTTCAGCAATTATTCTCGCGTGGAATTGTATGTGTGCTGAGGAAGCAACGCGATGTGTTAAGGAAGATATATAGGTTGCCCCACCAGCAGCTTCTAATTCACCGTTCTTTTGGAGGCGTGCAGTCACCGTTACTAAATCAATGGGGCTTGTGGCAGCAAATAACTCTCGAATGGCCTTGTATATGTATTGGTGTTTTGGGTCGTAAAAACTGTTGTAATGAAGAACATCTATTGTGTCGTTCACCGCATTTTTTTCTAACATCATCGCACCGAGAACAACTTGCTCAATATCGATTGCCTGAGGTGGTATCTTACCAAGGTCTCCGGTTAGAACGGAGGGCGATTTAATTCTCGAAATTGGTTTACGGCTGTAATCTTGATTATCCATTAAACAAATATACGGATTGAATTTTCGTTTGGAAATTTTAAATGCGCAATGTTTATAAAAAGATGTTAAATGACTTTTTTAACAAGTTGTTAGTATCTCTATATTTTTAATTCGAGCAATGCTTTTTTTGTACCAATTTTCACTGTAATGAAGTCAATTTCGCGTTTTGGTGATCTGGCAGGGGAGTGGGATCGCCCGTAAAAAATTAGCTGTAGGTGTAATTTATTCCAGGTCTCCTTTGGAAAAAGTCTTTTTGCGTCGGCTTCTGTTTGTTCTACATTTTTACCACTAGTCAATCCCCACCTTGTTAGTAAGCGATGAATGTGCGTATCAACAGGGAATGCGGGGACCCCAAATGCCTGAGACATAACGACTGATGCCGTTTTGTGTCCTACTCCTGGCAGATCCTCAAGCGATTCGAATGATGGAGGAACCTCTCCCTTGTGTTTAGTGAGTAAAATTTGAGATAAATGCCATATTGCACTGGATTTTTTTGGTGAAAGTCCACAAGGTTTAATTATTTCGCGAATTTCACTTATGGATAGTTTGACCATCTGTTGCGGGGTGGAAGCTCTTTTAAATAAAAAAGGGGTGATTTGATTAACTCTTTCGTCGGTACATTGAGCACTTAATAGAACCGCAATTAGCAAAGTGTAAGCATCGACATGGTTAAGTGGCACTGGAGTTTCCGGATACAACGCGTTCAGTGTATTAAGGATGTACTTTGCTTTTTCTTTTTTTGTCATATTTTTATACATTTCCCAGTGTAATAATATGTATTAATCTATTTTCTGTTATCAAAAAATAAAGTATCAATCCACCAACTAAAAAAATGGTCAAGTAATGACCCATGATGAAAAAAGCATCATTTTTTTTGTAAAAAAGACAGAGAAGCGGTAACAATAAAATGGCTTGAACAACTAATTGACCCCAATAAAGATTTAAATGCACTGGAATATGATGTATTCTAAAACCTCTGCTTACTGAAACCTCTAAGGGGTGATGAAGAATGGGGGTAACTTCAATTTTTATGAACGGATTGTCGTCAAAGTGCGCATTGTTAAATTTATTAAGCCAAAGCGTTCGGTTATTTTTAGTTTCTATAACACTTACGGGGTGGTTATCCAAACTGTTATATTTTTCTTTTGAATAACTTTCCACCCGATCTTCCTCCATTTTTTTTGGCAAAAAATAATCGAGTATGAATATGCTATTAATAAGACATGATAGGATTACTACTCCTAAAAACAATTTTCTATTCCAGCCAGTTTTTAATCTAATGTACCAATTTTCCAATTCCTGTTCCTGTTTTTTCTTTCTTTCCTGATAAACTTTCCGCGCCCTATTTCGGTAGGCTGTCCAAGCGTCCTCGTCTACTTTTTCCCTTGAGAAGTTTTCATCACCATGTTCAGACTCAAGCCTATTGTCCTTTCTTTTTACTTGTTGAAGCAAATACGTATAAGCCTCCTGTATTTCTTGAAATTTTTCAACAGATTTTGACGACTTGCTTTTATCTGGGTGGTTAATTTTTGCGAGTTTTTTATATGCTGCTTTTATTTCACCCTCACTCGCATCATGAGATAGTCCAAATAACTTATAAAATCGCTCTCCACTCATTTTCTTTAGACGCTAATTTCATTTTTATTCGATCTATTTTCTCATTTGGTAGGTAAAAAAAAGAATCGATACACTGATACTGTTTGGGAATTTCATAGGATGTGAGAAACGAAAAATTACCTTTATTCAAATCAAGAGGATCTTTTCTTAGTACCAGCATCGCTAATTTTTCTCCCAATGCCTGGTCGGGAAGTCCAAAAATAAGCGTTTTTAGGCCCAGATTTTCATGAATACTTTCCTCAATTTCAATGGGGTGAAGTTTGACTCCACCGGAATTGATTACAAAGTCTTGCCTACCTTTCCAAAAAAAGTGGGTTTCGTCTATTAGTTGAACTTCATCTGTGGTTGTGATTGGTTCTTCTTGTAATTCGGGATAATGCACCATCAATCGCTCATCCATAGTACTAAATTTTATGCCATCTAATCCCGTGTAAGGTGATAATGGACTTGTAATTTTTCTCACTGCTACATGAGAAAGGGTTTCTGTCATCCCAAATGATTGAAAGCAATTCAACTCAAGTGTAACTATTTTTTTTGTCAGTGCAGTTGAAATGTCTGCACCTCCAATCAGTATTTTTGTTTTTCGAAGTGAATCATTATTTTTTTCTATGAGGTAATGGAGTTGAATTGGCACTACAGAAATAAAATCAATGCGTCTCTCTGTTGGAAATTCAATTTCCCTTTTCACCGGTCCACAAATTAGCGTTGCTCCACATAAATAAGCTCTTACAATTAACATTTTTGCTGCAACCGTTTTGATATCCAAGCATAAATAGAAGGTATGAAATTCGTCTAGCTCAAAATAGGTGATTGATTTTTTTGCCGAAACATTCAATTGTTCTTTGGAAAATATTAATGGTTTTGGCTTACCGGTTGTTCCAGATGTTAAAAAAGAAAATGTTGCTGTATTTCCGCTGTACTCCCGAATGAATGAAGAAATTTCAATTTCTTGTGAACCAGGTAAATAAATAAGCTCCTTGAACATTTTAGTAGTCAATATCCAAGTTAAATAACGATTTGAGGACGTGAAGGTTTGGATTTTTTCTTGCCATTGCAGAAAATTTATCCTTTCCAGTTAAATACTTCACTTCCTCATTGGGATTATCGCTTATTTGAAGTTTTACTTCCAAAGAAAAGTTATTTACTTTTTCACGTAAGAAGGAGATAAAGTCGGTAAGTAAAGGTTGAATGTAGTCAATTTGAACTTGATTGTCAACAACCAATACGTATTGTTCATCACTCAAAACCAGCGGATCTCTCTTTATCAAAGCTTGATAGAAAGTTTCCATACCGTTGTCTTTGAGTTGATAGGCAAATTGCCTCCAGTACATTTTGAATTGATCGATTTGAATAAAATCTCGAGCTGACTCCTTTTCTGGAACCAATTCCTCCTGCTGTTTGTGCTCCTCGAGTACTTTCTTTATCGATATGTGTTTTTGTGGCGGACTAACATATGGAGCGGTTCGTATTTTTTGCTCTATAACAGGAGAAGGTTTTACTTCCTGTTTCACAGAGGAATCCATTGGTTTTTTTACGGAGTTTGATTTACGAAGTGAATCTACTGGTGACGGTAAAATATCAATTTGGGCGGTTAGGCATTTTTTTTTTCGTGCTCTTGTTTTAACGAACAGAGCTGCATGAGCGATACTTCCAAGAGCAACCTTGTATTTTTTGAGGATCTGTATTGTACATCAGTATTGCTCAACACATTCAGTGCTTTTAGAATAACAATACTTTCTATGCGCTTCGCCTGTTCTTCAAATTTGCGTTGAATGGTTTCAGGAACTTCCAATAATGAGGTTGTTCTTACATCTTTACAAACTAATAAATTTCTATAGTGATCTGCTAATCCAATGGCAAAATTATGTCCATCAAATCCTTTATCATAAATGTCGTGTAGAATGAGCAAGGCGTTGGGAATATCCTCTTTCTCAGCTGCCTCAACAATCTTGAAGTAATATTCATAATCAAGAATATTTAAGTTCTCTGAAGTGCTTTTATAGGTTAGATTATTTCCGCTGAACGTAACCATTTGGTCAAAAATACTGAGTGCATCGCGAAGTGCACCATCCGCTTTCATGGCAATTAAATGCAAAGCCTCTGGGTCAGCAGAAACCCCCTCCCTCGAAGCAATCAATGCCAGGTGTTCAGCGATATCTTGTACTTTAATTCGGTTAAAATCGAATATCTGGCAACGCGACAGTATCGTCGGGATAATTTTATGTTTTTCTGTGGTAGCCAGAATAAAAATCGCATGTTTAGGCGGTTCTTCGAGTGTTTTTAAAAATGCATTGAAGGCGCTTGGCGACAACATGTGCACCTCATCAATGATGTAAACCTTGTGGCTTCCGAGCTGAGGTGCTACCCTGACTTGTTCAATTAAATTTCGAATATCATCCACCGAATTATTCGAAGCTGCATCCAATTCATAAACATTTAACGATGCGCCTGAATTAAATGACAGGCAGGAATCGCATTGATCACAGGCCTCGATATTTTCCGTTCTGTTAAAGCAGTTTATCGTTTTTGCGAGAATTCGTGCAGTTGTAGTTTTTCCTACCCCTCTTGGGCCACAGAATAAAAAAGCTTGTGCCAAGAGGTCATTTTTGATTGCATTCTTCAGAGTTCCTGTAATGGTCTTTTGACCAACAACGGTATCAAACGTTTGTGGTCTGTATTTACGCGCTGAAACTACAAATTCTGCCATAAATCAAAGATAATCAATAAGATTTTAGCTTGCTTCAAACTTTTATCAACAACAAAAAATTATTTATCTTTTCTCGGATAAATCTCCACAAGAGTTCCGTTTTTTGGACCAAACAGATCTAAGGACTCTGGAATCATAAATCGGGTGGATTCAGAAAGCGGATTAATTTTGTCAACATTTTCATACTTCACTGTCCGAAGTTCGATTTTATCTTTCGAAATAAAAATCCAATTAAATTGATTGACTTTTCCTGCATCTCTTGTCCAGGATTTACAATCATCGGCCTCGCGAAGAGGAGCTCCCCAGCATCCTTCCCCTGCATATACAATACCTTTTTCGTCATTTCGCTTAAATCCCTCGTCTGCATCTTTATCTTGCGAACTGAGAATGGGCCACGTTATTTTCGTGGTATGTGAATCATTTTCTAGACAAAGGCGAACATTAGGGAATTTTTCAAATAAGGGAACGAAGTTTCTATATTGTGTTTGCATTTCTTTTTTAAAGCTTACATGAGCGCGAATTGGACGGTGGTATTGGGGTAACTGCCAAAAATAATTTTTGTGATCCTCGAGTGACTTTTGCAGAAAAACCTTTTGACCACCAATTTTCAATATTTCAGAGTTCAATGAAATAACGTTTATTAAATTTCCCCCAAAAGTGGTACTGTAGTATAATTTGGGATGAGGAACATTGAATAATTTTACGAGAACTTTATTGGTTTTTTCGTGATTCCCACGCGAAACAACAAGGGGTGTAATTCGTCCATCAATGTCGATTGTAGATTCCCAATCTTCAAACCAGTCTATCCATTGATAATCCAAATCCAATCCAATAAAATCACCGTTGAACAGCACGGTATGAGCTTTTAATTTTGCCACTAACTTGTTTGCCTGCAGGCGAATGGTTCTTTCGTCTCGTGAGTCCCCACCTGCAATAAATGAAATACGTTCTTCTGGAGAATCGGGTACTGTAGAAAAATAATAGGTTCTTCCAAAACCCTCGGTATCCTTTATTGTAAAATAATACCGTGTGTTTGGTTTTAGATTTTTTAATTCGACCAAACAGTTATTCATTCCTTTCCAGTTATTTCTCGAGGTTAAAAGCAATTCTTGACGGTATCTATTTTTACTTGGTTCAACAGTGTCTAAATATAAACCCATAAATTGACCTCTTTTTTGATCCCAAATGATAGTTGCCGTTGTTGATGCATCTCCACTAAATACCACACGTACAAAGCGCGTTTTACCGAGTGAATGAAAAGCGATAGAACAAACTAGAAAAATAAATACCTTTTTCTTGTTTATCATTTTACTTTTTAAATAATTTCATATCCGGTTTTCCGTTCACTTCTATTTTCACCACTTGACCCGACAAAATCATTGGTCCCATATTCATGGACATACTGTGCGGAAATAGTAGGCCCTTTACTTCTTTATAATCACCAAAAATCTGAGTTGATTCATTTGTTTTCTCACCTTCTTTGGTAATGGTTAAACTCTTTTCTTTTAAAAAGGTTTTTCGATTAAAATAGTCGTAACTTTCGGTTTCACCGTCCACAATCTTAACTACATAATATTCGGTATCGTTTTCATTTTGAATACCTTCAAGTGAGTAATTTGTGTTGTTAGTTGCATAATTCAATTCCTGAAATAAACCTGCTTCTTTTTGCTTTTTAGCAACTTCTTCTGCAGTCATATCTTTTTTTCCTGCCATTGGAGCACTTGTATATCCTGATTTTCCGTCAAAATAGCTTAATGGCATCTTGTTACCTTGAAATTCCAAAGCTGTTGCCTCTGTTGCAGGAGCAAGGTAATAATTGAAAAATTTTAAGGTCATAGGCATTTGTGCTCCCGACATTTCAGAAACACGTTCAACTGATTTTACTTTTTTCAATTTCTTCGTTAACTCTTTCATTGAGCTTGATTTCGTAACGGCCAAAAGATAATTCGTGATAAGTTGCTCTTTTGTAATGTCGGCCTCAGCCATATCTTTAAAGGGATTTCCGAATTCGTCCAAAATTGTAACTTTTCCATCACTATCGAACTTCTTTAGTTTATCCAAAATTTCCTCATTTCCAACTACAATTATGTTGCAGTTTGTTGAGGTGAAATAGGATTTAGCCATGTTCAGAATATCGTCTTTATTTACGCCCTCTAATCGCTGCAAATAATTTTGGTAATAGTCTTTGGGTAATTTATATTTGATAGTATTTAAAGCAAAACGTGCGATAGTTGAAGGACTCTCTAACGAGCGAGCAAATCCTCCAGCTTGAGATGATTTCGTTAGGTTTATTTCGTCGTCCTTTACTAATTCGGTGGTGATCAATTCGAATTCTTTAAGAATTTGAGTTATCGCTGAATCTGTAACTGCATTTCTAAAGTTACCCCCTGCAGACATCCATGATCCATTTTCTGTAATATTCATCGCAGAATAACAACCATAGGTATATGCCTTATCCTCGCGAAGGTTTTGCATTAATCGCGTACCAAATCCACCACCTCCGAGAATACCATTCAGTACATTTGAAGGCAATTGATTCACATCTCCTGTTTTCATTTTGATTGGAAAAGTAATGTAAACGACACTTTGAACAGCACCACGCTTTTTAACAAACGTTACTTGATTTCCTTTGGGTTGCGTTGCTTCAGGTAAGGATGCCACGTATTTATTACCACCTTTCCATTCTCCAAAATATTTAGCAACCATCTCCTCTGTTTGCATTCTTGTAATATCGCCCACCACTACTAAATATGCTCCATCTGGAGTAAAGTTAGATTTGTAGTAATTAATTACATCCTGGCGGGTAATGTTCTTTAAAGTTGTTTCATTCATTACATCACTGAACGGATGACCTGGAAAATTAACTTTTACCGTTGCATTCTGAGCCATTGTTCCGGCATCTGATTTTGCAGCTAACAATCCGTCCTCATTTTGCTTGCGGATACGATCAAATTCACTTTCAGGAAAATTCGCATTCATCAGGACATCGTTCAAAAGACTTAATCCTTTGTCCATGTGTTTTGTCAAACAGGACATCGAAATGGAGTTTTTATCTGCTGATAGCGAAGCACCGATGAAATCAATTTCCTTATCCAATTGGTCTTTTGATCGGTTTGTAGTTCCGGACATAATTAAAGAACCAGCCATATCAGAAAGGCCAGCTTTGTCTCCTTCATTTCTAGGATCTGAGCCTATGCTTAAATCAAATGATACCCTTGGAAGTTTGTGATTTTCCGATAATATCACCGTAATTCCATTTGCAGTGGTAAAAACTTCTGAGTCTTTAATTTCTATTTTTTTTGCTTGAGCAGGTGCAGGACGAACAGATCGGTCAACTTGACTAAAAGTTGTCGCAGTAAGGAAACAAGCACTAATGATAACTATATTTTTCATACTATTTCGTTTTATTTCGCTTTAGGTACATAATGAAGTATGACGCGAGCTTCTTGCGTAAGGTATTTGTTAGCAACACGTTGGATATCTTCTCTGGTGACTTTCATGTAATTATACATTAGAGAATTGACGCGGTTTGCATTTCCAAAATACACATGGTTATCAGCTAAATTTTCAGCTATTCCCGCAATACTTGCATTCGCTGTCACAAGATTGTTTTCAAATTTGTTTCTTATTTTTTGAAATTCTTCCTCAGAAACTAATTCCTTTTTGATTGTTTCAATTTGACCATCGAATTCTTTTTGTATGTCATCCAAGGAAACGTCCTTCGATGCAATAGCAGCAAAGATTCCAATTCCAGCATCTTCCAACCCATAATTAAATGAAAAAGCAAAAGATGCCATTCTTTTCTTCTCAACAATTGTTTTATTGATTCGGGAGCTACTTCCACCAGAAAGTACTTCATTCATCATTTCTAATGCATAAGTGTCCGGGTGTGTTTGTTCTGGAAATTTATACCCCATGAAAATACCGGGTAATTCAATATTATCCTCGATTATATCTTTCGTTACGCCTTCTAAAACAGAATTATCTTTTGTGGTTCGCTTGATTACAATTTGTTTTGCCGTGTAATTAGCAATTAATTTTTTAGCCTCCGGATCAGACGATTTCAAAAAGTCTTTGGCATTGAATTTTGTTTTCGAGACACCGTATTTTTTAACGAAGGGTTCCTCTTCTAAATTGATAAAATCTCGATACAAATTAATAGCCTCACCTTTCGGCATGGAGGCGAAATATTTATCTATCCATTTTTTTGTTTGCTCGATATTTAAATCTCCCGCTATTGATAATGTGGCATTACTCGGCACATAATAATTCTTGTAGAAATTCACATAATCCTCTTCCTGCGCTGCATCCAAATGCTCCATGCTTCCAATTGGTGCCCAATTGTATGGGTGTGATGGGAAAACGCGTTTGAACATCTCAGTGAAAAAGGAACCGTATGGCTGATTGTCGACACGTTGTCTTTTTTCCTCTTTAACTACACTTCGCTGTGTTTCGATACCTTTAATGTCAACTTTCGCGTGAAGCATTCGCTCACTTTCTAGCCATAAACCGAGTTCCAATTGATTGGATGGTAAAATCTCGTAGTAGTAAGTTCTGTCTTGTGAAGTGTTCGCGTTCAAAGTTCCACCATTTTTTTCTACTAATTCACTGTATTCTCCTCTGCCAATATTTGCGGAGCCTTCAAATAAGAGGTGTTCAAAAAAGTGCGCAAATCCCGTTCTTTCTGGAATTTCATTTTTTGATCCCACGTGATACAAAACTGAGACAGCTACAATTGGCGTAGCGTGCTCTTCATGCAGAATGACATGTATCCCATTCGGTAAATCATACTCAACATATTTGATTTTTTGTTGTGCAGTTGACCATGCCGAAACTGATAATGCCATTCCAAATAATACTGATTTTCTCATAAATTTAATTTGGATGGCTAAAATAAGCTAAAAATTGCAAATAAAGCGGATCAACCTGCGTTAATACACTACTTTCCCTTTTGGTCTAAAAATTGGTTACCTTTGAATTCAATGAAAATAAAAATAGCACTCGTCTTTCTGGGATTTTACCTAAATAGTCTTGCGCAGGGAATTGTTCCTTTTATGGATTTTAATAATTTTTTATCAAGTTACGAAAATGGTTTTTTCAGGCAAATAGAAATTCAGCCAATATCCAATTTGAAAACAGGAGATGAACTCGCTGCTTACCTGGACCTTCGGGGTAATTTAAGGCTTTATGATGGAAAAGAAAGACGTGATATTACTCTGTTGAATGCTACTTATGAAGTTTCTGATCATATTTTGGCCTACATGATCGCGGGGGGGTTAAAAGCTTGGGTAGATGGAAAAAATTTTAATTTAACGAGTTTTGCTTCTGAATATGCTGTCAAAGATTCGTTAGTGGTATTTCTTGATGGGCGCACGCGCTCAACAAACGTATTTTGGAACAAACAAAGCATCATGCTTGCAAATATTTTTGACAAATTGGAAATGCCTGAGTTCATTGGGGATA
>Ga0194123_10006639_pt1 | contig 11864 bp, 12 predicted proteins | sample TA2MahsurfametaG_5_FD_155479 | JGI IMG/M metagenome (GOLD analysis project Ga0194123, IMG submission 155479) | Freshwater microbial communities from Lake Tanganyika, Tanzania - TA2015023 Mahale A surface | ecosystem: Environmental > Aquatic > Freshwater > Lake | place: Tanzania: Lake Tanganyika... | reverse complement strand
AAAACTGATGGAACTCTATGGACTTGGGGTCGTAATCATTATGGACAACTAGGAGATAATACAACAACCAATAGATGTACTCCAGTCACCACATTTTCTGGAGGAACTAATTGGAAACAAGTTGCTTCTGGTGGATCCTCTTCAGCAATCAAGACTGATGGAACTCTATGGACTTGGGGTCGTAATACTTATGGACAACTAGGAGATAATACAACAACCAATAGATGCACTCCAGTCACAACATTTGCAGGAGGAACTAATTGGAAACAAGTTGGTTCCAGTGATGGCAATTTAGCAGCAATCAAAACTGATGGAACCTTATGGACTTGTGGTCGTAATGCCAGTGGACAACTAGGAGACAATACAGCAACCAATAGATGCACTCCAGTCACTACATTTTCTGGAGGAACCAACTGGAAACAAGTAACTTCATTTGGAGGCACTCCTCAAGGATTTATGCTGGCAATCAAAACTGATGGAACTCTATGGGTTTGGGGACGTGGTGGATTTCTTGGAAACAACGATAACACAGGTGATAAACTCACTCCAGTCACTACATTTGCTGGAGGAACAAACTGGAAATCAGTTGGATCTGGCAGCGCAACCCCTGCTGGAGGAAATGCAGCTGCAGCAGCAATCACATCAGGTACTGATCCTACCTACTTCATCACATAAATAGAACAAAAACAGTAAAAAGATATGTACGCACTTGTTAATGGTCAAGAATTACGTTTAGGACCAATTGCATTCAACTACAGAATGATTAATGATGAATTAGAAGAACTGGAAGTTGATTTCAAAGTAACGTCACAAAATTATCAATCAGTACCTCTTGCAATTACAGAAGATGTTAAAATTCTTCCAGCAAGATATGATAATCCAGAGTATGATCCAAGATTTGAATATCTTTCTAACATTACTCATCAAATTACAGAAACTGAAGTTGTTTTTTCTCACGATAAGTTTGTAAAACCATTACAACAAATTAAAGATGAATATAAGTTAGCAGTCAAACCAGAAAGAAAAAATAAAGAAAATACTACAATTACTGTAACTATACAAGATACTGCACTTACATTATCAACAAGTAGAGAAAATAGATTAGAATTTATATCAAAACTTTTTGGAAATCCTGGTCCATATAACTTTAAGTTTGATAATGGAATTTGGTTAGAAATTACTAAAGCAGATTTAGAATTTATTATTTCTGCAATTGATGTAAAAGTTCAAGAAGCATTTGATTGGGAACTTGCAAAACTTGCAGAGATTGATGCTTGTACAACTGGTGAAGAAGTTTATGCTGTTGAGATTACTCCTCCTGTAGAACCTGCAGTCTAGTATGCCTAATCCAGTAACTAATTTTAAAGATAATAATGATACTGATTTAGGTAATAAATTAATTACCAAAGAATACTTGATGACTGTGTATCCACAAATTGCAAATCAATTAATCACTCCAGAACTTTGGACTTGGGGTGGTAATGGTTTTGGATCACTAGGAACTAATGATGAAAGCACTAGACCCACTCCAGTCACAACATTTGCTGGGGGAGCAAATTGGAAACAAGTAAGTTCAGGCTATAATCTGTGTTCAGCAATCAAGACTGATGGAACTCTATGGACTTGGGGTCGTAATTCTTATGGAGCGCTAGGAACTAATAATACAGACCATAGATGCGCTCCAGTCACTACATTTGCTGGAGGAACCAACTGGAAACAAGTGAGTTGTGGACATTTTCATTCTGTAGCAGCAATCAAGACTGATGGAACTCTATGGACTTGGGGTCGTAATTATCATGGATCACTAGGAACTAATACAAGAAATACTTCATTTCCATTCTCTCAATCCACTCCAGTCACCACATTTGCAGGAGGAACCAACTGGAAACAAGTGAGTTGTGGTGAAGACTCTACAGCAGCAATCAAGACTGATGGAACTCTATGGACTTGGGGTCGTAATAATTATGGACAACTAGGAGATAATACAACAACCAATAGATGCACTCCAGTCACAACATTTGCAGGAGGAACCAACTGGAAACAAGTGAGTTGTGGACGACGGCACACAGCAGCAATCAAGACTGATGGAACTCTATGGACTTGGGGTCGTAATTCTTATGGAAACCTAGGAATCAATAATACAGACCATAGATGCACTCCAGTCACTACATTTGCTGGAGGAACCAACTGGAAACAAGTGAGTTGTGGACGACGGCACACAGCAGCAATCAAGACTGATGGAACCTTATGGATGTGGGGTCGTAATCATTATGGAGAACTAGGAAACAATACAACAACCAATAGATCCACTCCAGTCACTACATTTGCTGGTGGAACCAACTGGAAACAAGTGAGTTGTGGAGTCAATTTCACAGCAGCAATCAAAACTGATGGAACTCTATGGACTTGGGGTCGTAATGAACGACTAGGAATCAATGCCCCTGTCGGGGGCGGCGGCACTAGAACCACTCCAGTCACAACATTTGCAGGAGGAACCAATTGGAAACAAGTTGCTTCTGGTGGATACCAGGCAGCAGCAATCAAAACTTCAGATGATTTACAAGGTATTTAATATCTGATATAATACTTTTATATCATACTTAAAAATATGAACCCACTTGAACTAGTTGCAAAGACATTATATTCATTCAAAGAACAACAACTTACCTATCAACTTCTTGATGCTTTTGGAAAAAAAGCAGAAACTTTCCAACAATATGATGATATTGCAAAGATTTTCTTTGAACTTAAGAACTTCTCCAAAGCAATTGAGTATGGAGAAAAGTCACTTAAATTAGCACAAACAAAAGAAGAGAAATATATTACTTCAAAGAATTTAATCAATACTTATAATCAATCAAATCATCCAGAGAAATCTATAACACAAATTGAAAAGTGTAAGAAAATAAATCCATTAGACTCTGAACTTCTTTTAGAAGAAACTTTTGCTTATTCTGCAATAAATCAAAAAGAAAAAGCAGAAAAACTTCTATTCAATCTTCTTCAAAGAAAACTACCAGAAGAAATTGAAAGAAAGGCATATCACAATCTTTCTGGATATTATTTTAGAAAAGGTGATTTACATACAGGACTTCAACACTTTCTTAAGGCTGGAGAAGCAGAAGCATATAAAAATCAGAAACTTCCAGAGTATGAAAAGTGGGATGGAACTATTACTCCAGGAAGAACGATTATTATTGATAATCAGTGTGGTGCTGGAGATGAGGTTGTTCATATTAGATTTATGAAGCACCTAAAAGAATTGGGAATGAAACCAATCTGGAGTTCTACTAGAAAAGAACTTGTAGAACTTTTTAATCATAATGGTTATGATGCTGTTTGTATTTGGGATAAACCAGAGTTTCCAAAAGATTCTTGTTGGGTTTATGGTCTTGCACTTCCTTATTATCTTAATTTAGATCTTAAGGATATGGGAAGAGAACCTTATCTTTCAACACTTCCAGAGTTTGATAAAAAGTGGGAATGGATGAAAGAAGATACTGGATATAAGATTGGGATGTTCTGGGCATCTAGTTCTGGATTTGAACAGAACTCTTTTAGGTCAGTAGAACTCAAAGACTATATGAGTGTTCTTGGAAACAAAGAATACTCACTATATTCACTTCAAACACACACTGATAATAAAGATGCAAATGAGTATCCAGAAATCAAACAATCATTATCTGTTCCAAATAGAGAATATGCTGATACATTTTCTATCATTAAGAACCTTGATATGGTTGTAACTTCTTGTAGTTTTGTGGCTCATGTTGCAGCATCACTTGGTAAAGAAGTCTGTGTTTTTGTTCCTATTATGGAATATTATGTTTGGACTTCTTCTACTGGAAAGTGTATGTGGTATAATGATAATGTCCATTTGTTTAGACAGAAGAAACCAAGAACTTGGGATGCACCTATTAAAGAGTTTGGAGAGTTTATGAATGATAGAGGAATATAATTTATCTTTTTTAAATTTAAATTCTATTAAAAACAAACTATTTCAGATAGAAGCAAGTTCTCACGGACTTGTGACTAGAGGATTTTCCACTTATAATTATGGAATACCTATTTTAGTGTATCCAGAACTTTCTGGATTGAAAAATATTATCAAACAATATGTTAGAATATATTGTAATAAGTATAATATTCCTCCTCTAAAGTTTATTAATAGTTGGTTCAATATTTCAGAAACAGGAAATAAACTCAAGGCACACAAGCATGAAGAAAGTATTGTCAGTGGAGTATTTTATCTTTCTGGCAAAACTCCTTTAATTTTTTCAGGTACAAAAATAGAACCTTATCCTGGATTGTTGGTTATTTTTTCAAGTGATTTAATTCATTATACTGAAGAGGAGACAGAACAAAGAATGGTAATTAGTTTTAATACAGATTATGAATTATAAGTTTTTGTTTATTGTTACATCATCTATTATTCCTTTTAAAGTTGGTAGTTTTCATTCTCCACAAGAAAGATTTGAGCAGACTTTAGATACCATTCAATCAATCAGAACCAAAGTTCCAAATTCTATTATCTGGGTTACAGAAAGTTCTCCTGTTGAACTACCAAAAGAATACTCTACGAAACTCATAGAACAAAGTGATTACTATGTTGAACATTATGATGATGAAGTTCTTCAACAACTTTATGAAAACTTGGATAAGTGTCCAGAAAAGTTTGACTTTGGCAAGTCACTTCTGGAAACAAGGTCTTTATACAATACTTTTGTTCAAATTGATTCTTTAGATTTTACAAGAGCATTTAAAATTTCTGGTAGATATACTTTGAATGACGAGTTTAATATTACTGATTATGAGAGTAATATACTTGAAAACTATTATGTGATGAAAGTTCAGGATATGGAAGATGATCTGTTCAATTTAATTTGTGGAGTTGCAGGACAAGTTACTACAGGTCTATGGTCATTTAATAAAAGTTTATTAAATGAAACCATTCAGATGTATCAAAAATGTTTTTCATATATGGATACTATGATGTCTTATACTGGTGGTATTGATATTGAACATTCAATTTATAAATGGATTGATCATAAGAAAGTCATTAGAATTCCTTCTTTGGGCGTGAATAGAAATCACGGACCTAATGGTGAGATTTATCCAATATGAAAATAGCAATATTTTATCATACTTTTCAGTCTAGTATGAGTGCTTTTGTGTATCAATCACAAATTCATAGATTATATTGTTCTGGATTAATTGATGCTGCTGATTATATTCATATTGGTGTGAATGGTGATCAGGAGATGTTTAATGTTCCAGAAAAAGCAAAAGTGGTTTATAATACTAATTGGAAAGAAGAAACAGAAACTCTTGTAGCACTTAAAAACTTTGCCTATGAAAATCCAGATTATAAAATTTTATACTTTCATATGAAGGGTGCAAGCAAAGAAACTCTTGTTGCTAATTCTTGGAGACTGATGATGGAATATTTTGTAATTGATAGGTGGAAAGAATGTGTAGAATACTTAAATGATTATGATTGTGTGGGACAGACTTTCAAACCACTTGGACCAACAATATGGAGTGATGGAAGAATTGCAGAAAATACTGGACTTGGATGCTATTGTGGGAACTTCTGGTGGGCTAATGCATCTTACATTCAAACACTAGACCATAATTATTTGAATACTGGTTATAGATTTGATAGGGAGTTTTGGATAGGGACTAATAAAAGTGTAAAGGCAAAATCATTCATGGAATATACTGATAGTGATTATATTGCAGACAATCATCCTATTCCATTAAAGAAAGGTATGAGTGATTATGAACCTTATACACATTACTTTAGAGAGGTAGAATATCTATGAGAGAATGTGGAGAATGCACTGCCTGTTGCACTTGGCTGCAAGGAACTGCCTATGGTCATGAGTTTGGTGGTGGAAAGTCTTGTAAGTTTTTATGTGAAACTGGATGTAGTGTTCATAAAGTAAGACCTAAAGTATGTGAAAGATATTTCTGTGCCTGGTCTCAAGAACTTTTAGCAGAAGAAATGAGACCTGATAAATGTGGTGTTCTTGTTTCTGTTGAAAATAATGAGAATGGTCAGTATCTTAAACTCTTATCAATCAAAGAAGAAATAAATAAAGATATACTAGAATACTTTAAAACTTGGAGTAGTATAATGAATACTCCTGTAATTTATTCAAACAATAATTCCTGGGAAGTCCTCTAATGCCTGTTTTTTACAATTACACAGAAAGTGGATTAGTTTATAGTTTTGATGATGTTTTTGTGCCTGCTGATGCTTTTAGAGAAGGAAACTTATTCACCTGGGGTTCTAATAGTTATGGAGCACTAGGAGACAATACAACAACCAATAGATCCACTCCAGGCACTACATTTTCTGGAGGAGCAAATTGGAAACAAGTTTCATCTGCATCATATAGTGGAGATATTAATGTTGGAGTTTGTGCTATCAAAACTGATGGAACTTTATGGACTTGGGGTCGTAATACTAATGGACAACTAGGAGACAATACAATAACCACTAGATCCATTCCAGTCACAACATTTGCGGGTGGAACCAACTGGAAACAAGTTGCTGGTGGGCCTAGTCATACAGCAGCAATCAAGACTGATGGAACTTTATGGACTTGGGGAATGAATCGTGATGGAATTGACACATTTGGTTCTTTGGGAATTAATGACGAATCTAATATTAATATATTAACTCCAGTCACAACATTCTCTGGAGGGACTAATTGGAAACAAGTAAGTTGTGGGCGTGTCCTTACCACTGCAGTAAAAACCGATGGAACCTTATGGACTTGGGGACGTAATATTAATGGACAATTGGGAACTAATGATAATATAAACAGATCTACCCCAGTAACTACATTTGCAGGAGGAACCAACTGGAAACAAGTTTCGGCATCAAATGGAAATAATGGGTTTGTATTAGCAGTAAAAACAGATGGAACTTTATGGGGATGGGGATTGAATACTAATGGACAATTAGGAGACAATACAACAACTACTAGATCCACTCCAGTCACTACATTTGCGGGTGGAACCAACTGGAAACAAGTTGCTTGTGGGAGAATACATACATTAGCAACCAAGACTGATGGAACTCTATGGACTTGGGGACAAAATTCTTATGGGCAACTAGGAGACAATACAACAACTCAAAGAATCACTCCAGTCACTACATTTTCTGGAGGAACGAATTGGGTATCACCAGTGAGAGGATTTACATCATCTGGATGCATCAAGGGAGATGGAACTTTATGGACTTGGGGTAATAATGTTCATGGACAACTAGGAGACAATACAACAACTCAAAGAAACACTCCAATCACTACATTTGCTGGAGGAACCAACTGGAAACAGTCTTCATTTTTTGGTCAAGGAGCATGTGGTGCTATAACATATATAGATTCTTATCAATAAAACATTATTTTTTAATTATGAAAACATTATTCTTTCTTTCTGGTCTTCCTAGAAGTGGTTCAACATTATTAGGTTCAATTCTTTCACAACACTCAAAGATACAGGCAACACCAACATCTCCACTTGCTGATTTACTTTGCTGGATTGATGAAGGTTTCTCTAAAATAGACCTTCAATACACTTACGATAAACCACAAGTAGTCTATAACACATACAATTCAATACTTGAAAACTTTTACAATCACATAGACAAACCTTGTATTCTTGATAAGCACAGAGGTTGGTGTAAGAATGTACCATCAATTGAAAAGTTTCTCAAGCAAAAACCAAAAATCATAGCAACTAACAGAAGAATGAGTGAAGTTCTTGCTTCTTATATTTTACTGATTCAAAGAAATAATGAAGCAGATAATTTCATAGATGCTCATTTGAGAAGAGAAGGAAAATTAATTACCACAGATAATCGTGTTGAATGTCTTTGGAGGAATTATGTTTATGAAGCCTATGAGAGTTTAGTCTATGGGTTGACTCACTATAAAGACAATATTCATCTTGTGGATTATAATAATCTTACACAAGATCCAGAACAAGAACTTAAAAAAATTTATGAGTTTTTAGAATTAGAAAATCACACTCACGATTTTTTCAATATCTTCAATACTTGCGCAGAAGACAAAGATGATGCTTGGGGTATTGATAATCTCCATCAAATAAGACCAAAACTTCAAAGAACTTCACCACCACCAGAAGAAGTGATTGGTGAAGAAAATGTAAAACTTTATGATAAATTTATTATATGATTGAAGTATTTTTAAGGCACTGCTATACATCTAAAGTAAATCTTTCTGGCGCAAATAGACCAGAATGGTGGGATAAAGAAAAGGTATTCAATAACTTTAAGAATACTTTAAATCCAAAAACCACTAACTATACAATTATCTTTGATGAGTGTTATGGGAAGCAAGAAGAAACTTTTCTCAAAGATGAATCATCAGTTATAATCAGTTGTGGTAAAGAAAGTTTAAGTTTTTGTAAGACACTAGATCATATTCTTTCACAAGACTTTGATGATGATACTATCATTTACTTTCTTGAAGATGACTATGTACACCTTCCAGAGTGGGATAGAGTTCTTATTGATGGATTTACCTTACCAGTTCAGTATGTGACCTTGTATGACCATGGAGACAAGTATCAGGAGATGTATAAGGACTTTATGACTAAAGTTCTTGCAACAAAATATTCTCACTGGATGCCAACTCCTTCAACTACAAATACCTTTGCAGTTAAGTTCAAAACACTCAAAGAAGACCAAGAAATTCATAGACACTTCTCAACTGGTTTTGAACCTTCTGCAGACCACGGCAAATTTTTAGAACTACATAAGAAAGGAAGAAATTTAATATCAAGCATTCCTGGTTATTCTACACACTGCCACAAAGAATTTTTATCCCCTTGTATTGATTGGAGCAAATACTTATGAAAGTGACTTTATATGCAATTTCAAAAAACGAAGAAAAAAATATAGAAAAGTTTCTTAAAAATGCAAAGAAGTTTGATGATGTTGTTGTAGTTGATACTGGAAGCACAGATAAAACAATTCAATTGCTTCAAGATGCTGGTATTAGAGTTTATGAGCATCCACAAACAAGAGAAGAGTTTGATTTTTCAGTAGCAAGAAACCAAGCACTGTCTTATGTTGAAACTGATTGGGCATTTGCTCTTGACTTTAATGAAAATGTTGATGAATTTGCACCAGAAGGATTTGGAGTGATTGCAGATGAGTTCACCACATTCAGGCATTTGAGATTTGATGATAGAGGAGAAGGAGAACCTGTTCAGTCAAATGAAGTTCATACAAGATTTCATAGGACAAAGAATTATACTTGGGTCAATGCTGTTCACGAAGTTCCAAACTTTATTCCAACAGAAGAATATTTAAATGAAGTAGGTGTTGATACTACTATTAAGATCACAAAGAAAATTAATAAGACAGTAGATAAAGAACTCTTCTACTTCTCTATTTGTGAGAGAGAATATAAAAAAAATCCAACTAATTGGTATTGGATTTGGTTTATCTTTAATCATTATTTTAATGTCCAGAATACACAAAAAGCACTTGAGTATGGTCAAGAGTTTTTGAATGTATCTAAACCATACTTTGATAGTTTTAGAATCCTTGCCTTTATTCGTTGCAGTCAAATTCTACTCGCTACTGGTGATTTTCAAAAAGGAATGAATTATGCATTTCATGCTGTAAGTGAAGGAATGAATATGGGTGGTATTCATTTATCACAAGCATTTGGATATTTGTTTGAACTCTCCAAGAGATTGAATAATCCTAATCTTACAATCTTTGCAACTGGATTCAATCCTGATATGTTATCAGCACCAGAAAGAATTGATGCTATTGATAAGTTGTTCTTAAGTAATCTTGAAGATGTTCCTTCTTATTGGAGAGGGCATCGTAAGTTTGCTGAATGGTTAGTAAAACAAATCAATCCAGAAGTGATTGTAGATCTTGGTGTTGATTGGGGATTTTCTACGTTCTGTTTTGGTATGCCTCGTATTGGTCACGTTTATGGTGTTGATACTTTTGAAGAAGATCAATTTACTGGGGGGAATCATGGCTCTTATGAATATGTCTTAAACAAACAAGAAAAACTTTTTATGAAAGACAATATAACCTTTATTAAAGGTCTCTTTGATGATGTTGCAAAGACCTGGGATAAACAAATTGATATTCTTCATATTGATGGTGACCATGCCTATGAATCAGTTAAACATGATTATGAAACTTGGAGTCCATTCTTAAAGAAAAATGGAGTTATTCTTTTTCATGATACTTATATTGAAGAATTAAATGGTAATCATTATGGTGCGAAAAAGTTCTTTGACGAACTTGATTTACCTAAAGTAACCTTTACACATACATTTGGTTTAGGAGTTGCTTCTAAAAATAAAGAACTGATTGAATTCATTAAATCTAATTTTAACCTAGATAATCCATTATGAAAATAACCATCCCAATATCAGTAGGAGAATTGATTGATAAGATATCAATTCTTCAAATTAAGTCTTTGTTTACTGATAATGAGTATGTTCAAAAAGAACTAAATGAATTGAATCAAATCAAATCAACTCTTACTCAATATACATTAGAGTATGAAGTTCAATTAAAAAAAGTTAATGAAAAACTTTGGAAAATAGAAGATAGAATAAGAGAAAAAGAAAAACTTCAAGAGTTTGATGATGAATTTATTGAACTTGCTAGAAGTGTTTATATTACTAATGATCAAAGAGCTGATATTAAAAAACAAATTAATGAACTAACAAACTCTTCTTTTAAGGAAGTAAAGCTTTATTGATATAACCTATCTTTAACCCCAACGGAGTTATCCTACTTATGGTTTTGGAATCTGTCAAGGACACTTTGGGAACTGACCACAGAACCCCCTAAGGTGTCCTTTTTTATGCTATCCTAAAAGGATAGTTCAGAAGTGTTCATGTCAGTCAATCTAGAAGTTAAAGGATCTCTTGCCAAATGTCTGGCAACTGAGAACCTTATTGTAGAGCATAAGAAAGTGCCCACAGCATGTTTTGATGTGGATCGTAGGGTATTGACGCTACCTATGTGGAACAAGGCATCTGCAACTGTTTATGATCTTCTTGTGGGTCATGAAGTAGGTCATGCACTGTTCACTGATAATATTGATTGGACAGAGGATTATCCTGATGTTCCTAAAGATTTTGTCAATGTGATTGAGGATGTTCGTGTAGAACGTCTGATGAAGAAGAAGTATCCTGGTCTTTCTAGGACGTTCTATAATGGATATAATGAACTAAATGGTGATGATTTCTTCTCAGTAAAAGATGAGAACCTTGACAATCTCTCCTTTATTGATCGCATCAACATGTACTATAAAATTGGTGCATTTCATAATATTGCTTTCTCTGATGAAGAGAATGAGTTTGTGACGCGTATCAGCAAACTGGAAACATTCAAGGAAGTTCTGGATATTGCACAAGAGATTGTTAAGTTTCTGAACTACAAGCGTAAGAAACTTGATGAAATGCCTGAAATTGTTCAAAATCAAGGGCAAAGTGGGGAAGAAGTAGATTTTCCTCAGAATTCTGAACAAAATCAACCTGGAGAATCTGAAGATTCTATGAATTTTGATCAAGATTCTCAAGAATCTTCTACCACTGATGGTAAATCTCAGGGTGATTCTGTAACTATGAGTCAGGAAGCACCAGATGGTGGTGGTCAAGAACCAAGTGATAAGCATGGTGAGTTTGAGTCTAAGACCTCACAATCTTTTGATGAAAAGGCACAGGATTTGACCAGTAAGTATGATGCTGTGACTACCTATGTGGAGTTGCCTGAAATCTATCTTGAGAATGTGATTATTCCTAATGATTTCATTCATGCCAAGTGCAAAGAATACTATGCA
>Ga0194123_10006638_pt1 | contig 11866 bp, 9 predicted proteins | sample TA2MahsurfametaG_5_FD_155479 | JGI IMG/M metagenome (GOLD analysis project Ga0194123, IMG submission 155479) | Freshwater microbial communities from Lake Tanganyika, Tanzania - TA2015023 Mahale A surface | ecosystem: Environmental > Aquatic > Freshwater > Lake | place: Tanzania: Lake Tanganyika... | reverse complement strand
GATCTGTCGTCATCCGATGCCCTGAACCTGTACGGCGCGCTTTCCTGGAGAGCCGAGCGCAGCGCGGCCAATGTCTCCTACCAGTTTGCGGACACGGATCTCACCGGCAATGGCGCATCCCCCGTAGGCCTCATCGCGGAAGATCGGGAGAGCATCTTCACAGCGCCGGACATCACCGAGAACCGCCTGCATGCAATCACCTTTGATGCGACCCACAGCCTGAGTGATGTGCTCTCCGCCGGCGCGAACGGCTTTTACCGCAACACCCGTACGAGCTCCTTCAACGGCGATGGCTCGGAGTTCGTGGAGTGCGGGCTCACCAACGGCACTTTCCTCATCGAGGAGCTGGACAGGGATGCTGTCGAAGCGCTTGGCTTCGATGATGACGATGTCTGCGAGGGCAATGTGCTCGGCGCGACGGATCCTGACAATCTGGAGGACATCCTCAACGGACTGGCAGGCCGCCCGGATGCCTTCAATGTGGAGGATATTTCCGCCGGCCTCTCGGGTACGGGGATACTCTCGGACGAAGCCATCAACAATCGCAGCACCCGCGCGCAGGAAGCGTACGGCAGCGACATCCAGCTCACTTTCACCCAGCCGTTGTTCAATCGCGACAACTACTTCGTGGTGGGCGGCAGCTTCTTCAAGGGACAGGCGGAATTCGATGCCACGGTGGAGCTGGCCCGGCTTGACCCTGTCACCCGCAGCACGGCGGGCCTCGGCGTCGGCAGTTTCGTGGATGAGTACGCCACCAGCGTGAAGACTTCCAGCCGCACCTGGAGCCTCTACTTCATGGATAACCTGGCGCTCACCGACACCTTCACCTTCACCTTCGGTGGGCGCTACAACGAGACGGACATACGCCTGCGCGACCGCTCCGGTGAGCGCCGTGAGTTGAATGGAGATCACAACTTCAGTCGCTTCAACCCTACGGTCGGGGCCACCTGGGCCGTGCGCGAGGAAGCGACGCTCTACACCAGCTACAGCGAATCCTCGCGGGCTCCCACGCCGATTGAGCTGGCTTGCAATGAAGGCGTGTTCGAAGTGGCTCGCCAGATTGCCATCGAGGACGGGGAAGATCCGGATGACATCGAGTTCGAATGTCGCCTGCCGAATGCCTTTCTCGCCGATCCGCCACTCGATCAAGTGGTCGCCAAGGGCGTGGAAGCGGGGGTTCGCGGTACGCTGGCCGGCCTGGCGGAATACCGCCTGGGTTATTTCCGCACCACCAACCACGACGACATCATCTTCCAGTCCACCGGCCGCAACACGGGCCTCTTCGACAACGTGGACAAGACGCGCCGTCAGGGCATGGAGTTGGGATTGGCAGGCGCGCTGCACGGCGTGAACTGGTTCACCGCCTACAGTTACATCTCCGCCACCTTCGAGAGCGCGTTCTCCGTGCTGAGCCCCAATCACCCGGCGGCAGATGCCGCAGGCGAGCTCGCCGTGCAAGCGGGCGACCGCGTGCCCGGCATTCCCCGCCACCAGCTGAAGCTGGGCGGCGATTACACGCTTCCATTCGGAGTGCGTCTCGGCCTTGAAATGCTCTACAACTCGGATCAGGTGTTGCGCGGGGACGAAGCCAATCTGCTGGACACGGTGGACGGCTACGCCATAGTCAACCTGCGCGTGAGTTACCGCGTGAACAAGCGCCTCGAGATGTTCGGTCGCGTCAACAATCTGTTCGACACGGACTATGAGAGCTTTGGGCTGATTGGTGAAGACCCGACCGAGATCCTGCCCAATCTCGCCAACGACAGTCCCAACTTCCTGGGCGTGGGGGCGCCCATTGGCGGTTGGGTGGGGGTGCGCGTCCGGTTCTGAGCCCCCTCCCGCGACGGATCAATTCGCACCCCCTGGCTGCGCACCGAGGAGTGCGGGACGGTCCCTATTCCACGACCACGATACCCCAGGGCATCTTGCCGACCGGCACTGTGGCCACCACCTTGTGCGCCACGGTGTCGATGACCGAGACCTGATCGCTGGCACCATCCGTGGTGTAGAGACGGCTGCCGTCCTTGTTGAGCGCGAGTCCCCATACGCGCTTGCCCACCGGAACCTCATGCAGGATTTCGAGCGTCTGCTCATCCAGCACGAAGACCCTGTCGGCACGACCACCGGCTACATATAACTGCTTGCCGTCGCGGCTCGGCAGAATGTCCTTGGGCTTGGCTTTGTCGTCGGCCAGCGGCATCTTGCCCACAATCTTCCCGCTCGCCACATCCACCTTCTTCACTTCCCCACTGATCTCCGAAGTGGCGTAGGCGAGCGTGCCATCCGCGCTGAAGCTTGCCGCGCGCGGCCGGGCACCCACCAGGATGTTCGCCACAATCTTGTGCTCCGGGATGGCGATGATGTGCAGCATGTTGGTGGATTCACTGGTGACGACTGCCCTGATGCCATCCGCCGATACCGCCACGCCCTCGGGTTCTATGCCCACCTTGATCTCGGCCACCCGTTCACCGGTCGCAGGATTGAAGACGGAAGCCTTGGCGTCTTCTTCATTGGAAATATAAAGATTGCCATTGGGGTGCACGGCAAAGGTTTCCGGATCATCGCCACTGGGGAAGGTGCGCAGCACCGCGAGGCTGGTGGGGTCGATCACCGCGATGTGATTCTCGCCGCTCACCGCCACATAGATGGCACCGCCATCGGGTGCGACCCCGATACCACGGGGGCGCTTGCCCACGGCAATCGTGGCCGTGACCTTGTTCGTGCCGGCATCGATCACGGACACCGAATCGCCCACCTCGTTGGTGACGAACACGCGCGGCGCGGCATGAGCCGCCTGCATGGCGCACAGAAGGCTGAGCACAGGAATGAGTTTTTTCATGGAAGTACTTCCGGTCAGGAAAACGGGTTCAGGGTTGGCACTCGATACGGCCGAGGCTGTCGAGGTCTTCGATATCGGCAACGCCACGGACGGGAGCTTCGCCCGCCAGCGCACGATCCACCACCAAAAGCAGCGGCTGGCGCAGCTGGCCATCGGCACGAAAACTGAGGTCCACGCCTTTCTGGCCATCAAAGGCGAGGCGCCCGCGCAGTGCGCTGAGCAGGGTGGCAGCCTCTGCGGTCTGTTCGCGCGCCACGGTGTCGGAGACGAGCTTCACCGCGGCCCAGCCGGCCCAGGCTTCATCGGTCATCGCTTCATTGAAGGTGTCCCGGTAGCGCTTGTTCAACTGGGCCGCCGCATAGCGGGTGAAGTCCGGATGCCAGACCTGGGCTCGGGCCGCAGGGCCAGCGGGGTTGGCCTTCTGCCATTGCGCCTCGGCATCACGGCGCATTTCCGTGCTAGCCTGGGTATGAAAGAGGTTGGGTCGGCACTGGCGACGCAAGGCATCTTCGACCAGCACGGCGTTCAGCACCGGCACGCCCGTGTGCGCCGCGACAGCAGCCTCCAGCGTCGCGGCGGGCGCGGCTACCACCACGGCGCTGGTGTCCGCTGGCAGGGCGGAGCCGGGCGCAATGGCGTTCAGAGAGTAGGTCAGCCCGAGGAATTCTCCCTGCGCCTGGGCTTCAGCGAGACCCTGCATAGCGCCCCGATGGGCAGCGCTGTCCGTCTCGCCGAGAAACGCGAGCTTCACCTCCAGTGCCTGCGCACTGGCTGCGGCAGTGGCGCACAGCAGCAGGAAGCACAGGCGAAGCCATGTCGTGCGTCCGGGTTGGTGTGAGGGACGGGGAGGGAAACGGCGATGCGGAGTGTGATGGGACACAAGACCCCTCTCAGGCGGTGGTAATACACGGACTTCGACCCCGCATGGTAACGAAGTTCGCAAGACACATCCCGGGCTGTTGCAGGTTTTCCCCGGTCTGGTTTTTTTGAACCGATCTCGCTAGTCTGCGACGCTGTATACGGGCCTCTAGAAACCAACTATCCGGGGAGATTTGCCATGCACAAAGCCTTGCAACTGGAGCCTGAAAAATGCACGGGTTGCCTGCAGTGCGAGATGGCCTGTTCATATGAGAACGAACAAGCCTTCAATCCCAGCAAGTCACGCATCAAGGTCTTCAACTTCCACGACGAGGGCCGCTTCGCGCCCTACACCTGCTCGCAGTGCTCGGAAGCCTGGTGCATGCATGCCTGCCCGGTGGAGGCCATCGTCATCAACCAGAAGACCGGCGCCAAGGAAGTCATCGAAGACGTCTGCGTAGGCTGCAAGGTCTGCACCATCGCCTGCCCCTTCGGCACGGTGAATTACAACTCCGACAGCGGCAAGGTCATCAAGTGCGACCTCTGCGGCGGTGATCCGGCCTGCGCCACGGCCTGCCCGACGGGCGCCATCACCTACGTGGATGCCGACCATACGGGCCTCGCCCGCATGAAGGCGCACGCCAGCCAGACCATCCCCAAAGCCTGATCGGAGTAGCCACCATGGCATGGACCCGCAAGATTCTGCGTGTGAACCTGACGGCAGGCACCTGCACCGAAGAGCCCCTTAATATGGAGTGGGCCCACAAGTATCTGGGCCAGCGCGGCCTCGCCACCAAATATCTGGTGGAGGAGATCGACGCCAAGGTCGATGCGCTCGCCCCGGGCAACAAGCTCATCATGGCCACTGGGCCGCTCACCGGCACCATGGCCGCCACCGGTGGCCGTTATTCGGTCATCACCAAGAGCCCGCTCACCGGCGCCATCGCTTGCTCCAACTCGGGTGGCTTCATCGGCAACGAGATCAAGAATGCCGGCTTCGACATGATCATCTTCGAGGGCAAGTCTCCGAAGCCGGTCTACCTCTACCTTGAGAATGAGAAAGCGGAACTGCTCCCGGCCGATGAACTGTGGGGCAAATCCGTGTGGGAAGCCGACCATATCCTGCACAACCGTCATCAGGATCCGCTGCTCCGCATCGCCTGCGTGGGTCGCTCGGCAGAGCAGGGCTGCCTCTATGCCGGCGTGGTGAACGACCTGCACCGGGCCGCTGGCCGCTCCGGCGTCGGTACGGTGATGGCCTCCAAGAATCTGAAGGCCGTGGCCGTGCGCGGCACCCGCGGCGTGGGCAATGTGCGTGACATCAAGGCCTTCATGCAGGCCACCCAGGCGGCCAAGGCCGCACTGGCCGGCAACCCGGTCACGGGCGAAGGCCTGCCCAAGATGGGCACCCAGGTGCTCATGAACGTGATCAACGAAGTGGGCGCCATGCCCACGCGCAACATGCGCGAAGTGCAGTTCGAAGGTGCCAATCGCATCTCGGCCGAGGCCATGCACATCCCGCGCGAGAGCGACGGCAAGCCCAATCTCACCACCAATGGCGCCTGCTTCGGCTGCACCATCGCCTGCGGCCGTATCTCCACCATCGATCCCAAGCACTACACCATCGCCGACAAGCCCCAGTACAAGGCCGCCAGCGGCGGGCTGGAATACGAAGCGGCTTGGGCGCTGGGTTCGGATACCGGCGTGGACGATCTGGACGCGCTGACCTATGCCAACTTCCTCTGCAACGAGGATGGCTTTGATCCCATCTCCTTCGGCGCCACCGTGGCTGCTGCCATGGAGCTCTTCGAGATTGGCGCCATCACCACTGAGCACACGGGTGGGCTCGAGATGCGCTTCGGCTCGGCCGAGGCGCTGACCCGGGCAGCCGAGATGGTCGCCAAGGGCGAAGGTTTCGGGCGCGACCTGGCACTCGGCTCCAAGCGCCTGTGCGAGAAGTACGGGCATCCGGATCTGTCCATGACGGTGAAGGGCCAGGAATTCCCGGCTTACGACCCGCGCGGTATCCAAGGCATGGGCCTCACCTATGCCACTTCCAACCGCGGTGCCTGCCATCTGCGCAGCTATACCGTGTCTTCGGAAATCCTTGGCGTGCCGGTCAAGACCGATCCGCTCAGCACCGATGGCAAGCCGGAGCTGGTGAAGGCCTTCCAGGACGCGACCGCAGCGGTGGATTCCTCCGGCCTGTGCGTCTTCACCACCTTCGCCTGGACGCTCGAAGACATCGCACCCCAGGTGGACGCGGCTTGCGAGGGCGGCTGGTCACCGGAAAAGATGCTGGAAGCGGGCGAGCGCATCTGGAATCTCGAGCGCAAATTCAATCTGGACGCCGGCCTCACCGCCAAGGATGACACCCTGCCGAAGCGCCTCCTCAAGGATGCGGCCAAGACGGGTCCTGCCAAGGGCAAGGTGAATGAGCTGCACAAGATGCTGCCGCATTACTACGAGATCCGGGGCTGGACGCCGGAAGGCGTGCCGACTGCGGAAACCCTCAACCGTCTCGAGCTGTACGAGCAAGGCCCATGAAACACGTCATCATCGGGGCCGGCCCCTCCGGCGTCGTGGCTGCGGAAACCTTGCGCAAGCTCCAGCCGGGGGCGGAAATCACCCTGGTGGGTGAAGAGCCCGAGGCGCCGTATTCACGCATGGCCCTGCCGTACTTCCTGATCAAGCAGATCAAGGAGGAGGGCACCCACCTGCGCAAGGATCCGAACCACTTCGCCCAGCAGAACATCAAGGTCATGCGTGAGCGCGTGGCCTCCATCGACCGCGCAGCCCACCAGGCAAAGCTCGCCAGCGGTGGCACCTTGACCTATGACAAGTTGCTCATCGCCACGGGTTCGCGCCCGGTGGCGCCGCCGGTGCCGGGCATGGATCTGCCAGGGATCTTCAATTGCTGGACTCTGGCTGATGGACGCAACATCGCCTCCCGCGCCAAGCCCGGCGCACGCGTGCTCCTGATGGGCGCCGGTTTCATCGGCTGCATCATCCTGGAAGCGCTAGCGCAGAGCGGGGCGGATCTCACGGTGGTGGAGATGGCGGACCGCATGGTCCCGCGCATGATGAACGACACCGCCGGCAACCTCATCAAGGACTGGTGCGAGAAGGCGGGCGTGACGGTGCATACCTCCACCCGCGTCACGGCCATCAAGAAGGGCAGCAAGTTGGCCTTTGCGGTGGAGATGAGCACCGGCGAAACGGCGGAGTTTGATCTCATCGTCTCCGCCACCGGGGTGAAGCCCGCTATCGACTTCCTGCAGGGCAGTGGCATCGAGACCGACCACGGCATCCTCGTCAACCGCCATATGCAGACCAATGATGCGGATGTGTATGCCTCCGGCGACGTGGCCCAGGGCCGTGACTTCTCCACCGGGGACTACACCGTGCAGGCCATCCAGCCGACGGCCACCGAGCACGGCCAGCTCGCCGCCCGCAACATGGCCGGCCATCAGGGCGCCATCCATCGCGGCAGCGTGAACATGAACGTGCTGGATACCCTGGGCCTCATCTCCAGCTCCTTCGGGCTGTGGATGGGCAAGCAGGGCGGGCAGTCTGCGGAGCTGCTCAACCGGGAACGCTTCAAGTACCTCAATCTGCAGTTCGAGGACGATGTTCTGATCGGCGCCACCAGTCTCGGCATGACCCAGCACATTGGTGTGGTGCGTGGCCTCATCCAGACACGGACCCGCCTCGGCAAGTGGAAGGACAAGCTGCTGGAAGATCCCACCCGCCTGATGGAAGCCTATCTGGCCAGCACTCAGGCCATTGGCTTTAACGCCGCCCTGATGAAGTGAGGCTGCAACTCAAGCTCTACGCCACGCTCGCCGAATACCTGCCCCCACAGGCGGTAGCGAACGTGGTGGAGATTGAGGTCCCGGCCGGCACCAGCCCGCATCAAGTGCTGGATCTGCACCGGGTGCCCCGGGAACGGGCGCACCTGCTGCTGGTGAATGGCAACTACATTCCCCCCGAGCGGCGCGACGAAGCATTGCTCCGCGAGGGGGACGCCTTGGCCGCTTGGCCCCCGGTCGCGGGTGGCTGAGCCGAACGGCGGCCTCTCGTCCGCCTCCTGTCCCGAGACTCCGTCCTCCCTTGCCCCGCACGGCCCTCGCGAGCGCCAGCCCGAATCCCATATCGAATCCTCGGCCTGGGGCCTGAGTCTCGCCGACCTCGAGCGGGTGATGCCGAGGCTCATCCCGGAAGCCACCCTCACCCGGCCCGCCGGGCACTATCTTCTCTCTTGGCCCGATGGGCGCTCGGTCATTCTGGATCCCGGCACGCCCCGGGAACGCCTGCTCGCCGGCCTGCGCATTCCCTGGCTGCAACTCACTTTTGAATTTCGCGGCCTGAACGCCGAGGACCGCGCGGCCTTTCTCGCCCGTTTTGCCCGCTGCTTCCAAAAGGGCGGGGGGTGACCGGGAGGGCTGTGCGGCGTGGTCATGCCCCGTGTGGGGGCGAATAGAGGTCCGGATTCACACCTTTTTGTTGTGTGAAAACCACGCAACAGAACCACAGCCTCAAGTTTGTCGTATTTATGCGGATAAAGTTGTTGCAGATGTGGTGACGATGGACTACTCTCAACCTCACCCGCACTTGCTTTGGGCGCAATGAGCCCAAAATTGGAACAGCAAGTCACGAAGCTGAACGCATTCAAGAATCCCGAGCAGGAGGAAGAAGAAAATGGTAATTCAATTCAAGAAGACCAGGCTGGCCGCCGCAGTTGCAACTGCCGCCGTTACCCTGGGCCTCAGCACTGCCGCCAACGCCGTGGTCGTCGTGGGTGGAGACAATGGCTGGGAAGTCAGCTTCGATGGCAACGTGAATGCGTTCTACATGAACGGCGATCATGATGAGGGTTTTAGCGGTACTGGCTGGACGGCACCGGTCAACAATGATGGGACGGGAACTTTTGTTCTTCCCGGCAACGTTGCCGCCGTGCAAGGCACTGACCAACTGAACACCTCGCGCATCAACACAGGGTTCCTGCCGGCCTTCTTCAGCTTCAATGTGAAGAGCCCCACCGTGAATGGCATGACGGGCACCGCGCGAATCAGTTTTGCGCCACAGATCTCGAGCGGCAACACCAAGTTCAATGCCTATCAGAACGGAGATTCCGCGCTTGGGACCGGGGCTGGCACGCAGGGCTCATCGATTGATATGCGTGAAGTGCTGGTCAATCTGGAAGGCGGCTTCGGTACCGCCAGTTTCGGTCGGACCCTGTCAATCTTCGGCCGCAACGCCATATTGAAAGACATGACCCTCTTCGGTGTGGGCGGCAGCAATCTGCAGGGCGGAGGCACTACCTTTGGTCGCATCGGCCGCGGTTACACCTATCCCGATTTCAACGCCCGCTTCTCTTACAAGACGCCCAACCTGAGCGGTTTCCAAGCGGAAGTTGGCCTCTACGACCCGTCAGTTGAGCAACTCAACAATCGCGGTCTCTCAATGCTTGACCAGACGGATACGCCGCGCTTTGAAGCTGAGGCAAACTACACCACTGCTTTCAGTGGCGGTAGCCTGCACTTCTGGGCAGATGCGTTGTACCAAGATCTTGAAAGCTCCAACCGCAATATGGCCGGGGAAGCCACCGTTCACGGCTGGGGTGTGGGCGCGGAGGGCAAATATGCCGGATTTGGCCTGACCGGTTATTACTATGGTGGCCAGGGCCTCGGTCGTTCTCTGCAGTTCCATGGCGGCACAGCGTGCGACGCACTCGGTCAGGTGTGCGAAGAAGCTGACAACGACGGCTACTACGTGCAGGGCACATATACCTTCAACGGCAAGACCAAACTCGGCATGAGCTACGGCGTGTCAACTGAAGAAGCCTTCGGGCTTGCCACCATTGCCCTCAGCAACAATGCTGACGAGCGTATGGCCCGCGACGTCGAACTCAGCATGTGGACGATTGGCGTGTACCACGACATGACCTCCTGGCTTAAGCTGATTGCGGAATACAGCCACCAGAAGAACGATTTCGGCGAGAACAAGTTCAGCGGTTCCACGGGCACCGCCACTGAAGCCGACATCTTCAGCGTGGGTACCTTCTTCTTCTGGTAAGCACCGCTTGCTTGAAACGAAAACGCCTCCCTCGGGAGGCGTTTTCATTTGTGGTGCCTGATTCCACTCGAACAAAACAGGCACACTCGCAGGAAACCTCCTGCTGGGTTGTTGCCTCGCTGGCCCACTCCCATTCAGTCCGTGTAAAGCCGCGCTGCGCGTTCATGGGGCATGCGTGCCGCCATTGGTTATACTCACCCCCCCATCCCTCGCAGTCTGGATATGGCCCATCTGATGCGTAGTGTTTCCCCGCTCTCACATTTTCCGAAGTCTCGCGGTTTCGCGCTGCTTGCCCTTCTGATGCTTTGCCACACCGCAAGCGCCATCGACTTGCTGGGCGGGATGTTCGCCAAGCCCACCATCAACAAGACCATTTGGGATCTGCAGGAACAGTTTGTCGCGCTCACCCCGCAGGGCCTGAAAGCCGATGAACGCTATGCGCCCAACGCCCACCCGGCGACCCTGGAGCCGGAAGACATTCGTGACGCCATCAAGTCCCTGGAGCTCTGGGACAAGGGTGGCTTTTTCCGCAATGAGGAGGCCCATCCGCTGTTCTCCACCGGTCAGGCCGACATGCTGGGCCGCACCTTGGCCGAAGCTCTGCTGAAGGCCAAGCCTGATGAAGATGTGATCTTCAACCTCCGCGGCTATGCGGATGTGATGCTCGATACCGCCAAGGAGCGCGAGTGGACGGCAGGCCGCGCCTTCTATGCGGATGGCAAGCTCAACCTCATCATCGGCACTTACCGCCTGCGCAAGGATCGCGGCCAGCGCAATGCGGAAGCCGCGCATGGCGTCATCGACAATTACAACGACCTCTATTTCGATACCGGCAGCCGCGCCAAGCAGACGGGCAAGATGCCAGGACGCGTGGTCGCGACCGCCGGCGTCGATTACTACGGTGGGGCCGGAGGCAAGCGGCCGGATTGGGTGGTGATCGATCTCAAACTTGCCGCTGCCGGCTACCGCGAAGAGCAGGTGCCGGAAGAGCAGCGCAAGACCGCCGAGAAGGCCAAGCAGGAAGCCGCGAAGCTGACCTTGGAGCGCCGCCAGATGCGTGAGGAGATGGCGCGCATGCGCCAGCAGATCAAGGATCTTTCCGCAGGCGGCGGCAGCGTGAAGACCGTGGAGGAGCGCCTCGCCACTCTGGATGCCTTGCGTGCCCGCAAGCTGGTGACGGAAGAGGAATACCGCAAGCGCCGCGACGAAATCCTGAACGATCTCTGAGCGCATGAGCACGCTCTATCCTGCGAGTCCCGCGCGCTTGGCCGGCCTGCTGGAGGTGGGTGACGGCCACGCCGTCCATGTGGAGGAAGCCGGCGCACCCGAGGGCATTCCCGTGGTGTTCCTCCACGGCGGGCCGGGCGGTGGTTGCAAGCCAAGTCATAGACAGTTCTTCAATCCCGAGCGTTATCGCAATTTCATCTTCGACCAGCGCGGGGCGGGCCGCTCCACGCCGTATGCGGAGGTGACCGACAACACCACGCAAGCGCTGGTCTCCGATCTCGAACGCATCCGCGCGCACTATGGCGTGGATCGTTGGGTGCTCTTCGGCGGCTCCTGGGGCGCGGCGCTCGCGCTTGCCTATGCCGAGCAATATCCGGAGCGCGTGTTGGGCATGGTGCTGCGTGGCAGCTTTCTCGCGCGCCAACGGGATCTGGAATGGTTTCTGGGGCCGGATGGCGCGGCCCGTTTGCTCCCGCGTGCCTGGCATACCTTTGTGGACGCGACCAGGGAGACCGGGCATACGGTGGACGCCCTGCATGCCGCGCTCTTCGGCACTGATGAGGCGCTGGCGCTGCGTACCGCGCAAGCTTGGGCTGCGTGGTCCGGAGAAGTGGTGATGTATGCCTTCGATCAGGCGCCGGGCGAAGCCCCCGCGCCGACGGCAGAAGTGCTGGGCAAGGCACGCATCGAACTGCACTACGCCCGCCACCAGTACTTCTTGCGTCCCAACCAGTTGCTTGAAGACATCCACAAGCTGCCGCGCATGCCGGTGATTCTGGTGCATGGGCAGCGCGACATCACCTGCCCCCCGGAATCCGCCTGGGCCCTGCATCAGGCCCTGCCCGGCTCACGCCTCGAGATCCT
>Ga0194123_10006636_pt1 | contig 11867 bp, 15 predicted proteins | sample TA2MahsurfametaG_5_FD_155479 | JGI IMG/M metagenome (GOLD analysis project Ga0194123, IMG submission 155479) | Freshwater microbial communities from Lake Tanganyika, Tanzania - TA2015023 Mahale A surface | ecosystem: Environmental > Aquatic > Freshwater > Lake | place: Tanzania: Lake Tanganyika... | reverse complement strand
CTGTTAATAAAGATTCTTCTTTAACCGGAACTTCTGCAAATTTTGGATAAATACAGACACTTCCCAAAAACATTAACTTTTTAACTTTGTTTAAATAAGAATTATGTATAACATTTGTTTGTATTTGTAAATTCTGATAAATAAAATCTGCTGGATATACATTATTGGCGTGTATACCACCTACTTTCGCTGCAGCCAAAAAAACATATTCTGGTTTTTCAACTTTAAAAAACTCACTTACTTCATTTTGAATTGTTAGATCGAGTTCTTTATGAGTACGATATACTAAATTAGTATAACCTTGATTTTGTAATAATCTAAGTATTGCACTACCTACTAATCCTTTATGACCTGCTATATATATTTTTGAATTTTTATTCATAAACGGTTAAAAAATTATTTCGTCATCGATTGACATGCCAACAATTTTTATTCCTAAATCCCTATTATCATTACTAGCATTAAATTTCGATTCCAATTCAAATTCAAATTTACTTTTATTTTCGACATTCATTTTTAAAATGTTTAAAGAATCAGGCTTAATATCTATTTTGTCGTTTTCATAAATTAAAACGTTGTCAATTTCACTAAATGCTTTAATTGTAATATACTTTACATTTGAAACGATTCCACTAACTTTAGTTGCAGTCCAAATCCAAGAAAAATTTTTATCTTTTTCTAATGGAAAAACTCCATTCAAAACTTGAAAAACTTTATTTAGTTGGTCGGATTTTTTATAATTTATTTTCATAAAACGATTTCATCAATAAATATGTATGATCTAAATCGGGATATGCCCACTCTTGATCATTACTATAATTAGTGCTAAAATTATCCATTCCGGTTACTTTATTAATTTTAAAGTTTACCAGTCCACTGTAATCTGTTCCTAGATAATCTACTTGACCACCATAACCAGTAGTTATAACCTTTTTACCTAAATTATACGCATCAAATATAGTTAATCCAAATCCTTCTCCTTTATTAAGACTAACATAACAGTCACCAAAACTATGTAGTGCTAATACTTCATTATTAGATAAATTGTCTAATATTAGATATATTGATTTTCCAAGTTTATTTGTCAATTTACTTAATGTATCTATACAATATTTTCTATTAGTATCATTATATTCTTTATAATGTACTTTTACTATTAATTGCGTATTAGGATAATCATCGTTAAACTTATCAAATATATTAACTAAATCTTCAATACCTTTTCTAAAATTTAATTCACCTATACTGTAAAATGTAAATTTATTATTAGGTATAATATTTCGACAATAATCATATATTTTTATATTATCTTTATCGATTAATTTATGTGGATGCCATATATGAGGCACTACTTTAATCTTTGATGTAACCCCAGAATTTATAAAACATTCATTATTAAATGTGGAGGGTACCCAAACTTCAGGCATTAAATTAATAGACTCAACCCATTTAAGTGGCAATTTATTTGTTTCCCAGGTACAATAACCAACCTTATTGGGTATATTTTTATTATTTTCAATATAACCGGACCATATATCAGGCGTACTATGTACAATTATAGTATCATACTTACCATAATTGGTGTGATATGCACTTTCAGCTAAAGCATCTACATAGTTAGATAAATCATTGACACTATTATCAAAATTTAACTTTTCCCATTTAACTGGAATATTTCTTAATACATAATCCGCTAAATAACCTTTAGCTGCGCATGCATATCCACTTGTACCACTCTGACCAATATATTTTATTGCATGTTTACTAACAACTTCTATAGGTCTTATACTAGGTTTAGTATTATCCTTTGTATCTTTATGTATTTTTACATACTTGATCATTTAGAAACAGTCTTAATAATTTTAGCAACACATGCCATAAAAGTGATTTCTTTATCTACTACCATACTACTCTGATAGATATGTTCTGCTATATCAATAATTACCGAAGTTTCCTTGTTACTAGCATATTCATTTACTCTATCATATAATTCACTATATAGTTCTTCAAACACTTTAGTACCTGCATCATTTACTAACTGACGAATATCATTAAATGCCTTACTATTTGTTTTACTACCTTTAATCAGTTCAATAATCTTGTTCTTTAAATCAAAACTAGCATTTTGTGTTCTGACAATCTTCAACTTACCACTAGTACTATTTTGTTGAATAAAGTTAATGATCTTACGAACATCCGGATAAAAATCCTCCAATACAGTTTTTAAATCGGTCAACTCAAAACTAATGCCTTCTTTATCTAGTATATTCTTGATATGAATCGCTACATCTTTTTGAGTAGGTGGTTCAATATTGAACACTTGACAACGACTAATAAGTGGCTTGATTATCTTTTCAACATAATTACAAGTCAAAATAAACCTCGTAGTCTGACTGTATGTCTCCATCAGATTACGAAGAGCCGCTTGAGCTTCTGTAGTGAAGAAATCTGCTTCATCAAGAATCACAACCTTTAACGGTTGAAACCCAGCTGAACCAGCAAATCCTTTAATCTTGGTTCTTACCATCTCAATACCGTTAGTATCACTTGCATTGATATAAACACAGTCACACGGAATGTTTTTAACAATAATCTTAGCAAGTGTAGTTTTACCAGTACCAGCGTTACCGTGTAACAGTAAATGTGGAATATCCTTACGATTGATAAAATCGGTAATAATACTTCTCAAGTTACTGTCACAAATATAACCGTCCAATACATCGGGTCTATACTTTTCAGCCCAAAGACTGTGATTTTTAACGGAAGCAGAACTTTCTTCACTAAAGAAACTCATAATTTATTAATCAATATTCTTAATTTCAACCAAATAATAATTACTATTAAATGTATCGTTGTTAAACTCTACATGTGCCAATCCAGCATCACTAACCTTAAGTATAGCGTTTTCACAATCACCGTTACTGGTAAGAATCTCTTTAAGATACTTAGCACTAAAATGCAATGTCTTACCAAGACTATCCTTACCTTCAGTTGGCTTAATATCAATATTAATACGATTACTGTTTACATTGCTATAACCAATAACCAACTTAATCTTATCCTTCTTATCTTTGATGAAAGTAAGTGTATCTACATCACTCAAAGCACTCTTTGCTTTAACAAATGTAGTCACAAATTCTTTGGTAAGAGGAATCTCCAAATTAAATGGAGGTAGTTTCTTAAGAGCTGGTACATTAGGAATGACACTCAAGTCAGCCGTAACATACTGTACATCTGTTTGTTCACCGCTAATAGAAAGAGAAACAATCTTTTCGTCTCTCTTGTTAAAAGCAATGGTTACATCCTCACCCAGAACATTTAGTAGCTTCTTCAACTTGGTTGTATCGTTAACACCCAGTTCAGAGTTCTCCAAACCGGCGTTATCCTTAATAACAACAAAACTAAGTACATTCTTATCATCACTGATGGATGATGTCTTAATCTCTGTGTTGTCTACAACCCACTTGACACTTTCAATGGTTCCGTTGAGTGAATATTTATCAATAAATGAATTTAATGTTTGTTTCTTCATACAAGTTACATACTACTACAGTTAGTTTTGTTTTTCAACTTTTTATACCGAAAAATCAAAAAATGCTTCAGCTGTTTTTTGAAAATCTTCTTCCACTGTGATACATTGCGTACCATCTTGAATACATAAATCAAACGGACTAATATAAAAATGATTTATTAAATAATCAGCATATGCAACGGTTCTCATTTGATAATACACTTTCACATTATTTTCCAATGTTCTAAACTCAATATAATAAACTTTCGGATCACTTAATCTATACAATTGGTTTTTAGGAATATAAAGTTGTGAATCGATTATTTGGTTTTTTGTAAATTCGATATATGGACCACGTTGACCAATCACTACTCTTTGATATCTTTCAGCAATTACATTATAAGACGGATATTGTGTATATAAAGATATTTTTGCGCCGTCAATAGGAATATTTAGTAATTCATTATATTTTTTCACGATTAAATCTCCTTTGTCTTGTTAAAAAACGATAAATTTGGATCCAAGTTTATTAGATATTCATCACTAAAATACTCAGCATATTGATTGTGATCAAAATCTACTGCTCTATGTAATTTATGTTCACGATCAAACCATGCATAAATTGATAAAGGCATCTCTCTAATTTTAATTCTTTTTTTAGTAAAATGTGCTAACAATAAATTTTCAGGCACATGGAAATAATATCCTTCGGTTAAATACAAATTTAAATACAAAAAAATTGAAGAATAATAATTCATTATAGTAGGATTTGCATATGCAAAAAAATCACATTTTCCTAAACAACCTTCAAATTCTGTGTTAAATACTGTACCACATGGTAGATTTAACATATCATTTATTTCGAAATTGATATCTAATGGAAATAAATCCGTTCTACATCTAACTACAATATCATATTTTTCCGAATTTGATAATAAATTTGCTCTCCAAATTTTATAATGAAAACTAAAAAAATTTCCTGATAAAATCGAATGTTGAATATCACTTAACAACGTATAATGAGGTACTATATTTTTTGTCAAAATATCAACCGTTGATTCCTTAAATATTTCATAATTTTCTAGTTCCATGGATTAAACATTTGTACAAATTTTTTAGGAGTATCACCATCACATTTATCGGATTTATCCCAAAAATGACCGTAAACATCACCTGGGTTATTTTTTATAATTTCTTGCCATTTAGTCCCACATTGGTCTAAATGTCGGATCATTCCAGAAAAACAATACGCAATTTTCATAATTAAAAACTAAAAAATTCACTTGCTTTTGCATCATTTACAGACGGATATTCCCAATTCAATACATCATAAAAATCTTTCAGTTTGCCTTTAAGTTCTTGTTCATACATAGCATTTCTATCAACGTACTTTTCAATAAACTCAAGAATTTGATCTGGATCAGTACCGTCCGCTTTTAAAGCAATACCCTCTGCTCCATATTCATTCTGTTTAAGATATACCCACTTGATTTTCTGACCGTGAAGAATCTTTGGAATACTCTTAGTCAAACCAAATTGTTCAAGCAAATCGTTATAGAATATGGCAGCCTTGGCTTGCGCAGGAGTACCTAACACATACTTAAACGGACTACGTGTTTTCGGAGTATACTCTTTCTTACCATCCTGACTCTTAAACTTAACACTCGTATTTTTAGCAATCTCAATCACATTAAATGTAGGCAAATCTTCTACCAACTTTAGAATATTAGTGTCAATCTTTTCCTTATCAACTTTACGAAGAATATCTTGTAAGAATTGTTCCATAAACTTACGGAACCTCAACGGAAAAGATGTTCTTACAACGTCAATACCCTTAACTTCAAGTTCATCACATTCAATACCACCTTTATTGATAATAAACTGAGCATATCGTTTCTTAGCTAACCAAAAGCTAGTTTTAGCAATAACTTCTTGCTTTGCATCAAAACGATGTTTGACAACATTGAACATTCTCTTTGCCATAATATTGAATGTTTCATTTACATGATTTTGAGCTTCTGTACAAACTTCCAAAATAGCTTTGGTCATTTGTTTTTCATCGTTCAAATCAATATCAGGCATTTTATGTTTGATGATTGGCAAAGCACTGGCAAAACAGCTGTTGTGTACCAATATATCGTTAGCAAAAAATGTATGTGGAGTTTCTTCCATTCCGACATCAAAAAATTCTTGGTCAATTTCACCCAATAATTCTATACTTTCTATATTATCGATTATATATTTCATTTTTTAAAAAATTCAAACATTCTTGTATTATTTCACTCGGTCTTTCACGAAAATCACTTTCCCATATTATTTTTAAGTCTTTTATATAAGGAGTTTTTAAAATATGATCTATTCTTATTCTATCTAATTCCCAGATTTCTTCAACTTTTTTTATCATTCCAGATTTCATTTTTATATGTGTATCTGGCTTGTATTTTTTTGGATTTGCGTGCCAATAATCGCCATAAAATTCTATAACTTTTCCGTTATCTTTAAGAAAAAAATCTAAAAAAACACATCCATAATTTTTAATATTCAGATACCATTCTTGATTATAAACACAACAATAATATTGTTTATAATTTGTATTAACAAGACCATTTACAATATTTGAAAATAAATCGTCCGCTATTTTAGAAGATACGATTTGTTTTGAATATAATTTTATATATTCATTATATTTTTCAGTTGCAATTTCAATATTATTGTCGTTTCTTAATAAAAAACTTTCATATGTATTGGATTTAGATTTACATAATTTTTCCCACTCTTCAATTCCATATTTATTAATTACATATTCACTCGATTTGGTATAAGACTGTCTTTCCACATAATTAACCCATTTTTCCCGTCCAATTTGATCGCCGTATTTTTTTACAAAATTTTCTAACGTTACTGATCTTGATTTATTGTACTCGTTAAATTGTTTTTTGTTCCAACCTAAAATTTTGTTTTTATATTCAAATGTATTTTTAATTCTATGTTTTTCACAATAAGAATTCCATTTTTTAAATCCTTCTTTGATTCCATATTTTTTTATAAAATTTTCTTCAGTATTAATTCTATCTTCTTTAAATTTTTTTACTAATAATTCAGCCTCATCGATTGAAACTTTTTTATATAAAGTAAAATATTCTATAGTACCTGGCATCCTAGAATTTGACATCTTCAACGATTCATCATCACTATAACCACGTTCCAACCAATAATTTTTATTTCTACTACTTTTTGTTTTTAATAGATTTATGATTTGTTCTTTTGTTAAACCTTTTTCAAGTAGTTTTTCACAGTGTTTCAACCTATAATTTGATTTCATATATTTATATAGACACATTTGTATCAACATATAAATACATGGGATGGATTATAAAAGTGATATTATCTCATCGTTTTTATTTAAATCTTTTGGTTTCTTTTCAACTAATTTTCCGTTTACCAAAACCATTATAGAATGATCTTCTGTTACATCCACAGTTTTTCCACTTTTTGTTTTTATTCTATAAGTTAATTTTTTAACTTTATGTTTTTCTATATATTTGACATTTCCATATTTAACTTCGTTGGATATTTCATCGTAATATGGCATTTGTACATTTTTAGGAAAAATAAATTTTTTACTTAATATATCTTCAATAAAATGACAATCTTCATCAACAAGTTTATCAAACAAATCTTTAATTTTAAGATCACCCATTTCTTTTGTTTTCACTATACTATCGGGGCCAACAGAATCAGTATCTACATAAATAACATAATCTTTATTTTCAGTTTCATTAAGAGTTTTCTTATAATACTGATTGATAGCTTTATTTGCAGTTTTAATAATATCTTGACCGGTCAAAGTGACAGCGCTCGCATTATCCTTGTCATAAAATCGGAAAATTGGTAGACCCAGTACACCATAAATTGAGTTGAGAAGTACCTTTTGTACTTTTTGTCTTTGATCGTAGAATTCATACTTATCCCATTCTTTTGCATCACCATGTTTTTTGGCTAATTTACGAAGGTCTTTTCGTTCATCGAACCATTTTACAAGAATTTCAGGAATGACACCTTGATAATTCTGTTTATACATAACGCCGTTACTCGCAATACTATACTGGGACTTTTCAAGTAACTGTTTAAATTCATCCTTTGTATAAGAAGCACTACCAACTTGAACAGTATCCATTTCATTCTTTACAAATTTTTCAGGATCCCAGTTTTCAGCTTTGGCTACCTTTGTTTCGGGACTAATATTCAAACTAATAATAATATTAGGATACATACTTGTAAGATCCAAATCAAATACCCAATCATATCTGCCTGGTATTGGATCTTTTACATAAGCACCTTCAAACCCCTCTTCACCTTGTTCCATCTGGTTTTCATATTCTTCACGTCCGTCAATAGGTTTATTTTTAGCAACTTGTCCCTTACGTCGAAGATACATCAGAATAGCACCTTCAATAAAGCGAGAACTCATTGTAAAACAATCATACGGAACGTGTCCCTTATGACAAATAGCTCTAGCTTGTTCAATAAACTGAAGCTTCTTTTCGAGAGCTACAATAATCTTAACATCGTTTAGATTGTATTCAATGTACCGATTAATATCAGCCTTATACAAATCATCCAAACTGCCCTTATAGGTAATCTTTTCTAATCCCACAACTTTCTTACCAATTGCACCCAAAGCATAACTTGGTTCTTGTTTAATATTCCATTTCTTATATAGAACCATGTAGTCAATAAATGATATACCCGCAACAACTATCTTCTTACTCCAATCGTTTCTGTAACACACTTGAATAGGAGAAAGTCTTTTAGCATCACGATCACTCAATACTCGTTTAATTCTGTTAAACACATACGGAGTATCAAACTCATCAATATTCCATCCAGTCGCAATAGTTGGTTGTATTTCTTCCCATTTAGATAAGAAATGACTCAATAAACTTTCTTCATTTGTAAAACTACGAACTTCTACATTATCTTTCTTGTATTCTTGTAGACGATTTTCTTTATCCAAAATAAATGCAGTATATTGTTCAGTAGCCGCATCGTACAAAGCAATAGCAGTAATTTCTTTATCGGCTTCATCAACCTTTGGAAACCCACCTTCCGTACTCACCTCAATATCATAGTAAACTATACGATGACCTGTAGATGGTTCATCACTATCTTCATATAAATCTATTAGAAATCTTGTTTCTAATTTAACATCACTTTCAAATAATGACGGGTCTTTAGGATTAAATTTAAAAACTTTTTCTAATTTATCTCCATAAATACTTCTATATGTACCCGTGGGAGATTTTCTATATGCATATACACCTTTATGCAAAGGTATTTTTACTAATCCACATTTGTCATCCCAAACATAAGTTATTTTTTCTTTCTGTGAAATATAAATATTTTGATACACGATTTAATACTCCTGTAATATACTGTTACTTTCATTATATCTAAAAAACTTACATTGTAAACTTTCTTTAATAAAATTCATTCTAATGATATCTTTTTCTTTTAATTTACCGTCTTTAAAATGATGTTTTCCTAACATTCTTTTATTTCCAATTAAAGATTTTTTTATTTTTAATTTTGTCTCGGATGTGAGTTTTTTGCCTGAGTTTAATTTTGATAATTTATCTTTAGTTTGTTGTGATACGATTTTAGTTTTATTTTTATTTCTTATTTTTTCAATAGTTTCAATATTATGTGTTTTACCAGTTGCGTTACAAGACATACAGTTTGTATTTTTACTATTAGCATAAATACAATTATATTTATCTTTATAACTTATTTCCCGATTACATTTTGGACAATTTCTCATCCAATTTTTTCCAGTATCTTTGCATTCGTTTTTGCAAAAGTTTTGCTTTATGTCGTTCGTAATATTTTTTATCACGGATTCGTTTTTGTTGTCGTAGTTCATGTTCAGTTCTATTAAGTTTTTTTCTACCCATATAACCCTTATTAATAATAAATATAACGACTGAACATAAAACGACGGAATATTTTATGATACCTTCAACTTATTGACAAGTCCATCAAAAATTTCATAATGTTCTTGTTTTAAAAACTTTTTACACTGCATCACTCTATCCATCAACATTTTATGATTTATTGACGGAAATAAACTAGGTTCCATCTGTACACCTTGCATAACAGTCGGATTAACCAAATTAACTATACCCCATAACATAGCAGTCTCATCATCATTAAGACTTTTTAATTGATCTAGTGTCATTTAATTTTTATACCAAATATATCATTATTGTAATTTACAAATAAGATATTATCAAGTTTATTTTGTAATTTTTGTAATTCTTCTTCGTGAAAACTCTTTTCTTCGTCTTCAATATCTTTTACGCTAAAAGAGTTACCTGTAGTTACTCTTGCATCTTTAGCACTCATCACAATTTGAGGTGTAACAACTAAATATTCTCCTTCTTTTAATTCTTTCTTCTTTTTAGAGGATTTACTATCTTGTACTATACACTTACCTTCTTGTACATATATATGTGTATATTTATCCGCTGATTTGATAAACAACTTGGCTTTATTAAATAATATATTAGCCATCGATGTACCGACCATATTTTGTTTATCGTGTTCACTAATTACATAAACCTCACCATTTATTGATGGAGCAAATAGTGATTCTTCTATCTTTATTACTTCCGGTAGTTTGAAATTATTAACATACTTAATATCGTCAGTGGTAAAATAAACTCCAGTAGAATCTTTTTGAGCAAAAGAAATTCTATGAGGGAATGTGTATGTTGCAGTAGCATTTGTGGTGGTGGTTAAACTAAGATTATTTTTGAGAGTATATGTTTTACCCACAACAATTTCAAGATTATTTACCTTGTTATTGATAACCTCACTCAATTCAGGTGTACCTGTAAAATCGTACACAAATACATCGTTAGCACTTAATACGAAAGTCGTTAGTAATATTGATATCAATTTTTTCATATGTTAATAAATAGTTGTTATAGATTGACGGATTTTATTTATAAGTTATTATAGTGAAATGGAATCTAAAGAAACAAAGAAAAATAGAGTCAGTTTTAGTCAGTACTCCACCTATCTAAAGTGTCCTCATAAGTGGTACTTGGATTATGTGAAAAATCTTCGTGAAAAAGAAGATAATATCAACACCACTTTTGGTACAGCTATACATCATGCCTTTCAAACCTATCTCACAGTTCTCTATAAAGAAAGTGTTACGGCAGCTGACTCTATTGATGTCAAGAAGTTGTTTCAAGATAAATTTGCCGAGGAAGTAAAGAAAATTAAAGAATTGGATGAATCTGAATATACAGACTTTATATTTGATGGACATGATATCATAGATACTTTTCTTAAATCGGCTAATAGAATCAAACACTTTCCACATAATGAATATGAATTGGTTGGTATAGAGATACCATTGGAGATTCCTATTAAGAACAATGTAGAGTTTGTAGGATTTGTTGATATTGTACTTAAAGAACGAAATGTTGAACGATATCGTATTATTGACTTTAAGACATCCAGTACTGGTTGGAATCAATATCAGAAAGAAGATGAAAGTAAATACTCTCAATTACATCTTTATAAAAGTGTTTACAGCAAAAAATTCAATGTGCCATTAAATGCTATCGATGTAGAATTCTTTATTGTTAAGAGAAAATTATTTGAAAAGTCAACTTTTCCACAAAGTCGTATTCAGGTATTTAAGCCAGCGAGTGGTCCACAGATGATTAAAGAATCCATCAACAACTTTATTGGATTTCTAGATTATGGATTTAATACTGATGGAAGTTATAATATTAACAATCAGTATCCAAAAATTCCGGGCGATAGAAAAAAGAACTGTAAATATTGTTTACATTATAAGAAAACATGTGATGCTAAAGCGGATAAATTATAATAAAACATATGTACATATGTAAATATATGTATATGTACATATGTTATGGAACAAGTAGTTACGACTGTAAAATTAGACGAGGAGTTATATAATCAATTTAAAGAATTGAATATACGAAGTAAGATATCTTTTCAAGATTTTGTTAATAAATGTCTTGAAAAGTATATAACTGATTCAACATTTCAAACCGAAATAAGCGAAAGTGTATGTCAACGATTAAGTTATAACGCCCCATTTTCATTATCAAAAGGAACAAAATGAGTAAGAAAAAAATACTTTTATTGAGCGACGATTTAAGAATGCATAGTGGTGTAGCTACAATGAGTAGAGAATTGGTGTTAGGTACACTACATCATTACAATTGGGTACAAGTAGCAGGTGCTATAGATCATCCTGAAAAAGGAAAGATCGTAGACATGAAAGAAGCGTGTGATAAACTCAATGGTA